>Ga0335085_10007484_pt1 | contig 16911 bp, 17 predicted proteins | sample Lox_Sample_45_FD_206712 | JGI IMG/M metagenome (GOLD analysis project Ga0335085, IMG submission 206712) | Soil microbial communities from Loxahatchee National Wildlife Refuge, Florida, United States - Lox_Sample_4.5 | ecosystem: Environmental > Terrestrial > Soil > Wetlands | place: USA...
CAGAATGCAGCATAGGGTCTAATCGCGCAGGCCCTGGACGGTTCCGGAGATGGGGGCCGGACTGCAATATCCCGGACTACATTCGGGCTGGAATTTCAATACCGAGGACGTCGAGGACCTTACGTAGCACAGCCAACGTGAGCGCACACAGTCCCAGGCGGGCCGCCCGCAACTCCGGGTCTGTTTCGGAAAGAATGTGATGCTCGGAATAGAAGCGGCTGAATTCCTGAGCCAGGGCGAACGCGTAATCGCAAAGCACATTGGGTGCTCGCTTTTGCTCTGCATTCTGAAGTGCGTCGGGTAGCGCCAACAGCAGGAGGATAAGCTTGCGCTCTTCCGGAGAGCGGATCAGAGGCAAGCCGCGCGCCAGTCCCTCGGCGTCCGCTTTGCCAAGGATCGACTGGATGCGTACGGCCGCATACTGCAGGTAGGGTCCGGTCTTGCCCTCGAACCGGGTGAATCTTTCCAAATCGAACACGTAGTCGGAGGTACGAAAGTTGGAAAGGTCGGCGAACTTGATCGCTGCAAGGCCGACGACGCGCGCGATCTCGTTGCGCTCCTCAATCGGATAATCGGCGCCGATACCCTGCTCGACAAGCCGCCGGCCCGCTTCCTGCGTTGCCATGGCGATCAGATCATAAAGCTTCATGACGCCGCCGGCGCGTGTTTTGAACGGCTTGCCGTCAGGACCATTGACCGTGCCGAAGCCGGCATGCTCGAGCGCGGATTTTCCGTTCAGACCGGATTTCCGCGCCGCTCGGAAAACCTGTTCAAAATGGCCGTGCTGGCGTTGATCGACTACGTAGAGGATCAAATCAGGGTCTGACGCTCGCACGCGGTCGATGATCGTGGCCAAGTCGGTGGTGCCGTACAGCGCAGCTCCGTCCGACTTGAGGAGGATGAGCGGCGGTATCTCTCTTTTGTCGCCGGGCTCGGCAACATCCATCACCAGCGCTCCTTCGCTGATGACGGCCAGGCCCCGCTGCTTCAGGTCGGCGATCATGGGCGGGATCAGCGCATCCACGTCGGCCTCTCCTTTCCACAGATCGAACGAGATCCCCAGGCTTGCGAACTCCCGCTTGAGACCGGCCTCCGAGACAACGAAGAAGTGCCGCCAGAGAGCACGATATCCTCGCCTGCCCGCCTGCAATTCCGCTGTTGCCGCTCGCGCCTCTTCCAGTCTGACGGGGTCGGCCTTGCAGGCGGCGGAGGCAGCCGGATAGAGCTCCTCGAGCTCTTCCATCGATACCGGCGATAGTTCCGGGTACGGACCATCATAATCCGGATCGAAATAGATGGGCGCCAGCCCGCGGCGGCCGATTTCTGAGATCAGCTGCCCCATGGGCAGGCCCCAATCGCCCAGGTGCACGTCGCTGGCAACGCTCCAGCCATTGGCGCGAAACAAACGCTGCAGGCTGTCGCCGATAATGGCAGAGCGCAGATGACCGACGTGCATGGGCTTGGCCACATTCGGTCCGCCGAAATCAATGACGACCTTGCGGCTCTGCTGGACTTGTGGCGCGCCAATTCGTTCGTCGCCGACCAGCGCAGCGGCGCGGGACACCAGGGCGGCGTCGGCAACATCGATGTTGATGAAACCTGGTCCGGCAATGTCGGCTCGTCCGACAAGCGGATTGGCCCGGATCGCTGCAGCAATACGCTCGGCAATGACTCGGGGATTGGCCTTGGCCTGCTTGGCCGCTGCAAGTGCGCCGTTGCACTGAAACTGCGCCAAATCCGGCCTGTCCGATGGCTGGACCGCACCAAGGTCTTCGGCGAGTCCCGCCTCCTTGAAGGCGCGACCGGCAATGGCCGACAACTCCGCGGAAAGCGGAAGCATTTACCTTAACGCTCCTGGGCCTGATTGTATTCGAACTCGGCCTTCGTCAGCTGTAATCCCACGAGGACCTGGTAATCATAAGTCTTCTTCTCGCCCTTGGCGTTCACAAGAGTCGAAGCAACGGAATCGCTGAAGTCTGTCGCTGACTGACCCGGCGCGAAACTGAATTCAACCCAAAATTGCTTCTTGGCAAGAACGCGTTCCGTGCCTTCGGTAACGGCAACAAAATACGGAATGCGGTATTGTGCCGCCACTCCCGAAGGCGATCGCGTGGCGTGAAAGTCGATACCGAGGCTCACGTCGGCCTGCGTATCCTTCTTGTCGACATCGCAGTCGCCGCTCACCTTCATGATTTCCACCGTGTAGAGGAGGTTCGACGGATCTTTGGGCTTGCCGGGCACAAAGACGGATTCCTCGGATGCCGGAACAAGAGCGGTCATTGTGGGGCATTCGCCGGACTTGTCGCTCGTACAACCCGAAATCGTTGCCGCAACGAGACCTGCGAGCGCCGTCGCGCGAAAGGCTGGATGGGACATCTCTGTATCGTTCAATTCGAACTGTGCGAGCCATCGTGGCTACGCGCGCTGGCGCGCGCCCGCCTCACGTGGCATCTCCCGGCGCCCAAACCGAAGGGCGCTTTATGCGCGACTATTTGCGCCGACATTCAGTGTTCTCCGCTTGACATTTTAAGCCCCGGGATCGACTCCTCTTTCGAGTCGCCGATGTGGGCCAAACTGTAGCCAAGCGGATCGGACATGGGAAGCCGGGCGGAGGATGTGCAGCCGACGCGAAAGCGTCCGCTCGCCTTGCTTTTGGCGGCGCCAAGGGGGTTCTGCGCCGGAGTCGAGAGAGCTGTCCGCATCGTTGAACTCGCAATCGAGAAGTTTGGCGCCCCGGTCTACGTGCGGCACGAGATTGTCCACAATCGCTTCGTAGTCCAGGCCCTGGAGAAGTCCGGCGCCGTTTTCGTCGAAAAAATCGAGGATGTGCCGGAATCCGGCCACGTCATCTTCTCGGCACACGGAGTACCTAAGTCGGTCGCCGAGGAGGCCGAGAGGCGCGGCCTCACCTATCTCGACGCGACCTGCCCTCTGGTAACCAAAGTTCATGTCGAGGCGCTTCGGCAGCACCGTCTGGGTCGCGAGATCGTGCTGATCGGCCATGCCGGTCATCCTGAAGTGGAGGGCACACTGGGCCAGTTACCGGCCGGCGCCATTACCCTGATGGAAGACATCGCCGACGCACTCGACTTCGAGCCGCGGGATCCGCTTAAACTTGCCTATATCACGCAGACAACGCTTTCCGTGGACGACACGCGATCCATCATAGATGTCTTGCGGCGGCGATTTCCCTACATTGTGGGCCCACACAAGGAAGACATCTGCTATGCTACGACCAATCGACAAGAGGCCGTTAAGGCTATCGCGGTCCGTGCGGACGCAGTCCTCGTGATCGGAGCGCCCAATTCGTCCAATTCGCGCCGGCTGGTCGAGGTGGCTCTGCGCACTGGGGCAAAAGCGGCACGGCTTATTCAGTGTGCGGATGATATCGACTGGTCCCAGCTGGCCGATATTCGTACCCTTGGCCTCACGGCCGGCGCGTCGGCGCCGGAATCCCTTGTGGATAACGTCTTGGCAGCTCTGCGAGAGCGCTACGACCTCACGGTAGAGGAAATCACCCTCAAGCGCGAGGCCCTTACCTTCAGCCTCCCCAGAGCCCTTGCATCCTGAGGCTGATATGGCTGTCTACACCGATGTCGCCTTCGAGGACCTGGAAGCCCTCTTGGACACCTATTCGATCGGGACACCCCGCAGTTTCAAGGGAATTGCAGAAGGCGTCGAGAATTCCAACTTCGTACTTCAAACGAGCGAGGGGACCTACATCCTGACGCTCTACGAGAAGCGGGTGAAGGCCGACGAACTCCCGTTTTTTCTTCGCCTGCTCGAACACTTGGCGTCGCGGGGCGTCCCTTGCCCGGTACCGGTGAAGGGCCGCACCGGCCGGGAGTGGACCACTTTGAACGGCCGGCCGGCCGCCATCCTGACCTGGCTGGACGGGATGTCGCTCAGGCGCCCGGAGCCGGGCCACTGCGCATCGGTGGGAGCTGCCCTGGCACAGCTGCACGGGGCGGGGGCCGATTTTCCTCTCGTCCGTACCAACAGTCTTGGACTCGCCGGCTGGCGCGAGTTGGCGGCTGAGACGTTGCCGCACGCCGACGGCGTGAAAGACGGACTGGCAGAACTGATCCAATCGAGCCTGGCAGCGGTCGAGCGCTCCTGGCCGACGGGCCTGCCCCGTGGGATCATTCACGCGGACCTGTTTCCCGACAACGTGCTATTCATCGGAGGTCAAGTCTCCGGCCTGATCGATTTCTACTTCGCCTGCAATGATGCCTATGCCTATGACCTGGCTATCATGTTGAACGCCTGGTGCTTCGAACCCGATGGAGCCTACAACGTCACCAAAGGCCAAAGTCTCGTTGCGGGCTATCGCCGATATCGTCCGCTGACGGGCGCCGAGATCGATGCACTTCCGGTGCTCGCGGCGGGAGCTGCGCTGCGGTTCCTCCTCACGCGGCTGCATGATTGGGTCAGGCCCGATCCTATGGCACTGGTGCGGCCGAAGGACCCGCGCGAATATGCAAAGCGCCTGTTGTTTCACCGCAAGGTGCGGAGCGCCGCGGAGTATGGTTTGTGAGCCGGCCCCACGTTCATATTTTCACCGACGGCGCGTGCTCGGGCAACCCGGGACCGGGCGGCTGGGCCGCGATCCTGCGGTCAGGCCATCACGAAAAGGAAATTTCGGGCGGCGAAATCGCGACAACAAACAACCGCATGGAGATCACTGCGGCGCTCAAGGCGCTTGAGGCGCTGAAGCAGCCCTCGCACGTAACGCTGCATACCGACTCAAAATATCTTCTCGACGGCATTGCGCGATGGATCCACCGCTGGAAGGCCAATGGCTGGCGCACGGCGGAAAAAAAGCCGGTCAAGAACGAAGATCTCTGGCGCGCGCTGGACGCAATATCGGCACGCCACGAAATCGAATGGAATTGGGTGGAAGGCCATTCAGGTCATGTGGAAAACGAGCGTGCCGATGCACTCGCGCGTGCGGCAATACGCGACCTGCCGGCACGATGAACGTCCGGGTTTCGACGGAAGCAACAAGGCCGCCGCCGGACGGGAAACGCAAATCACCGCACTTGCGTTCGCCGTCACGGCTGCGCGTATTCCGTTCAGAGCTGCTGGAGCATGTGCTCCGCGCTCGAAACTGCAAATGCCCCGCCTTCTTCGACATTGAGCTTCTTGACGACGCCGTTGTCGACCAGCATTGAGAATCGCTGGGATCGCTGTCCCATGCCGAACTTCGTGCCGTCCAGCTCGAGTCCAAGCGCGCGCGTGAAATCGCCGTTACCGTCGGCGAGCATCATGACTTTGCCGCCGGTGCCCTGGTTTTCTCCCCAGGCGCCCATCACGAAGGCGTCGTTGACGGACACGCAGGCAATAACGTCGACGCCCTTCTTCTTGATCTCGTCCGCCTTCTGCACAAAGCCCGGCAGGTGCTTGGCGGAACACGTGGGCGTGAAAGCACCCGGAACCGCGAAGAGCACGACCTTTTTTCCGGCGAAAAGATCGTCGGTTTTAATCGGTTGCGGCGCCCCACCCTTCATTTCCATCAGCGTTGCAGAGGGTATTTTGTCCCCGGTCTTGATGGTCATCTTGCTTCTCCTTGATCGCGTGTCCGGGGCTTTTAACCCAGGTTTTTGCGAACCGGAAGGGCGCGGCGGCGCCACCTACAACCCTGCGGCGCATTTCAACCATGTGGCGCTCGGCCCGCAACGTGATAAGGTTCAGATTATGGTATCGAGAAAAGGTCCGCGCAAAACCGGGCGTGAATCCCTCTTGAAAGACGAGCAGTCCGTCATGCCGGCAAAAGAAGGACACCGAAGGATCGAGGGTGAGAGCTTCCTGGAGGGCAAGCTGCTTATCGCGCTGCCAAGCATGAGCGATCCACGGTTTGAAAAAAGTGTCATATTCATGTGCGCCCATTCGATCGAAGGAGCCATGGGCATCATGATCAACAAACCGGTCACCGGGCTTTCGTTCCAGGATTTGCTTCGCAAGCTCGATCTGGACGTAACGGCCGCAACGCCCGACTTTCCCGTGCTCTACGGCGGGCCTGTCGAGACTGGTCGCGGGTTTGTGCTGCATTCTGGGGACTACGAAAGCTCCGAAGCCACCTTGCCGGTTTCCGAGGATGTCTCGCTGACTGCAACGCTGGATATCTTGCGTGCCATGGGCGAAGGACGGGGACCGCAAAAGGCGATTTTCGCGCTGGGTTATGCCGGCTGGAGCCCGGGCCAGATCGAAGACGAGATCCGGTCAAACGGCTGGGTTCACTGCGACAGCGATGCCGCGCTTCTGTTCAACACCAACATCGAAGCCAAATGGGCGACGGCGCTAGGCAAGCTCGGTATCGACGTCTCCGGGCTTTCCGCTCACGCTGGCCACGCCTGACGATTCCGAGGTTGAGTTGCTCAGGCCCGCGTGATGGCGCGCAATGAAGGCAAGCACGTCACCCCGAGGCAGCGCCGGGCTGAAGAAATACCCTTGTGCGAAATCGCATCCGATTTCTTTCAGCCGCAAAGCATCGCGCGCCGTTTCCACGCCTTCCGCGACAACTGTGAGATTCAAATCGCGCGCGAGCTGCACGACAGAACGCAGAATGGTCGCGTTTTTGTCTCCCTCGCCCTGCTCGAGGAAACTCTTGTCAATCTTGATCGTGTCGAACGGCAAATCCTTGAGCTGACTTAGCGCGGACAGACCGGTGCCGAAGTCGTCGAGCGAAAGACCCACGCCGACCGACTTGAGCCGCAGCAGATGATCGCGGGCGTCTTCCACGGCACCGAGGGCGGTTTCCGTGAGCTCGAGCTTCAAAGTGCCATGGTGGATATTTCCACTCGCGAGCACATCAGAAAGCACGGCGCCAAACTCTGCGTCCTGAAGCTGACGACGCGAGAGATTGACGCTCACCGTCAATGCCGGCTCGAGGGGAAAGTACTTTTGCCAACGTTCGAGTTCTCGGGCGGCTTGAGCCAGTGCCAATTTCCCCAGTTCCAGGATTGATCCGGTCTCCTCGGAATGCGCGATGAAACGTTGGGTCTCGATCTTGCCTCTTTGCGGATGCATCCACCGCAACAGCGCTTCAAAGCCGGAAACCGATCCGTCATCCAATCGCATGATAGGCTGGTAGACGACTTCCAATTCCTCGTTCGCCAAGGCCCGCCGCAGGTCTGCTTCCAGGGCAACGGCGTCAGAAGGTTCGCTCTTGTCGAGGTGCGGCTCGTAGGATCGTGCACGACCTCCGCCTGATCGCTTGGCTTGAAACAGCGCCAGCTCGGCGTTTCTGACGAAATCATCCGCTTGCTCGACATCGCTACCCCGCGCCAAGCCGACGCTGACCGATAAATAGACGCTGCGGTCGTGCATGTTTATGGGTTCGCTGACGATCCGGACGATCTCCGCTCCGATAGTTTCACCTGAACCATCGATATCCTCCAACAGAACTGCAAAAGAGTCGCCGCCTATGCGATAGACTCGTCCGAACGATGCGAACGTTTCCGTCAGCCTTCGGGCGCAAGTCGTCAGAACCGCATCGGCGCCTGCATCGCCCAAGCTGGCATGAACCGATTTGAAGCGATCGATGTCGAAAAGCGCGAGCACCGCCGTCGCAAGCCGCGGCCCAAGAGACGCAAGATCTTCGGACATGACGTCCTTATTGGGCAGTTCCGTCAGCGCATCCAATCCCCGTGACGGCGCGGGTTCCTTGCGGACCGTGATATCGGCGAGCAGTCCGATCAACTTATCCCTAACGGTCGTCGCGCGAAGCTCGAGCCAAACGTGGCGAGCGTCATCGTATGCGAGGCGAAATTCGACCCGAAACGCAAGTCCTGTCTGCGATCCGAAATCCCTGATGGCCGCGCGAAAAACGCTACGGTCATCGGGATGAATCCGCGCGATCCAATCCTCCAGATCGAAGCTCGCCGGCCTTGCATCACCGCCGATCAAGATTGCCGCCTCTGACGAGAGGCGCACCGGACCGTGCGGCACATGAAGCTCGAGTATCCCCTGGTGTGACGCAGCAATCGCCTCCAGCGCCGGATTGACGACCGGGAACCACGCCGCATCGCCCAGCTTTGGGGATGGAGGCAATGCGCGCCACCCACGTCTGTTCGTGCGTGGCGAAACCTCGCGGTCGGTTGCCAGGGCAAGCGTCAGGAGTATCGCGCCAGCCGACGAAAATCCGCCCTCGAGGCTCGGTGCGACAGCCGTGTTTTCCATCGCGCCGATTGCCGCCAGTGTGCCGACCAAAACCGCGAGCAAAAATATGATGGCGGCAGGTGCTGCGGCGCGCGCCGACGCATCACCCTGCTGGCCGCGCCGAACAAGATGGAACGCGATCACTGCCGTTCCCACGAGAACGGCCAATTGCGTGATCAATGCCGCGCCGGGAATACCTACATACGCGGCGAGGCATACTCCCAGGAGCCCCATTACGCAGCCGCGCATCCAGGACTGCGCACCAAAGGCGGCAATCGCATTCGTAAGTTGCAAACCTGCAGCAAGCGCCAAACCCAGCAGTGCAGCGGAAGAGCCATATGGGCCGCCGAGATTCGTCGGGCCGATGGCGTCGAACAGCCCGGTGGCAGCCAGCCGCGAAAGAAACAGTCCGAGCAGTGTAAATGCCGCCCATCGCGGAGCCGGACGCCCGGACATGACTGCAAGCCCCGACGCAATCGCCAGCGCAGAAAGAATCAGGCCGCCAACGGCCGCGTACAAGATTGCGAGCTGCCTGTTGTGCACGATGAGCGTCGGCTCGTCCCAGGCGCCCAGCGACGGTCTGTCCGCGGCATCGGATAATCTGACAGCCAGCGACACCGTTCTTGCCGCAGGAAGGGTCACGCGGTATGCGTGCCGGCCGAACGACGGGGCGGCTTCCACCGTCACATCGGGATCGGAGGCGGCCAGTTGGCGAATTGCCGGGCGCGCAGGCGGCGGCTGCAGGCGCAGCACCGTATTAGGCAGATCTTCGGCGAGCAGAATCCGGCTGACAGGATGCGCCAGGCGATTGGCTGCAGTGAGTATCTCCCATTCCGAACCATCCGATTCCAAACTGGATGCGGTGTGATAAGGAGACAGAAAGTTCTCGAGCTCGATGTAGGGCGCTGCGCTTGAAAACGCCACGGTACCGGGGCTGCCGGCGATAGCTCCGAAGCACCATGCACAGGTCCATAGAAATGCAACGACAGCCGGTGCGCAAAACGATGCCTTTCGGGCCACGGGGCCTCTTGATGCTAAGAAGCCGCGGCGTCCGGATGTCAAGCTAAAGGCACCTCGTCGGCCAGCAATGCGAACAGGGCATGATCCTGCCATTCGCCGTTGATCTGCAGGTAGCGTCGCGCAAGGCCCTCCTGCCTGAAGCCCGCCTTTGCCAGAAGATTTTTCGAAGCCTCATTGTCGGGCAAGCATGCCGCTTCAATGCGATGAAGACCCAACGTGCGGAAGATGAATGGGACTAAAGCCCGTACCGCGTCGAACATGAGTCCCTGCCGCGCGAATTTTTCACCGACCCAGTACCCAAGCGAGCAGCATTGCGTAACGCCACGGCGCACATTCGAAAGCGTGCAACCACCAACAAGGGCATTGTCGCCCTGGCGGAACACGAAAAAGGCATAGGCCGAATCCTGTCGGGCCTCTCTCTGATAGCGCCTTAGGCGCCTGCGGAATGCACCTTTCGAAAGCTCGTCGGAGGACCAGGCCGGTTCCCATGGCGTAAGAAAGCTGCGGCTATCGGATCTCAGTCTGGCCCAGGCGAGGAAATCTGCGACGCGGGGATAGCGCAGATAGACATCATGTCCTCTGATCACCGGCTGTTGTCCGCCGGGAAAGGTCAGCCCGCGCATAAACGCAGCCATCGGCCCGGCACTCACTCCGCTGCCTGAGAGGTAATCGTGCCTCGACCAAAGCGGCCGGCAAATGTCTCATAGCCCTCCAGGCTGCCGATCGGGCCGATGGCCGCCACGGCGGGTCGCCCGCTCTGAATAAGACGCTCGCCGAACGCGCGCACCTTCTGCGCATCCACTTCCTCAAGTTTGGTCGTGATCTCTTCAACCGACAGAATTCGGCCATAGGCAAGCAAGTGCGCGGCGATTTGCTCGGCTCGCGAGGATGGCCGTTCCAATCCCATCAGCAGGCCCGACTTCAATTGCGCCTTTGCGCGCGCCACTTCCTGCTCGCCGGCATTCGTGGCCATCTCTTCCATCTGTCCTGCCACCAGGGCAGAAATTTCGCCGGCTTCGCGTTCACCCGTTCCGGCATAAATGCCTACGAGGCCACCGTCGGTAAAGGAATTGGCGAAGGCATAGATCGAGTAGCAAAGTCCACGCTTCTCTCGAATTTCCTGGAAGAGCCGCGACGACATGCCCCCGCCAAGCGCTGTCGCATAAACTTGTGCAGTCAGCAGCTCGTCATCGGGGCTTGCCGCGCCCGGAAACGCATACGTGACATGGACCTGCTCGAGATCCTCGAGCACGCGCAGATCCTGTCCCCGGTAACGGGCCGGCTCGGCCAAGGGACCTGGTCCCGCATTGAGATCCCCGAAATGCTCCGCGACGAGCCGCACGGTTTCCGCGTGCGCAACCGCACCCGAGGCAATGAACGTCATGCCGCCTGCGCGATAGTTTGCGTTCATGTAGGTCTTCAGATCGCTGCGCGCGAAAGCGCCGACCGTTTCCTCGTCGCCGAGAATCGGCCAGCCCATCGGCTGGTCGGGGTAGACCGCCGACTGCAGGTGATCAAAGACGATATCGTCGGGCGTGTCGCGCGCCTGGCCGATTTCCTGGAGCACCACCTGCCGCTCGCGCTCGAGCTCGCTCTCGTCGAATACCGGGTGGGTCAGAATGTCGGCCAGGATGTCCACCGCCAGCGGAATGTCGGCCTTGAGCGCGCGCACATGGAACGCGGTCTGCTCGCGGCTGGTATAGGCATTGAGATAGGCGCCCACCGCTTCGATTTCCTCGGCGATATCGCGCGCGCTGCGCCGTTCGGTGCCCTTGAACGCCATGTGCTCCAGCATGTGCGACACGCCCATCTGTGCACGGGCCTCATGTCGGGCGCCGCAGTTCACCCACACGCCGAGAATCGCGCTCTCCAACTGGGGCATCGGGTCGGTAACGACGGTCAAGCCATTGGAAAGTCTAGTAATTTCGATGTTCATGCACGCGCAAGCCGCTTTTCGATGAATGCCCTGACCTGGTCCCGATCATTCGGGAGCACAGTCACACGCTCCTCCCTCTCATAAAGGTCGGACAGACGCGGGGGCAAGGGGGGGACTTTCCCGGTTGCATTTCCGACCGCCTTGGGAAATTTGGCCGGATGGGCGGTTGAGAGTACGACCACCGGGGAAAGGGTCTCAAGACCCAAGGCGGCATGAACGCCCACAGCCGTGTGCGGATCGATCAGGCGGCCTGTCTCGCGATAAACGCGGGCTATCGTCGCAAGCGTTTGCTCATCATCGCAGCGGCGGGCATCGTAGCGTCGGCGGAGGGCATTCAGAACCGGCTCGGGAATTGCGAGGCTTTTCGTGCGGCCAAACTCCTCCATCGCAGAGCAAATCCACGCCGCATCGCGGCAGCTGGCCTCGAACAACGCGCGCTCGAAGTTGCTCGCAACCTGAATATCCATCGACGGACTCAACGTCGGCTGCGCCGAAAATGTCGAATAGACGCCGCTGGCGAGCGCGCGGCAAAGAATATCGTTTGCATTTGTTGCGATGATGAGACGTTCGATTGCGAGCCCCATGCGCATCGCAACTTCACCGGCGAACACGTCACCGAAATTCCCTGTCGGCACCACGAACGTTGCGGGACGAGAAAGCTTGGCCGCGGTAGTGAAATAGTAGACGCTCTGCGCCGCGATGCGCGCGAAATTGATGGAATTGACCGCAGCCAGTCGCGCCCGCTTCGAAAAATCCTCGTCTGCGAAAAGCGCTTTGACGATGTTTTGCGCATCGTCGAACGTACCCTCGACGGCAATATTATGCACGTTCCCGAAAGGTGCAGTCGTCATCTGCCTGCGCTGCACTTCGCTGACGCGTCCATGGGGATGCAGCACGAAGAGCTCGATGCGCGACAGTCCGCCCAGGGCGGCAATGGCTGCCGATCCGGTGTCGCCGGATGTGGCCGCAACGATCGTGGCGCGCGCGTTTGCACGTTGCAGCGCACGCTCGAAAAACCGTCCAAGAACCTGCATGGCAATGTCTTTGAATGCCAATGTCGGGCCATGGAAAAGCTCGAGCAGATATCGGTTCTCGCCGATCCGCACGAGCGGCGCGATATCGGGACCGTCAAATGCGGCATAGGCGCTTTCGAGATCGGCTCTCAAGTCTTGCGCGGAGAATGCCTCGCCTGCGAATCGCGAAAGAATCGAATATGCCGCATCGACATAGGGCGTCGCTGCGTCGATCTCCCGCGCAGAGAGGCTGGGCCAGATTTCGGGCTCGAGCAGTCCGCCGTCCGAAGCAAGGCCGGACAGCAGCGCCTCCTCGAACGAACAAGGCCGCGCCGTTCCTCGGGTACTGATGTAGCGCATGGCTTTGATCTCCCTCTCAGGCTGCGGACACGCGCAGGCGTCCCCGCGCCCGATGATAGGCGAAGTAAACGATCACAAGCCCTGCGGCGAGCAGGAACCACGTGATCGCGTATTGCAAGTGATTGTTGGGAAGATCGACGACAGTCTGCCCGCCTCGGGGCCATCCTCCAGGATTGGCGGCTGCATCAGCTTCGATAATGACCGGCGCCAGAACATGCACATGCTCGGCTCTGGCAACGCCTGAGACATCTCGTGCATACCAGATGTGCTGTGCGAGCTGCGGAGCCGGTGTAAAGGGCCCGGGGCCATCGGGCGTCCTCAGCACGCCTGTGACCTCCTGCTCTCCTCTGAGTTCGCCGATAGCGCGCGTTCGGGGCTCGCGAAGCGATGGCGGTACGATTCCACGGTCGATCATCATCACGCCTCCGCCGTCAAGCAAAAGGGGAGTCCACACGTGATAGACTGGCGTCCCCTGCCCGTCCGTCGCATAGATGTAAGCCTCGCTGGAATTCAGGTAGCGCCCCCGCAAGGACACGTGGCGATACTGGGCCCCCGCTATGCCCATCGCCATGACTTGGTGAATCGAGAGCGGTGCCGCGTGCATGTTGCGGCTCATTTGGGCGATCAGTCCCAACTTCCAATGCAGCCGCTCAAGCTGCCAGAACCCGAGACCCAGCAGCACAGCGAGCATCAGGACGGCAAAAAACGTAAAGCCGGGCAGCGGGTGGAATCGCAGCTTCATTGCCGTGAAGCCTCAGTCTGCGAGCCGGCCTTCGTGAGCCTGGTGCTTATATTGCAGAACGAGCAATGTGCTCTTGGCAAGGCGTAGAAACGAGACGCTCAGAATCACAACCGCAGGCACCCACACGACGGCATGGACCCAGTAGGGCGGGCTCACCATGGCCTCCAGCAGCAACGCGCCGCCCGCCACAAGAAAACCGACGATGAGTATGACAAAGACCGCCGGCCCGTCTCCCGGATCGAAACCCGAATAATCGAGCTCGCAGGATTCGCACCGCGGGCGCACCTGCAAGTATCCTTGGAAAAGACTCCCCTTTCCACAACGCGGGCAGCGCCCCAGAAGTGCTGCCATCACCGTGCTTGGTTCGGTCAAAGTCCTTATGCCTGCGGCATCGCGCTGGCTCCCCACACATAGATGCAGGAGAACAGGAACAGCCACACCACGTCGACGAAGTGCCAGTACCACGCGGCCGCCTCGAACCCGAAGTGCCGCTCGGGCGTGAACTGGCCTGCAATCGCCCGTCCCAGGCAAACGCTCAGGAAAATGGTGCCGATCATCACGTGGAAGCCATGAAATCCGGTCGCCATGAAGAAGGTCGACCCGTAGATCGCCTCGAAATTTCCGACTCCGGCCGACAATAGCGAATGGGCCGTATCCTTGAAGGGCACGAGCGCCAGGTGATTGAACCCGAACGTAAAGGGAGCGTGGCTGTACTCGTAGGCCTGAACACAGGTGAACGATACGGCCAGGGCAACAGTGAGAAGCAGGCCCTCGATGGAACCCTTGCGGTCGCCCGATTGCACGGCATGGTGCGCCCATGTAACCGTGGTGCTCGACGTGAGCAGAATCAGCGTGTTGAGCAGCGGGAAATGCCACGGGCTGAGCGTCGTGATTCCGCTCGGCGGCCACTGGGTGAGACCGACGTCATGGGGAAATAGCGCTGCATTGAAGTAGGCCCAGAACCACGCCACGAAAAACATCACTTCGGAGGCGATGAACAGCACCATGCCGAAGCGCAAACCCAGCTTCACCACCGGCTTGTGGTCGCCAAGCACGACGGATTCGCGAATGACATCCCGCCACCAGCCCGCCATGGTGAAGAGGACCAAAAGGAGGCCAGCTGCGAAGATCCAGGGCTGTCCTTTGAACATGGAGAATTGGGCGTAGCCGGCATTCATCCAGAAAATCGCGCCGATCAGCATCGTGAATGCACCGATCGACCCGATGATCGGCCACGGACTGGGATCGACCAGATGATAGTCGTGCTTCACGGCGCCATGTGCTTCTGCCATCTCGAGACCCGCCCTTTATCGAAAAAATTCCATCACGTGACCGCCTACCCGCACCATGGTCATGATGAAGAACAACAACACCACGGCGCCCAGCGCAATCGCGATCGCAAGATTGCGCTGGCGCTTGGCACGCTCGAATTGCTCCTGACCGTTCCTGTCATCGGCCATTTGCCTCACATCCAGGCCCTTAAGGGCGAAATGCCTGCCAGTTGCTCGCCGATCAGCGTGGCGAACAACGCAAAGAGATAGACGATCGAAATGCCGAACAGCTTGCGTGCTTGCGGCTCCTTCGTCTCGTCGGTCTCTTTCGTTACGCGCCAAGCTTGCCAGAGCATCGCAAGACTGAAAGTAGAGGCCACGCCAGCATAGGCTGCGCCGCCGACACCCGCCAGTATCGGCAGAAAACCCGCCGGGACGAGCGAAACCGCATAAAGAAATATCTGTCGGCGGGTCTCCCGCTTGCCGCGTGCCACCGGTAGCATCGGAACGCGGGCGCGCGCATAGTCATCGCAGCGGAACAGCGACAGCGCCCAGAAGTGGGGCGGCGTCCACAAGAAGATAATGATCACGAGCGCCAGGGGCGCCGCCGACAGGTTGCCCGTGACGGCTGCCCAGCCGATTGCCGGCGGCAAAGCGCCGGCAAGCCCACCGATCACGATGTTTTGCGGCGTCCGACGCTTCAGCCAGAGCGTATAGACGAAAACGTAGAACGCTATCGAAAGCGCAAGCAGCCCTGCCGCCAGAAAATTCACGAACAGCGCCATGACCATCACGGCGCCGCCCGCCAAGGTCCAGCCGAATGCCAACGCGTCTTCCGGCGTCACGGCCTTGAGCGGAATGGGTCGCGACGCCGTCCGCGACATGAGCGCATCGATGTCGGCATCGTACGCCATGTTGAGGGCGCCGGATGCGCCGGCGCCGACGGCAATGCATAGCAGCGCCACGATCGCCGTCAGCCCGTCGGGATGCGGAGCAGCAACGGCAATTCCCGCCAGCCCTGTAAACACCACGAGCGACATCACGCGCGGCTTGAGCAGCGTCAGGAAATCCCCAACCGTCGCGGCGCGGGGCGCCAGTGCCAGGGAGGCGGCCGTCGTCATCGGTATGATCCTCAAGTGATCCGCGGCAGCTCGTTATAGGAGTGGAATGGCGGCGGCGAAGGCAGCGTCCACTCCAGCGTCGTCGCTCCCACGCCCCAAGGATTGTCACCGGCCCTTCGACGAGCAAGAAACGCCTCTGCAAGCATGACAAGGAAAATGAGCGTGCCCGTACCGGCGATAAAGGCGCCAATCGAGGCGACATAGTTCCACCCTGCAAAGGCGACAGGATAATCGGCGATACGGCGCGGCATGCCGGCCAACCCGAGGAAGTGCATCGGGAAGAACGTCAGGTTGACGCCGACGAACGTGACCCAGAAATGCAGCTTTCCGAGGAATTCATTGTAGGTGTAGCCCGTGAACTTGGGGAACCAGAAATAAAAGCCGGCGAAAATAGCGAACACCGCACCCAGTGACAGCACGTAGTGGAAGTGCGCCACGACGTAGTACGTGTCCTGCAGAACAACATCGACGCCCGCATTGGCCAGCACGACGCCGGTCACGCCGCCGACAGTAAAGAGAAACACAAATCCGGTAGCCCAGAGCATCGGCGTTTTGAACTCGATCGATCCGCCCCACATCGTGGCGATCCACGAGAACACCTTGATGCCCGTGGGCACGGCGATCACCATGGTCGCAAACACGAAATAGGCCTTCGTGTCGACCGACAGGCCGACGGTGTACATGTGGTGGGCCCACACCAGAAATCCGATGAATCCGATGGCCACCATCGCGTAGGCCATGCCGAGATAGCCGAACACCGGCCGCTTGGAGAACGTGGACACGATGTGACTGATCATTCCGAATCCGGGAAGGATCAGGATGTAAACTTCAGGGTGACCGAAGAACCAGAATAGGTGCTGATACAGGATCGGGTCACCGCCACCGGCCGCATTGAAGAATGACGTGCCGAAGTGGCGGTCGGCCAGCAGCATGGTGATGGCGCCCGCCAGCACCGGCAGCGACAGAAGCAGCAGAAATGCCGTGACCAGGATCGACCACACGAACAGCGGCATCTTGTGCAGGGTCATGCCGGGGGCGCGCATGTTGAAGATCGTGGTGATGAAATTGATTGCGCCCAGAATCGACGAGGCGCCCGCGATGTGCAGCGAAAAGATGGCGAAGTCCATCGCCGGTCCCGGAGAGCCGGTCGTGGAGAGGGGCGCGTAGATCGTCCACCCGCCGCCTACCCCCATGCCGCCCGAGTCGCCCTCCACGAACATGGAAAGCAGCAGCAGGGCGAACGAGAACGGCAACAGCCAGAACGAAATATTGTTCATGCGGGGAAAGG
>Ga0335085_10007485_pt1 | contig 16910 bp, 17 predicted proteins | sample Lox_Sample_45_FD_206712 | JGI IMG/M metagenome (GOLD analysis project Ga0335085, IMG submission 206712) | Soil microbial communities from Loxahatchee National Wildlife Refuge, Florida, United States - Lox_Sample_4.5 | ecosystem: Environmental > Terrestrial > Soil > Wetlands | place: USA...
CGAGCGAACAAAGGAAGCAACTTGGCGGCGGATCGGATCGCTTCTCGACGCCTTCACGCCGCAGGAGTGCAAAAACTATCTCGCCAACGCTGGGTATGCGTCAATCTAAAGTCATCAGACTCTAGCTGCTGGTGCGGCGGTAGCTAATCATGAGGTGCTATTGAAGAAAAATGCGGGGGGGACTTGGACAAAATCGCGCCAAGTAACCTCCGTTCTGTTGAGACCTTGAGTTCGCGATAGTCGAGTTGGGCCCAGAGGACAGAATACATGGCGCAGCGGACAATTAACGATGACGAGATCGCGTTGATCAAGGCGATGGTCGCGCGCGGCATGAAAAATCGTGACATCCAATTCTACTTCAACCGCCCTGGGCGGGCGGTGAATTCCGGTCGTATTACGGACATTTCCTCTGGAAAATACGGTAACTCTGCGAAAATTGCTAAGGCCGATAATGCCGAGTTGGATGCCTTCATGGCGGAACACCCGCCTTCCCTTGAAGTGCCACCAACCTCGACGCAGGTGGGAGAGCTTACTCCTCTATCCGAAGTGATACTTCAAAAGATGTTTGTCGAGGATGCTGGAGGCGTGTGGCGCTTGGCTGCAGGTGAAACGGACCGGGTTGAATGCAAGGAGAGCTTCCGGCTGAAGCATGCAGCACCGTGGCTACGTGCCCTGGCAGCCCTGGCCAATAATCAGGGCGGCTACATTTTCTTTGGTGTGAAGGACAAGGACCCGACGGGCTCTCACGCCGTCCTTGGCCTGACGACAAGCGAGTTCGCCGATACCGATCCAGCCGACATTGTACTTCGCCTCCGTGCCGTCTTCACCCCAACCCCGCGATTCGAGCGGACTACCTTTGAAGTCGGCGGGAAAAAAATTGGCGTGCTGTACGTCGAGCAGCATCCTAGCCGCCCGATTATTGCTACTAAGCAAGAAGGTAGCGGTGAAATCAAAGAGGGGGATATTTTTTTCCGCTATCCTGGGCAGTCGGCTCGAATTTCCTATGCCGATCTGCGGGCGATGCTTGATGCTCGGGATGCGCAGGCACGCGCCGACATTCTCCCGATGCTTCAACGCCTTTTGTCACTTGGTCGCAATCGGGCGATGATCGCCGATCTAAACGAAGGGCGTTTATTTGACGGAACCCGTACGATTGAGATCGACGAGGCCATCATCAAAGAGCTCAACCTGATTAAGGAAGGCGAGTTCAATGAACGGATTGGCGCCCCAGCGTTACGCCTCATAGGTAACGTCATGGCTACCACGTCAACAGCGGTGAAGAAGGGCCTTGTGACGCGGCCCCAGATTCAGCTGGACTTTCTCGCTGACAAATTAACCGCCGATCCGCTGGACTATATTCGCTGCGCAGTCGAAGTACCAGGAGCAGATTGGTTGCCTATACGATATTTTGCTCGTGCTGCCGGAATGTCTCTTCCAGAGCTGCTCACTTTCATCAATGAAAACCCAGCGTCGATTCCAACCCAGAAGCAGCTCTATAAGGGCAGGTTAGCCTCTGCTGATCAAGCGTATGTGGCTGCTAAAGGGCCTAGTGGGTTGATCCTTCAACGCCTCCGGACGGGCGAGAAAATCGAGCCTAAGGATGCACCTGAAGCCCGGCAGGTCGCGTTCGCTATCCAAGGCTTACCTCGTCCCCTCAGCCTAGCCCCTACTCCTCTACGTGCGCTGCTTGCCCGGTGTGCCGAGTTAATCGGCGATAGTGATGACAAGGTGGCTAAATCGGCAATTCGCAAAGCTGTCGCGCGCTTGGATGAGCTGATCTATGCCTAAAAGTGAAGGAGAGGGCGGGTGTAGCCCCACGTAAGGGCTCGTAACGCGGCAGCTTAGGCTAAGGCGTGTTGGATATAGCGCAGGTGCCCCCCCCCTGCATCACCGACGGGCATGTGGGGGAATAGTGGGGGAAGGCGCGAAACGACAACGGGCCGGTGAAGGATCACCGGCCCGTTGTCGCTTGATTTGCAAGGAATTTCGTGGCGCGCCCGAAGAGATTCGAACTCCTGACCCTCAGATTCGTAGTTCGTTGCGACATAAAAACTAGACCTGCGCTCGCCGCTGTTGACCGCACCTGACCCCTCTTCAGCTTGCCTCAGGATGCACCTGCCGAAGGTTGCACCCTCCTTTGACCTCAGACCGCCGCTCTTCGCCACAGTTCACCCGGGGGGGATTGAGGGGGGAAGTTCGTGGCCAGGTTTGCTGGTAGGCTTAAAGCTGGGCCAAGAAGCCACGCAGAAGCCGATTGGTGCGTTCACAGCACCAATCGGCGGCTCGTTCGCGATCACCGCCTGAAGCACTATTCCTCCTCTTGCTTGCGGGTGAGGCCCGTAACGACGGCGATGAGCATGGCTCCCGCCATCCAGCCATACAGCGTCTCGCCCCAGATGAAGAGCTGCGCCCATCCGCCCCAGCTTTCGAACAGCGCGTAAGCATTCGGCCACCAGACCTTGGACGGCGTGGGCGTGATCGGCCCCCAAGCCTGCTCCTGCTGCAAATCCACCACCGGCAGCAGCACGTTTAGCGAATACATCAGCGGGTGGAAACCCGTGTACTCGCTCGGCAGGGCGGGGCACAGATACCAGTTATGGCGCGGGTTGGGCGGCGCATCGGGCGGCGCGGGGGAGCAGGCGGCGAGCAGCTTGGAATCGTTCAAGATGATCGCGCTGCTTGGCGCAAAGGCGGCCCGGTACGCGGCAATGTCGTAAAACGTGGCGCACAGCAACCAAACGCCAATGGACCAATACAGCAGTTTGAACGGCCGGTAGCCATAGCCCGCGAAGGCGCCAAACAGCCAATGCAGCACCCAGACGAAGCCGCTGTGCATATCTCGCCAGGGGCGGACCAGTGTCTCGTCCTTGCCCACCTTGCCGCAATGGCGGCGGCGTTCTTCCAGCGCGATGCCGATCTGCCGCGCCTGCTGGTTATGCCCTGCCTCCTTCAGCACTTTCTTCAGTCGCAGCCAGGGCTGGGGGGTGAAGAATTTGCCTTCGCCATCTTTACCGGAGAGTTCTGGTTGTTGCTTGTCCAGCCAAGCCCGCCGCGTGGCGCCATCGCTGGGGCTTGTTGCGGAAATCGCGTCATAGGTGAAATTGTGCAAATCCAGCCCCTCGCCCCAGGAGGCTTCGTCATCCACCAATGTGCCCACTCGCGCCCCGGAGAGCAGAACATTGCCAATTGCTGGACTATTCTGCCGGAAGAAGAATTTTCCCGCCACGGCCATGCCTTCAAGGCTCAATCCCGCGCCGCTGCCGCAGATAGTGGCCTTGATGCAGGAGAGATTGCCGCCGATCTTCGCCCCCAGCAGCGACACATCGCCCTCGGCCTTGAAGCCATTGCGCAGGAACACGCCGCCGTTCACCTCGATGCGATCGGCGTTCAGCGCGTCTCCCGAGTCGCCCTTGCCCGTCGTGAAGCTGGCATTGTCGCATTCCAGACTGCCGCCGATCTTCGCCCCCAGCAGCCGCACGTTGCCCTCGGCCTTGAAGCCGTTGCGCAGGAACACGTCGCCCTCGCTGCTCAGCCTGTCCGCCGCCAATTCCTTCACGCGGCTGCCCTCAAGGCTCAGCGTGCCTTTGATGCACGCGTCATAGAGAGTGGGCGGTTCATCGAACCAGCACCGTGTGAGATAAACATCCCCCGCGCTGGTGGCGCCACGCAGATCCAGGGGCGCCTTGATCCAGGCGCCTTGCAGCAGCACCCCGTGCTCGTGCACCGGGTTCGCGGCATCGCCCCCGAGGACCAGAAAACGCAAAAAACCGGCACGGATGGTGTTTTGCGGCGTAGGCGTCTCGGGCCTTTCCTTACCGAGCGAACATACTTCGCCCCGAAAACAAGAGTCGAGCAGCTTTTGCTCAGCCTCGTTCAGGTCTAAGAAATCCGCCAAATTCCGCCCAAACGCCCGTTTTTCCGCCTCCGCCATGTCAACCCCGTGTCGTTACGGGGCGAGCTTAACCGGAACGGTCTGGAGCCTTCAATCTCCGGAGGTTTCCACTCTTATTCGGCGGTTTCTGTTCACGCCCGTGGCGACCGACGAGCTTGGCGAGGGTGCGCTGGTGCCGTTCGAGGAATTCGGGCCGCCGGATTCCTTTGAGAAGTTCAAGGCGAAGGCCCGCTACTTCCTGCGCCAGCACGACGGCCACATCGCCGTGCACAAGCTGCGCACCAGCCACCAGCTGGACCAGACCGATCTCGCTGAGCTGGAAGAGGTCAGGAGGCGCGTGGCGGTGTAGCGGAAGCACGTCCAGGCAGGCCCGATTATGGGCGCGGGGGAAATCGTGGCGAAGACTATGAGGCGGTTGCGCGCGGCGTGTTTGCAGGAGGCGTTCGCCGGCGCGGCGGGCATGAGCCGGGCCTATATGCCCTGCCTTGAGCGTAAGCTGGGGACCCGACCGGGGGCGGTGCTGGGGGAGATCAAGGCGGTGCTGCAGGAGGAGATAGCTGAGCTGTTCGCCGATCCCGGGCCGGGGGGGCCAAGTCCCAGTCATTGCTGGCAGGGCGCAAACAGAAGGGGTAGCCGGGCGAGGCCGGCTACCCCTGTTGATCAGCTTGCGCGCGGCGGCGGGCTGCATTCCAGTTCGTCGTTGATAGGGGGCGATTGGCCGGCCGGGGAGGGCTGCTTGTTGACGGTGATGATCGGGCGTGCGCCGGGTCGCCGGAGCACGCAGATGAGGCCGGCCTGCTCGAGGGCCGTAAGTGCCCGATACAGGGACTTCCGGCCGCATCCCGCCAGATCGACGGCTTCGGCGGTCAGGCGGAAGGTCATGTTCTTCTTGACGCCGGCCAGGAACCACAGCGAAAGCGCCACGGCGGTCGCATGGCCCGGCAGCCGGTTGGCGCGGTGCAGCCAGTCGAACGGAATTGTCCGCACGTAGCGTTCCACCCGTTCATGCGGCTGGAACTGGCCAGTTTGCATGTTGAAGACAAGCCGGCGTTCCGCCGGCTTGTCCATCTGGCGCGGGGGCGCTGAAAATTGGATGGCCATTTCAGGTGCCTTCCATCTCGACCAAGGCGTCATCGCGGCCCAGCAGCGCCATGACGCGGTTCCACATCGGGATGCCCTTGGGCTCCAGGAAGCGATCGGGGTGGCGGACGATTTTCGCCTCGCTGGTGACCTCGAAGCCGTCGAGCACGATGGCGCTGGCTTCCCGCAGGATGGCTTGGGTCGCCCCAACGGCCGCGCCGATCTCGTCGATCGGCGCTTCGATCAGCACCGCGTCGTGCACAGGCGCGCACACGCGGATGCCGGCTTCGACGAGGCCGATGCATGCGATCCGCAGCATTTCCGCGCCGTTGGCCTGCATCGGGAAATTGCGCAGAGTCCGCGCTTTGGTGTCGCGCTGGGTGTGCAGCGCCCAGCCGAACGCGGTCTGCAATTTCCCCGTCAGCATCGCGTGGTCGACGATGGCGTTGGACCAGCGCCAGAAGGTGGCGTAGGTCCGGCGGTGAGCCGCCAGGAGCTGGCGCGCGTCCAGCACGCTGATGCCGAGGCGGCGGGCCAGGCCGACGTCTTCCATGCCGTAGAGCACGCCCAAAGCGCATTGCTTGAACCGTTCGCGCTCCACCGGGTGCGTGGCCTTGGTGGCCGAAGGCGGCACGGCACCGGCCTGGATCGCGAAGGCGATGTAGAAATCGCCGGACCGGTAGGCCTTCTGCATCGCCAGATCGCCAGACAACGCGGCGGCGATGGCGAGTTCCTGTTGGCCGAAATCCACGTACGCCAGCGCCGTGCCGGATTCCGGGCGGATCAGGCCGCGCAGCCAAGCCGACAGGCCGAACACGCTCCGGTTAGTTGAGGGCTGATTGCGCCCGGTAGTGGACGAAAACGGGTGGAGCGCGTAGCGGTTTCTGCCGTCATCGCCCACCGTGAGCTTCAATTCGCGGAGCTGCGCGAGCGTCTGGCGCAGCTGGCGCAAATCGGCCAACTGCGGATACGCACGAGCCATCTCCTTGAAGGTGTCATCATCGAGGCTCAGACGCCCGGTCGCAGTGACCGGCCAGACGATGCCGTGCTGGTCTAGGTAGCGCCCGAACCGGGCAACACGGAAACTTGTCCCCTCGTAGACTCCGTAGTCCTTGTCCACGATCTCGATGAGCTGATTGCGCAGCGCCGGGCCTCCCTCGACCAGCGAGGCCAGAATTTCCTCGTCGATCGGGACGCCGAGGTGTTCGCTGCGGGCGGCGGCGATGCTGTACCGGCCGCGTAGCAGTGCGCGGGGCCAATCGATCATGCTAACCATGCTTGTTGCCCTCCATGCGAAGAAACAGCCGCTTCAAGGCCCGGACATCGGATTCGCAATAATCCAGGATTTGCCGCTGTTCTTCCTCAGACCAGGGCCCGCCGGCCAGCACGAGATCGCGCATGGCCTCTTTCTTCATGGCTTCGATGCTGGGTTCGCCGAAATATGCCAGCGCGCCGATCAGGCCATTGCCCGCAGGCAGGCGCATGCCGTTCGTGAGGTTGCGGAATTCGGCGTAGAGATCGAGCACATTGGCCGGCGGTGGCCAGCCCAGGGCCTGAAAGCATGCCATCTCGGCGCTTGCCATGTACGCGACGCAGAGCGCCGATTCATCCACCGGAAATGGCGGGTGCGGCATGGCGTGCAGCTCATCCTGCCAGAGCCTGATGGTCGTGCCGGAGGTCAGCTCACTGGCCACCAGACAAACCGTTTGGAGAGAGTTGCCCTCCACCAGCCCGGCAGCGTGGAATTCGAAATCGGCGAACCATACGCCGCCTGTGAACGCCGGCATCATGATCAAACCTTTCCCAACAGCTGCTGAACCAGGGGGTGATCCTCGGATTCAATGATGCGGTTGCGGAGCGCGAGATCCAGCAATTCATCGAAGGATTCACTGGGCCATTTCGGTTCGCCCAGATGCCCCAGCGCTTCGAAAATCTGGTAGGCGCCGATCCGCATGTCCGAAGACATGCGGATCCACCGGGTCTCGGCCAGTGTAACCGCGCGCGTCCGGGACACATTCCACGAATTCGAGCGCCCATCGGGCGCGGGGAGATGTACGGGCACCAGATAGGGCGCGCCGAACTGCGTCACAGCCAAGCGCAGTTGGACGAGTCGGGTCTGATCCGCGACCAGGCCGACAACCTGAGGGCCGACGGCATACCACCCGTCACCCCCCATCTTCTTGGCGTCCAGCAGGTTGAAAGTGGCTGAGAATTCCTCGCCGGGACGCACCCGGAAAAAGTGGGCCGGCGGCGGCTTGTCGACGGAGACGTCGGCAAGCACGGGCGCGCCGCAGGCGAGGTCGACCTGGCCCTGCGCCAGCCGCAGCGCAAGGACCGGCGACAGCGTCGAGCGCGGCGGCTGGTTATCAGGCGCCTGTTCTACATGTGGCAGGGAGTGGTTGGAGGGCAGGGGCGTCATAGTAACTCCTCTTCTAGGGTTCAGAGGAGCAACCAATTATCCGCAATTTACCCAGGTGTGGAATTTTAAGGGGCGGAAACGACCTTCTTATTTTTTGACACGGTTCCGGGGCAAAACATTACGCTCTCAGCCACGAAGCTTCCAGCACGTACCCGGGCATCCAGTTGTCCGGGGATGGCGGCAGTTTCTGCCAATCCTCCTGGATGTCGGCGGAGAGGAGGTCTTCTTTTGGAATCGTTAGCTGCCCGTCGGCGCGGATTGAGGCCCCGCGCATCTTGCGTACCAGTGACTGCTTGATGTCTCCCGCTGTCACCGCGTTGCCGCTCCCCCGGCCGAGCCAGCTGCATTTGAGCAGGTGGTTGATGATTTTGAAGTCACAGTTTGCGTACAGCCGTTGGCAGGCATCCACCAGCCGGTCCACCAGCTGGCGCATCTCCGTCACCCCCCGCTCGTTCGTGCGGCGGGTCAGGGCGTATTGTGGCTGCGCAGTTTCGAGGTGCTGTATCGTGATCGGCAATAGGTCTCTCAGCCTTTCGAGGTCAGAGATGGCGTGATCTCTCAGGTAGGCGTCCCGCAGGTACTCATCCGGTATGAGCTTCTTCAGTTCCTCGAGGGCCACCTTCATGGATTTGATGGCCTTCGTCCTGCTCTTCTCCTGGGGGGTCGGGAGGAATACGCGGTTGCTGTCGAGGACGTGCCTTGACAGCGCGGCGCAACGGTGGATGAAGCGGACTTCGCGTTCGAGCTTTTGGGCCTGCTTCAACTCTTCGTCGGGCTGATTGTGGCCCCCCGGCTCTTCCCGCACGACCAAGGCTTTTGCCAGGCCTTGCTGGAACCGGCCCTCTAGCAGGCCGATTGCGACCTTGAAGCTCCCGCTGTTGAGCATGCCGGCCACGTAGGGGGTCTGCCGCAGAAGATCGTCGAACGCGGCGAGTTCAACGGGCCCGGGTGATTTCCGGTAGTTGAATATTTCGCGGTGGGCGAGGCAGAGGCTGCGGAGCTCCTCGAATTCCTCGTGGCCCATCCGAGGCGTCTGGCTTCGGCGGCTCGTCATCTGTCCCCCCAAGAGAGTTGCGCACACCCCATTTCCAGGTCTCGGCGTGATCGGTCAACGCCTCTCGCCGCGCCGGTGGGCTTCACCCGGGGCGGTTCGACCCACCCGTCATGTTACTTATTTCTATACATCATCAGAAGTGTGTGGCCTTCGGGCTGGGCGTGGTGACCTCACCCTATTCCTGGACGTTGGCGCGCACCGGGCTTTCCCCCATCGCCCTGTGTTGCGACCCGGTGGGCAATACCCCCAGGAGCAGCTGCTGGCCGTGCTGGATTTGGCGCTGTCCGCCTGATTGTAGGTGGCGACGCGGCGGCGGCAGGGCTGGGAGGCGAGGCGCGCGGTGCGGTGGCTCTGGCTCTTGACGCTGTCCGGGCCAGCCGCGCGGCGGGCGCAGGGGCGTAAGCCCTCAAGCGTATGTCATTTTGCTGCCTTGGCCGCTGGCCCGGGCATTCATTCCATCACCCAGCAGGAAGCCCCGCCCTCACCGGCGGGGCTTCCTGCGTTTGGAGCCCGCACACATGCAAGAACACGTGGAGACCCTGGAGGCGCTGCTGCAGCGTTACTCCTGCATCGAGAGATTGCCCGAGGTGCAGCGCGTGAAATTCGCCGACGCCGTGCGCACCGGCGAGGACCCGCTGCACGTCGTCAAATACCTTTCCACCCTCGGCATCGAGGTGCAGACGCCGGCCGATCTGTTCCGACTCAACAACGACGACAACGAGGAGGAGCTGGTCTGCTTCTGGATCCCAGAGGGCGTGGCCGCCACGATCAGCAGCGATGATTCCTGGCTGGTGTTCGAGGTCGACCAGGCCGACGAGACGAACGGCGCCGAAACGGTGCCAGCGCCAAGAGTCGATGGAGCCGCACGGCCATGATCGACCTCGACGAGAAAGACATCGTGGCCGAGCGCCGCACCGGCGACGGCGAGCGCTTCGCCATCTTCACCGACACCGACGTGCTACCCTTCTGGGGCCAGCGTTTCTGGGGCGTGGTGCTCGACACCTGCGGCGACGGCTTCGGCCTGCCCGTGCGCTACGGCTCGGTCTGCACCGCGCCAACGGGCTGGACGCTGCGCCAGCTCATCTGCGTGGCGCAGGCCCGTCTGGCACTGGAACACGCGCGGGCGCCGGAGGCAGGCGCGCTTGCCGTGCTGGAGGCGCTCGGCCAGGCGGTCAGGCAGATGCCCGAGGGCGAGCCGCTGGGCAACGGCGTCAGCTTTGATCCCGGCGGGCAGGCCTCGCCCTACCGCTGGACCCTGGCGCGCTGCGGCGATCTGGCCTTGCCGCTCTGCCCCGACCCGGAGAGCCGCCAGGAGGGCATCACGCCTGAGCTGGTGCTGATCGTGCTGGATCAGGCGCTGAAGGACTGGAGCGAACGGGCGCCGTACCTGCGGCGGCTCTGGTCCTGCCGGAACGCCATCCGCGATGCCCTCGCCGCCGAGATCCGGCGCGTGCGGATCGCCCGCGGCGAGGCGCCTGGTTGAGCCTGTCTGAGGGAGGAAGCCGAAGAAACGCCAACGCGAACGCCAGATGGGGGCGCCCGTCTGGCGCCCTCGCATGGCGCCGGGCCGGTGTGGCCGAGGCGGGGCAAGAACCCCGGGCGGGGACCACGGGGGAGTTTCTGAACACATCATCGGGTCAAGCCGGCGGCAGCATCGCCGCCGGCGCCCCGCGATGAGGAAGAAGCCCACGCCATGGACAGCGACAAGCCAGAAGCGACCCAGAGAGAAGACACCAGCCAGCCCACTGCCGCCCGCCGGCTGCTCACCCCGCGCGAGGCGGCGGCCTATCTCGGCACCACCGAGAAGGCGCTGGAGAACTGGCGCGGCAGCGGCGCCGGCCCGGTCTTCGTCAGGCTGAGCCCCAAGTGCATCCGCTACGCCGCCTACGACCTCGACGCCCACATCTGGGAGAGCCGCCGCAAGCATACCGCCGAGGGCGGGTAGGCGCCCGGCGGCCCACCACCCACCATCGAGCCTGAACCCCCGGAGCCGCGCGCCGCCGGGGGCTTGGCGCTGCGCGTACGCCAGGCGCCGGGCGAGGCCTCACCGCCCCGCCACCCCGAATCTCCCCCCGCAAACTCCACCATGGAAAGGACCGTCATGGCCGCGACCACCCTCACCCGAACGCTGCTGCAGAAGCTGCCGCCGCTGCCCGCGGGCGCGGCCAAGAGCCGCATCTTCGACGACCGCCTGGTCGGCTTCATCGCCGAGCAGCGCCAGACCACCGTAACGTTCTACTTCCGGTACAAGGACGCCCGCGGCCGCGGGCACGAGGTCAAACTCGGGCGGCTCGGCGATGTTACCGTGGACCAGGCCCGCAAGCGCGCCGAGCAGCTCAAGGCCGAGGTGAGCCTCGGCGGCGACCCGGCGGCGCAGAGGGCCAGGCTGCGCGCCATCCCCAGCGTCGAGCAGTTCGCCCAGGACCGCTACCTGCCGCACGTGCAAGAGCGCCTGCGCGCGGCCGGCAACGTCGAGGCGTACCTGCGCCTGCGCATCTTGCCCGCCATCGGCAAGAAGGCGCTGGACGAGGTGACCCAGCAGGACGTCGCCGACCTGCGCCGCAGGCTGGTGGCCGAGGGCCTGGCCAACGGCACGGTCAACCGGCACCTCGCCACCGTGCGCGCCATGTTCAACCTGGCGCTGAAGTGGGAACTGTACGAGGGCCGCAACCCGGCCGCCTCGCCCGGGATGCTGCGCGAGCAGCACCGCGACAAATACCTGAGCCCGGCGGAGACGCGGGCGCTGGTCAAAGCCCTCGATGCCGACAAGGACGAGACCGCCGCCGCGGTGCTGGCCCTGCTGATCGTCACCGGCGCCCGCCGGGGCGAGGCGCTGAACGCCAGGTGGGAGCATGTGGACTTCGAGCGCGGCATCCTGACCGTGCCCCGGTCCAAGTCCGGCCGGCCGCGGCATATCCCGCTGTCGCCGGTGGCCAAGGCGATCCTGCTGCGGCAGTTCGCCAAGCGGCAGCTGTACCCGGACAACCCGCACGTGTTCCCCAGCCACCGCTTGCCGGGCCAGCCGGTGGAGGGCGTGCGCGGGGCCTGGGCGCGGGCGAAGAAGGCGGCCGGGCTGCCCGCGGACTTGCGCATCCACGACCTGCGCCACTCGTTCGCCTCCGCCCTGGCCAACGCCGGCACGCCGCTCAACGAGATCGGCACCGTGCTCGGCCACACCCAGCTCTCGACCACGACGCGCTACGCCCATCACTCGCCGCAGCGGCTGATCGCCACCGCCACGGCGGCCTCGCGGGCGTGGAACCTGCTGCCCGGCGGCAAGGCGGCGGAGGTGGGGACGCAAGACGCCGCGTGAACGTGCCGAAGGTGCCGCCGGTCAAAACGGCCGGCGGCACCAACGCCGAATCATCCACACCAGCACAAGGAGACACGCCATGATGCGATGGACGAAGAACACCGCCGCCCACCTTTCGCGCGCCGGGCTGGACCGAGCCCGGCGCGGCCTGGAAGCCTGCCTCCGGCACCTCTGGGGCCTCGTTCCTGAACTGGAGCCAGAGCTCACGCTGGCATGGGCGGCGGCCGTGATGGCCTCGGAGGTCGCCATCGTTCTCGCCCAGCGCGGCGACCTCGTGCTGGCGGCGGCAGCAACGGGCTGACGCGCCGGTCGAAGTCTCGCCCACACGGCCACTCGATCAAGACCACCACGACCAGAAAGGGAAAGGCGCCTGAGCGCCTTCCCCGCATCATTCGCCATCCTCAGGCGATCCATTCCCATCACAACCAAGGAGACATCACCCATGGCCACCAAAACAAAGAAAATCCACGCGCTGATCCACACCGCAGCGGCAGCCTCCGCCGCCGCCGGCGGCGGACTCGCTCAGGTCCCGGGCTCCGACGCCGCGGTCATCACGCCGATCCAAGTAGCGATGATCGTCGCCATAGGCGCCGAACACGGCACGCCGATCGGCAAATCCGCGGCGGCCGAGCTGATCCTGCCGTTCTCCGCCGCGGCCGCCGGCCGGGGGCTGAGCCAGTGCCTGCTCGGCTGGGTGCCGGGGCTCGGCAACGCCATCAACGCCGTCACCGCCGCCGCTCTGACGGAGGCGATCGGCTGGGCGGCCAATGCCTATTTCGCCGAGGGAAACGCCGCCCCCGCTCGGCCATCGCAATCCATAACGGAACAATGCTGGCCCTGGGCCGGCTGACGGAGAGCCATCATGAGCAACGACGACCTGGAGATCATCATTGCCGGCGGGGTAGGGCGATCTGCCGCCGCCGATCACATCGCGCTGGCACTGATGGGGGCTGGCGCCTCGGTGGATTTCCCTGGCCGGCCGCACCTGGAAGCGAGGTCCGGTCAGACGCTGCGCGGTGTGCACGCCGTAGTGCGGATGGAAGGGGGGCGCGGGCCTGGCCGCGTTGCCCGGCGCTAGCCAGGAAGGGTTCGGCCTGCCGGCCGCCGCCAAGATCGCCGTCGGCGTGGTGGCATTGTTGGTGCTGTGCAGCGCCGAGGTTCGGCTGCATTTCGGACTAAGGCTGGACACCATCATCACGGCGGCCGCCATCTGGTGGTTCTGGCGATGGTACCGGATGCGGGATGCGATGGCGACTTAGGCGTCCCAAATCAGAAGAATGAGAGAGGATCAGGAGCGAACGGAATTGATCGTCAGGGGGAGGCGCCGAGAAGCGCCTCTTACTGATCTATTTTTTTCTTCCTTCGGCTGCCGGATTTTCCGATGCCGGAAGACGGCCGGTGTATGAGTCAGCCGGCGTTAGCGGGCAGGATAGCCACGAGCCGTTTGGAACGCTATTGCTCGTTGCGGAGGTTAACGCATGCCTGAAGAACGTCTTGAGGATGATCGGGGAACGTTGAGGATTAGGGCGCTCCGAGGAGGGGCCGTCGCCGAGGTTGCGACGTTTCTTGCTGATCTAGAAAACGCGTACAACGCGCTTTACTGGTTCGACGCGGCGTTGATCGCGCTGCGGCGAGGCATCCACCTCCGCGATGTCTACCTTCTAGGTCATCCTATCTTCCCGTCCGGTTTTACGGGCGAGCAGATACTCCCTGAGCGGCGCCTCCAGCTTAACCGCGTCGTGATTCAGTCGCCCGGCTTCTGGGAAGTCCTGGGAACGCTCAACCCGCTTCTGCAGATCCGCGAGTACCTGAAGGATAGGCATGAGAGGTGCAAGGACAAGAAATACCGCTCCGCTCAGGAGGAGCGAAAGCTGAAGCTCGAGAACGAACTGCTCCAGCAGTCACTCATGCACGGCGAACTCGACATCTTCAGGAAGCGGCTTGAGATGATGCGTGACTTCGGGGAGGATCCAAAGATCATCGAGCAGACCGTGTGGTCACACCTCGGGCCGCCCATGTCACGCCTCGGACGCCACCAGGACACCGGCTTAATTGAGGCGGCGGAACCTGACGAAGACGGCAATCCTCATCGATTGGCTGGGCGCGGGCATTCTACCAGTGCGTGAGTGAGCCCCGCAGATCGAGGTCGACAATTCCACCTCCGGCGTCAGGCCGATTGGTGATGGCACGCACGTTGCCTCGGGGGTTGTCGCTCCAATCCTGCTATGGCCGAATTGATCGTAAAACTGTCCCCTTCCACCCGCTCCAGCCCGCGTAGGAGATATCGTGCCGATCCCGACATACGACGTGCTCATGCTCCCCGTGCTCCGTTTGTGCGCCCAGAAAGTATGGTCGATGCGTGACCTGATCGCACGCGTTGCCGACGATCTGGGTCTCACCGATGCGGAATTGGCCGAACAGATCCCGAGCGGTGGAACCACGGTCATCGCAAGCCGTGTGCACTGGGCCAAGACGTACCTGAAGCAGGCTGGCCTCGTCGAGCAGCCCAAACGCGGCTTCGTCCAGATCAGCGAGGCGGGTCGCGCCGTGCTGGCCCGGAATCCTGAGCGGATCGACAACGCACTCCTCCAGACGTTTCCGGAGTTCACAAGCTTCCTGTCCAGGACCAAAGGCCAGAACGGCGCGCCTGCCGCGGCTGTTGGTGCCACGCTGCCGGCGGCGCCCTCCAGCACGCCCGAGGAGCAGATCGCCGCGGCGTCCCTGGCGCTGGACGAAGCCCTGCGCGATTCGCTCCTCGCCAGAGTCCTCGAAGCGCCGCCCGCCTTCTTCGAGAGGCTCATCGTCGACCTGCTACTGGCCATGGGATACGGCGGCTCGCGCGCCGATGCCGGCGAGCATCTCGGCGGCACAGGGGACGGCGGCGTCGATGGCGTGATCCGCGAGGACCAACTCGGCCTCGACCGCGTCTACCTCCAGGCGAAGCGCTACCAACCGGGCAACACGATCGGCAGCGAGACCGTGCAGGCGTTCATCGGCGCGCTGATCGGCAAGGGGGCGCAGAAGGGCGTCCTGATCACCACCTCTTCTTTTTCCCGGCAGGCGCTGGCGGCGGCCGGCCAATCGGGCGCGCTTAGGCTCGTGCTCATCGATGGGACCGAGCTGACGAGGCTGATGGTCCGCTTCAATGTCGGGGTGCGGGTCGCCAGAACCGTCGAGATCAAGCGGATCGACCTAGACTATTTCGACGAGACCGAGACCGAGTAGCGCGGCCCGCCGCACTGGGCGAGGAGGCGCCGGCGCCGCTGCCCAGCGGCAGGAAGAAACGGAAGATCGGATAAAGGTCGACGTCGACGCCGCCGCTGGCGCTTTTTTGTGGTCACTCTCATTGCGGGGGTGTATTTCTTGCCTGCGCGGTGTGAGGAGCTTTGGGCGGTGACCCAGCAGTCTCAGGCAGTTGGCGAGGGCGCAGTTGCGGTTCAATTGGTGGGCGATGGCAACACCGTCACCGTGCTGGTGGGTGGCATGCGCTTCGCCCACAACCAGCTGCACAAGCGCAAGGCGACACCCACGAACATCAACGAGCTCCTGCGCACCGATTTGCGGGGCACGCATTTCGTCGGCCGCGAGCCGGAGCGCCAGATGGTGGCGGCATGGCGCGCTTCTCCGTGCACCATCTCGGTCCGCTGCGTGGTTGGGGGCGCGGGCGCGGGCAAAACCAGATTGGCTATCGAAGCCTGCGAGGCCGCAGAGAAGGATGGCTGGTTTGCCACCTTCGCCGCCAGTGGCGAACTCAGGCGTTTCCACGAGACGCAACATCTGGTCCACTGGAAATTCCCCCGCGACGCGCTGATCGTGGTCGATTACGCGGCGACTTCCCAGCCGGTCTTGCTCGATTGGTTCGCCGCCCTCGCCCCTCATCGCAACGCTGGCGGACACAAGCTGCGCCTCCTGCTGCTTGAGCGCCATGCCAGCACGGAAACGGGCTGGTGGGCCGAGCTCACCCGCCCGCATTCGCTGGACCGTGACTCGGCGGCCGACCTGATCGACGAAAAGCTGCCCTACGTGCTGCCGATGCTCGATGCCGCCGAGGACCGGCGCGCGCTCCTGGCGGAAGTGATGACCAAGGCCGCGTCGCTGTTCGACCCGCCACGGCGCCCGACGCAGCCACCCGCGCCGGGTGTTGACCCTGGCTTCGACGCGCTTTTGGCAGAGACGCGCCCGGAGAACGAGCCGCTCTACCTGATCATGGCCGGCATCCATGCCGTCCAGCACGGCGCGCCGGCCGCGCTGGCGTTGAACCAGCTGGAACTGGCCCGCGACATCGCCAGGATCGAGAGGGATCGCCTGGCCAAGTTCGCCCAAGCCCATGGCTTCACGAGGCAAGACCCGCTTCTGGCGCATATTGTGGCGTGCGTGACGCTCCAGAATGGCTGCCCTTCCAATGAGCTGGCAGACCTCGTGGAGCAAGAGCGCGAGGCCTTGAGGCTGTCCGCCGCGCTGGGCAGCGAGCATGTCGCCAGGGTCATTTGCGACTACTTGCCGATCGACAATGGTGACGTCGCCCCCGTGCGGCCGGACCTGATCGGCGAGAGCTTCCTGCTGCCGGTCATAGAAGGTGGCAGGTTCCGCAGGGCGGCCGTGCAGGCCGAGATCGTGCTGCGCGCCTGGTGCCGCAAGCCGGATGGCGTGCTCGACACGCTGATCCGCGCCGCCGGCGACCTTGCCGAAGGCGATGCCAGCCACGCCTCCGTGCGCTGGCTGCGCGCGGTCGTGGAAAAAAGCGAAAATCTGAACGAGCTGATGCGCATCGCCGCCGGTGTTCCGGAACAAACGCTAGCTTTGCGGGAGTTCGCCGCGGTTGTGCTAATGTGCGTCGTGGCTGTGGTGCGGGCGCTTGCAGAGGATAACCCACACGATTACTTGCCGGTCCTTTCGGCCGCGCTCAATAACCTGGGCAACCGCCTCAGCTATCTCGGGCGGCGGGAGGAGGCGCTGGCGGCCGCCGAGGAGGCCGTGGCGCTGCGCCGCCAACTCGCCGCCGCGCGCCCCGACGCCTTTACGCCCGGTCTGGCGATGTCGCTCAACAATTTGGCCAACTTCCTCAGCACTCTCGAGCGACGGGAGGAGGCGCTGGCCACCGCCGAGGAGGCCGTGACGCTCTACCGGCAGCTCGCCGCCGCGCGCCCCGACG
>Ga0335085_10007487_pt1 | contig 16907 bp, 12 predicted proteins | sample Lox_Sample_45_FD_206712 | JGI IMG/M metagenome (GOLD analysis project Ga0335085, IMG submission 206712) | Soil microbial communities from Loxahatchee National Wildlife Refuge, Florida, United States - Lox_Sample_4.5 | ecosystem: Environmental > Terrestrial > Soil > Wetlands | place: USA...
TCTGGATGCTCCTCTACGCGCGCCGCCTGGACCCGTGGGCGCGCGGCGCCGGGGCGGCGCTCTCCTTCGTCGGCGCCATCCCCTACGTTGCCTTCGCCCTGGTGGTGCGGGCGCTCTTCTGCCCGGAGGTGGCCTTCCTCGCCGCCGGCCGCTGGCTGGCGCTCCGCCCTGACGACCAGCTCGCCTATCGATCCCTGATGGGCATCGCCCCGGGATTGCTCTTCGCTTCCCTGGCCCTGGGGCTGGGCATCGGCCGCGGGCTGTGGAGCTGGCTCGACGACGTCCGGGCGGCGGAGGAGAGCAGCGACTCCTTCCTCGCGGCCCGCGTCCGGGGGCAAGCCCCCTGGTCGATCCTGGTCCGGCAGGGGCTCTGGCTGCGCCGCCGCCACGAGCTTTCCGCGCTGCTTCTGGCCGGGATGGCCGCCGCGGTGCTGATCGACGTCCTCTCCAACACGCTGATCGACGCTTTCCGCCCGCCCGGGTTCCCCCTCTATCCCTCCCTGGGCGCGGCGCTCTTCCTCCGCGGCGCCGACGAGAGCGGCGTCCCCCTTCCCTTGCCCCCGTCCTGGCAAGGCGCGCACGTCGCCGTGGTGGGCGCGGCGCTGCTCCTGCTCCTGGCGCAGACGCTGCCCCGCGGGCGGAGCCGCATCTCCCTGAGCGGCGGCGTCCTGCGCATTTCCAGCGCGGTGCTGGCGCGCGGCGTGGCCAGCGCGCACGGCCTCGCTCCCCGGCCCGCGCTGCAGTGGGTGCTCGGCCCCTCGGGAGCGGGCAAGACCACTCTTTTGCGCGCCTGGGAGGCCCAGCTTCCCCGCGCCGTACGGGTGCCGCAGGATCCGGACGAGGCCCTGCCCAGCGCCTTCTCCGCCGGCGACGTGGCCCGCCTCTCCCGCGCCAGCCAGGCCCGCGGCGATCGCGTCCTCTGGGATCTGTTGGGCCGGTTCTCGGACGGCCCGGTCCGCCGCCGCCTCTTCGATCCGTACACCCCTGTCTCCGCCCTCTCCCGCGGCGAGCGCCAGCGGCTGCTCCTGGCGCTGGCGCTGGTGCGCGCCCGGTCCGACCCGGACTGCACCCTGCTCCTCGACGAGCCCACCTCCGCGCAGGACCGGCCGCGCACGCACGCGCTGCTCGATTGCCTGCGCGACCTGCTCCCCCCGCAGTTCGCCGGGGGAGGCGCGGTGGTGCTCACCTCCCACGATCCGGAGCCGCTCGATGCCTTGCTGGGCGATCGCGCGGCGCAAGGGGTCCGCGACCACGTCCTCTGGCTGGAGGACCAGACCGCGCGGTCGCTCTCCCTCGGCCCCTCGGGAGGGTGGGAAGGCGCCGAAGCCCGCGGGCTGCAGCGCTACCTCTCCGCCGTGGACACCCTCTTCGCCGCCCGGGAATCGGCCTCGGACGGGGGCGCGCCGCAGGCCGCGGAGGGGGCGCGCGTGCTGCCCTCCCGGATCGGCATCGGCGGCCGGCCCCACGCCCTCTCCGCGGACGCGCGCGTCCGGGGCGGCGAGCTGGTGGTGCTCTGGGGACCTTCGGGCTGCGGGAAGTCCACCCTCTTGCGCGCCATCGCCGCCCGGCCCCCGCCCGCGTTCCAGGTCGGGTACGTGATGCAGGACGCGGCCCGCGCCTTCCCCGCCGAGATGCCGGTGCGGGAGGTGCTGGGGGGCGGTCCGGCCAGCGCCAGGGCGGAGCGCTGGTTCGGACGGGTGCCGGAGGAAGCCGTCCTCTCCCGCTCCATCGGCTCTCTCTCGGAAGGCGAGCGGCAGCGCCTGCTGCTCGCCGCGGAGGTGCTGCGCATCGGAGGCGCCGGGGGCAAGGGGAGGCTGCTCCTGCTGGACGAGCCCTTCGGCGCCGTCGATCCCGCGGCCCACCTCGACCTCATGCAGGCGCTGCTCGGCTGGGTGCGGGAAGGGGAGGAGCGCAACGCAGCCATCCTCGTCTCCCACAGCCCGCTCATCGACCTGGGGCTGGCCCGGGCTTCGGGAGTGTCCGCCCGGGAGTGGACCATCGAGGGAGCGGACCGATGAATCGCGCCCGGCGAGCGCTCTTGCGCCTGGAGCGCAGGCCCTTCCTCCTGGCGGTGGCCGCCGGGCTGGGGGTGACCCTGCTCCTGCCCAGCGCGCTCGCCCTCTACGGGCCCGCGGAGCTGCTCGACGAGGCGGTCGCGCTCGGGGACCTGCGCCTGCTCGGCGCCTTGGCCGCGCTCTTGCTCGTCTCCACCGCCCTGTTCCGGTTGGCCCTGCGGCGCAAGCGCCTCCCGGAGGAAGCGCTCGACGAGGAGCCGGCGAAGCCCGCCCCCCAGGGCGAGCCCATCGCAGGCACTGCCCGGGCCCATCTGCGCTGAGGAGCCATGGCGGACGTCGACTCCATCCTCGTGCAGCGCGCCGCCGGCTCCGTCCTGCGCGCCCTCAAGCGCAAGGGCGTCCCGGAGCACCGCCTTGCCTCTGCCTCGCGCGAGGAGCCGCTGCGGCCTGCCTCCGCGATCGAGGCCCTGCTGGCGGCGATGCGCATCCGCTTCGGCCTGGCCCAGCCGGCGGTGGACGAGCTCTTGCGCCCCGCGCTCGCCGACTGGCGCGATGCCGTGGGCTGCGCGGATCCGCTGCTGGTGCCGGCGAACGCCCAGGGACCTTCCGCCGAGCCGCAGCTCGTCCCCCTTCCCCTCCCCTCCTGGTGCACGGGCCTGGTGGAAGCGGGGCTGGTCCGGCTGGACGGGCCGCCGGTGCTCGAAGGGCCGCGCGTCGTCCAGCGCGCCTGGCTCGCGGCCATCCGCGAAACCGAGCTGACGGCGGTGGAATGCTTTCCCCTCCTCTTCGCCGGCCGCTACGGATCGGGCGCCGCCTCCCTGCGCGTCCACCTCGCCCTTTCCCCTCCCTTTCTCGCCGACGGCTGGCGCGGCACGGTCCTCTTGCGCGCCGGCGCACAGCGGCTGGACAAGTCCAGGACGCCGGTCCGCCTCTGGCTGGGGCCGCCGGCCTCGCCCGGCCAGCCCGCCACAGGGATCGCCGGCGAGACCGCGGTCACCTGGGTGATGCCCCGGAAGAGCGGGCGCGCCCTTCCCGGCTGGCCGGCGGGCTGGCCGCGCTGGGCGGTGCTGCGCGTCCTGGAAGGCCGCGAGCCGCAAGCGCTCTGGGAGCTTCCCGCGCTCTGGCGCGCCGCCGCCGCCTCGCCGGAGGCCTCCCTGGTGGAGTCGATCTCCGCCGCGCCCTCCTCGCTGCGCCTCGCCGTCGACCTGGGGAGCACCTCCACCCTGGTGGTGGAGGAGGACAGCGCGGCGGCCGGATCGATCGGCGCCAAGCTGGTGCCCGACGGCGCCCGCCGCCACGTCCCTTCGGGCCTGCGCAGGCTCGCCGGCGATGCCGCCAGCGCGCACCGCGTGGGCTGCTCCGAGCACCTGCTCTCGCCCTCGGGACAGCTCCCCACCGCCCTGGCCGCCCCCACCGCCAGCGCCGTCGCCGGACTGCTCCAGGGCGCGCCGGACGCGAGGGAGCAGCTCTGGCTGCCCCAGGCCCCGAACGGAAGCGAGGCCGGGCCGTTCCTCGTCGACCGCTTCAAGTCGCCGGAGCTCCTGCTCCTCTCCGAGTGGCTGGCGCAGGTGGCGCCGGCGGGCGACCGGGCCCAGGTGAGCCGCACGCTCCTCGACGCCTTCGCCTGGCAGCTCGGCCGCGCCCTCGCCGCGGCCCACTCCGCGCCCCTGGTCACGCCGGAGGGCGGGCGCTGGGCGCTGCACGCCCCGGCGCTGGGATCGGTGGAAGCCGTGCTCACCTACCCGGACTGCGCCTTCGACTCCGGCGGCGGAGAGCCGTTCCGGGCCGTGTTCGAGCGGGCGGCGGGCGAGCTCTGCAGCGGCCTCGCCTCCGCCTGGGCGCGGACCGCGCACCGCCTGGTGGCCGATCCGGCCGCCGCCCGCGCCGGGAAGCCGCGCGTGCGGGACGAGCGGCATCCCCTCGAGGCCTTCGTCGACTTCGGCGGCCTCACCCTGCAGGTCACCGTGCGCGTGCCCGAGGTCCCGGGAAGGCCGAAGCCCTTCATCGCCGGCTCCTCCACCAGCTACCTGCTGGGCGGCGAGCGGCTGATCGACGCGGCCGCCTTCGCCCGCGCCGACCGCGACGCCCCTTCCGCGCTGCGCGAGGCCTACCGGGGAACGGCGCGGGCCTGGCGGGCGCTGATCGCCTCCGGGGGCACGCTGCCGGCGGCGGAAGCGTCGGGCCATTCCCGGGTGGGAAAGGCGCTGCTCGAGCTGGTGCTGGGCCTGGTGCAGCGGCAGGTGGAAGGAACGCTGCGGCGCGCCGCTCCCGACTGGAGCACGCTGCGCGGCGCGGGCCTGCGCCTGCACCTGCTCGGCGAAGGGTGGAAGCTCGCCGCCCTCGACGTGGAGGACGATCTCCGCGAGGTGGCGATGCTCCACCGGGTGGAGGAGTGCCTCGGGCAACGCCCGCTGCCCGCCCCGGTGCAGATCCAGCGGCTGACCAAGCGGCGCGTCTGCGAGGGGGCGCTGCGGGTGCGAGAGGAGACCCACCCCGCCCAGGCGCCCCTGGAGTTGCAAGGCGTCGACGTCGCCTCTCCCGAAGGCCTGCGCCAGCGCTGGTTCGGCGTCCCCGACGCGGCCGGGCCGGCCGATCCTGATCTGCATCCATTCGCCGACGATCCCTGGTGGCAGTCCTTCGCGCCCGTCCCCGGCTCGCTCCTGCGCGTCGAGCAGTGGTTCAGCGGGCCCGCCGGGGGGTCGCCCTTCGAGACGGGGCTGTCGGGCGGAAACCTCTCCTTCGACGCCCGCCGCTCGATCCTCAAGCAGTGGATCGACGTCAGCGGGCCGTCCCTGGTGGCGCTGCGCATCCGCCAGGCGCTCTGAACGAAGCCGAATCCCCGGTCGCCGCGGCGGCGGCTCTTTGGCGTAGAGTGCGCCTCCCCGGAGGCCCCGACCTTGCTGCTCGCCCTCTTGATCCTCGCCACTGCCCCTTCCCCCGACCCCGCGCGCACCCTGGTGGGCGGCGCCCTCACCGACGGGCTGGCCCACGCCCGCCTGCGGGAGCTGACCGACACCATCGGTCCCCGCCTCTCCGGCTCGCCCGGCGCGGAGGCGGCGGTGCAGTGGGCGCTGAAAAAGTTCCAGCAGGACGGGCTGGCCGCGCGCCTGGAGCCGGTGAAGGTGCCGCACTGGGTGCGCGGGCCGGAGAGCGGCGAGATCCTCCCCTCTCCTTCGGGCGTGGGGCACCCGCTGGCCCTGACGGCGCTGGGCAACGGGGTGGGAGGCAACGTCACCGCGGAAGTGGTGGAGGCGCGCTCCCTGGCCGAGGTGGCGGCGCTGGGCGCATCCGCCCGCGGCAAGATCGTCTTCTTCGACCACCCCATGAGCACTCCCGACGGCTACGGGAAGTTCGTGGACCTGCGCACGCACGGCCCCTCCGCGGCGGCCCGGGTGGGCGCGGTGGCGGTGCTGATCCGGTCGCTGGCCACGGCTTCCTTCCGCTCGCCGCACACGGGGATGACCAGCTATGACGCGGACGCGCCGAAGATCCCCGCGGCGGCGGTGAGCACCGAGGACGCCGACCTGCTGCACCGACTCTTGCAGCGCGGCCCGGTGAAGGCGCGGATCTCGCTCGACTGCCGCATGCTGCCCGACGCGGACTCGTCCAACGTCATCGGCGAGGTGCGCGGGCGGGAGAAGCCCGAGGAAGTGGTGCTGATCGGGGCGCACCTCGACTCCTGGGACCTGGCGCAGGGCGCCAACGACGACGGCGCGGGGGTGGCGATGGTGATGGAGGCCGGCCGGCTGATCGCCTCCCTGCCGCAAAAGCCCCGGCGCACGCTGCGGGTGGTGCTCTTCATGAACGAGGAGAACGGGCTGGCGGGAGGGAAGGCGTACGCGGCCGCGCACAGGGAAGAGATCCCGCGCCACGTGGCCGCCCTGGAAGCGGACAGCGGCGCCGGCCGGCCGCTGGTGGTGCGGATGCGGGCGGGCGAAGGGGGCGTGGCCCTGCTCAAGCCCTGGCTCTCGGCGCTGCAGTCCCTGGAGATCGGGTTGGAGGAGGGCGAGGCCGGCGGCGCCGACCTCGGTCCTTTGGGCGGTCAGGTCCCGCTGGTATTGGTGCACCCCGACGGGACGCACTACTTCGACATCCACCACAGCGCGGCGGACACGCTGGACAAGATCGACCCGGAGAACCTGGCCAAAGGCGCGGCGGCCATCGCGGTGGTGGCCTGGTCGCTGGCGGAGATGCCGGAGACCCTGCCCCGGGCGCCGCCCCGCGAGCGGGAGAAGCAGGCCGCTCCGAAACCTCTAGCCCACTAGGTGGCCGCCTCGCCCGATGGCCGCAGCAGGAGCGGCAGCCAGAGGGCCAGCGCCACCCCGGCCGCCGCCACCGTGCAGAGCGGCGAGAGCGTCCCCTCGTGCCACTCTGCGAACCTCCGCATCTGTCCCTGATCGGCCATCATCGCCAGCGCCGCGATGCGCACCGCGTTGCTGACGAATCCCACCAGCACGGCGCTGGCGAAGAGGAAGATCTTCTCCCGGCGGGTGGTGGGAAAGAGGGAGATGGCGAAGATCGCCAGGAAGAGCAAGGCGAAGATCTGCGTCAGCCCCGAGCAACCCTGGAAGACCAGCAGCGTGGAGCCGGGCAGCCTCAGCTCGATCCCCGCCCGCGACACCGGGACCCCGGCCAGCTTCAGGAGGGCCTCGCTCATCGCCGCCGTGGGCGGGCAGAGATCGAGGGTATCGCGCGCCCAGCGCGGGGCGGGCAGGAGCCAGGGGAAGAGGAGCATCGCCAGCGCCTTCGCCTGGCGGCGCACCTCGCGCGGGCCAAAGAGCACCGAAAGGCCCAGCCCGGCCGCGAGCGGGGCCAGCCGGTGCGCGGTCTGGTAGCGCAAGGGCGCCATCTCGATCAGCGAGGCGGCGACCAGCGCCGCCCCCGGAGCGATCCACCAGCGCGACGCCGGCTCGGCTGCGGAGAAGTCCCAGAGGAGCGCGGCGCAAGCCCAGGCCAGGGCCACGGCCAGCCAATATTCGGCCAGGGCGTGCTGCGCGCGCCCGGCGAGGGCCACCTGCGCGATCCCCAGGAAAGCGACGGCCGCGATCAGCCAGCTTCGCCGATCGCGGCCCGTCATCGACTCCTCGTCGCGATGCAAGAACGACCTACTTGCGGGTCAGCCGCCGTCCCACGAACAGTGCGGTCACGCCCGCTCCCAGCCCGAGCAACGTCAGCGGCTCCGGCGCCCGGTGCGAAGGCATTCTGTGCCCACGCCCCCAACCCTGCGCGTTCGCCGCCGCGCTCGCCAACACCAGTACAGTCCCAATTGCAGCCATGATTCCACAGATGTTTTTTGCCATTCCCCCACCTCCACCGCAAATTACTACCTCTACATCCACACGGTTTCAATACCCCTACATTGGAATTATTTTTCCTCAATCCTCTCAGCGACTTTCGTCGGAGATCGGGGACACAATACGCAACTCCCCATGCCAACTCGGCGGCGCCGAACTGTGCTAGGGAGCGCGCCCATGAAGACGCTGCGAAGCTTCGTCGAGGGCCGCTGGGTGGAAGGAAAGGAACCGCTGGCGACGCTGGTCAATCCTTCCACGGAGGAGCCGCTCGCGCGCACCTCTTCTTCCGGCGTGGACTTCGGCGCCGTCCTCGAGTTCGCCCGCTCGCGCGGCGGCCCCGCCCTGCGCGAGCTGACCTTTGCGCAGCGGGGCGAGCTGCTCAAGGCCTGGAGCAAGGCGATGCACGCCGCCCGCGACGAGCTGATCGGGCTGGCGCTGGCCAACGGCGGCAACACCCGCGGCGACGCCAAGTTCGACATCGACGGGGCCATCGGCACCCTGGCGCACTACGCGGAGCTGGGCGCCCGGCTCGGCTCCCTGCGGGCCTTGCGCGACGGCGAGGCCGTCCAGCTCGGGCGCACCGCGCGCTACGCCGGCATCCACCTCTGGGCGCCGCGCGACGGGGTGACGGTCCATATCAATGCCTTCAACTTCCCCGCCTGGGGCACCTGCGAGAAGGCCGCCTGCGCGCTCCTCGCCGGGATGCCCATCGTCAGCAAGCCGGCCACCAGCACCGCCCTGGTCGCCTTCCGCTGCGCGGAGCTGGGGGCGGAGCTGTTGCCGCCCGGCGCCTTCCAGTTCGTCTGCGGATCGCCCGGCGACCTGCTCGACCGGCTGGGGCCGCAGGACGTGGTGGCCTTCACCGGCTCCTCCCGGACGGCGGCGAAGCTGCGCGAGCAGCTGGCCCGGAAAGGCGCGCGCCTGAACGTGGAGGCCGACTCGCTCAACGCCGCGGTGCTGGGCCCCGACGTGCAGCCGGGCAGCGCCACCTGGGATCTCTTCGTCCAGGACATGGTCCGCGACATGACCCAGAAGGCCGGGCAGAAGTGCACGGCGGTGCGCCGCATCTTCGTGGGCGGCGAGCAGCTCGACTCCGCCCGCGAGGCGCTGGTCGATCGCCTCTCCCAGGTGCGCGTCGGCGACCCGGCCCGCTCCGAGGTCACCATGGGTCCGGTGAGCACCGCCGATCAGCTCCGCGACGTGCGGGCGGGGATCGCGAAGCTCCGCTCCGAAGCGGAGCCGGTGTTCGGCGGCGACGGGAGCGTGAAGGCGCTGGCGCCCGAGGGAAAGGGCTACTTCGTCTCCCCCGTCCTCCTGCTCTCGCGCGATCCGGCCGGCGCCAAGGTGCTGCACGAGGACGAGGTGTTCGGGCCCGTCGCCACGCTCGCGGCCTCCCCCTCGCCGGCGGGCCTCGTGCGGCGCGGAGGCGGAGGTCTGGTGTGCTCGGTGTACAGCGACGACCGCGACTTCCTCCGCCAGTGCGTCCTCGCCGTCGCCCCGTACCACGGCCGCATCTACCTGGGCAGCGAGAAGGTGGCGGGCCAGACCCTGGGCCCCGGCACCGTCCTCCCCCAGCTCCTCCACGGCGGCCCGGGCCACGCCGGCGGCGGCGAGGAGCTGGGCAGCCTGCGCGGGCTGCAGCTCTACTCCCAGCGCGTCGCCTTGCAAGGGGACCGTGCACTGCTGGACGCCATCGCCCCCGCCCTCGAGGCGCAGAAGGCCTGATTCAGCTCACTGCGCCGCGTGCCAGGCCTGGAAGAGCCCGTCCGCCTCGGCGGCGAAGCTCTCGTGGCGCGGGCGCCAGTCCAGGTCGTTGCGCGCCTTCTCGCTGGAGACCTGCTGGTCGAGGGTGAGCGCCTCCTGGTACGGCGATCCGTCCGACGGCTGCATCTGGACCTTGCCGTCCTTTCCGGCCGCCCGCGAGGCCGCCTCGGCGACCTCCCTCTGCGTCAGCCGCGAGGAATCCGCGGCGTAGTAGACCGAGCCCGCCGAACCCCGCTCCACCAACCTGACGTACAGCTCCGCCAGGTCGTCGACGTGCACCAGGGGCCAATGGTTCTCCCCGGCGCCCACGGTGTGCGCCGCGCCGTGCTTGAGCGCGGTGCCGAAGAACATCGCCGGGATGCCTCCGCGCGCCCCGCCGTAGACGATGCCCGGCCGCACCACCACCGAGCGGATCCCGTCCTTCGCCATCGCCAGGGCCGCCTGCTCGTGCGCCGGCCGCCAGGCGACCGCGCGGGGCGGCGCCACGGGCGCGCCTTCGTCCGCCACGCCCTCCGTCGGCCCCTGCACCCAGCAGCCGCTGGTGTAGATGAACGTCGCGCCGACCTGTCCCCGGAGCAGGTCGCGCGCGCTGGCGATGGTCTTCTTGTCGAGCTCGGGCCCCTGCGGCGAGTACTCCATCGCCGCGTGCACGAAAGCGGCCCGGCCCCAGGCCGCTCCTGCATATCCGGCGGGGTTGCCCAGCTCGCCGACCGCCAGCTTGATGCCGGCCTTCTTCAGCCCTTCCCCCTTGGCCTCCGAGCGAACCAGCGCGAGGACGTCATGGCCGGCCTTCTTCAACGCGAGCGCGACTGCCGATCCGATGTACCCGCTACCGCCCGTGAGGAAGACCTTCATGCACCCTCCGAATGGAAGCGCCCTGTGTACGCCGTGGAAAGCGGCGCGCCAAGAGCAAACATGAGATGCGTAGCGGGCTTCGCACCGCCACCGGTCGTACGCGGAAAGATGTAGGCAAATGACCCACACTTGCTATACTGAAGTGTCGGAATTGTTTCGGCTTTGTGACCTGACGCGCCGCAGCGGTGAGCGGCCTCACGTTTGCTATCAACCAATGCCGATGGGCAACGTCGAGCGTCTTCCACTCCCCGGCTCCGATCGGGTCGCGGTCCTCCTGAACGCGAACGCCCGCAGCGTCTCCGAAGACCTCCAGCGGGAGCTGGAGAACTTCGTCCCCCCCGAGGACCTCTACTACTCGCGCTGCCTCGAGGATGCCCGCGCCATCTCCCGCAAGGTGCTCGACAAGGGCTACCGCACGGTGCTCACCGGCGGCGGCGACGGCACCTTCGTGGGCTACGTGAACTGCCTCTTCGAGCAGGCGCAGCAGCCATCCACGCCCTTCGGCAGCGGCGCCCTCAAGCTCACTCCCGTCCCCGCCCACGCGCTGGAGTTGCCCCGCTTCGGCGTGCTCAAGCTCGGCACCGGCAACGCCCTGGCCGACTTCGTGGGCGCCAGCGATCGCCGCCTGGGCGTGGTGGAGGACATCCTCCGCGCCCGCTCCGGCGAGGCCTCCGTCGCCCGCCCCCTGCACCTCATCAGCTACCAGGGCAAGCGCGCCCCGTTCGCCGGCCTGGGCATCGACGCCAAGCTGCTCAACGACTACGTGGGCCTCAAGGACCGCTTCGGCCCGGGCGGCTTCGGCTACTTCTGCTCGGTGGTGGGCAAGACGCTGCCCTCCTATCTCTTCTCCGGCAGCGTGGCCAACGTGGAGGTGGTGAATCTGGGCGGCCCGGCGCAGCAGCTGGGCCCCGACGGCAAGCGCCTCGGCCGCGACTTCGAGCGGGGGGAGATCCTCTACCGCGGCCCCTGCAAGTTCGCCGCTGTCTCCACCGTCCCCAACTTCGGCTTCGGCTTCCAGGCCTTCCCCTTCGCCCTGCGCGCCCCCGGCCGCTTCCAGCTCCGCCTCACCGCCATCGGCGTCCCCAAGGTGCTGGCCAACCTGCGCACGCTCTGGCGGGGCGGGCCGCCGCCCAAGGGCATCCTCGACTTCCACTGCGACCAGGTGCTGATCCGGTTCGACCGCGAGATGCCGCTCCAGGTAGGAGGCGACGCGGAAGGCTACACGCGCGAGGTGGTCTTCGGCATGGCCGAGCGCCCCCTGGAGCTGCTCGACTTCCGGCTCAAGGCATGAGCCCTCACTCCTTGAGCAGCCCGTCCATGTACTTGTCGATCCGCTCGCGGAACTGATCCGCCGCGTCGACGAACTGCACCCCCACCCCCGGCTGCTTCCCGCCCACCGCCTGCTGTCTGTGAACCACGATGGCGTTGGTGCTCACCGGCGCCGGATCGCCTGGAAGCTGCATCTCCACCTGCACCTGGGTGTCGAGCGGGGGCGGGTCGTCGGTCTGGATGAACATCCCGCCCCGGCTGATGTTGGTGGCGTGCTCGATGACGAAGTCGCGCGCGGTGCGGAAGCGCACCTCCAGCTTCACCTGGTGGCGGGGAAAGCCGCGCAGGTTGCTGCCGTCGCCCAGGTCGCGGTCGGAGAGCAGGTGGGAGATGCGCATGCGCGCCTGGGGATCGACCACGATGAAGTCGGCCCAGAACCCCGCCTCGCCCGGGGCGCCCGCCTTGGCCCGGGCCACCCGCCCGATGGCCACCTCGGGCACCGGGATGTTGGGCAGGTACAGCGCCATGGAGACGCGCGCACCCACCTGCGGCGGCGTCAGCGCGCGAACGGAAATGCCCAAAGCGCTCAGCTCCCGCGAGGTGGTCTGCACCGCGACTCCCTCCGACACGTACCGCACGGGGAAGACGAAGTTCGCGGAAGGCATCCGGGAGGGACCTTCAAGGGCCGTGCCTGAAACCGGCCCCCTGCTTCCGCGCGCTTACAGCCTGACCGGACCTTTGCCCGGGCCAGATCCCGGGCCGGGGGGCCAGGAATCCAGCCCCGCTACAGAACGTTCGAGGCCAGCTCGGCCAGGGCCGAGCGCTCGCCCTTGGTGAGGGTGATGTGCCCGGCCAGGCGCTCGTGCTTGAACTTGTTCACCACGTGCACCAGGCCGTTGCTGGTGGAGTCCACGTAGGGGTTGTCGATCTGGTAGGGATCGCCGGTGAGGACGATCTTGGTGTTGTCGCCCACCCGGGTGATGATCGTCTTCACCTCGTGGGGCGTGAGGTTCTGCGCCTCGTCCACCACGATGTACTGGTTGGGGATGCTGCGCCCGCGGATGTAGGTGAGCGGCTCGATGGCCACCAGCCCCAGGTCGATCAGCTCCCGGTAGCTGCGCCCCGCCTTCTTGTCGGCGCGGGAGAGCCCCATGAGGAACTCGACGTTGTCGTAGATGGGCTGCATCCAGGGATTGAGCTTCTCCTCCACCGTCCCGGGGAGGAAACCGATGTCCTTGCCCAAAGGGAACACCGGCCGGCTCACCAGCATCTTCTGGTAGACCTGCTCCTCCATCGTCTTCTGCAGGCCGGCGGCGATGGCCAGAAGCGTCTTGCCCGTGCCCGCCTTGCCCACGATGGTGACCAGCTTGATCTCGTCGTTGAGCAAGAGGTCGAGGGCGAAGCTCTGCTCCTTGTTGCGCGGCCGCAGCCCCCAGGCGCCCTCCTTGAGCGACTTGAGCAAGGGGACGAAGCGCGCCTTCTGCGCGTTGTACTTGGAGAGCGCGGTGTGGTTGGGGGCGTGCCGGTCCTTGAGCAGGGCGAACTCGTTGGGATAGACGCCGTTGATCCCCTCGGGCAGCGCCAGCTCGCCATGGGCGTAGAAGGCGTCGATGTCGCCCTTGCCCACCTCCAGCTCGCGCACCCCCATGTAGACCTCGGGGTTCTCGATCTTGTCGTTCTCGTAGTCCTCGGTCACCAGCCCCAGCGCGTCGGCGCGGATGCGCAGGTTGATGTCCTTGGTGACGAACACGCAACGCAGATTCGGCTCCCGCTCCTTCACGTCCATGGCCAGGGCGAGGATGCGGTTGTCGGCGACGTGCTGGTTCATCAGCTCCCGGGGCAGCTCGCGCTGGGTGAAGAGCACCCGCAGGGTGCCCCCGCTCTCCAGCGGCACCCCCTCGGTGAGGCTGCCGTTCTCTTCCCGGAACGCATCCAGGTCGCGGGAGACCTGGCGGGCGTTGCGTCCCAGCTCGGAGAGATCGCGCTTGAACTTGTCGATCTCCTCCACCACGTAGATGGGGATGATGACGTTGTTGTCCTTGAACTGGAAGAGAGCGCGCGGGTCGTGGAGCAGGACGTTGGTGTCGAGGACGTAGTTCTTTCTCAACCTGGGCTCCCGGGAACGGCGAAGCGTAGATCGGGGGACCCCACGGGGGAAGCGGGATTTGCGGCCACTACACGGTTCCGACCGGACTGCTTGGCGCGGTAGAGCGCCCGGTCGGCCGCCTCCAGGAGATCCTCGGGAGTCTGCGCCGCGCCGGGCCAGGTGACGAGGCCGACGCTGACCGTCACCTGGATGTTTCCTCGCTCGGTGGCGTGGGCGGCGGCCCCCACCGCCTTGCGGATGCGCTCGGCGATGGCGTGGGCGCCCTTGGCGTCGGTCTCGGGGAGGATGAGGGCCATCTCCTCGCCGCCGTAGCGGGCCACGATGTCCGTCTCCCGCGCCTGGCCCTGGGCGACGGCCGCCACCCCGCGCAGCACCGCGTCCCCGGCGGGATGGCCGTGCGTGTCATTGACCTGCTTGAAGTGATCGATGTCGAGCAGGAGCAGGGAGAGGGCGTGGTTGTAGCGCTGCGCCTCCCGCAGGCGCCCCTGGAGCTGGGCGTTGAAGGTCCGGCGGTTGAGCAGCCCGGTGAGCCCGTCGGTGGTGGCCAGCCGCTCCGCCTGCTCGTAGAGGCGGGTGCGCACCACCGCCTGCGCGGCCTGCAGGGCCAGCATGGAGAGTTCCTTCTGCGCCGTCTCCGGCAGCCCCTCCGCCGCCCGCGACCCGCACACCAGGGCTCCCACCACGCTCTCCCCGGTGCGCAAGGGAAAGATCTTCAGCGCCGAAAGCCCACGCACCACCGTGCCGGAGTCGAAGATCTGCACCCGCTCCATGGCCCCCAAAGGCCGCCCGGGCAAGCACGCGCCCAGCTTGACCACGTTGCTCACCAGGCCGGCGTTGTCGGCGAAGGAGAGGTCGCGGAGCGCGGCGCCCGCCTCGCCTTCCACCGCCGCCACCCGGTGGCGCCGGTCCTCGGCCAGGGTGAGGGCGCAGAGATCGAGGGCGGGGCACATCAGCCGCGCCTGGGCCACCGCCGTTTCCGCCGCCTGCTGCAGGGTGGTGGTCTTGTTCAGCTCCTCCAGCGCCTGGAAGAACCGGGCCTTCTCCTCCTTCTCCTTGCGCACGGCCCCCAGCAGGCGCTCCGCCTCCACCGCCCGGGTGACCTCGCGGGCCAGCGCCTCCAGCACCTGCTGCTCCTCCAGGGAGAACGGCTCCACCCGGTCGGCCGCCAGCGCCCCGATCAGCGCGCCCGAGCCCTGCTGCAAGGGAGCGCCGCAGAAGGCCGGCACCGGCGCCAGCTCCTCGTAGTAGGTGAGCTGGGCGGCGCCGTCGGAGAGGCGCACCGCCCGCTGCGAAGAGAGCACGGCTCCCAGCGCGCCCTCCCTGGAGGAGAGCGGCCCGCGGAAGAGCCGATCGCTTTTCGAGGAGCACTCGCGCAGCCGCACGCTCTCGCCGTCGGGGGCGAGGAGGAAGACGGCCACGGTGTGCGGCCGCAGCGCCGCCTCCGCCACCGCCAGCGCGCCGCGCAAGACCTCCTCCACCTCCGCCACCCCGGCGAGGAGGTGCCGCTCGGCCGCGTCGGGCGGATCGGAGGAGACGGCCACCAGCCGAAGCTCCCGGGCGCGGGCTTCCGCGTCCGCCACCCGCCGGCGGACGGCGAGCCCTTCCGCCCTCCGGGCCAGGGCCAGCCGCGTCCCCAGCAGGGCGTGGTAGAGCGCCGCGAAAAGCCCGGTGAAGGAAGCGTGCGCCGCGAACTGGGGCCACTGCGGGGTCAGGGCCGCGTCCAGCGCCAAGAGGGCGGCGAGGAGCGGCAGGGCGACGCGCAGGGGGAGCGCCAGCACGTAGCCGGCGGCGAGCAGGTACATCAACGGCTGCAACTCGGGGGCGAGTTGGGCCAGGGCCAACACGGCGACGGCGCAGAGAAAGCCGTTCTCCAGCGCCTGCCAGGGTCTTCGCTGCCGGGAGAGACCCCAGCGGGCGGCGGCGGCGAGCGCGGCCGCGAGGAGCAGGCTCCAGGGCACCGGGTGGGGACGGGAAAAGGCGCCGCAGAGGAGGAGGATGGTGAGAGCGGCCTCCGCGGCGGGGAGCGCGGCCAGGGTGGCCCATCTGCGCGCTCTGCCGTTCCGCGGCGGCATGGTTCACTCGAACTTGAAGAGCACTTCGTCCGCGCGCACGAATCCGAGCTGCTCGCGCGCCGCCTTCTCCAGCGCCTCGTTCCGCAGGGGCGGGGAGAGCTCCCGCACCGTCTTGCGCAGGCGGGCGTTCTCCGCCCGCAGCTCCCGGTTCTGCTGCTCCTGCCGCTCGATGTCCGCCCCCAGGCGCCGCAGCCGGCGCAGCCCCTTGGGATCGAGGAGGGAGGCGGCGCTCATGCCCAGGGAGAGGACGAACGCGCCCAGCACCAGCTTCTTGCGCGCGGAGAGCTTCGCCAGCATTCCCGCCGACGCTACACCGGGGCCGCCCCCAGGCAAGAAAACGTCAGCGCGACTCGAAGGCCTGCTCCAGCTCGTCCATCAGCAGCTGGTAGACGCGCGAGGAGATCTCCTCCAGCAGCTCCTCGCCGTCGGGCAGCGCGTCCTTGGCCTCGGCCTCGTACCGGCGGCTGCGGGTCCGCTTCGCCGCGTGGATCCCGGCGGGCGGGGCCATGCCTTCTCCTTCGCCGGCGAGGCGGAAGTCGGGAGGTGGACGGCCGAGGTTGAGCGTCTCCATCGCCGGCCCGCTCCCGTAGGCGCGCTCGGCGCGCAGCGCCTCTCCTTCGGCCGTGCGCACGTCCAGGCCGCTGCGGCCCCTCTGCAACACGTGCGTCAGCTCGTGGGCGATCAGCCTCTGGCCCTCGGCGGTGGAAGGGTTGAAGCGCCCCGGAGCGAAGAAGATGTGGTCGCGGACCGTCAGCGCCTCGGCGTTGAACCGGCGGGTGACCTCGGCCGCGCCCTCCCCGGTGTGGACGCGCACGCCGGCGAAGTCGTGGCCGAGGAACGACCCCATCTTCGAGAGCGTGGTGTGGTCGAGCCGCTTCGGCTCGTCGAGGGGGGCCGGGGCCGCCTCCTTCTCCGCCGGGGAGAACAGCTCCAGCAGCTCGCCCATCTTGCCCTGCGCCGCCTCGCCCAGCGCGGAGGCGGTCTCCTGCGCCTGCTCCTCCAGCTCGTCGATCTCCTGCTTGCCCTGCCCCAGCCGGCGATCGATCGCCCTCGAGCCGGCGCGGACCGGCCCGGCCTTCTCCTCCACCCAGTGGGCCGCTCCGCCCGCGTCCCTGGCGATCTCCGCCAGCCTGTGCAGGCCGATGCCTCCGAGGAATCCCTCCGCGGCGGAAGCGAACTCCTCCATCTTCTCCGCCGCCCCCTCCACCTGCGCCAGCCGGTGCAGCCCCTCCTCGGCGGCGTGCACGCCCTTCCCCAGCAGGCGCGAGCCCGCCTTGGCCCAGCCGCCCACCAGGTCGGCGAAGCGCTCCAGGTCCTCGAACACCGCGCCGAAAGCGCCGCCAGCCGGCTCTTCGTCTTCCTCGGGCCCCTCGTCTTCCTCGGGCCCCTCGTCTTCCTCGGGCCCCTCGTCCACCTTCTCGACCCCGGCCGGAGCTCCCTCGGCGGGAAGGAAGGCGCCGAAAACGCCGGTGAAGATCTTCACGCCCTGGCCCGAACCCATCCAGGTGTCGACCATGCCGGACTCGACGTC
>Ga0335085_10007488_pt1 | contig 16906 bp, 11 predicted proteins | sample Lox_Sample_45_FD_206712 | JGI IMG/M metagenome (GOLD analysis project Ga0335085, IMG submission 206712) | Soil microbial communities from Loxahatchee National Wildlife Refuge, Florida, United States - Lox_Sample_4.5 | ecosystem: Environmental > Terrestrial > Soil > Wetlands | place: USA...
CGCGCCCTCCAGCGCAAGCGCGAAATCGCGGTGCGGCTGGCCCTGGGCGTCGGGCGGTGGCGGCTCGCCTCCCAGCTCCTGACCGAAAGCCTCTTGCTCGCCGGGCTGGGCGGAAGCGCCGGACTGGTGGTGGCGCAGTTCGGTGGCGCCGTCCTGCGGTCGGCGCTCCTCCAGAAGACCGCCCAGGCCGGCGTGATCACCGATCCCCGCACCCTGGTCATCGTGGGAGCGGCCACCCTGCTCGCGGGGCTCCTGACCGGACTCGCGCCCGTGGTGCAGACCCGCCGGGCCGACCTCACCGGGGATCTGAAGGCGGGGGCCCGCGAGGGTGCCATCCACCGGTCCCGCACGCGCGTCGCCCTCCTCGTGCTCCAGGGCGCCCTGTCCGTGGTCCTGCTCGTGGGGGCCGGGCTGTTCGTCCGCTCGCTCCACCACGTGAAGCACCTTCCCCTCGGCTTCGATCCCGATTCCATCTCCGTGGTCGATCTGGAGATGCGCGGCGTCGAGCTGGACAGCGCGGCGGCCGTCGCGCTGCGGCGCCGGCTCCTGGCGGAGGTGGTGACCATTCCCGGCGTGACCCACGCGTCCCGGCAGGTCACCATGCCGTTCTGGAGCACGTGGAACGAGGACATCCACGTCGCGGGAATCGACTCGACCGAACGGCTCGGCGTTTTCAACCTCAACGCGGTGACCCCCGACTACTTCGCCACGATGGGCACGCGACTGCTCCGGGGGCGCGGCATCACCCCGCAGGACGTCGCGGGTGCGCCGCGCGAGGCGGTGGTCAGCCAGGCCATGGCTCGCGTACTGTGGCCGAACGAGGATCCGCTCGGAAAGTGCGTACGCGTCGGCGGCGACACGGTCCCCTGCACCTACGTCGTCGGCGTGGCCGAGAACGTGAAGTCGCAGGATCTCGAGCAGGATCCCGGGTATTTCTATTACTTGGCGGCCGACCAGTTCGCGCCGTCCAGCGGCGGCCTGTTCGTCCGGACGCACGGGGACGCCGAGCGTTACCGGGAGACCATCCGGAAGCGGCTCCAGGCCTTGATGCCGGGTCCGTCGTACGTGAATGTGACGCCCCTGTCGGAGGCGTTCGGGAACGAGACCCGCTCCTGGCAGCTGGGCGCCACGATGTTCACCGTCTTCGGGCTCCTGGCCCTGGCCCTCGCCGCCATCGGGCTCTACAGCGTCATCGCCTACAACGTCGCCCAGCGCGCGCACGAACTGGGCGTCCGCGTCGCCCTGGGCGCCGAGGTACGCGACCTGGTGCGGCTCGTGCTCCGCGAGGGACTCCTGCTGGCCGCCGTCGGCGTGGTGCTCGGCGCCGCGGTCGCCGTCGTGGTGAGTCGCTGGATCAAGCCGCTGCTCTTCCAGGAGTCCCCGCGCGATCCCGTGGTCTTCCTGGCCGTGGCGGCCGCGCTCCTCCTCGTCGCCCTCGTGGCGAGTCTCCTGCCCGCCCGGCGCGCCAGTCGCGTGGACCCGATGCGGGCGCTGCGCACGGAATAAGCGACGTATCTTGCAGCACCCCAATGGCAATCACTCCGCTCCCCCGCCAGCGCGAGGCGATCGAGGCCCCCCTGGGCCCGGTCCTCGTGGTCGCGGGTCCGGGCGCCGGCAAGACCTTCTGCCTGATCAGCCGGATCGAGTTCCTGATCGCACGGAGGGGCATCGCTCCGTCGCGGATCTGCGCCGTGACCTTCACCAACAAGGCGGCCGAGGAGATCGCGGTACGCCTGAGCGAGACGCTCGGGGATCGGGCCGATGAGATCACGGGCAGCACGCTGCACGCGCTCTGCCTTCGTCTCCTGCGCGAGCGGGCGGACCTGATCGGGCTGGCCCGGGGATTCGGCGTGGCCGACGACCCCTATCAGCGCGCCATCCTGGCCCGGCTGGGCGTCCCCGCCCGACGCCGCAGCCAGGTTCTCGCCTCCTTCGGTCGCCGCCGGCTCCAGGACTTCAAGCTGTCGGCCGGCGACGAGCAGTGCTTCCGTGATTATCGGGACTACCTGACCCGCCGCAACCTGGTGGATTTCGACGACATCATCCGCCGCACCGACGATCTGCTCCGCGGCCATCCGGCGGTGACCGACGAGATCTCGGCCCGCTGGGACTACCTCCTGGTGGACGAGTTCCAAGACCTGAGCCCCACGCAGTACGCCATCCTGAAGCGTCTCGCGCCGCACCGAAACTTCTTCGCCGTGGGGGATGAGGATCAGTCGATCTTCAGCTGGACCGGCGCCGACCCCCGGATGCTCGATTCGTTCCGACGCGACTACGGCCTGACCCCCATCGTGCTCGACCGCAACTGCCGCTCCTCCCGGCAGATCTTCGACGTCGCGCGGCGCCTGGTCGAGGAGAACCCGCAGCTCTTCCACAAGCAACTGTCGGCCGAGCGGGACTCGGAGTTCGCGGTGCGCGCACTGGCGTTCCCCGATGAAGACGCCGAAGCGGCCTGGCTGGTGGCGGACCTGCGGGACGACCGGGCCGCCCACCAGCTGGGGTGGGGCGACTACGCGGTACTCTATCGCAGGCATCGCGTGGGAGACCTGCTCGAGAGCCGCCTGCTCCGGGCCGGCATCCCCTGCCGGCTGGCTCGCGGACATTCGCTGACGGAAGACGAGGTCATCGGGCCGATCGTCGCGGCCTTACGAGTGGTGCGAGACCCCGGCGACCAGGTCGCGCTGCACGCCCTGGCCCGTGGCGTGCTCACCCCGGACCTGTACCAGGAGCTCGAGCGCACCGGGTCCGCCGACGATGTCCTGGCCGCCGTGCGCGCCGAAGCCCGCCGCCGCCCCCGGACCGACCCGGACGCCAAGAAGCTCTGGCGCCTGGTCTACCAGTCCGAAAATCTGGCGGCCCTCGGCCACTCGCACCGGACGTTGGGGGGCCTCGTGGAGGAACTGCTCACGCAGCGGCTGGGTCCCTACCGCAACGCCCTCGAGGAACGGCACGACGACCTGAGTGACCCCGCGGACCTTCCCGAGGCGGTGCGCCTGGCGGAGCGGCTGTCGGCGGCCTTCGACGGAGGCGGAGAGATCCGCCTCGAGCCGATGCACGGGTTGGGGGTGGCGCTCCGCGGCCTGCTCATCGCCGCCGGTTTCCGAAACGTCCCATCGCCGGAGGTGGGGGCGACCGCCGGTTCGAGCGCGGTGTCGATCGGGCCCCGGGACGCGGGTCCCCTCGGTCTCGCCATCACGCTGTTCAAGGCGCTCCAGCTGGTGCACGCCCGGGATCTGGGGGACCCCGTCGACAACTTCGTCGCGTTCGACACGGAGACCACCGGGGCCGACCCGGCCACCGCGGAGATCGTCGACCTGGCCGCGGTGCGGGTGACGGACGGCGAGATCGCGGGAGAGTTCTCGGCCCTGGTACGGCCCGAGCACGGGATTCCCGCCGCCGTCGCCAGGATCCACGGCTACTCGGACGCGGACGTGGCCCACGCCCCCTCGTTCGCGGAGGTGTGGCCAAAGTTCAAGGCGTTCGCCGGCGCCGATCTCCTGGTGGCCCACAACGGGCAAGGCTACGACGTCCCCCTGGTCCGGCGGCTGGCCGGAACGGACGAGACCGCGGCGATGGTCTTCTACGATACCCTCCCCCTGGCCCGGTCGCTCTTTCAGGAAAGCGCCAAACTGGGCGACCTGGCCGCGCGCTTCGGGATCGACACGGGCACTTCGCACCACGCGCTCGACGACGCGCGGACGCTGGTCCACGTGTTCCGCCATCTGGGGAAGCTCCGGCTCCGGAAGGCCCGGAAGGCCGTGCTGGTGGACGCCCTCGATTACCTCGCCCTGGCACTCGCGCTCGAGCCCGCGGCGCGCGCCGGCGGCGAGGGGAGAGTCCTGTTCGAGCTGGGCCGGTTCCGGACGCTGGGGCGGTACAGCGACGCGCTCGAGTTTTACGCGACGGCCCGGGAACCCGGGGAGGCGGGTCCGACCGCGGACGACCTCATCGGGGCCCTGGGCGGCGCCGACCTGATGGCCCGACTCCAGACCGAGTACGACCCCGCGCTGCGCCAGCCGCAGGCGGTGGCCCGCCTGCGCGCCCTGATGGGGGATGACGCGGGGGCACCGATCGCCGAGGGTATCGAGCGGCTGCTCGATCGGGTCGCGCTCTCGTCGTCTCAGGGCGTGGCGGCCGACCCTCATCGGGTCACCCTGCTCACGCTCCACTCCACCAAGGGACTCGAGTTTTCGCGCGTCTACATCGTGGGCGTCGAGGACTTTCAGATCCCCGGCTATTACCAGATGCAGGACCAGCGGGAGGACGAGATCCAGGAGGGGCGGCGCTTGCTGTACGTCGGGATGACCCGGGCCAAGGACCGCCTGATCCTCACCCGGACCGACGAGCGCTTCGGCATGCCGTCGGGTGGCAATCAGTTCCTCGACGAGATGGGGCTGGTGCCGGAGACCTGAACCCGGAGGCGAGAATGGTCGACGTTACCGCATCCCTGCTCTCCGCCTATTCGGCGAGCGCCCGGGTCAACCAGTACCTGGTGGAACGCCTGCATCCCTGCAGCCGTACGTAGCCGAAGCAGCCGCGGGTCTACGCCGTCTTTCCACGGACGCCTCCCACCCCTAGTTTCGCGGCATGATCCGGACCCTCGCCGCCGTCCACGCCCTCTTCCTGAGCCTCACTCCGCCCGCCCCGTCTCCCTCGCACCGTGACCTGGCCCGCTGGAAGCGGGAAGCCGCGGACGTCACCATCATCCGGGACGACTGGGGCATCGCGCACGTCTACGGCAAGACCGACGCGGACGCCGTGTTCGGGATGGAGTACGCACAGGCCGAGGACGACTTCAACCGGGTCGAGACCAACTACCTGACCGCCCTGGGGTGGCTGGCCCGCGCCGAGGGCCCGTCCGCGATCTTCCAGGACCTGCGGCAGCAGCTCTTCATCGACACCGACTCCCTCAAGGCGGAATACCGGGCCAGTCCTCCGTGGCTGCGGACGCTGATGGACGCGTTCGCGGACGGATTGAACTTCTACTTGTACAAGCACCCCGACGTGCGGCCGCGCGCGATCACGCGGTTCGAGCCCTGGATGGCGCTGAGCTTCACCGAAGGCAGCATCGGCGGTGACGTCGAGCGCATCAGTCTGGGCGCTCTGGCCGCCTTCTATGGCGACTCCACCGCCGGCGGCGCCCGGGCCGGCGGCGACGGCGCCGACTCCCTGGATGTGGAGCCCGGCGGATCGAACGGCATCGCCCTGGGCCCGTCCCGCACCCTCGATCACCACGCGCTCCTCTGGATCAACCCTCACACGTCGTTCTACTTCCGCTCCGAGCTCCAGATGGTGAGCGACGAAGGGCTCGACGCGTACGGGGCGGCGACCTGGGGACAGTTCTTCATCTACCAGGGGTTCAACGCCACGGCGGGCTGGATGCACACGTCGAGCGGCGTCGACAACATCGACGAGTTCCTCGAGACCGTCGCGCCCGCCGGCTCGGGGTACACGTATCTCCACGGCGGCCGCACCTACCCCGTGGCCACGCGGCCCATCACGATCTCTTACGCCACCCCCGCGGGGATGGCCCGGCGGACCTTCACCGCCTATTTCACCCGCCACGGCCCCGTGGTCCGGAAGCAGGGAGACCGGTGGGTCACCGTCAGTTTGATGCAGAGCCACGTGAACGCGCTGATCCAGTCGTACGGCCGGACCAAGGCGAAGAACCTGGGCGAATTCGAGAAATTTTTCGACCTGCACACCAACTCCTCGAACAACACGGTGTTCGCGGACGCCGACGGGGACATCGCCTACTTCCACTCGAACTACATCCCGCGGCGCGACACGGCGTTCGACTGGACCAAGCCGGTGGATGGCAGCGACACGGCCACCGATTACCACGGACTGCTGTCGCCGGACGAGACGCCCCACGTGGTGAACCCGCCGACCGGGTGGCTCTACAACTCCAACAACTGGCCCTGGTCCGCCGCCGGCCCCGACTCTCCCAAACGCAGCGACTTCCCGCGCTACGTGGAAACCGGAACCGAGGAGAGCTGGCGCGGCTATCACGCCCTGGAGGTGCTTCCCACCCTGCACGCCGCCACGACCGACTCGCTCATCGCCGCCGCCTTCGACAGCTACCTCCCCGCTTTCGCGCGGCTGATCCCGGCCCTGCTCAAGGCCTACGACCAGGTGCCCGTGGACGATCCCCTGCGGGCCCGGGTGGCCGATCAGATCGAGGCCCTGCGGAGCTGGGATGACCGCTGGGGGACGGGCTCCGCGGCCACCTCGCTGGCCGTGTTCTGGGGCGAAGCCGCGGTGCGCCGGACCTTCCGGGCCGCGCGGGACGCCGGCGTGCCCCCGCTGGACTACCTGGCGGGCGGCGCGGACCCCCGTCTCCTGGTCGAGGCCCTGGCCTCGGCGTCGGACACCCTCACGGCGGACTTCGGCACCTGGCGCACCCCGTGGGGCGACATCAACCGCTTCCAGCGTCTCGACGATCAGATCGCGTCCCATTTCGACGACGGCGCGCCCAGCATCCCGGTTCCGTTCACGTCGTCGCTGTGGGGGTCGCTCGCCTCCTTCGGCGCGCGCCGGTACCCGAACACGAAGAAGTGGTACGGAACGGGCGGGAACAGCTTCGTGGCGGTGGTGGATTTCGGCGACAGCGTGCGCGCCCGGGCCGTGACCGCGGGGGGCGAGAGCGGGAATCCCGCCTCCCCCCATTTCGACGACGAAGCCGTGCGCTATGCCTCGGGGAATCTCCGGCCCGTCTACTTCTACCGCTCGCAGCTCACCGGGCACACCGAGCGGCAGTACCACCCGGGCGGCTGACCATCGCCACCCGGGACGCCGGCCGGCCGATCGTCGTCGCGCTGGTCGCGCTGCTGACGACGTGCTCCGCCCGCGCCCTGTCCGCGCAGGTGATCAGCGGCCGGGTGGTCGTGGCGGACGACCCGGTCCGTGGAGCCCTGGTGCTCCTGAAGGACTCCACCCGGCGCACCGTCGCCCGCGACGCGACCGGCGGCGACGGCCGCTTCCGGATCGTGGCGCCGGCGCCGGGCACGTACTCACTGCACATCCTGCGGATCGGGTACTCCCCGTACGACGTCGCGCCGTGGAGGGTCGGGGACCGGGGGGACACGCTCACGATCCGGATTCCCGCGGCTCCGATGCTGCTCGCCGGGATCACCGTGAGCGCGGCCGACCGGTGCCGGCAGCACCCCGTGGAGGGATCCCTCGCGGCCACCCTGTGGGCCGAGGCGCAGAAGGCGGTGGACCTGACGGTGCTGACCATGCAGCGGCGCACCTATCGGTTCCAGACCGCCGGATACGAGAGCACCGAGGACACCGCCCTGCACGAAACCGCCCGGCAGGAGACGGAAACGCTCGGCGTGAGTGATTGGCCCTTCGAGAGCGCGCCCGCCGAGACACTCGCGACGTACGGGTTCGTGCGTGACGGCGTGTACTTCGGACCCGACCTGGGAGTCCTCTTCTCTCCCAGCTTCCTCAGCCTCCATTGTCTGCGCGCGGAGGGGTCCGGGCCGGGCCGCGATTCCACCCTCGTGGGCGTGGCGTTCGAGCCGGTGCGGGATCGCCAGGTGTCGGACATCGCGGGCGTGCTGTGGGTCGACCGCGCCACCTCGGAGCTCAGAGATCTCGAGTTCCGCTACACCGGCCTGCGGCTCCGGGCTCCCCGGGCGGGGGGACGCATCGACTTCCGGCGGCTCCCATCGGGAGCGTGGGTGATCCAGAGCTGGCGGCTCCGCGCACCGATGGCTCTCCTCCACGGCACCGCGGACACGGTCGGGGTGGCGGGATACCGCGAGCGCGGCGCCGCCGTCACGCTGGTGCTGACGGCGGACGGCCGTCCGCTCCCATCCGCACCCTGAAGGCTACTCCGCGCCGCCCGATCAGCGATCCAGCTCGAGGAGCGCGAAGGTCCCCGGCAGGACGGGTGGACGGCGGCGCTGCCCCGGCTGGCCCGGGGGCATCGGACCGAAGTCCGCGGTGACGGTGAACAGACGGTGCGTCACCGGGTCGAGCTCCATGGTCCGGGCCCCCGGCTTGGTGGTCACGGTGGCGACCACCGTGTAGTGGTCGGGCGAGTCTTCGTGGATCACCGTGATGGTGCCGTCGCCGTTGGACGCGAAGGCGAGTCCGGTCTCCTCGTCGAAGCGGCACGCGTCCACACCCCGGCCGATCGGCACCGTGGTGATCAGCCTGCCGCTCACCGCGTCCGAGATTCCCATCACGCCGCTGCGACAGCCGCTGAACAGCCGGTGGTGCACCCGGTCGATGGCGAGCCCCGAGGGTGACTCGCAGGGCAGGATGGACCACTTGCGCACGACCTTCGCCGCGGCGGCGTCCACTTCGACCACGGCCGACTGATCCTCCAGGTTCACGTACAGCTTGCCGTCGCCCGCCGACACGCCGAACTCCGGCTTGCCGCCGAGCGCGACGGTGCCGACCAGCTCCCCCGTGGTGCCGTCGAGCACCGAGGCGCTGGCCGCGTCGCCGTTCATCGTGAAGATGTGCCCCGTCGCCGGATCGAAGAGAATGCCGTCGTCATCGATGGCCGCCCGGGTGCGCTTCAGTACCCCCAGCGTCTTGAGATCGAACATGGTGACGGTGCTGTCGGCCCCGGACGTCGCGAACCCGTGCCCCGCCCCGTACGCGAACGCCACGCCGTGCGCCCGGTTCAGTCCCGGGATCTCGCCCAGCAGTTTGCCCGTGGCGGGATCCACGACCATCACGCGGTCTTGACGGGCGATGAAGAGCCGGTGACCGGCCGTGTCGAGGGCGAGGTAGTCCCAGCCGCCGTCGCCGCCCAGGGTATAGGTGTGGGTGACGGAGTAGTTCTGGGCCCTTGCCGGACCTGCGAGTGAAGTGGTGAGGGCGGTCAGCGCGAGCAGGGCATGCTTCATGTGTGGTCCTCGGGTGATGGCGGTGAGCACGTAGTTTAGGGCGCCGGGCCTTACGCGCGGCTGACGGCGGACCGTATCTTGCCGTATGCGTCACGCCGTCGCGTTCCTGCTGGCCCTCGCTGCGGGCCCCCGGCCCGCACGGGCGCCCCGCACGCTGACGGTGTTCGCCGCAGCCTCCCTGGAGGAGGCGTTCACCGCCCTCGGCGATTCCCTGGAGCGGGCCCGGCCCGGCCTTCAGGTCCTCTTCAACTTCGCGGGCTCCCAGGCCCTCGCCCTGCAGATCGCCCTGGGGGCGCCGGCCGACGTGTTCGCCTCGGCGGACGACCGCTGGATGTCCACGATGAAGGACTCGGGGTTCGTGTCCGGGGCGCCGGCGGTTTTCGCCCACAACCAGCTGATCGTGATCGTGCCCGCCGCGAACCCCGGCGGGGTCATGCGGCTCGCCGACCTCGCCCGCCCCGGGGTGAAGCTCGTGCTCGCCGCCGACGCGGTGCCGGTGGGGCGGTACGCGCGCATGGTGTTCGCCAAGCTGGGGCGGAGCCGGGGATTCGGCGCCGACTTCCCGGCCCGGGTGGCCGCCAACGTGGTCTCGAACGAGGAGAACGTGAAGGCGGTCGTCGTCAAGGTGCGTCTGGCCGAGGCCGACGCCGGCGTGGTCTACGGATCGGACGTCACCAGGGCGGTGGCCGCCGACGTGCGGACCATCGCCATTCCCCCGGCCGCGAACGTGATCGCGGACTACCCCATCGCCGTACTGGCGCACGCCCCCGACCCCGACGACGCGCGCGCCTTCGTCGCGCTCGTGCGCTCCCGGACCGGGCAGCGGGTGCTCGCGGCGTCGGGGTTCACGCCCGCCGTCCACTGACCCGCCCGCTCCATCCCGCCGCCCCCCCCCCCCCCCCCCCCCCCCCCCCCCCCCCGCGGCTGTGGCTGTGGCGCCTGGCGGTCGCCCTCGGGTGCGCGGCGTTCTTGGCCCTCGTCGGGCTTCCCCTCCTGGCGCTCCTGGTTCGCGTGCCGCCGCTGGAGCTGGCCCGCCGCGCCCTCAGCCCCCCGGTGACCCAGGCCCTGCGGCTTTCACTCGTCACCAGCGTCTCGGCCACGCTGGCGGTGGCGGTGATCGGGCTGCCGGTGGCGTATCTCCTGGCGACCAGGGAGTTCCCCGGCCGCCGCGTTCTGGAGACGCTGGTCGAGATGCCGATGGTGATTCCGCCCACCGTCGCGGGGGTGGGGCTCCTCCTGGCGTTCGGACGCGCGGGTCTGGCGGGGGGCGCACTGGGAGCCCTCGGGCTCTCGATTCCATTCACTACGATGGCCGTCGTGATCGCCGAAGCCTTCGTCGGCTTGCCGTTCTTCGTCACCGCCGCCACCGCGGGGCTGCGGGAGGTCGAGCCCAAGTACCGGGAGGCCGCCTTCACGCTGGGGGCGGCGCCGCCCTACGCGTTCCGTCGCGTGCTCCTACCCCTCGCCCTGCCGTCGATCCTTGCCGGCGGGGTGATGACCTGGGCGCGGGCGCTGGGCGAGTTCGGGGCCACCATCACGTTCGCCGGAAACCTCCCGGGCCGGACCCAGACCTTGCCGCTGGCGGTGTACATCGCCCTGCAGACCGACCTGCAGGCGGCCGTCGCCCTGTCGGTCATCCTCCTGATTTTCTCCTTCAGCCTGCTGCTCATCTTCCGATCCCTCTCGTCGGGGACCGGCGGGACCTGGTTCCGTGCTCAGCGTACGCGTTAACAAGGACCGGTCCGCGAAGGGCGGAACGCCGCATCCCGGGTTCGCACTCGACGTGCACCTGGAGCAGGAGGAGGGCCGGACGCTCGTGGTGGTCGGCGAGAGCGGCGCCGGCAAGACGACCCTGCTGCGGCTCCTCGCGGGGCTCGAAGTCCCGGACGGGGGGCGCATCGCCCTGGGAGGCGAGACCTGGTTCGACGCGGACGCGCCGGGACGGGCCTGGCGGCCCGCCTGGGCCCGACCGGTCGGGTACGTCGGGCAGGACTACGCGCTCTTTCCCCATCTCACCGTGCGCGACAACGTGGCCTTCGGGCTCGCCGCGCGGGGGTGGCGGGCGGGCGCCGCGCGCGAGCGGGCCGCCCCGCTGCTCACCCGGTTCGGGATTGCGGACCTCGCGGGGCGCAGCCCCCGCGAGCTGTCGGGAGGCCAGCAACAGCGCGCGGCGCTCGCGCGGGCGCTGGCGACGGAGCCCCGGCTGCTGCTCCTCGACGAGCCGCTCTCGGCGCTCGATCAGGGAACCCGGCAGGAGGTCCGGGGGGAGCTCCGCGACGCGCTCGCGCGCTCCGGATGCACGGCGGTGTATGTGACCCACGAGCCGCTGGAGGCTTTGCTCTTCGGGGACCGCATCGCCGTCCTCGAAGCGGGACGCCTGACGCAGATCGGGGATCGTGAGGAGCTGCTGCGGCGCCCTCGTTCCCCGTACGTCGCGTCGCTCTTGGGGGCGAATCTCTTTCGCGGGACCCTCACGCGCGATCCGGGGGCGCCGACGGGATCCCCGGCGCGGGTGGAGACGCCGCAGGGATCGCTGGTGGTGCCCGATCCGGGACTCTCGGGTGAGGTGTACGTCAGCGTCAGCCCGCGGGACATCACGCTCTACCTCGCCCCTCCCGTCGGGAGCGCGCAGAACATCTTCCACGGTGAGATCGTGGAGGTGGTGCCGCAGCCCCCGGACGGGGAGCGGGTCCGGGTGGTGGTCCGGTCCCGACCGCCGCTGGTCACCGAGGTGACCCGCACCGCAGCCCGGGCCCTGAACCTCGCGCCCGGCACCTGGGTCTATGCCGGCTTCAAGGCGACGGGAGCGGCGGTCTACCGCTGACCGGCGTCGGCGCGGGCGAGCTCGATCCAGAAGCTCGACCCGCGATCCGGCTCGGAGTCGAGACCGACCGAGCCGCCCATCCGCTCCACACCCTTCCGGACGATGGCCAGGCCGATCCCGGTGCCGGGGAACTCGTCCTGCCGGTGGAGCCGCTCGAACACCCGGAAGATCCGGTCGTGGTACTCCGGCGCGATCCCGATGCCGTTGTCCAGAATCCAGATGCGCACCATCCCGTCGCGGGCTTCGGTCCGCACCCGCAGCTCGGGCGCCCGCCCTGCCGGCACGAACTTCAGGCCATTGGACAGGAGGTTCATCACGACCTGCGTCAGCGTCGGCTCGTGACCGAGGACCTGGGGGAGGTCGCCGTCGACCCGGATACGGGCCCCGCGGGCGCGGGCGTCTTCCTCAACCTGGCTCACGGCGCTCCTCACCACGTGATCCAGCGACACCGGCGCGACGCGAATCTCCGCCCGGGTCATCCGGCTGTAGGCGAGGAGATCCCGGATCAGCAGGTCCATCCGACGGGCCGCCGCCTGAATCCGCCCGGCGTACTGCCGTCCGGACGCATCGAGACGGTCGCCGAAGTCCTCGAGCAGGATCTGGCTGAATCCATCCATGGCCCGGAGCGGGGCGCGGAGGTCGTGGGAGATCGAATAGGCGAAGGACTCGAGCTCCTCGTTCCGGTCCTGGAGCTCCCGCGTGCGTGCCTCCACCCGCCGCTCGAGCTCCTGCTGGGCCTCGCGTACGTGCCGCACCATCGAGTCGAACGCGGCCGACAGCCGGCCGATCTCGTCCCCCCGCCCCGGCGCGCCGTCCGGGGCCACCCCGGCCAGGCCCTCGGCGGCCCGGGTCAGCCGGGCGAGCGGCGCCGTGAGGCGCCGGCCCGCGATCCAGGCGATCAGCATTCCGAGCGCCAGGATGACGGCGGCATCGACCAGAGACTGCCGGAGGAACGCATCGGCCGGCGCCAGGACCGTGGCCACCGGGAATTCGATCAGGACGACCCAGGGCGTGCCGGGGACGGACCGCGCGACCGCCATCATCGCGCCGCCCTCCGGTCCGGCCCGGGTGTACCGCAGCACGCCCCCGGTCCCGGTCACGGCCACGGGTGGGGGCGCGACCGGCCGGTCCAGATCACTCCAGACGTTGTCCGCCGCGTCGCCCAGGTAGAGGTGTGATCCGGCCCCGATCAGCTGAGTCGTCTGCTGCCGCGACTGCGGCGTGGCCGTGAGGTAGCGCCAGACGGCCACGTATCCGCGGGGGCGCCCGGCCACCACCCGGGGCGCGACCGCGGGATAGACGATCGAGTCGCCGACCACGAGGAAGCGGCCGACCAGGCCGCTGTCCCGGCTGGCGAGCGCGCCGAGGAGCTCCTGGGTGGCGGCGGCGGTGGCCGCCCGCACGCTCGAGTCGCCGACGGTGAGCAGCGGACGCCGCCGGGTGTCGAACACCTGGGCGGACGCGATCTGGCGTCCCGCCGCGCCGGGCGGCCGGAGAACGGCGGACACCGCCGGGCGAGCGGACGCGGTCGGCCGGTCGATGAAGGCGGCCACGAGGGACGTATCCGCCATCCCGCGCGTCGAGGCGATGAGCTGGGTTCCCGAGCGGCGCAAGGCGTCGGCCAGCTGATCCGTGACCGACGTCAGCCGGAGGGTGGCCGCCGCGAGCGTCGACCGCCGGACCGCGCCGTCGGCGAGATAGACGTAGACGCCGATGGCGAGGGCGAGGAGCGCCCCGCTGAGAGCGGGGAGCTTGACAGTGAGGGAGGTGCCTCGGCCGGCTGCGTTCACGGTGCCCCCGTCAGGCCCTTGCAAGCGCCGCCCCCCGCCGTCCCCCGGTCTCCTGTCCGGGCGTCCGGGGCAGGATGAGTCCGAGGAGGGCACGGGCCGCGGGCCCGAGGGGATGGCGCTCCCGGCGCGCGAGCATGAGGCGCCACCGTCCGGCGGGCGGGTCGAGCGGAATCGCGGTGAGGCCCGGCGCGTCCTTCGCCACGAACGCGGGCAACACGGCGACGCCGAGACCGTGCGCGATGAGGTCGAGCATGGTCGGCACGTCGTTCAGCTCGAACGCGATCTGCCGATCGACGTGTGCGAGAGCGAAGGCCCGGTCCACCAGGAGCCGGACCCCCCATTGCGGCTCGAACTCCACGAAGGGCTGGTCCGCGACGAGCGGGAGCGAAATCTGGCTCAGGCGGGCCAGCGGGTGCGCCGACGCGCAGACGAACACCATGGGAGACTCCCCGAGCGGAGTGAGGGAGACTCCGCGGGGCGTCGTGCCGGTGTGCGCGAGGAAGGCGAAGTCGAGCCGACCTTCCACGACCTCCGCCAGGAGTCCCGTGGAGCTGCTCTGCCGCAGTCGAATCTCCACCTCCGGGTGCTCGGCGCGGAAGCGGGCCAGCACCGCCGGCAGGTCGAAGAGGGGTCCGAGCTTCTGCATCGTTCCAACGTGCACCGTCCCGCGAACCATCCCGCGGACCGAGGCCGCGGCGTCACGGGCGCCCTGCACCGCCGCCTGCACCCGGCGGGCCTCCGCGAGGAACACACGTCCCGCCTCGGTGAGGTCGACCCGTCGGGTGGTACGGATGAGGAGCACGAGGCCGAGCTCCTGTTCGAGGGCCCGGATGGAGGCCGAGAGCCCGGACTGCACAATATTCGCGCGCCGCGCGGCTTTGCTGAAGCTCCGCTCTTCGGCGACCGCGACGAAGTGGCCTAACTGCCGCAGCTCCATGGCGATCCAATATATCTCTTGAGGAGATTGATGCAATCGCTTCTATCTACTTGACAGAATAAAGGATTGATAAGAACCCTACTACTGTGCAGTTCCAGCGCCGCACTCCATCGGCGAGGCCCTAGGCACGCAATGACCGTACCGCTCCGCCTCCTGTTGATCGAGGATTCCGAGGACGACGCGCTCCTGCTCACCCGCGAGTTGGAGCGGGGCGGGTACGCGCTGACGCTCGTGCGGGTGGAAAGCGCCGCGGGACTCGACGCCGCGCTCGACCGCTCGTCGTGGGATCTCGTGATCGGCGACTACAGCATGCCCCACTTCAGCGGGCTGGCGGGCCTGCACACGATCCGGGGCCGCGGCCTCGACACGCCGTTCATCTTCGTGTCCGGCACGATCGGCGAGGAGACCGCGGTCGCGGCGATGCGGGCCGGTGCCAACGACTACGTGATGAAGGGCCAGTGGAAGCGGCTCCTCCCCGCCATCGCCCGCGAGCTCCGGGACGTGGAGGAGCGCCGGGCCCGGCGCCGCGCGGAAGCGGCGCTCCGGGAGTCCGAGGCGAGTTACGCCACGCTGGTCGAGCAAGCCCCCCTGGGCGTCTACCGGTCGAATACGACGGGCCGCTTCCTGTCGGTGAACACTGCGCTGGTCCGGATGCTCGGGTACGGATCCGCCGAGGAGCTGCGCGCCCTCGACATGAGTCGTGACCTCTACGTGGACCCCGCCCAGCGGGATGCCTTGCTCGCGCGGGACACGTATTCGGACCGGGAGTACGACGAGGTCGAAGCCAACTGGAAGCGCAAGGACGGGACGCCCATCACGGTCCAGCTGTCCGTCCGGGCCCTCCGCAACGCCGCCCGCGAGGTCGAGTTCTACGAAGCCTTCGTGCGGGACGTGACCGAGCAGCGCCAGCTCGAGGCCCAGCTGGTCCGGGCCCAGAAACTCGAAGCGGTGGGGCGGCTGGCCGGCGGCGTGGCGCACGACTTCAACAACCTCCTCACCGTGATCCTGAGCTACTCGAGCCTCCTGCTCGAGGAAACCGATCTCCCCGGGGAGACCCGGGAGAGCCTCGATGAGATCCGGAAGGCCGCGGAAGGCGCGGCCGGGCTCACCCGTCAGCTCCTCGCGTTCAGCCGCCAGCAGGTGATGAAGCCACAGGTCCTGGACGTCAACGCCGTCGTGACCTCCACCGAAAAGCTCCTCACCCGGCTGATCGGCGAGGACATCAAGCTGGTGACCGCGCTGACGCCCGATCTGGGGGCGGCCCGCCTGGACCCGGGGCAGGTGGGACAGATCATCATGAACCTCGCGGTGAACGCGCGCGACGCGATGCCGACGGGCGGCCGGCTCACGCTCGAGACGGCGAACGTGGAGATGGACATCGCCTACGTGCGCGGCCATCCCATCGCCCAGCCGGGCCGGTACGTGATGCTCGCGGTATCGGACACGGGGATCGGCATGGACGAGGCGACCAAGGAGCGGATCTTCGAGCCGTTCTTCACCACCAAGGAGGCGGGCAAAGGCACCGGCCTGGGGCTGGCCACCGTCTACGGAATCGTGAAGCAATCGGGGGGATTCATCTGGGTGTACTCCGAGCCGGGCCGGGGCACCAGCTTCAAGATCTACTTCCCCCGGGTGGACGAGACCCCCACGGAAACCGCCGGCGCGCCCACCGGTGAGACCCCCCGCGGATCGGAGACCGTGCTCATCGTCGAGGACGTCTCCGCGGTCCGCGGCGTCGCCCGGGAAATGCTGGAGCGCTCGGGCTACCGCGTGCTCGAGGCCGCGAATGGGGACGCCGCCCTGCGCCTCGCCGCCCGGCACAGCGGCCCCATCGACCTCCTGCTCACCGACGTCGTGATGCCGGGGCTCTCGGGGCGCCAGCTCGCCACCCAGCTGTCCGAGCTCCGGCCCCGCCTCCGCGTGCTCTACATGTCCGGGTACACCGACGACGCCGTGGTCAACCACGGAATGCTGGAGCCCGGCATCCACTACCTCCAGAAGCCCTTCACCCGGGAGGGCCTGGCCCGCAAGGTGCACGAGGTGCTGCGGGGGAACCGTCCCTAGCGTAGCTTCGGGGCCATGAACGCCGCGCGGCCCCGCCACACCCTCACGCTCTGGATCGCCGTCGGGATGGTGGCCGGCTTCCTGGTCGGGTGGCTCGCCCCGCACGCCGGCGAATCCCTCCAACCCCTCGCCACCGTCTTCCTCCGCCTCATCAAGTCCCTGATCGTCCCCCTTATCTTCTCCACGCTGGTCGTGGGGATCGCCGGACACGGGGACGACCTCAAGGCCGTCGGGCGGCTCTTCCTGAAGGCGATGATCTACTTCGAGATCGTCACCACGCTCGCGCTGGCCGTCGGGCTCGCCGTCGTCAACCTCATCCGCCCGGGCGCCGGCGTGCAGCTCCTGAGCGGGGCCCCGCCCCTCGCCGCACCGCCGAGCGCGTCGGGCCTGCTGGAGCACACGGTTCCCCAGAGCTTCTTCG
>Ga0335085_10007490_pt1 | contig 16904 bp, 13 predicted proteins | sample Lox_Sample_45_FD_206712 | JGI IMG/M metagenome (GOLD analysis project Ga0335085, IMG submission 206712) | Soil microbial communities from Loxahatchee National Wildlife Refuge, Florida, United States - Lox_Sample_4.5 | ecosystem: Environmental > Terrestrial > Soil > Wetlands | place: USA...
TGCTCCCCGTGGCGGAGCGGAACTTCGCGGTGGGCATGGCGCTCGTCCCCGCGCCGTGGCAGGACCGGGTGGACGTGTTCCGCCGGTACGACGTGGACGCGCGCAACGTCTGGCTCGTGCTGAGCCAGTGCCTCGACGACGGCGACGTCGGGACCGGGCTGCGGATCTGCACCGCTATCCGGCCCTGCATGCTGGTCCGCGGCGAGTTCGCGATGGGCTGTGAGTGGGTGGACGCGTTCCTCGCCAGGGATGAGGCGGCCGATGTGCCCCCGGGCATCCGCGGCCCGGCGCTGATCGGCCGTGCGCAGCTCACGCTGTCGAACGACCCGGCCGCCGCCGAGCCCGCGGCGCTGGCGGGGCTGGACCTGTGCAGGGACGCCGGGGATGACTTCTGGACCGCCGCCGGGCTGAACCTGCTCAGCGAGATCGCCGTGCACACCGGACGGCCGGACCAGGCGGAGGAGCTCGGCCGGGAGGCGGCCTGGATCGCCGAGTCGGCGGGCGACCGCTGGAACGAAGGCTGGGCGCTGGGCATCCGGGCCGCGGTGGCCGGGCTGCGCGGCCGGATGCGCGAGGCGGCCGAACTGGCCAGCGCGTCGGTCGACGTCATGCGCGCCATCGACCACCGCTGGGGTGTCGCGCGCGCCCAGCTCGGTCTGGGCGACCTGGCGCGAGTGCGCGGCGACTTCGCCGACGCCCGCCAGCGGTACATGGAGGCGCTGGCGTACCTGCGGGAGATCAATGCCCGGCCGGAGATAGCGCGCTGCCTGTCCGGTCTCGGCCGCGTGGCGACCGAGGCAGGGGCGACCACGCTCGCCAGGGAGCACCTCACGGAAAGCCTGCGGCTCAGCCGGGACACCGGAACGCGCATCGGGGTGGCGCGCGGCCTCGAGTCGTTCGCCGCGCTCGCGGTCCGCGAAGATGAGCCGGAACGTGCCGTGCTGCTCGCCGCCGCCGCTGCCGCGCTGCGCGAGACGGCCGGCTTGCCTCCGCTGTCCGGCTCGCGGGCCGAACGCTACCTCGCCCCCGCCCGCCAGCTCGGCGACGCCGCCGTCGCCGAGCTGTGGGCGCGCGGCCTGGAGCTGTCGCCGGCGGCCGCGATCGCCTTCGCGCTTGAGCCGCCGGCGGCGCCTGCGACGGCGGCGGAGTCCGCGGGTGCGGCGCTCGCGGCGATCGCCATGGCCTTGACGCCCTCGCCGCCCAGCGCGCTGACGCCCAGGGAACTGCAGATCGCCAAGCTCGTCGCGGACGGCCGCAGCAACAAGGGCATCGGCGCTGAGCTTGTCATCAGCCCGGCGACGGTGGCCAGGCACATCGCCAACATCATGGCCAAGCTGGGCTTCCGGTCGCGCGCCCAGATCGCGGTCTGGATCGCCGACCGCCGGTTACCGGTTCTGGGCCTCCTGGGCGCGGGCCTCTTCCACGGTCAGTTCTGCCGCCGGGTCGGCCTCGAGCCGCTCGTCAGGGAGCGGCTTGCCGCTGAGCGCCGAACGTCCGTACGTGCCCGCGTCGAGCCGTGCCAGCGCCCGGTTGATCGCGTCGAGCCGGTCCTGCAGTTCCTCGGCGACGGCCTCGTCGTTGCCCTGCTCCGTTAGCGGCAGCGCCTCGTCCCCGTAGTCACGGGGAATGTCGTCATTCGTCTCCAGGCCGGTCTCGGCCTGCTGCTCGGTATCCCGCAGCAGCGAAGCGACCTCATCCCGTTCCTTGACCAGCAGCTCTCGCGCCCGGCTCTCATCCATGCCCGCACCCTACCCCTTGCCGCAGGGCAGTACCCGCCGGGCCCCCGCGCCGCGGTCTATCCCCTGACGTTCACCGCGAAGGAGTCGGTGGCCAGGCCCGCGCCGCCTTGCCACAGCTCGAAGCCGGCCTCGACGTCGATGAGATACCAGGATTTCTGGATCCAGCCGCGCTGCATCGCGTCAGCGGCGAACTTGCCGATATCCAGGTCCTGGACCGAGGTGGTCCCTGTCGTCATCGAGTAAGAGATCGTGTTCCAGCCCTGCTGGCCGAACCACACCTGGTAAGACCGGCCGTCGATGGTGGCCGTGCCCACCGGCGAGCCGTACGGCTGGATGGACCCCTTGTGGTTGAGCCAGATCATCAGCTCAGCGCCGTTGGGCTGGCCGCTGGTGGTCGGCGCCTGGTTGAACCAGATGTCGTAGGCGACGTCGTAGGCGCCCGCATCGGGCTGGGTCGTGGCCCAGCTCGTGGTCACGGTTCCCGGTGACAGAAGCTTGGAGGCCGGCACCGGCAGCCCGCTACCCGGCGTGCATGTGCCCCAATGGCAGCCTCGGTAGATGGACGGGTAGCCGCCAGGGGAGCCGTGGGGGGAATTAGCTATGGCCGACGTGGCCACGGTGAAACCGCCGCCGGTGGCCACGGCCACGCACTCAGGAGCGCCCGAGCCCCACTCGTTGTTCTGCACCATGTACGCACCGCCGACCACCGCCCGCCGCTGCGAGCTGCACAGCGAGCCGACCGTCTGGCCGCCCGACGCGCCAGCGGCGGACGCGGCTGGCGAACTGGGCGAAGTGGCCGGCTGGCTCACCGGGTCCCGCGTTGGGCTCTGGGTTTGGATGGCGCTCGCCGTGTGACTGCCGCCGGAGCAGCCTGCCACGATCCCCGCGACACCGCCGACGACGATTACGGTCAGCCCCGCGACCACGACACGAGCTGCCCTACTCCGTGGCACTGTTCTCATAGCGGAAAGCTCCCCTGGCGCTACGTCTTCAGCCAGGGTATGTCGCGTTTCCGCCGTTCCCGCACAATCAATTCTCTGCTTATCTGCTGAATCAGTGCGGTCCGTTCAGCCAGCGGACCCTGCGGGCACGTCGTGTCGGGCGAGCTAGGTGGCAGGGAAGAGCAGCTCCCGAGGAGCGTCATTTGCGACGTTTGTACCAGTATGTACCGGAAGATGTCAAGGAGTGACGCGACGGTACGGAGTGTCGGCCGGGCGCGTAGCCGCGCGTAATCTATCGTGGGGTCATGACATGTGTCGCCATGAAAGGGGTAAATGTTTGTTTATTGAAAGCCGGCAGCGAACGAGCGGCACCTAGAGGATGTGAGCTGAAGTGGATTTCCTGAAGACGCTTTTCAGCGTGAAGGGCCTGCTCATTGGGCTATATATCCTGATCGGCGTCTTTCTTAACACAGCGTCTCCCCATTTGCCGACGACTCCAAACAGTGTGGGGTCGATCCATAGCTGGGTTCAGTGGGCAATCTCAATTCTCTTCTGGCCCTTGAGCCTTTGGACGCCAACCTTCACGCTAGGCAAATGGACGCCGTAATCGCCCGCTTTCTCTAAATCCCCGATAAGAGGATCCCAGGGAGACGCGGCAGACCCGGTCAGCCCGTGGGTGAAGTCTTCGGGGAGGATCACGTCGGCCGGGGTCAGGTCATGGACGGAGGGCCGGCCAAGGGCGAGCAACGCCGAGTCGATGTCGGCCCGGAGGATGTCGAAGACGTTGCGGACGCCCGCCGGACCGCCCGCTGCCAGCCCCCACAGGCAAGCGCGGCCGGTCATGACCGCCCGCGCGCCGAGGGCGAGCGCCTTGATCACGTCGCCGCCGCGGCGGATGCCGCCGTCGAGCAGCACCTCGGCCTGGCCGCCGACCGCCGCCACCACGGCCGGCAGTGCCCGGATCGAGGCAGGGGTGCCGTCCAGGTTGTTGCCGCCGTGGTTGGACACCGAGACCGCGGTCGCACCCGCGTCCACCGCCCGGCGCGCGTCGTCGGCCCGCATCACGCCCTTGACCAGGAACGGCCCGTCCCACTGGGCGCGGAGCCACGCGATGTCGTCCCAGCTAGGCGGCGCGACCGACTGCCAGGAGCGGTAGGCGGCGAAGAAGCCGGGGGCAGGCTCGCCGGGCGGCGCGAAGTTCGGCACGGTGAGCTCCGGCAGGCGGCCGGATCTGAGCCAGCCGGCGAGGTAGCCAGGCCGGCTCACCACCTGCGGGGCGTACCTGAGCGCCGTCGGCACGTCCAGCCGCTCCGGTATCGCCGGGCTACCCCAGTCGCGGCCGCCGGGGAACGACCAGTCGAGGGTGACGATCAGGGCCTTCGCGCCGGCCTTCCGTGCCCGCAGTGCCCGGTCGAGCAGCGTCTCCCGGTCCGCCGACCAGTGCACCTGGAAGAACACGTCAGGGTTCACCCGTGCCACGTCCGCCACCGCCTTGCTGGCGAACTCGCTGAGCCCCAGCGCCGTTCCCGCGTCCCTGGTGCCCATAGCGACGGCGACCTCGCCGAGCGGATGCACGGCCTGGACGCCGACCGGGGAGGCGATCACCGGCAGGGCGATGTCCACGCCGAGCACCGACGTGCGCAGGTCGCGCTCGGCGGGCAGGGCGACGGTCCCGGCGGCCAGTGGCGGCGCGAACCTGATCTCGCGGAACGCCGCGATGTTATCGGCGCGGGTGACGCCGGCCTCCGCGCCCGCCTCGATCGCAAGGAACACCGAGCGCGGCAGCCGCCGCCGGGCCCGCCGCCGCGCCTCCGCGACGCTCTCGAACCAGTCCCGGGTACTCGCCACGGTTCACAGTAACCACCGGCCGCTGCACGCCGTCGCCGTCGTCGGCGCCGGCGCGCTCATCGCCCTTCTCACCCGCAGAGGCCAAGATAGGACGCATGGACATTGACGCGGCGCTCGACTACGTCCGCACCCAGCACCACGCGGTGCTCAGCACCCTCAAGAGTGACGGAACACCACAGCTCTCGCCGGTGACCGCCGGGATCGACGACGCGGGCCACGTCGTGATCAGCACCAGGCAGACCGCCTACAAGGTTCGCAACGTCCGCCGTGACCCGCGGGTCTGGCTGTGCGCCTTCCCCGACCAGTTCTACGGCCGGTGGGTGCAGATCGAGGGCACCGCGGACATCGTCGAACTGCCCGAGGCGATGGACGGCCTGGTCGACTACTACCGGCGGATCTCCGGCGAGCACCCGGACTGGGACGACTACCGCGCCGCGATGGAGCGCGAGAAGCGAGTCCTGCTGCGCATCACCGTCACCAGGGCGGGGCCCGACGTCAGCGGCTGAGGAACGTCAGCCAGCCGGCGGGCGGAACATGTAGCCGATCCGGTACTCGGTGACCAGGCACCTGCCGTAGACCGGGCCGAGCTTGTGCCGGAGCCTGCTGACGTGCACGTCAACCGTGCGACTGTCCGCGGAGAAATGGCGCTGCCACACCCGCTGCACCAGGTCGGCCCGGCTGAACACGGTCGCGGGATGCGCGCTGAGGAAGGCCAGCAGCTCGAACTCCTGGAAGGTCAGGACGATCTCGCGCCCGTCGGCCCACACCCGGCGCTGCTCGTGGTCGAGCAGCAGTCCTGTCCTGACGCCCTCCTCCGGCGCGGCGGCCTCGTCCGGTGCGACACCTGGCCCGGCCACCGGGTAGCCGACGATCGCGAGCGACGTCCCGGTGCCCGGGATCGGGACCACGGCGAGCAGCGTCCCGTCCGCGCCTTGCTGCGGGACCGGAGTTACCGGCTGCTCGTCCGCCTGGCCCAGCAGCTGCGTTGCTATCCGCACGCGTTCCGTCACCTCCCGCACCGCTCCGCGCGCACTGCCCGCTTATAGCCTAGTAAATAGGTCGCTTTTGTCAAGAAATTGGTAACGAAAAACCCGAAAAACTTGTGAACACGCGGCGGCTAGCGGCCCGGGGCCGCCCACGAACCCTGGCCGTCGGGCAGCTCCCCGCCGTACCAGAACTCGATCAGCCGGCGCGCGATCGACGACGTCGGCGCCAGCGCCAGTTCGCCCGTGCCGATCGCGGCCAGCATCTCCTCGCGGGTGAACCAGCGCGCCTCGCCGATCTCCTCGGCGTCCACCGTGATCCGCTGGCCGGCCGGGGCCGCGGCCTGGAACCCGAGCATCAGGCTGCGCGGCATCGGCCACGGCTGGCTGCCCAGGTAACGGATGTGGCCGACCGTGATGGCGGTCTCCTCGAACACCTCGCGCGCCACCGCGTGCTCGGCGGACTCCCCCGGCTCCACGAACCCGGCGAGCACCGACATCCGCCCCTTCGGCCACAGCGCGTTCCTGGCCAGCAGGCACCGGTCGTCGGGGTCGATGACCAGCATGATCACCGCCGGATCCAGCCGGGGAAAGTGCTCGCTGCCGTCCGTCGGGCAGGTGGTCAGGTGCCCAGCCGGCGCGGGCACGGTCGGCGTCCCGTCCCGCGGGCAGTGCGTATGTGTGTCGTGCCAGTTCGCCAGCGCCACCGCGTGCGTCAGCAGCCCCGCGTCCCGGTCGCTGAGCAGTGCGCCGACCTGCCGGAGGGACATGGGCTGGACATCGTCTTCTCCGGAACGTACCCGGCTTGCTCCCCCGGGCACGCTCACCCCGAAGTAGGCGACGTCGTCGGCGTCCACGCCGAGCAGGAACTTAGTCCCCTCCGGGGCCTCGGCGGACGAGACGAACACCAGCTCCGGCCGGCCGTCAACGGACCGCACCAGCGCCTGTGAGTCGCTGACCACGAGCACCCGGCTACTCGGGTCTTCCCAGGCGGCCTCCACCCACGCGCCGTCGGCGCGCTGGGGCGTCGCCCGGTCGACGGTGGAGCGGGAAAGCGCCAGCCGGCCCAGCGGGCCGTCGTCCAGCTGCTCGGTCTCCGCCGCGCTCACCGCCGGCCCGCGCCCTCAGCGCGCATAGCGGCGAACACCTCGGCAGCGTTGGATTCGACAGATTCCCGGACGTCCATAAAACCTAACGTACCGGTTCAAAGGCGTCCCCCTTGCCGAGCAGGCCCGCCGCGGGGATGGATACGGTCTTGCCGGGGCGCGAGGTCACCCGGCCGATGCGAACCGCGTCCTCGCCGGCCTGCTTGAGCGCGGCCAGGGCGGCCTGCTGCTCGGACTTGCCGACGACCACGCAGAATCCGATGCCCATGTTGAACGTGGCGTACATCGTGGCCTGCGGGACGTTTCCCTTGTCGGCCAGGAGCGTGAAAATCTCCGGGGTGGGCACCAGCGCGTCCAGCTCATAGGACACGTCGGCGGCGAGCCTGGCGATGTTCAGCAGGCCGCCGCCGGAGATGTGCGCCATGCCGCGCGGCGTGATCCCCGCCGTCCACAGCGCCTCCGCCGCGGTGACGTACACCCGCGTCGGCTGGAGCAGCGCGTCCGCCAGACGCCGGCCGGTGCCGGGCACCTGGTCGTTCAGCGACATGCCGCCCTTCTTGAACAGCGCGTGCCTGGCGAGCGAGTAGCCGTTGCTGTGCAGCCCGGAACTGGGCAGCCCGATCACCACGTCACCGGGCCGCACGGCACTGCCGTCCACCGGAGTCCGCCAGCCTTGGGTGGCAAGCGGGGGGAGCGCGCCGATCGCGGTGCCCACCAGGTCGAGCATCGGGCCGCCGCCGGCAGAATCGGCGAGCATCTCGCCGATCTGCGCTATCTCGCCGCCAGGGATGGCGATGCCCGCGAGCTCAGCGCCGAGGAAAAGCCCGCGCGCCACCTCGTCAAGCACGCCCTCGTCGATCCGGTCGGTGGCCATGTAGTCGAGCAGGGCCAGCGGCACCGCGCCGACGCAGATCAGGTCGTTGACGTTGTTCGCGACGCAGTCGACGCCGATCGGCTCCCAGCGGTTCGCCTCCCTGGCCAGCAGGATCTTGGTGCCCACGCCATCGGTGGTCAGCGCCAGCGGCGGACCGGGCGGCAGGTGCATGAGCGTGGCGAAATACCCGCTGGCCAGCCCGGTGATGGACGTGACGAGCGGCGACTTGACCTTGGTGCGGGCCAGCCACGGGCGCATCACCCGGGCGAACGCGGCCTGCTCGCGCTCCTCGTCCACCCCTGCCGCGGCGTACGTGGAGGACCTGGACTCAGGAGGCGTCGCGTTCATGGGGGCCAGATTAGCCCACCGTGGCCGGTCAGCCCCGCCGGCCTCGGCGGCGTCGGCCAGCACGGCCCTCGTCACATCGACCTTGTGCCCGGTGTGGCGGCGAGAGACAGTTATTTCGCATATGCGCAGCCGATGATGAGGAGCACACATGGCAAACGAGTTCTGGCGCGAGCTGAAGCCGGTCGCAGAGGTCTTCCGGCCCGGCGCGGCCCCGGAAGCGTACATTCAGGATGCCGCCACGCTGGACGAACGCTGGTACGCGCCGCTGTCGCCGACGGCGGGGAGCCGGCCGCTGTTCATCTCCCCCAGCCAGAACCGCTGGTGCGACGTCCTCATGGCCAAGGGCGCGGGCATGGTGAACCGGCACTATCACCCGCAGCAGGTGTTCGCGTACACGATCTCCGGCAAGTGGGGCTACCTGGAGCACGACTGGATCGCGACCAAGGGCGACTGGATCTACGAGGCGCCCGGCGAGGCGCACACGCTCGTGGCCTACGAGTCGGACGAGCCGATGATGGTCACGTTCAACGTGACGGGGCCGCTGATCTGGCTCGACGAGAACGGCGAGCCGAACGGCACGTTCGACGTCTTCGACTACATCAAGCTGTGCCGCGACCACTACGAGAAGGTCGGCATCGGCGCGGACTACGTGGACAAGCTGTTCCGTTAGCCTGGATGCATGCTCGTCGCCTTCTCGGTCACCCCGCTCGGCGTGGGGGAAAACGTCGGTGAGATCGTCGCGGAAGCCGTTCGCGTGGTCCGGGCCAGCGGCCTGCCCAACAGGACCGACGCGATGTTCACCACGGTCGAGGGCGACTGGGACGAGGCGATGGCCGTGGTCAAGGAGGCCGTGGACGCAGTCGCCGCGCGGGCGCCCAGGGTCAGCCTCGTACTCAAGGCTGACCTGCGCCCGGGCGTAACCGACGCGCTGAACACCAAGGTCGAAACCATCGAGCGCTACCTCGGCTCCTGAGCTCTATTCGCGGCCAAGGGGATAGCGGGCGGTCGCAAGCATTACTCCGCTATGGGGACGCGCTGGATGAGGGCTATCAGGCCTGCCTCGTCCAGGAGGTCGGCGGGGCGGACCGTTTTGTCGTGGCGGACGTAGTAGAAGGCGGAGCGGACCCGGTCCAGCGGGACGCCGGCCAGCGTCGCCCAGGCGAGGCGGTAGGCGGCGAGCTGGACGGCCACGGCGTCCTTCTCGGCCTTCGTGCGCGGCGGCTTGCCGGTCTTCCAGTCCACGACGTCGAACCGGCCGTCCGCCTCGGCGAACACCGCGTCGATCCTGCCGCGCACCTGGCGGTCGCCGATGACCGTGTCGAACGGCACCTCGACCGCGCTCGGCCACCTGCCGCCCCACTCGCCCGCCTCGAAGCGCGCCCGGAGCTCGATCAGGTCGTCGTCGGTTTCCTCTTCCTCGGCGAACAGGTCGTCGTCGCCGATCAGCCGCTGCTGCCCGAACCGTTCCTCCAGCCACAGGTGGAACGCGGTGCCGCGGCGGGCCTGGCGGGCCGGCGGGCGGGGCATCGGGCGGCGCACCTGCCTGGCCAGTTCGTCCGGGTCGCGGGCCAGGGCGACCAGCGCGGACACGGACAGCCTGGCGGGCAGCAGCACGTCCACCGGGCCGTCGCCCCGGCGCCTGCGCCGCTCCCGCTCGGCGAGCAGCAGCCCGGTGTCCAGCTCCCAGGCCGCCACCAGCTCTTGCTCGGCTTCGGTCAGCGCCGCGCCGTCGGCCTGCGACGGGCTGACAGCCGCCGCGGGGGTGCCGACCTCCGCCGCCAGGCGGGCGGCGTCCGCCTGGCGGCGGGCGTTCTCCACCAGGCGGGCGGCCTGGGTGACGGCCGCGTAGCGTTGTCCCGCCGGGGTGGCCGGCCAGTCCGCCTCGTCCAGCTCGGCGAGCAGCGGGTTCTCCGCGTCTTCCGCGGGCTCGGCCGCCCAGGCGTGCACTGTTCCCGCGCCGGCCTCGCACGCGGCGCGAACCTCGGTGAGGAACACCGACGGGCCGAGCGGCGCGATCCCGTCTCCCCACCAGTAGCCCGAGCAGCCCAGCCAGAAGGCCGCGCGGGTGGCCGCGACGTAGGCGAGCCGCCGCTCCTCCGCGAGGTCGCGCGCGCCGCAGGCCTCGGTGAACGAGGCCAGCGAGGCGGCGTCGAGGTCGCGCAGCTGGGGCAGGTCCGCCGCGTCGCCGCGCAGCGGGAACGGGATCAGCCGCGGGTTGTCGGTCCACCGGGTGGAGACCCGCGGCCGGGCCGGGAAGACCATTGACTTCTCGCCAGCGGCGAGGCCAGGGACGAAGACCGCTGGCCACTGGAGCCCCTTGGCGGCGTGCACGGTCAGCAGCTTGACCGTGTCCGATTCGCCCACCCGGCCGGTCTCCAGCCCGAACTCCTCTTGCTGCGCGGCCGCCAGGTAGGCGAGGAAGGCGCCGAGGGTGGGTTCCGGCTGATCACCCGCGAACGTGGCGGCCACGTCGATGAACGCGTCCAGGTCGGCCCGCGCGGCGGTCAGGTCGCCGCCCGGCCGGGCGGCGACCTCGATGTCCAGGCTGAGCGTCCGCTCGACCTCGGCGATGAGGTCGGCGAGCGGCCGGGTCACGTGCTCCCGCAGCCGGCGGGTCTCCGCCGCCAGCCGGGCGAGCCTGGCGTGCCCGGTCTGCGAGTACCTGGCGGGGTTGCCGAGGTCGTCCAGCGCCTCGACCAGCGAGCCGGTATCCGTCGTGAGGTCGGTCAGCGCCTCCGCGAGCGCGTCCCCCTCCTCCCGCGGGGCCTCGCCCGCCCTGGCTGGGGATGCCTCGCCCGCTCCGGCCTGGGCTGCCTCGCCGGGGCCGCCGGCGAGGTCACGGGCGCGGCGGCCGAGCGCCACTAGGTCGCGCGGGCCGATCCGCCAGCGCGGCCCGGTCAGCAGCCGTGCCAGCGCGTCCGACGCGGCGGCGTCGTGCAGCACCCGCAGCGTCGCCACGATGTCCTGCACCTCCGGGACGCTCAGCAGCCCGCCGAGGCCGACGACCTCACACGGGATGCCGCGTGCCTCAAACGCCTTGCGCAGCGGCACGAACTGGGACCGCTTCCTGCACAGCACCGCGATGTCCGACGGGCGCACCCCAGCGGCGCGCCCGTCCGGCCACGGCTCCCCGTCGGGCGCGGATCCGGCGGGCAGCTCCAGCAGCGCCGCGGCCTGCCCGGCCACCCACTCCGCCTCGTCAGTCACCGCGGGCAGCAGCGCACAGCTCACCGCGCCGCGGTGGCTGCGGTCCGGTGCCGGCCCCAGGACCGGGACGTCGGGCGCCTCGTCCCGCAGCTGCACCTGGAGCACGGCGGCCGCCTCGAGCACCCGGCCCGCGTTGCGGAAGCTGGTGGACAGCAGCCGCACCGGCGCGTCGGTCCCTGATCTGCCGGGGAAGTCCCTGGTGAACCGGAGCAGGTTCCCCGCACTGGCACCCCGCCAGCCGTAGATCGACTGGCAGGGGTCCCCGACCGCGGTCACCGGGTGGCCGCCGCCGAACAGGGCACGCAGCAGCACCAGCTGCGCGTGGCTGGTGTCCTGGTACTCGTCGAGCAGCACCACCTGGTAGCGCCCGCGCTCGGCGGCGCTGACCTCCGGATGACGTGCCGCGATCCGCGCCGCGAGCGCGACCTGGTCGCCGTGGTCCAGCACCTCGCGGGCCGCTTTCGCCACCACGTACCGGCCGACCAGCGGCAGCAGCTGCTCGCGCGCCCGCTGCGATTCGATGATCTTCCGCACTCCGGCCGGCGAGCGGCCGCGCAGCGCGGCCTGCCTGATGGCGAGCCAGTCCCCGACCTCGATGACGTCCGCCGGCTCCCGCAGGTGCTCGGCGAGGTCACCGGCGAGCTGCAGGACCGCCGCGGTGACGGTCTGCGGAGTCCACCCGACCGCGTCCATCGGGCCGTCATAGGCAGCCACGGTCGAGGCGGCGAGCTGCCAGGACAGCGCGGGAGTAATGAGCCGCATGGACGGCTCGAGTCCCTCTCGCAGCGCGTGGTCGCTGACCAGGCGGCCGGCGTACGCGTGGTAGGTGCTGATCACCGGCTCGCCTGCCCACAGGTCTCCGCCCTCGTCCGTCTCAGCGGCGGCCGCGCGTTCCGTGCGCCCGGCCAGCTCGGCGCGGCGCAGCCGGTCTAGCCGGGAGCGGACCCGGTCCGCGAGCTCGGCGGCGGCCTTCCTGGTGAACGTCAGGCCGAGCACCCGGTCCGGGCGCACCTTCCCGTTGGCGACCAGCCACACCAGCCGCGCCGCCATCGTCTCGCTCTTGCCGGACCCGGCGCCCGCGATCACCGCGAGCGGCCCGAGCGGCGCGCCGATCACGGCGGCCTGCTCCGGCGTCGGCTCGGGCAGCCGCAGCAGCCGCGCGAGCTGGCCCGGGGTGTACGTGATCCGCATCCCGCGCTCGGTCCGGACGTCCGCTTCGGTCACAAGACCATTCCATCAGAGCCCACCGACATTCGGCGGCCGTCGGCAGGGGCTATTCGTCAGGGCAGGCGGCGTCCTACGCGCCAGTAGCAGAATCCGGCCAGCATCGCCGCGAGGGCGAGGAAGATCCCGGTCTCGGTCCACTGGATCGGCCAGTAGCGGCTGGTGGGCTGGTAGGTGACGGCGATCGCGATGCCGTGGCTGGCCAGGCACGGCATCGGGTCACCGCTGGCCGGGTGGACGCAGGCGGCCGGCATGACGGTGACCGGCTGCCCGGCGGCGTTGACGGCCTGGCTGGAGAAGATCCACGCGCCGGGCTGGCTGTCCAGGCGGTCGATGCCGAGCGAGAACTGCCCGCCCGGGCCCACCTGCTGCTGGCCGCTGAAGTTCGCGGTGAGCGACTGGGTGGCCCGCTCGGCCGGGAACAGGTTCGGGCGGACCGCCAGCGGCACGGCCACCTGAACAGCGGCGAAGATGACCAGCGTGACCGCCATGGCGGGCACCGCGCGCCGGATCAGGACCCCGGCGGTGACGCCGAGGGTGAAGCCGAACGCCGCGTAGCCGACCGGCACGACGCCGTGAGCGTCGAACGCCAGCAGGCTGAACGGGCTCATGCCGAGGGGGAAATTGCTGCCGGGGGCGAGCCGGGCGGCCTGGCCGATCGGCGCCGCCCACCATCCGTACAGCAGGCTGAGGCCCTCGGTGACCGCGATCGCGGCGAGGCCAGGCACCGCGAGCTTGCTGGCCATCCACCGGGAGCGGGTGATGCTCTGGATCCAGACCAGCCGGAACGTCCCGGTCTCGAACTCGCGGGCGACCAGCGGCGCCCCCCAGAAGACGCCGATGAGGGCGGGTGCCAGGATCACGCAGGCGATCCCGAGCATGAACACGACCGTGTAGGCGCCGCTCACCGTGAGCAGGAAGCTGCCGGCCAGCTGCCCGCAAGCACCGCCGCGGCAGCCGGCGATGCCGCTGCTGCGGTACGTACTGGCCACGTGCGGCCCGGTGACCCCGAGCAGGATCGCGAACACCGCCAGCGCCGCCAGCGCGATGACGGCCTGCGGGCGGAACTGCCGCCACGTGAGCCAGGTCATTGCCCCACCTCCAGCTGGTTACCGGGAACGCGGCGCCTGCCGCCTCCGGCCGCCTGCCTCATGTACGCCAGCACCAAGTCCTCGAGGGCGACCTCGGAGACCGTCCACGCCGGGTCGAGGACCGGCTCGCTGGTGCGGATCAGCAGCGTGGTCTGCCGGTCGGTATGGCTGGCGGAGATGACCTGCTGCCCGGCGGGCAGCGTGGCCGGATCGCGGCGCGGGCCGGTCAGCAGGTGATGGGTGGCCAGCAGCTCGTCGACCGGCCCGGCAACCCGCACCCGGGACCCGATGAGGACGATCAGGTAGTCGCAGACCCGTTCCAGGTCCGCCATCAGGTGCGAGGACAGCACCACCGACAGCTCCCGCTCGGCGATGGCTTCCATCAGGTCCTCGAGGAACTCCCGGCGCGCCAGCGGATCCAGGCTGGCCACCGGCTCGTCAAGGATCAGCATGTCGGGCCGCTTGCCGATGGCCAGGGTCAGGGCGAGCTGCGCGCGCTGGCCGCCGGACAGCTGGCCGGCCTTCTGGCCGGGATCGAGGCCCAGCCAGTCGATCCGGCCGCGCGCGAACTCCGCGTCCCAGCCGGGGTTGAGGCGGGCACCGAGCGTCAGGTGCTCGGCCACGGTCAGCCCGGCGTAGACGGGTGCGTCCTGGGCCAGGAACCCCACCCTGGCCAGTTCCGCGGGGCCGGCCGGGGGCGGGCCGCCGAGCACCTGGATCGTGCCCGTCGTCGGCGCGAGCAGCCCGGCGGCGAGGTTCAGCAGGGTGGATTTCCCGGCACCGTTCGGTCCGACCAGCCCGACGACGTGTCCTGCCGGGACCGACAGCGTGCACTCCGACAGCGCCCACAGCCGCCGGTAGCGCTTGCCGAGCCCCTGGGTTTCAATGACAGCGGTCACGCTATGTCCTCCTCAGCAGCGGACCGAAAGGTGCTGGCGAACAGGGCTTCGATGGACTCGTCGTCGAGCCCCGCGCGGCGGGCCTTCGCCAGCCAGCGCCGGAGCTCCTGGCGCAGCGGCCCGTGTGCGGCCAGCGACTCGCCGCCGCCAAGCGTCCCCGTCACGAACGTTCCGATCCCGGGCCGCGCCGCCACCAGTCCCTCGTACTCCAGCTCCCGGTAGGCCTTGAGCACGGTGTTCGGGTTGAGCGCCAGCCCGGCCGCCACGTCCTTGACCTTCGGCAGCTGGTCGCCCTTGCGCAGCAGGCCGAGCCGGAGCGCCTGCCGCACCTGGTGGATCAGCTGCATGTACGGCGCGACGCCTGACCTGCCGTCCAGGTGGAACTCGATCACCGCTGCCTCACTTTATCTAGGTACATAGCACTATAGCTAGATAAAGACATGGCTTGTCAAGGCATGCCAGGGCTAGCGGCGACGGGAGGACGTGGCGAGACGCCACGGGGACGTTCGGGATGAAGGAGAACGGAAGCGGCGCGGCGGAACAGCGGCCCGGCGGCCTCAGCCGACGATGACGAGGCGGCGGTAGGTGTCGACGCTCTCCGGAGAGGTGTCACGGGTGAGCTGGCCGCGGAGGACCAGCACCTCGAGGTGGGCGGAGGTCTCGCCGACCGCGAGGATCTGGCTCATCGGGTCGAGGTCGTCGAACTTGCGCTGCCTGCGGGTCCACGGGATCATGCGGGCCGCGGCGAGCGCGCTGACCGGCCCGGCGCTGGCGGCCGCGAGCGTCTGCTCGAGCCTGGTCTCGTGGTGGGCGAGCAGCTCGTTCACCCGCTCGTGGGTGCTGTTGGTGACCGGGCCGTGCGCGGGCAGCAGCCGCGAGTCGGGCAGCGTGAGCATCAGCCGCAGCGAATGGAGGTAGTCCTGCAGCGCCAGCCTGGTGATCGACGGCTGGAACCCGATCGACGGGGTGATGTGCGGCAGCACGTGGTCCCCGGCGAACAGCAGGCCGACCGCCTCGTCGTGGAAGACGACGTGGCCGCGGGTGTGACCCGGCGTGTGGATCGCGCGCAGCGTGCGGGACCGCAGGTCGAGCACGGCGCCGTCGGCGAGCCAGCCGTCGGGGTCGGACCACTGCAGGCGCGGCTGCGGGTTGGCGAGGCGCGGCGCCATGAAGCTGCGGACCTGCTCCGCCAGCTCGGCCGCGCCCATGCCGTACAGCATCTCGATGAAACCGATCTCGCTCCGCCCGGCGGCGACGTCGCGGATCGCCTGCATGTTGACCCGCTCGCCCTCACCCAGCGAGATCTTGCCGCGCAGCGTGGTTCGCAACTCGACGGCCAGCGTGTAGTGGTCCTGGTGGATGTGCGTGATCAAGAAGTTCCTGATGTCGCCGAGGCCGTAGCCGAGCTGGCCGAGCGCCTCGGTCAGCCGCTCCCGCGCCTGCGCGAGCGCCATCCCCGCGTCGATCAGGTCCACCCCGTCCTCGCCCGCGATCGCGTAGACGTTGACCGCCTTCAGCGCGTCGCCGGGCAGCGGCAGCGGGATCCTGTAGAGCCCGTCGCCGAGGCTTTCCACCCCTGGCTCGGTCCAGGCGTGCCGGTCGTCCGGAGCGGCTTTCGATGCCGGCGGCCGGCTCGTCACATGATCCACAGGTGGTACCTCCTTGCCCCGTTCAATGTACCGGGCGGTACCGTTACCCGCTCATGGGCCGAGTTGCGCGCCGTCCGGATGCACCGGACAGCAGGAGGCGACCGGGCAGGTCCGGCAGCCCGAGTTCACCCGGGCGCGGAACACCGGCCCCGCCATGCCGGCGGCGACCGCGTCCACAAGGTCCTTCGCCCACCCCGGCGCCGGGTCGTCGGACAGCGGGCGCTGCCGCTGCACTCGCGCCCTGGCGGTGAAGCCCGCCTTCCCCACCTGTACAAGCTCCGCGCCGCCCGGCTCGGTGATGCCGAGCTCCTCGAACGCGCCGAGCAGCACCGCCAGCTGGTAGACGCCAAGCTGCGGGTGGCGGTCCAGGTCCTCGTCGCGGGGGGCCGTCGCCCCGGTCTTCAGGTCCACGACGACGCCCCTGCCCTCCGCGTCGCGCTCGAGCCGGTCCACCCGGCCCGTGATCTCCACCTGCCCGACCCGCACCCGCAGCGCCTGCTCGGTGGCCAGCAGGTCTCGCGGGTTTGCCTGGTGCCAGGCGAGGAACTTCCGCACCATGCGTTCGGCGAGCTCACGCTGCCGCGATCCGTACCAGGCGCTCCCGAAGTCAAGGTGATGCCAGATGTCGTCGATCCGCTGCGCGACGGCGGGCTCGGTGGCGCCGTCGGAGATGAGCACGGCGGCGGCGTGAATGACGGTGCCCAGGTGGCGCAGCACGTCCGTCTGCCCGGCGCCGGCGGCGGACTCCAGCAGCCAGCGCAGCCCGCAGCGGGCGAAGGACTCCACCTGGGACGGCGACAGCCGCACCCGCTCGCCCGGTGGCACGATCGGGCCGGTGTCGGACAGCTCGGTCAGCGCGTACCAGTGCGCCGGGTCCGCGCCGCGGACGCCCGCCGCCGCCAGCCTGGCCAGCTGGCTGGCCGCGGCCTGGCGCAGCGCGCCAGGGGCCCGGGTGTCGGCGGCGGTCCGCCTGAGGTCGGCGACGAGCGCGGGCA
>Ga0335085_10007491_pt1 | contig 16903 bp, 20 predicted proteins | sample Lox_Sample_45_FD_206712 | JGI IMG/M metagenome (GOLD analysis project Ga0335085, IMG submission 206712) | Soil microbial communities from Loxahatchee National Wildlife Refuge, Florida, United States - Lox_Sample_4.5 | ecosystem: Environmental > Terrestrial > Soil > Wetlands | place: USA...
CGGCCAGTGCTTCCGCGCGCGCTTCGGGAGCCGTCAGTGCGGCGTCCTTGGACTCGGAAAACTTCCCCAAAGTGTATGGGCCGGTCAGCACTGCTTTGACGCAGAGTTTCCCGGCTTTGCCGCGCGGAGTGCCGAGCGTTCCCAGGGCGTTGCAGGCGAAACGGTATTCATCGGCCACTAACGGCGCGCGCCGGGAGGGACGCTTGCAGATCTCCGGAACGCGGTAGATTCCTCCCCCGGGCAGCGTGCGTTCCGCGCCCACCTTCACTCCTTCCAATTTTCCGGCCAGGTGTGAGACCGGATCCAGCCAGCGGGTCAAGCCGTCGGTCACCACTTCCAGACCTGCTGCGATCTGTTCCTCGATGGCGCGGCGGACCATGTAGTTTTCCGCGTCGGAGAGGTCTGCTGCCGTCTTCTCTCCGCGCACCACCGCGGCGCGCGCATTCACCAGCACCTGCAACTCCGCGCCCGGGCCGCTCTGTGGATAGCTGCCGGCGCTGGCCAGTATGAGTTCCATGGAGAAATCGATGCGCGTCGCTCGGGTCAGTCTCCGGTGCCCCCGGGCACCAGAGAAATGAAATCAATGGACGGCAGAGAGGGCAGGATGCCGGCGTGATGCCCCCGCGCCAGTAGCTCGCGGACCGCGCTGCGGCCGATTTCGCCCATGCTGAGCGTCCAGGAATTCACGTACATACCCACAAATTTGTCCGCCAGATCGTAGTCCATATCGCGCGCAAACTGCATGGCATAGGTGAGGGCGGGCTCACGGTGGTCCAGCGCGTACTGGACACTTTCCTGCAGGGCCCGGCCCACCCGGCGGCCCACCTCCGGGCCCAATGCGCGGCGCACCGCATTGCCTCCCAGCGGCAGCGGCAGGCCGGTCTGTTCTCGCCACCAGCTCCCCAGGTCCAGCACGCGATGCAGCCCGGCGTCCGAATAGAGCAGCTGGCCTTCGTGGATCAGCAGTCCAGCCTCCACGGTGTCGCTGCGCACCGCCTCGATAATCTTGTCGAAAGGGATGGGTACAGGCTCGAATTGCGCGGTATGCAGCCGCAGCGCCAGGTAGGAAGTGGTCAGCATTCCCGGCACGGCGATGCGCCGTCCACCCAGATCCTCCGGCTTCAGCGCCCGCGACGCCACCACCAGCGGTCCATAACCGTCTCCGAAACTCGAACCGCAATCCAGAAGTGCGTATTTCGAGGCCAGAGCGGGGTAGGCGGAGAAACTCAGCGCGGTCACATCATATTTTTCTTCGTGCGCCGCCTGGTTGAGCGATTCGATGTCGGAGAGGGTGTGCGCGAAGCGCAGCCCCGGGGCGCGCACTTTGTTTGTGGCCAGGGCGTAGAACATGAAGGCGTCGTCGGAATCCGGAGAGTGCGCCAGCGTCAAATCCCAGGCATCCGGCCCGCGCGCGGCAACCACTGCGTTTTTCTCCCTCGCTCCGGGCGACTGCGACGCGCCCGACATCTCTTCCATGCTCATGAGCCCCGCAGCGCCGCGCCGGCCGCCTGTTTCGGATATTCGGGATCCGAGGAATTCGCACGGGGCGCGTCCTGCCCGCGTGAAAACGGGAGGACCACCCAAGCGCCGTCCCTCCTCGCGGGAGAGACCAGTAAACCGCATCGAGTCGAAGCCCCGGCGCCCGGAATGGTTCCAGATCAGGGTGGTGCCGTCCGCAGTGGAGCCGTCACCGGGCCGGGTGTTCGACACAATTGCGTGACCGGCGAACGCAACTCAGACTAGCACAGCTGGAGGGGAGCGACAATGCAGGCCTCTACAGCCCGCGGGAGGAAATTTCCCCGGGATTAAAGGTCATCCACAAGTTTCCGGATGGCGGTGGAGAAATCGGAGTGGTTTTGGAGGTAGGGCGCCCAGTCCCGGTCCAGCGCCCGCTGATAGTTCTGCCAGTCGCGCTCGTACAGATGGTTTTGCTCCGCATACGGACTGTAAGTGCTGTGGCCGGCCCCCGCCAGCATGTTGCGCACCACTTCACCCGTCGTATAGAAGAGCAGCGCATGCCACAGATCGCGCGGGATGGGTTTGGCCTGCGCCTGGAAGGCGTGGTTCAAGGCCGCGCGCACCGGATCCGCAAGTCCGTGGGACGCCTCGTGAAACAACAGCTCGAATCCTGCCAGGGATTGATTTCGCGGGTCGCGGCTGGAGACCGTAATGTGCAGCGGATCCAGCGTGGTATAGCCGCCGTACACTCCTGCATAAGCGGCCACGTCCACATGAATCGGCCCCTTCGGCCAGGGTGCGCGGTAGATGCTGGAGAGCTGGCGGGAAATCTGCGCCCCCAACTCCTCCACCAGGGGCGCCACCGCATCAATCCACACCCGGTTGGCATGATCGTCCTGCGGCCACCAGTGCTTCTGATAGATTGGCGCTGCTTTGGCCAGCGCGGCAATCACCGGAGGGAGAAACCCCGTCTCTTCCGCCGTCTGCGCGTCACCCATTTCCGACAGCCGGTTGTTGATGCGCACCATGTCTTCATCGAACTGCAGGTCGTGGGGAGCCATGCGCTCGGCGTATTCGTCCAGCGCGGAATTCCAATCGTGCTGTTCCTTTCCGGAAAGATCCTCCAATCGGGGCAGGGAAGCGTCCACGGGAGGTTTATCCTGCGAACGGACGATCGGCCGTTCCGACCGCAATCGCGCCTGCGCGTAAAGCACGTGATGCAAATTCACCCAGAAGCTGCTGTACAGCGCAAATACGGGAAGCGGGCCGCGCGGCACGGTGGCCGAAGGCCGCGCATTGGTGCCCACGCCGGGTTGGGGAACCTGCGCAGACGCCGCCCCTGCGCATCCCGCCAGCAGCAGAAAGCACGTCACTCTGCGCAGACCTCGCCCCGCGACCTTTGCTGGATTCACCATAGGGATACTTCCAGGCGGGAATGAACCACCTGGGGTTTGTTTTAGTCTTCCCGGCCCAGGCCGCAGGCAATGGCCGCAGCCGCTCCCACCTTTGCGCACTCGCCGGCCAGAAAAGGCGCCACACCGTGGACCCACGCACTCTGGACGCCGACCAGGACGGACAGCCAAGCCCAGCCGCAGAAGAGGATCAGCGCTTCGCCGGGAACCATGGCCGCGACATTGGCCATCCACTGGCGCACTCCCTTTCCAGACCCGGCGAACTCCAACAGGCGGCCGGTTCCATAGGCCGCCATCGGAAATGCCAGCAGGAATCCAGCGGTTGGTCCAAAGAGGCGCGCCGCGCCCGGAGCGCCAAACGGCTGGAAGACCGGCAGCCCCGCCGCGCCTTCCACCAGGTAGAGCCCCGCGGCCACTGCGCTGATCCGCGGACCAAAGAAAATGGCGATCAGCAGCACGCCGAGAGTTTGGAGGGTGAGCGGAACCGGCGTCCAAGGCAAGGGGAATGCGATCTTCGACGCCAAAACCAGTAGCAGATTGGCCAGGAGCACTCGCGCCCCCAGGTCCAGCGGCCAGGAAAGTTCCCGGCCGTGCACGCGGCGCATGGTTTCAGTGTATGTGGCCATGGTGCCTCCCTCTCGAAGCCTTGCCAGCGCCGGGATTATATCTGAAGCGGGGCCGGGACTGCGCTTGTGCTTTCGCGTCGAGCGGGCGATCGCCCAGGCTACTCTGGTTGTTTCACCACGATTTCGCTGACCCGGGGGTCGGATACGGTTGCGGAGGCGCCATGCTTATCTCCCCCGCGCAGCACCCCGGATGAATCCAGAAAAAAGGAACGCTTTCCCCCTGGGCCGTACTCAATGGGCGTGGCCAGGATCTCGTAATGCTCTTCGGGATTCAGTGAGCTGCTGAAAGACCGGAACTGGAATCGGTAGTTTTCCTTCGTGCCCGCGGCCAGCTCCGAGTCAATCAAATCTGCCGCGTCCGGGGACGCGCCCAGCTGAGTCGCCGGGGGACCCAGTTGCGCCAACCTCTCGGGAAATACTCCGAAGCCCTTCTGATAGGTTTCCGCAGCCGCGGCGATCTGCCGGAGAAAGCCCACCGCGCGGATTTCGCGGGCCACAACTTCCTCCACCGCCCACTGCTTGGCGATTTCCGGAATGTTCAGCATCAGCAGGCCCAGCGAGAGCAGGCGCCAGGAGGAGCCTTCGCGCACCAGGCCGAAATCCGCCGTCCTCCCGCCCGTAACCGCCACGCTCACAAACGCTAGGTTGCCGTGGATTCGCTCCTTTCCCAGGCGCAACTCCGTGGTCTCGGAGGGAGTGGAGCATCGCAACACGCTGGAGCCGTCCACGGCGGTGGAACGCAGCGGTTTGCCCTCCCCATTGATTCTCGTCAGCCGCTGCATCAGGTCGTTCTGCCGGGCCGCCGGCAGGTTGCGGTAGGCAGTTGCGCTTTCTTCCGGCAAAGAGCCTGCAAACTCCGCGGCCTTTTGCCGGCATGCGGCCGAGAACGCGTCGGTCAGAGCCTCCACCGGGGAAGCGGGAGCGCCGTCCTGCGTGTGCAGCACGCCGGGCCAAGCCGCCAGCGCCGCGGCTGCGAAGAGGAATCGCAATTTCATGCGGTTGTCTTGGCCCGGGCCAGGATCGCCGGGAGGTCCCGCGAGAACTGAGAGCGCGGCATTACTTCGGCGCATCCCGCGCGGCGCGCCCGCTCCGCCAGGTCCACCTGAACATGGGATAGGAAGGCCACCATCGGGATGGAGTTGCCCGCGGCCAGTTGCTCGATGGCGCCCAGGGCGTTGGCGCGAGAGTTCAAGTCCACCACCACCAGGCCCGGAGCGGCCGCCCGCGCCTCTTCCATCAGGGCTTCGGCAGTGGTGCAACAGCGCAATTCCACCCCCGCGTGGCGCGAAGCCTCCATGATTTTTGCCTGGAAGAACAAATCATCCACCAGCGCCAGCACTCGAGCCATTTTCTGGTTTCTCCGCAAAACTCCCGCCGCCCCTCGCCCCGGCGGGTTGGCAGCCTGTCATCCAGAAGTATAAGATTTGCGCGCCGTGAATCCTAACGCCCGCGCCGCCCTGGAAGAATTTGACCGCGCGGGGGCCCACGTGCTCCCCCGCCGCGCACTCGAGGATGCCCTGGCGCGCGCCGGCGCGCTCTGCCCGGAAACTTGCGGCGGCCTACTCGCCGAGCTCGTCGAGGAAAAGCTCATCACCCCGGAGAACCCTCAATCCGCGTTTCGGCGCACGGAAGCGGGACGCCTGGCGCTGGCAGGCCCGTGCGACCTGACGCTTTACACCCGCTCCGGTTGCCATCTCTGCGATGATATGAAAGCGGCGCTCGCGCCGCTCGTTGCGGAATTCGGCGCGCGTTTGACCGAGGTGGACGTGGATCAGTACGAAGACCTGCGCTCTCTATACGGTATGGATGTCCCGGTCTTATTTCTTGCCGCGCAAAAGGCCGCCAAGCACCGGCTGGATGCCGCCCAGTTGCGCCGCCAACTGGCTCGCGCGCACGCCGCGCGATAGTCCCTCGCAGAGCCGCTAGTGCCTTGCTTCCGCCTTCACGCCAACGGATTCGTCCGGCACCGCCCCGGGCCGGCCCTTCACACGGTCGTACTCCGAGATCTCACAGACCGAGCCCAGCGCCTCGTTGTAATACGTGGTCAGACCCAGGGTACTGCGCAGCTCCTCGTTGAACCGCCGCAGGTTGGCGAGTTGCTCGGCAAGCGCGGGGAGTTTTTTTCCATCAGAGCGCACCAGGAATTTCTGATAGCCGGCGTCCCACAACCGGGTGAAGAGCCCACCCGATATCACCGTGGGCACTTCGGTCATCTCGTACCGGCCCTCGGGCGTGCGGCGAAACTCCGCTCCGCACGAGTAACGCTCCACGCGCACCACGCCCCCGGTGCTGCTCACGGCAAACCCGGCGCGCGGCACCGCGTCCATCTGCTCTTTGGTGAATCGCTCGGTGACGTGCCACATGGCCGGTTACCTCGCTTGGTCTTCGAGCCCACGGATGCGTTCTTCCAGCGCAGTCAGGGTGCGTTCCAGCAGATCCCGGTGGCGGGGGTTCCGGGCCCCGGCCAGATCCGCAAGTGCGCGTTTGCGCGCCAGTTCTAGTTCCTCGCGCTTGCGCTGCCTTTCCTTCTCCTCCGGGCTGGCCGCGGAGGCCGGTCTTTGGGACGGTTTCATTTCTGCGGCCGCGCGCTGCTCCTCGACCGCTTTGCTCTCCCATCCTCGGGCCATGGAAACCGGAGTATATCGCAGGAGGCCCGGCGGCGTCGCTTCTTGTCCGGTCCTGACGTCCAGGGCGCAGGAGGACCCACGGGTCGCCCGCCGGGCATCTGGTTTTGGGTTTCCACGGCCGTTCTGCTACTCTCGCAGGTCAGAGAGTTATGTAGCTTCGACGGGTTCCGCGCATCTAACAACAAGAAGCGCAAGCAGGCTCGCCTTGGATAGCGCATCCCAGAAGCGGGGGAGCGGAAATCGAGTGGGGGGCCGGGCCGCTGCAAGCGTCGCCGATTGCGCCAGTTTCGGGTACTCCACTCGCTGAATTTCATGCACGGGATAGCCAAATCGACGGGTGTTTCTACCTCGGCTGCGGCCGTAGCCGCGCGACGACTGGGGATGTCCCTGCTGGACCGTGTGGGCCATACTCCGCTCCTGCGCCTGGAGCGCGTGGGGCGCGAATATTCGCGCGCCGAGTTCTACGCCAAGGCGGAATGGTACAACCCGGGCGGATCGGTGAAGGACCGGCCGGCGCTGAGCATGATTCGAGCCGGGGAGCAGGGTGGCGAACTGCGGCCCGGGAAGATCATTCTCGACGCCACCAGTGGGAACACCGGCATTGCCTATGCCATGCTGGGCGCGGCGTTGGGCTATCCGGTGAAGCTGTGCCTTCCCGCCAACGCCTCCGAAGAGCGTAAACGCATCCTCGCCGCCTACGGCGCCGAACTCGTGATCACCCCCGGCGACGAAGGTTCCGATGGCGCCATTCGCCGCGTCCGTGAACTCTACAGCCAGGACCCCGGGAAATACTTCTATCCGGACCAGTACAGCAATCCCGCCAACTGGCAGGCGCATTACCACACCACCGCCGAGGAAATCTGGGAGCAAACAGCGGGGCGCATCACCCACTTTGTCGCCGGGCTGGGCACCAGTGGAACGTTTATTGGCACCGCCCGGCGGCTGAAAGAACGCAACCCGGGCATCCGTTGCGTCAGCCTGCAACCGGACGGGCCCTTCAACGGCCTGGAGGGATGGAAGCACATGCCCACGGCCCTCGTGCCGGGCATTTACGACCCCACCGTGGCCGATGAGAACCACGAAGTGCAGACGGAAGAGGCCTACCACCTGGCCATGCGTCTGGCGCGCGAAGAAGGAATGCTGGTCAGCCCCAGCAGCGCGGCCGCGCTGGCGGGCAGCTTCCGCGTCGCCGCCGGAATCGGCGAGCGAGAGCATCCGGTGATCGTCACTGTCTTCCCCGACTCCGGAGAGAAATACCTCAGCGAGCGCTTTTGGCAGGAGCAGCAATGACCATGGGCATCCGCATCACCGCGGCGCTGGGAGAGGAGATTCGCCGGCATGGCGCGAGCGGATATCCGCACGAAGTGTGCGGCGCGCTGCTGGGCCGCGAGTCGGCCGGAGGCGGTAACGGAACCCTGCGCGAAGTGCTGGCGGTTCTGCCGCTCGAGAACCGCCGCGAGGAGTCGCGGCACAACCGGTTTTCGCTGGCTCCGGATGATGTGCGGCAGGCCGAACGGGCCGCCCGCGAGCGCAGCCTGGAAGTTGTGGGTTGGTACCATACCCATCCGGACCACCCCGCGCGCCCCAGCGAGTTCGACCGCGAGCATGCCTGGCCGTGGTACAGCTACGTGATTCTGAGCGTGACCTCGCGCGTCCCCGGCGAGATGACTTCCTGGCGCCTGGCGGACGACCGCAGCGGTTACGCCGCCGAACGCATCGAAGAAGCGGTGGGAGGGAGAGAAAATTGATGTCCGTACGGGTGATGATTCCCACGCCGCTGCGGCCGTATGCCGGCAAGCGCGACCACGTGGATGTCGCGGCCAGTACGGTGGGCGAAGCCCTGGCCTTCTTGCTCAGCGAGCATGCCGAATTGCGCCGCCACCTCTATCAGGACGATGGCCGGTTGCGCAGCTTTGTCAACGTGTATGTGAACGACGACGACATCCGCTACCTTCAGAAGGAGGCCACGCCGGTGCACGACGGAGATATTGTCAGCATCGTGCCCTCCATTGCCGGTGGGACCGCCGTCCTTGCCTCTTGCTTGCCAGGAGGGAACAACGTGGCACTGAGGACACGCAGGAAAGTCTGTCTCGCAGGGGAGCCATGACCACGGCCGCTAAATCAGCGCCCCCTGGGGCTGCTCCCGCTGCAGCACTTTCCAAAGACGAAATCCTGCGCTACAGCCGTCACCTGATCATGCCCGAGGTAGGCATGGAGGGTCAGTTCAAGCTGAAGCAGGCGCGCGTTCTGCTGATTGGCACCGGTGGTCTGGGCGCGCCTTTGGGCCTGTATCTGGCCGCTGCGGGTGTAGGTCATCTGGGCCTGGTGGATTTTGACGTGGTGGATTTTACCAATCTCCAGCGCCAGGTGACCTTTGTCACCGCGGACGTGGGTCGGCGCAAAGTGGAAGCGGCACGCGAGCGGCTTTCCAATCTGAATCCGGCCATCGAGATCACCGTTCACGAGACCATGCTCACCAGCGCCAACGCGCTGGAGCTTTTCCGTGATTACGATCTGATCGTGGATGGCACGGACAATTTTCCCACACGGTATCTCGTGAACGACGCGTGCATCCTGTCCAAGAAGATCAACGTGTACGGCTCCATCTTTCGATTCGAGGGCCAGGCCACGGTGTTCGGCGCGCCCGGCGGGCCCTGCTACCGGTGCCTGTATCCCGAGCCGCCTCCGCCGGGCCTGGTGCCTTCCTGCGCCGAGGGTGGGGTGCTGGGCGTGCTGCCCGGAATTGTCGGCTCGATCCAGGCCATGGAAACGATTAAACTGATTCTCGGCAGTGGGGAGACGCTGGTGGGGCGCCTGTTGCTGTTCGACGCGCTGCGCATGCGCTTTCGGGAATTAAAGCTGCGCAAAAATCCCGACTGCCCGGTCTGCGGCGAGCATCCCACCCTGACCAAACTGATTGATTACCAGGAATTCTGCGGCATCCGCGGCCAGGAGGCCGCACCCACCGTGAGCGTACCGGAAATTACTCCCAAAGAATTGAAAGCGCGGCTGGACCGTGGAGACGATTTGCTCATCCTGGATGTGCGTGAGCCCCACGAATACCAGATCGCCAATCTCCAGGGCTATCTGATCCCGCTGGGCGACCTGCCGCGCCGCGTCAATGAACTGGACAGCTCGCGCGAAATCGTGGCTCATTGCCGCAGCGGCAAACGCTCCGCGGACGCCGTGGATTTTCTGCGCCAGGCCGGCTTCCGCAAAATCTGGAACCTGAAGGGCGGCATCCTGGCCTGGTCCGACGAAGTGGATCCAAAGGTCCCGAAGTATTAGGTGGGACGGGCTTTTAGCCTGTCCCGGTTACGAGCGGGTGGAAGGGCCGGGCAGAATCCAGCACGTGCCAACAGATCTCTACACGGAGAAGTCGAAGATACGGAGTCCACGGAGGAGGCAAGTACATGTCCGAAACTAAAATCACCCCGCGCGACAATGGCCCGTTGTCTGTCGAAGGCGAATTTTCCATCGTGGACTCCACCGGCAAAGCCTTCGGGCTCGCCGGGCGTACCGTCATTTCGTTGTGCCGCTGCGGCCACTCCGAGAACAAGCCGTTCTGCGACGGTTCCCACAAAAAGGTCGGTTTCCAGAGCGTGGTTCAGGCCCGCGACCTGCCTCCCCCGGCCCCCAAGCCCTAGCGTTTTCCCATTTACCCCTTGGTAGCTCTCGGCGACTTTCCCGTTGTACATTCGGGTACGGGCGGGGCACCATCAGCACACCAGCCCGCCGGGGCGGATTCGTTTGTGGCTCCCTTCCGCCTCGAAGGCATCTTAGACCTCGGGGGCTTGATGACGAAGTCCTACGGCGCCGAAAGGCGCGAGAAACGCGTGCCCATGGCCATTGCCGTCCAGCTTTCCGGCAATGCCAACGTTCAGGGCACAGAAAGCACCTTCACGGAAAACGTAAGCGCCAATGGCGCGCGCGTGTACTCCGTCCGCCCCTGGCGGAAGAATGACCGCCTGTGGCTGGCTTCCTTGCCGGGCGGGTTCCGTTCGCTGGCGCGCGTCACCTACTGCCAGTCGCTCACCGGACAGGGTTTCGCGCTTGGGCTCGAATTTTTGGAGCGTGCTGCGGGATGGGTGATCGAAGCACCGCCCGCGGACCCTTCCCAAGCGGCGTAAATCACACCGCTCTTCCCCCCGGACTGTTTCTCACTCCAGCGCCAAATCGAATCCGAACATGCCCGGCTCGCGCCGCCCCTGAAAGTGCCCGCTCACCCGCAAGCTGCGCATCTGCCCGGCTGAAAAATCCCCGGAGATTTCCTGGCGCTTGCCTTTCCCGGCCTTGCCGATAAACACGGCGATAGTGTGCCTGCCGGGTGCCAACGGGGCCATTCTGGAAAACGCCTCCCCGCCGGCCTTCATCTCTCCAGGGCGTTCCACCAGCATTATTCCGTCTACCCAAACAGTCAGGTCTGCGAAGTTGGCAAGGTGGGTCACTTCCACGTCCAACTGCGCCTGGTTTGCCGCGCCTCCGCTGCCGTTTCCGGCTGGGGTGGATCCCGGAGTGGCGGCCGCCGGCGCGCTTCCCCCAGCCAGATTCCGCGCGGTCAGCCGCACCGTTCGCGGAGAGCCCGCGGGCCCCAGTTCGGCCATGTCCTTGTCGTTCAGTTTCAGGTGCACCGCGCCGGCATTGTCCGTGCGCACCTGGAAAATCTTGTCCGCACCCAGGCGGTAGGAATCGCCCGCGCGCAGCGAGCGTGTCTGCGGGGCATTGTCGTCCGCGGTCACTTCCACGTTGGCCGGCGCGACGGCGGAGATCTCCAGCCGCAGAGCGTAGGCGCTCAGATCCGGCTGGGCCTCGGGTGTCTCCGGCTTCATGGGCGAAGTTCGTTTTGGCTGGGCCTCCGCAGCGGGCTTCGCGGCTGCCGCGGCCGGTGCGACATCCGGCTTGGCCGGGGGCGCTTCCGCCGGCACGGCCGGCGGAGTTGCCGCCGCGGGGGCGGCGGTGGGAAGCGCCGCCCGCTCGCTCACGGCGATCTGCTCTCCGGCCAATTCTCTCTTCCGTTTCGCAGTGACTCCGGCCCAGGCCAGTCCCACAACCAGCACGGCCATGAACACGTACACGTAAGTCTTCGAGCCCCGGCTCCGTTCAATCGTGGGAGCGATGCGCCGCGGAATCTCCGGTGCCCGCGCGGCTCCAGCGCCGGACCGCCCCACATCTGCCGTACTGCCCATCTGCGACGCGCCCGGCACCACCGCTGCCGCCGGCGGCCTGGCCGCGGCCGGTGCGCCGAGAGCAGATCGCCGCGCCTCGGCGCTCGAACTGAGCGGAATGGTGACCGCCGCGGAGATGGTCGCGCTTCCCGCCGGTGTGCCCGGCCCCAGGCGGATGCCCGACCCGGTTGCGGTCGGCCCGCGCAGCGCGGCCAGATCTGCGGCCACCTGCTCGCCGGTTTGGTAACGCGCCGCCGGATCTTTTGCCAGGCAGCGCAGGATTACCGTTTCCAGCGCCGCCGGAACGCCGGGATTCAATTGCCGCGGCGGGACCGGTTCGGTGTGCACGATTTTGTAGGACACCGCGGTGATCGTGTCGCCGCTGAACGGTTTGTCGCCCGTGGCCATCCAGTAGAGGATTACGCCCAGGGAAAATAGGTCGGAGCGGCCGTCGAGCGGGGTCCCCGTGAACTGTTCCGGCGCCATGAACGCAGGAGTGCCCAGCAGCGTGCCTGTGGAAGTCACTTGCGCCTGGATGAGTTTGGCCACGCCGAAGTCCATGATCTTCGCGCGTTCCGGCGTGCCGGTGAGCTGGATGTTGGCGGGTTTGATGTCGCGGTGGATTACGCCATTGGCATGCGCGTAGCCCAGCGCCTCAGCAACTTGCTGCCCAATCTCGCAGACTCTTTCGACCGCGTAATGCTCCCCGCTCTGCAGCACCGCCTCGAGCGTGCGTCCCGGCACATACTCCATCACCAGGTAGGGGGTATCTCCCTCGACCCCGGCGTCAAACACGGTCACGATGCCGGCGTGCGCCAGCCGCCCCGCGGCCCGCGCTTCACGGGTAAACCGTTCGCGGTATTGGTCGGCCATGGGGCCAACCAGCGCCGAGGCGTGGATGGTCTTCACCGCCACCACGCGGTCCATCACCGGGTCGCGGGCCTTGAACACCGCGCCCATGGCGCCGCTGCCGACTTCTTCCAGCGCTTCGTAGCGGCCAAACTGCTTCATGGCGATTGTGAAAGCACTCTAACATAGCTGAACACGCCGGGCCGTTGGCGGTTGCGCCGCCCGGCGCGAAACGGTAAAAGAACTCAGCCCATGCGCACCCCGCCCTTCACCAGCCGCACGTATGATCCTGCGGACTTGCGCCTTCCGCCCATGCGTCCCTGGGCGCGCGCCATGCGCCGGTTCGCAGCCGGACTGGCCGTCCGCGGCACTCCCTTCGCAGTGAATGGAATTCTGCACCGCAGAGTGCTGGTGAGCGCCCACAAACTCTGGGAGTACGCGGCCAGCGCCGCCTGCCTCTTGAATGGTCCCGCGCCCGGAAAGCCCCTGCGCATTCTGGATTTCGGCGGAGCGGCCACGCTGCCCATCTACTTTTTTGCGGCGCGGGGCCACCAGGTGGAATGTCTGGACATTGACCCACGGCTTTGCGAGGCCACCCGGCGCGCGGCTGCCCGGCACCGCTGGCCGTTGCGCATCTCCTCGCTCAACCTGGTGGAAACGCCGCCTCCCGCGGATTGGGCCCCGTTCGATGCGGTGATTTCTGCCAGCGTGCTGGAACACATTCCCAAGGCACAGCAGGAGGTGGCCGTGGCGCGGCTGGCCGGCCTGTTGCGTCCGGGCGGCGTGTTCGTCCTGTCCTTCGATTTTGGCAAGGACGCGCCACAACCGCTGGCGGTGCGCAGCGTGGAAGAAGCAACGCGCTTGGTGGAAGCCAGTGGCCTGGCCTATCTGGACCGGGGACCGTTTCAAGATACCGGAAGGCGCTTCGCCCTCGACCGCCGCCATCCCCAGAGCCGTTTCACCTTCGGAGTGCTGTTCCTGGAGCGAAAATCCTGACGTACCCGGGGCGGCTGCCCCGCGGCTTTTCCCTCGCACCGCCGCCGAAACGTTCCGCAGGGCTCCGTTCCGCGGATAATCCGCCGACTGTAGGGGATGATCGTCACCGCCGCGTAAGCAGGCAGCGGCGCCGGATGTCCTGTGCTACAACTCGTGTCCGGACGCCTGGCGAAGCGCGCCTTGCGCCCTAATGCACAAACCCCACTTTCGGCTCCACCGCCCCCTGCGGTGATTCCGGGATGGGGCCAAACTGCGATTCATAGCGGCCCACATTTTCCGCCAGCGCGCGCAGCAGGCGCTTGGCGTGTCCCGGGCTCACGATCATGCTGCCCATGAGCTTTCCCTGGGCGGCGTTCGGAAACACGTAGATAAAGTTGAGCGTGAATTCCTCCGCGTTGTGGTGAATCATCACCAGGTTCGAGTACGCCCCCTGTAACTCTTTTTCGTCCGCCTTGATTTGGAGCTGTGGTTCCGTCTTCGGCTGGTCGGACATGCTGGCCTCCTCGCGCCCGGAATCACTATAGCAGAGCCCGCGCAACGCCCGCGTCGAACGCTTCCACTCTCCCCTGCGACCGCGCCTCCCGGCGGCTCCGTCCCTGGCCCTGCCGGCCCGGCGGGGAACACGGGGGGAAACAAATCTTGACTGGTCCTGGTGATTAACGCTACTTTAGTACGTGGATTAATCCTGATTAACAAGATTTTCGCCTTGCCCGACGCGCTCCAAGACGTGCTCTCTTCGCCACCGGGATTGGACTTCACCAGCAGTCCCGCTGGCGCCCTCCCCGGCGTGCGGCTGCCCTCGCTCCCGGAGGCCTATCGCAGCATTGGTGTGCCTCGCGGTCCGGGTTTTTTCCGCCGCCTGCTGGCTTTTGCTGGGCCCGGTTACCTCATCGCTGTGGGATACATGGACCCGGGCAACTGGGCCACGGACGTGGCCGGCGGCTCGCAGTTCGGCTACACGCTCCTCTCGGTGATCCTGCTCAGCAGCCTCATGGCCATGTTCCTGCAGGCCCTCTGCGTGAAGCTGGGGGTGGCCTCCGGCACCGACCTGGCCCAGGCTTGCCGGCAGGAGTATTCCCGCCCAGTGGCCATCGGCTTGTGGCTGCTTGCGGAAATCGCCATTGTGGCCTGCGACCTGGCGGAAGTGCTCGGCTCCGCCGTCGCGCTGCTACTGCTCTTCGGAATTCCCATTTTCTGGGGGGTGCTGCTCACCGCCGCAGACGTCCTGCTGATCCTGGCTTTGCAGGGCCGTGGTTTCCGCCGCGTCGAGGCCTTTGTCATTTCCCTGATCGGCCTGATCAGTGTCTGCTTTGCCTACGAATTGCTGCTCGCCCGGCCCATCTGGGGCGTGGCCGCCGCCGGGCTGGTGCCTTCGGCGGAAATCCTGCGCAACCCCGCGATGCTCTACATCGCCGTGGGCATCCTGGGCGCCACGGTGATGCCCCACAATCTCTACCTGCACTCCAGCCTGGTGCAGACCCGCTCCTTTGCGCTGGATGCTGCGGGCAAGCGGGAGGCCATCCGCTTCGGAATGCTGGATTCCTCGCTGGCCCTGGGATTCTCGTTCTTCATCAATGCCGCCATCCTGGTGCTGGGCGCCGCCGTCTTCCACTCGCGCGGCATGCACCAGGTGGCGGAAATCAGCGAGGCCTACAAGCTGCTCAGCCCGTTGCTGGGCGCCGGATTGGCCAGTACCGTCTTTGCCGTGGCCCTGCTCGCTTCCGGACAGAACTCCACACTCACCGGCACGCTGGCCGGCCAGGTCGTCATGGAAGGATTCATCAATTTCCGGCTGCCGCCGTGGTTGCGCCGGCTGGTCACCCGGCTCGCCGCCATCGTGCCCGCGGCGCTGGTGATCGGCCTGATGGGCGACCACAAAGTCACGGCGCTGCTGATTCTCAGCCAGGTGGTGCTGAGCCTTCAGTTGCCCTTCGCCGTGATCCCGCTCGTCAAGTTCACTTCCAGCCGCGCCCGCATGGGTGAGTTCACCAACCACCCGGCGGTGACCGCGCTTGCCTGGTTCACTGCTTCCGCCATCGTTTTGCTGAATGCCCTGCTGCTCTGGCAGATCTTCCGCGGCGTGTGATCCGCGCGGGGGTAGCCACGGTCAGTGTTTTCCTGACCGTGGGCACGTTCCGAGTTGCCGTATCTCCAGGTCCTCCGCAGGTCTCAGTCCACCACCGAGAAAATCCTACGGTCAGTCCCGAAGCCCCTGGACCGACCGTGGCTACCGGAACCGCAACGAAGCCACGGGAAAACAAAACGCGCCGCCATCCCACGTCGGGGAATGACGGCGCGCTCGAAAACCTGCGTTTGATTCGTGCTAATGCACGGACGCCAGCGCCTTGGCCACTTCCTCCACGTCCGGCACCACCGGAATGTCGTAGTTTTTCGCCCAGGCGATTTTCCCGTCCTTGCCCACGATGAAGATGGCCCGGCCGGTGATGCCCTTATCCGCCAGGTACACGCCGAATTGTGCGCCCACCGCGCCGCGCGGTTGAAAATCCGCCAGCAGCGGATATTCGATGCGCATCTTCTCTGCGTAGGCTTTGTGCGACCAGGCACTGTCCACGCTCACACCCAGCACCTGCGCATTCAATTGCTCGAAGCGCTTCATTTCGTTCACCACGCAGGCGTGCTCCTTCGTGCAGGTGGGGCTCCAATCCAGCGGGTAAAAAATGATCACTACGTTTTTCTTTCCGCGGTAATCCGCCAGCTTCACCTCCTGCTGGTTCTGGTCCTTCAGGGTAAACTCTGGGGCCGGCTGGCCCACGGCGACGGACATGATTCCTCCTCTCGGGAGCGGTTTGCGCAGGGCCGCGGCGTGCCGCGTCCCTGCATCAGAATGGCATTCGCAATTTCTTGCGGCGCCCGTATGATAGCGGAAGCCCGCGGCGGGTGGCAAATTTCCCCCGCGGCCCGCCCACGTGGTGAACGATCTTCGCCAACTCGTGGAACGCTACCTGCTTCTGGCGGGGCAGTTCGGCCGCGCGGTCAGCCTAGATTCCTTCGCCCTGGGGACGGAAGAAACCGAGCGCGTCTTCAGCGCGCTGGACGAAGACTATCAGATCAGCCGCTACTTGAAATTTTCCCGCCAGAGCGGAGCCGAATTTTCCGTCAACGGATTTCCCCAGACACACGTGGCCTTCGAAGAAGCCATCCTGGATCTGCTCTGAGCAATGGCTGCGCGGGCTTCCTGGCCCCGGCCCGGTTTTTCCGGACGCACCGGCATGCGGGGCCGGCGGGACCCCGGCGCTACCTCGTGGATACGGCGACGCGGCCCAACCGCTCCTGAAGCTGCTCCTGCTCCCCACGGATCTCCGCGGGCAGGGAATCGCCGAATCGCTCGAAGAATTTGCGCGTGGCCTCGGTCTCCGCGGTCCAATCTGCCGGATCCACGCGCAGCAATTCATCCACGGCCGCTCGGCCGATGGAGAGCCCGTCCAGCGTCAGCGCCTCACGCGTGGGCACCAGGCCAATCGGCGTTTCCGTCGCGGCTGCGGTTCCTTCCACCCGCTCCATCACCCATTTCAGCACCCGCACGTTTTCTCCGTAGCCCGGCCACAGGAATTTTCCATCCGCGCCTTTGCGGAACCAGTTCACATGAAAGATGCGCGGGGGTTTGGGAATCTGCCGGCCCATCTCCAGCCAGTGGCCGAAGTACCGTGCCATGTGGTAGCCGCAAAAGGGCAGCATGGCCATGGGATCACGCCGGGTGACTCCAATCTGCCCGGTCGTGGCTGCGGTCGTCTCCGAAGCCATGGTCGCGG
>Ga0335085_10007492_pt1 | contig 16901 bp, 14 predicted proteins | sample Lox_Sample_45_FD_206712 | JGI IMG/M metagenome (GOLD analysis project Ga0335085, IMG submission 206712) | Soil microbial communities from Loxahatchee National Wildlife Refuge, Florida, United States - Lox_Sample_4.5 | ecosystem: Environmental > Terrestrial > Soil > Wetlands | place: USA...
TCACCCCGCGGATCGTAGTGGTCGAGACCGGCACGCTGGCGCGCGAATTCGAAGCCAGCGTGAAGATGCCGCGATTCTCCGACCGGCGGAGCTAGAGAATGCTCGTTCGTCGCTTGCAGCACCTCGTCCATCTGTCTGTTTTCCTGATGGCGACGATGTCGGCCGGTTTCGTTCACGCCGAGGGGCAAGAAATTCGTTCGTGCGACTTTGCAGTGAAAGCTCGCTGCGTCTCCGGCGACGCCCGCGTCACGCTTGCCGACGGCGTGGTGAAAAGGATCGAGATCGACGTCTTCTGGTGCGGCCTGCCCGGTCGTCCGGGCTACACATGCATGATCGATGCGTCCCGAGGCGACGAAGACTCGATTTGGTCGGAAGACGCAGGCGCGACGTTGATTGCCAACGCTTCTCCCTTCAACCCGCATGCGCCCGACCGCGTGAAGGTGACGGTCGGACGCCACGTTTCCGTCGACCTCGGCGAGGCGCAATCGCTCGGCAGGTGCGGCGCCGGCGCCGAGTTGCCGCAGGCGATCGTCATCCCGGCCTCGGGCGGCGCATGCCGCGTGTGGCTCAGTGAGCCCTAAACAGCGCCAAGCCCTTGAAAGTTCGGAACCGATTCAACAATGGGTTCGGGACCGCCGAACCGGCAAAATAAATAACTGATGCTACCGGCGTCGCGGGTGGTCGCTGGAGCGGAATGACTTTTCGTCGAATCGGCGGGCCGCTCCAGTGGTCCGATTCTAACATTCGCATCCCGGTTCGGTAGGCTGTTGTGCGAATGTTAGAATCAAAGGACCACTGGAAAATTTAAGTCCTAGTGGTGAAGCATGATCTTTTCCGAAAACCGGCGTCCACTTTTCGGGATCATGCTTTAGTCGACGAGACCCGCCTTGCGCAGGCCCTCGGCGAACTTGTCGGCATCGGCGGAGTCTCTAAACGGCAATCGACCGAAATGATCCGCGTAAGAATATCGAGGATTGATTTCCCTGAGCTCCAGCCAAATCTGGCGGGCCTCGTCCACACGACCCAAATGGCCCAAGGCTGACGCGAGCAGCGCCCGCGACAAATCCGTAGTCGGAGTTATCGCGATACGTTCCTTGAGTATCGCCGCCGCGGCCTCGTAGTTGCCGGCCACCAGATAAGCCGTGCCAAGGAAGTGTCTATACTGCTGCTGCGCCGGGTCGAGGCGGATCGCACGCTCGATGTAGGGAATCCCTTTGGCTGGCTCTCCCGTGTAGACGTACACCAGACCGCGAGCAAGTTGCGCATGCCCGTAGTTGGGATTGAGGGACAAGGCCCGATCGGCCTCGCGGGCCCACCGTTCGTAATCCTTCTTCCACAGGCCAAGTATGGCAGCGACGTAATGCACGAATGGGTCCTGGTCGTCTTTGGCGATTGCCTCACCAATGAGGTGTTCTGCCTGGTCCAATGCCGTCTCGGGATTGTCGCTCCAGCGGTTCTGATAATCCATGATGTACGCCCAAGCGAGAGCCGCGTAGGGTCCGGCATAGTTCGGATCGAGCGCGATGGCGCGCCGGAGATGCGCGTTCGCTTCCGCGAACATCGCGCGATCTCTTTGGTTCCCGCTCACCAACTCGCGACCTTTCAGGAAGTAGTCGTGGGCCTCCACGTTCTTGGTGCCGCCGGCTGCGATCAATGCCTTTTCGCCCTCGCTGAGCTTGATCTTCAGCGCCGATATGATCTCGCGCGTGAGTTCGTCCTGCACCGCGAAGATGTCGGTAAGGTCGCGGTCGAAGCGGTCGGCCCAGACGTGCGCGCCGTTCGCAGCGTCGATCAGTTGGCCGGTAACGCGCACCCGGTTGCCGGCCCTGCGCACGCTGCCTTCCAGCACGTAGCGCACGCCGAGCTCGCGGCCGACCTGCTTCACATCGACCGGCTTGCCCTTGTAGGTGAAGCTTGAGTTGCGCGCGATGACATACAGTTCCGACAGCTTCGAAAGATCAGTGATGATGTCTTCGCTGATACCGTCGGAGAAATACTCCTGCTCGGGGTCTCCGCTCATATTGGTGAAGGCGAGAACGGCGATGGAAGGCTTATCCGGTAGCGCAAGCGGCGGTCGCGGCACCGCGGATGCCGAGGCTGCCTTTGGGACGAGGTCGAGCCGGTAGACGCGCAGCGGTCTCGCGATGTTTTTCAGGCTGTGCTCGCCGGCATCGACAAAGCTTGCCGCCACCTTGCCTTGCACTTGCCGCCAGGCATCCTCGGAAATCGAAATGCCGCCGGGTTCGGCGACACCCTCGATCCGCGCCGCGATATTGACGCCGTCGCCAAAGATGTCGTCGCCCTCGATGATGATATCGCCGACGTGGACGCCGATCCGGAATTTGATCGCCTCGGCTTCAGCGGCGGTGGCGTTACGCTCCGTCAGCCGTTTCTGAATTTCGACCGCGCAAGCTATTGCGTTCACGGCGCTGGCGAATTCCACCAGCGCGCCGTCGCCCATGAGTTTGACGATCCGGCCGGAATGAGCGGCGATCGTGGGGTCGATCAGGTCGCGCCGAACGGCGTTCAGCCTGGACAGTGTTCCGGCCTCGTCGATGCCCATCAGGCGTGAATATCCGACCACGTCGGCCGATAGGATGGCTGCGAGCCTTCTTTCGAGGCGTTCTTCGGCCATGCCGGATTGCTCTCACTTTCTCAGAAAGCCCTGCCGATCAATCGAAGTTTATGGCTCGCCGGGCGGGGTGTCTATCCGCGGTCCCGATTCCGCTCGCCGGCGCCTGGCGCGCGATCGCTGCATTCATCCGAACCGGGCGACGACGTCTTCCGGCACCGGCCGCGCGCTGATCTTGTCCGGGTCGTCCTTGTGACGGACCGCCCAGACCCGCGTCTCGCCGCCCTCGACGGCAAGCTCGCCGTCGACCGTGATGCGGTGCTCGACGTGGAAGCTCGAGCGGCGGAACTCGGTCACCCGCGAAGCAATATCGATCGCGATGCCGAACCTGAGCGGCATGACGCAATTGGCCTTAACGTCGACCAGGGGCAGGATGCCGAACGTGGCGGTGAAATCGCGCCGGTCGACGCCAAGGGCGGCCTCGAACAGCATCCAGGTGCTGGTGTCGAAATATTGGAAAATCCGCGGAACCAGAACCATGCCGGCCGGGTCGCAATGGCCGAACTCGACGGTCGTCTGGCGGCGGAACACGAAAGCGGTCAATGCGCGCTACCCTTAAACGTCTGCCGCACCATCGCACGATTGCGCCTGGCCGGCAAAAGCCGCCCAAATGCGGCGCAGCGTGACTTTGCGCGGCCCGAGCGATATTCTCGCTGGCGCCGCGGGGAAGACGGGCGATGGTCATGGCTGCGTTCATTGGGATTTCTCACCGACGCGCGCCCGTCCGGCGCCCGGCATGAGCCGAACGCCGGATATCGATCCAGCCGCCGCCAAGCAGGCCATCATCGATTATTGCCTGCGCAAGGGCGCCATGGTCGCGGGCGTCGCCGATCTTGCCGCCATCGAGCGCATCGCGCCGGCCGGGCACCGGCCGACCGACCTGATGCCGCGGGTAAAGTCGGTGATTGCGGTCGCAGTCGGCGGCGCGACGGCGGGAGCGTGGCGCGTGCCGGCCAAGGCGCTCGGCTATTTCGGCAGCACCGAGAGCCGCGCCTACAAGATCGTCTACGGCCTTGCCTTTTTTATCGAGCACAAATTCGGCGTGCCGGCGATCTATTGCCCGCCCGACATGGATCCCGAACTCGGCGCGCGTTATCCGCTGCAAAGCCTCAAGCTCCATGCCGAGCTTGCCGGTCTTGGTGCCCGCAGCCTCGCCGGCGACATCCTGCTGCATCCCGACTACGGCTACATGTATTACGCGTCGTGCTTCACCGAATTGGCGCTGCCGCCGGACAAGCCGCTGGCGGAGAACCCGTGCCCGGCGCCGAGCTGCGTCGCCATGTTCCGGCGCGACGGCCGCACGCCGTGCATGAAGTTCTGTCCGGCGCAATGCCTGTCAGGCGAGATCGGCGCCGACGGCAAGCAGGCCGCGATGCACTACGACATGGCCGCCTGCGCCGAGCTGACCCAGCAATTCGAAACCGTTCCGCAATTGCTGCGCGACGCCATCGCGACCGACAATCCCGAGGAACGGGAAGCGCTGCTGCTCGGCGAGCGCAACAAGGTCCTGTGGTACCGGATGACGGTCGGCAATGGCGGGCTGTTCGCGCAATGCTTCGAATGCATGCGGGTGTGCCCGATCGCCACCAACGCCCCGCTCGCCGACCCGCTGAAGCGCGGCGCGGCGCAGCGCGCCGCGGCGTCGCGCAAGGTGCAGCATGGCGGCGCCGACGCGGCGTGAGCGGCTCGGCGTCACGCCGGAGATGATCGAGGCGTTCGGCCCGATCATCTTCGATCTCAGCACCAACGTTCAGGATCGGCGCGGCGACCCGGTGCGGCTCCTGCAATTCGACGAGATCGAGCGCCAGCGCTCGGGCGCCGGTCTGTCCGATCCGGAGATCGCGGCGCGGATCGGGCTCGCTGCCGACCAGGTGACGTTCATCCGCGTGCTGCTCGAGCAGCGCCGGTTCAAGCCGGCGCGCTACTACCGGCTGTTTCAGCTCGGCGGCGGCCGGCGCTTTCGCACCGAGCGGGGCATGGAGCGCGATGCCTATGAAGAGGCGCAATTCGGCGGCGACGCGCTCGCGATCCGCGACGCGCTGCGGTTTCGCCCGGATCATGTGCGCCGCGAGATCGAATCCGGGAGCTGGACCGCCGACACGGTGGCGACTTACCTGCGGCACTGGGCGGGCGAGACGCCGCAGGCGGCCGCAGTCGCCGCGCCCGGTCATGCGCCGCTCAGCTATGGCGCCGCGCTCGACCGCGCCGAACGGCTCGCGGCAGCACTTGCGGCCTTGGGCGTGCGCCGCGGCGACGTCGTCACCGTGCAGCTGCCGAGCACGCCCGACTTCGTTGTGATCTACTGCGCCGCGGCTCGGCTCGGCGCGGTGCTCTCGACCCTGCACATGCCCTATGGTCCGGGCGAGGCCGAACCGCTGCTGCGCCATTCGCGGGCGCGCGCCGTGTTCTGCGGCGCGGCCAGCGACAAGTCCGATGCGCCGGCCATGTTCGCCGCCCTCGCCGAGCGTCTGCCCAACCTGCGCCATGTCATTTCCGCCGGGCCGGAGCGGCCGGGCGTGCACGCGCTCGAGGCGCTGATCGCCGGCGCCGATCGCGCCACGGTGCCGCCGCTGCCGGTCGCGTTCGACGCCGCCTTGATGTGCTACACGTCGGGCACCTCGGACGCGCCGAAAGCGGTGCCCCACAGCTATCAATCGCTCTTGGCCAATCCGCGGCAGTGCCTGCCGGTCTTCGCGGTGAAACCCGGCGAGCGCATTGTCAGCGCCGCGCCGCTCACCCACGCTTTCGGCCTGTTCGTGGCGAACGTGGCGCTGATGACCGGAGCGACCTTCGTGCCGCTGCCGGCGTTCACGCCGCCGGCGCTTGCCGCAGTGCTGGAGCAAGACCGGCCGACGCATGCATTCGTTGCGCCCGCCCATGTCGCGGCGCTGCTCAAGGCCGGGCTGCTCGACGGTCGCGATGTGACGAGTCTCCGCCAGGTTATCGTCTCGGGCTCCTATTGCGCGCCGGAACTCAAGCGCGCGCTGGAGGAGAAGCTCGGCTGCGGCCGCGTCTACGAGCTGTGGGGGATGACGGAGACGTTTGCGGTGCTGCTTGGCGATCCGCGCGAGCCAGCGCGGGAGCGCCACGATTGGATCGGCCGCGCCACGCCAGGCAGCGCGGCGCGCATAACCGACCTCGACGGCAATCCGGCGCCGGCCAACACCGAGGGCGAATTGCAGGTGCGCGGCTGCTCGGTATTCGGCGGCTATTTCGACAATGCCGCCGCCAATGCCGGCATCTTCACCGACGACGGCTGGCTGCGCACCGGCGATCTCGCGGTGATGAGCGAGACCGGCCACGTGCGCATCACCGGCCGCATCAAGGACATCATCAATCGCGGCGGCGTGAAGCTCAATCCGTCGGACGTGGAGGCGCTGATCGATCAGCACGAGGCGGTGCTGCAGAGCGCCATCGTGCCGATGCCGGATCCGATCCTCGGCGAGCGCGCCTGCTGCTGCGTGGTGCTCAAGCCCGGCCAGACCCTGAGCCTGGAGATGCTGTGCGCCTGGCTGGAGCGCCAGGGCGTCGCCAAGTTCAAATGGCCGGAGCGGCTGGTGCCGATCGAAGCCATGCCAATGACGCCGACGCGCAAGATCATCAAAGGCGCGCTCATCAAGATGGTCGGATAACGGCCACCGCCGGCGGAAGGGGGCGAGATGCAGGTCGCAATGCTCGGCTGCTTCGGCCTGATCCTGGGCGCGATCGTCGGCGGCGCCATCGGCGTCGGTCTTGGCTTTGCCTGGACCGCGGTGTTTCACACCAGTTCGTTCGAAGGCTATTCCGGCATGCTGATATTTTTCACGTTCATGCCCATCGGCATCATCGTCGGGGCGATCGCCGGCGCCGTCGGGCTCGGTGTCGTCGGCGCACGAAGCACGGCGAAGACGGACGCCTAGCGGGCAACCGTTTCGGTTCAATCGACTCCTAAGTCTTTGCTGAAGCGGGGCCGCGCCAAGCCGTCGGCGCGGCGCGATCGGCTTCGCGCTACGGCGGAAAATCGCGACGGGCCGGTGACGGTCCGATGACGAACAAAAGCCGCCGAGATCCCGGCACGCCGCACAAATCCTCTTGACAGCCTCCACGCCGCGGCCGCTATGTGTGTGCGACATTTTACCACAGGAGGCACGTCATGAAAGGCCTGTTTCTTGCGTTCGTCGTTGTCGCCGCGGCAATGAGCGGATCATCTGCGTACGCCGCAGACCAGCGAAACGTGACCGTCGTCAACGGTACCGGCTACGGCATCAAGTTCCTCGGCTTCAACAATCCCGGCGACGACGACTGGTCGGATAACGAGCTCGGCGGCCCGTTGGCCGACGGCGGCAGCGTCTACGTCAAGTTCAACACTGCGGACAAAGGCTGCAAGTGGAACATCAAGATCGAATGGGCCGACCCCGGCTACCCGGGGGTGCTGTGGCGCAACATCGATCTGTGCAGCATCGACGTGATCACGTTGCGCTACGATCGCGCCTCCGACACGACGTCCGCCGAATTGAAATAGACGGCAGACGAGCGTGAAGCGTCGCTGAGGCGGCGGGCCCGCCCAACTCGGCCGGCGGCCGTCTGCGGCGCTCAGCGCCGCAGCGTCGCCGACGGCGTTTCGCCGAATTGGCGCTGATAGAAGCCGCTGAAGCGGCCGAGATGGGTGAAACCCCATTTCAGGGCGACAGCGGTCACGGTGACGCCGGCGGCCGGATCGGCGCGCGCGAGTTCGTCGCGCACTTTCGCCAGCCGGATCCGCCGCAGGAATTGCATCGGCGTCTGCCTGTAATGCTGCTGAAAGCCGTGCTGCAGGGCACGGCCGCTGACGCCGGCAATGCGCGACAGGTCGGCAAGCGTAATCACCCGGTCGGAATACGCCTCGGCATATTCCGCCGCGGCAATGACCGAACGCGGCGGCGCGCGGCCGCACGATCCGTGCAGGATGCGCGAATAGCTGTGGTCGTGCCGCTCCAGCAGCAGCTCAAGCAGGACCTGCTCGATCTCCGCGCAGGCGATGGCGCTCGACAGCAGCGTATCGTCGGCATCGAGGCGGCGGCAAAGTGCGACGATCGTGTCCTTGAAGATCAGGCCGCATCCGGAATCGGTCGCCAGGCCTGGATGGAATTCGATCGCATGGCGCGGCGGCGTGCCGATGTCTGCGGCGAGCCTTTGCTCCAGCCCCGTCCGTTCGATCCGGGCGATCAGCGTCTTGCAATCGGCCTGCCAGTCGATCCGGAAATTGCGGGTCGTCGACATCACCAGTGCGTTGCGGTCGTCGCAGACGGTTTCGACGCCGCCGCAGCGCAGCCTGGCGCGGCCGCCCAGCGGCGCGACGACGAGATAGAAGGAATCGAGGGCGTCGGCCCGCACCCGCACCCCGCCGCCGTAATCCAGATAGTGCAGCGAGACATCGTGCAGTCGAACCGAATTCTGCACGGTGTCGAGCGTCCGCAGCGGTCCGATGCTGGTGAGCGCATGGTCTCTGAATTGGCGCGACACGTTGAGCCGCGCCTCATCGAAATCGCCGGTGCGGAACCAGCGGAAGCGCGCCAGCGGCTCGTCGGCAACCGTCCTGCTCATCTGCTCGCGCCTTTGCGGGCTCGTTTCGCCTGATCGACGGGTCATTTCGCTTTTCGGATTGCGTCGGCCCGGCCGGCCCCCGCATCGTGAACAGCATACATCCGCGGCAAACAAAGAAAACGCCTCCGCGCCCTTCCGAACCAGAGAGGCAGGTGATGCGCAACATCGGTATCGTCGGATCCGGCATCAGCGGACTGCTTGCCGGGCTCGGTCTGCTCAAGCTCGGCTGCAAGACCACCGTCTATTCCGAGCTTTCCGCCCAGGATTGGCTGGACAAGGTGCCGCCGACCGGCACGGCGGCACGTTTTGCCTCCTCGCTCGACGTCGAACGCTCCCTCGGCGTCGCCCACTGGGACGACCAGGTCCCGCAGATGGAGGGTATCCATCTGACCTTCTGCCCCAAGCCGGGACGCCAACTGCTAGACATGCTGGCGCGGTTTTCCCGCTGGGGCACCGCGGTCGACGTCCGCCTGCAGAGCCACCGCTGGACCAACGATTTCGTCGCCCGCGGCGGCAAATTCGAGCACGTCAAGGTCGACGTCGGCCGGCTCGACGAGATCGCCGCCGAACACGAGCTGGTCATCGTCGCCGCCGGCAAGGGCGATATCGGCCGGCTGTTTCCACGCGACGAGGCGCGCAGCGTCTATGACAAACCGCAGCGCATGCTGTCGCTGTCGACGGTCAAGAACGTGAACATGAACCGGTACGAGGACGGCATTCCGTTCAAGTCGCCGGTCAAGTTCAATTTCTTCGGCTCGGAGGGCGAAGCGTTCTGGGTGCCGTTCCTGCACAAGAGCGGGGCGCAGACCTACAGCCTGGTGTTCGAAGCCAAGGACGGCCGCGCGCTCGATCGCTACCGCCACATCAAAAACGGCCGCGAACTCCTCGAGGTGCAGAAAAAGCTGGTCAAGGAGCTGATGCCTTGGGACTGGCGTTGGATCAAGGATGGCGAACTTGCCGATGAGCTCGGCTGGCTGATCGGCGCCTTCACGCCGCAGGTGAAGAAACCGGTCGGGCGGCTGCCGTCCGGCCGCATCGCCATGGCGATCGGCGATACCGTCAACCCGATGGATCCGGTCGGCGGCCAGGGCGCCAACAACAATTACCGCTTCCTGCCGATCCTGTTCGCCGCGGTCGATGCCCGCGGCGACCGCCCGTTCGACGCCGCCTGGATCGAGGCGACATTCGACGATTATTACCGGCGCAGCGCCGTCCACACCAATCGCTTCAACAACATGCTGCTCGAACCGCTGAGCACCGCCGGCAAGCTCGTGCTGATGGCGCAATATGGCAGCGACGGCCGCGGCGACAATCGCACCGCCGCGCAATTGCTGGCGAACTGCTTCGCCGAGAATTTCGACAATCCGACGCTCTATACCGACTGTTTCCTCGAGACAGCCAAGGCGAAAGCGTTGATCGAGCGCATGAGCGGCAAGCCGTGGTGGCAAACGGTGCTGCCGGCGGCCGGCCGCGTCGCCGCCGGCCAATTCCGGCAGACGCTCGGCTGGAAGCGCAGCTCCCACCCGCTGGCGACGATGAAGCCGCTGGTCAATTAGGCAAAAGGCACCGACTTTCAGAAGAGGAGCGGAGATGGCCAACTTCACTGGCAAAGTCGCAATCGTTACCGGCGCGTCGACTCTGATCGGCGCCTGCGTGGTCGAGGCTGTTGCCGCCGCAGGCGGCGCGGTCGTGATGGCCGACATTGCCGAAGAGGACGGCAAGAAAATCGCGCAGCGGCTCGGCGAACGGGTGACGTTCCTGCGCACCGACGTGACCAGCGACGCCGATATCGATGCCTGCCTTAAGCTCGCCAGCGATCGCTTCGGCGGCCTCGACTTTCTGGTCAACGTCGCCTGCACCTATCTCGACGGCGGCATCGAGACGACGCGCGAGCAGTGGCAGACCGGCCTCAACGTCAATCTGATCGGCATGGCGGTCTTTGCCACCAAGGCGGTGCCGTTCATGCGGCGGCGCGGCGGCGGCGCGATCGTCAATTACGGCAGCATTTCGGGAAAGGTGGCGCAGCCCGGCCGCATGGTCTACGCCGTGTCCAAGGCCGGCATCCTGCACATGACCAGGGTTCAGGCGGCGGCGCTTGCCATGGACAAGATCCGGGTCAATTCGGTGTCGCCGGGCTGGACCTGGTCGAACGCCATCAGCTTTCTGTCGAACAATCGGCGCGACCGCGCCGATGCAGTCGCCGCGACGATCCATCCGCTCGGGCGCGCCGGCAATCCCGAGGAGGTCGCCAACGCCGTGGTCTTTCTGTGCTCGCCGGAAGCATCGTGGATCACCGGCGCCGACATCCCGGTCGACGGCGGCTATACCGCGATCGGCCCGGAGCGCATGGACGACATGGTGCCGCTGCTCGCGCAGTAGCAGCAGCCCGCGCCTTCCCCGCCGCTGCCGCAGCCGAGCGCAATTCGCCGTCCGCCGATGGGCGCGGCGGCGGATTTGCTGTAATTTGCGCCGATGCGGGCTTGCATGGTGCAGGGGAGGGCGCGATGGCGAATTTTGTCCTGGTTCAGGGCGCGTGGATCGGCGGCTGGTACTGGCGTTCGACCGCCCAGGCGCTGCGCAAGGCCGGGCATGAGGTCTATACGCCGACGCTCACCGGATTGGGCGAACGCATCCATCTCATGAGCCCGAGCATCGACCTCGACACCCACGTCGCCGACATCGTCAACGTCATCAAACAGGAAGACCTGTCGGACATCGTTCTGGTCGGTCACTCCTATGGCGGTATGGTCGTGACCGGCGTGGCCGACCTGTTGCCGGATAAGGTCAAGTCGCTGGTTTATCTCGACGCGTTCGTGCCGAACAACGGCAATGCGCTGGTGAATTTCCTGCCGCCGGGGCATCCGCCGCCCAAGCCCGCCAGCGACTATACCTTGGCGCCGCTGCCGGCGAGCTTCTTTGGCGCCACGCCGGAGGTCGCGGCCATGGTCGACGCCCGCACCACGCCGATGCCGACCGCCTGCTTCACCCAAGCGCTGAAGCTTGGCGGCGGCATCGATCGGATGAAGAAGAAAACCTACGTCTACTGCAACGTTCCGGCGCCAACGACCTTCACACAGTTCTACGAGAAGCTGAAGGACGACAAAGCCTGGACGGTGCACACGCTGCCGTGCACGCATCTCGTGCAGATCGACATGCCCGAGGAACTGGCGAAACTTCTGCTGCAGGCGGTTTAGCGGCTCGGCGGGGCTTCCCCGTCACTGCGCGCGAAGCCAAACGAGCTGCGGTCCGCGCGCATGCGTTCCAATGCGGATCGTTCGTTGCTCGTTCGGCCCACCTCAATTCGCGGATTTGGCGGCAATGACGTTGTAAGCTGCCAGCGGACGCCGAATGCCCTTGAGCGCGAATTCGCCGACCGGCTCGACGGCGATCGCATTCTCGACTGCCATCTGCACCCGCGGGCTGATCAGGATCTGACCGGGCTTGGCCTCATCGCACAGCCGGGAGGCGACGTTGGACACGGTTCCGATCGCGGCATAGTCGAAGCGCCCCTCGAAGCCGATCGTGCCGAGGGTGGCGTAGCCGTGGGCGATGCCGATGCCGAAGCCGATGTCGTGGCCGAGCCGACGCCACTTGTCGGTCAACGCGCCGAGAGCATCGCGCATTTCGAGCGCCATCAGCACGGCCTGCAGCGCCGGGTTGTCGACCGGAACGGGATCGTTGAAGACCACCATGACCCCGTCGCCGGCGTAGCGTTCGAGCGTGCCGCTGTATTTGATGATGATTTCGCCGATCGCGGCATGGTAGCCGCGCAACAAGGCGATCACGTCTTCGGGATCGGCGCTTTCGGAGAAACCGGTGAAGCCGCGCAGATCGCAGAACAGCGCGGTGATTTCCCGGCGATGGCTTTCAAGTTGCTTCTCGCCGCCGGAAGCGACGATCAGATCGGCCACCTGCGGCGGCAGGAAGCGCCGCAGCCTGCCCATGCGTTCGATCTCGCCGACCTGGTCGGCGACGCGCCGTTCGAGCTGTTGGTTCAGTTTCTCGACCTCGTCGGTTCTCGCACGCAGTTCCCTCAGAAGGCGCGCGTTCTTGATGGCGATCACGGCCTGCGCCGCGAAGTTTGCGACGAGTTCGATCTGTTTCTCGATGAACGGGCGCACTTCCCGTCGATAAATGGTTATCGCGCCGATGATCGTTGCGTCCATAAGCATCGGCACGGCAAGCAATGAACGGATGCCGGCGGTGTCGACCGAGGCCACCGCCAGCGCGTCTCCGTCGAGGTAGGAGCTGTCCTCCTTGAGGTCGTGAATATGGACCGGACGACGCTCGTGAAAAACGCGCGCCGTCGGCACCGACGGGCTCGGCCTGAACAGGGTGCCGATGCGCCATTTATCGGTGAAGGCTTCCGGCAGTGGCCCGTGCCGCGCCGCCATGCGCATTTGGCCGTCGGTTTCGTGAAGCCAAATGGTACCGAAGCTCGCCTCGCACAGCCGCGTCGCGTTCGCCAGCGTGGCGTCGAAAACAGGCTGCAATTCCCCGGACGAGCTTGAGATGATTTTTAGCACTCCCGAGGTCGCGGTTTGCCGCTCCAGGGCTTCCGAAAGATCGGTCGTGCGCTGCCGCAGCTCATTGAGCAGCCGCGCGTTCTCGATGGCGATCACGGCCTGCGCCGCGAAGTTCTCCACAAGCGCTATCTGCTTTTCCGTGAACGGCCGAACTTCCTGGCGGTAGATGCTGATGACGCCGAGGACCGCGTTGTCCCTCAATAGCGGAACCAGAAGCAGCGTGCGCGCGCGGGCGAGATCGATCAGCCAGCCCCGCATTCTCTGCTCCGCCCGCACATCGGAGATGTGCACCACGTGCTTGGTGCTGGCGAGCCGATCGAGCGGATGCCCGATGGCCGGGCGAAACACCGGGTTGCGCTGCATGGCTTCGGTGTAGGCCGACGGCACGTCGTGCATGGCGACGACGCGAAAGCCGTCGGCTTCCACAAGCTGCATGACGCCGAATTTGGCCTCGCAAATGCGCGTCGCGTTTCCCAGTATGGCCTGGAATACCGGATCCAATTCGCCGCGCGAGGAACGGATGACGCCCAACACCTCCGACGTTGCCGCCTGCTGCTCCAGCGCCTCGTCCCGCTCGCGAGTGAGGCGAGCGACTTCGGTCTCGCGGTCGCCGGCGGATGACGCGCGGCGTGCGGCCTTGGGCGCGTCACCGCGCTTTGCCGGCGCCGTCTTGCGGGGTCGCCTTTTGACCGGTTCGCCGCCGGTTTTGGCGCGCCGTCTCATTGCCTTCCCCGGGCTCAGGGCATGCCTTCGAGCCGGGAATGTAGCATACCGAAGAAGCGGGCGGACCGAGGTTCGGATCGGTCAAATGGCCGGTGCGCCGGCGATATAGGTCTGGCGCACGACGCGGTCGTCGCCGAGCGTCATCAGCACGAACAATTCGTCCTCGAGGCCGCGCGCGACCTCCATGCGGTGCGTCATCGCCGGCGTCGCGCGCGCATCCAGCACGACGAGATCGGCGAACGCGCCCGGCGCGATGGTGCCGATTTCGCGTTCAAGGCCGAGCGCCGCGGCATTGCCGCGCGTCATCAGGTCGAATGCGGCGAGCGCCGGCAGGTTCTGGCCCTGGAGCTGCATCACTTTGTAGGCTTCGGCTGCGGTGCGCAGCATGGAGTAGGACGTGCCGCCGCCGACGTCGGTGGCGAGCGCAATGCGCACGCCCGCCGCTTTCAGCCGCTCGTAATCGAACAGGCCGGAGCCGATAAAGAGATTAGAGGTCGGGCAGAACACTGCGACCGAGCGGCTGTCGCGCAGCAGCGCCACTTCCGATGCGGCGAGATGGATGCAATGGCCCATGAGCGAGCGCGGGCCCAGCAGGCCGAACCGGGCATAGACGGCGGTGTAACTCGGGTCGTCGGGGAACAGCCGTTTGATGGTCGCGATCTCGTTCAGATTCTCGTCGAGATGAGTCTGCATCAGCACGGTCGGAAATTCCGCGAGCAGGGCGCCAAGCTCGGCAAGCTGCTCGCCGGTCGAGGTGATGGCGAAGCGCGGCGTCACCGCGTAGCGCTGCCGCCCAGTGCCGTGCCAGCGGCGGATCAGCGCCCGGCTGTCGGCGATCGCGGTTGCGGCCGGCGCCAGCAGGCCCGGCGGCCCGTTGCGGTTCATGACCGCATTGCCGGCGATCATGCCGGCGTTGCGCCTATGCGCGGCGGCAAACAGCGCCTCGGCCGATTGCGGATGCGCGGTGCAATAGGCGCAGGCCGTGGTGGTGCCGTTGCGGGCAAGTTCGTCGAGGAAGAATTCGGCGTTGCGCGCGGCGTGCGCCGGATCGGCGAATTTCTGCTCCTCGACGAAGGTGTATTTCTCCAGCCATTCGAGCAATTGCGCGCCGTAGGAGGCGATGACCTGGGTCTGCGGGAAATGGATGTGCGGGTCGATGAGGCCCGGCATGATCAGCGCGCCGGGATGATGCTCGACCGGCATTGCCTCGGGCAGCGTGCGGCCGAGCTCGTCCGCCGGCCCGACCGCGTCGATGCGGCCGTCCTTCACCAGCACGACGCCGTCGTCGATATAGCGGTAGCTGTGCGCATCGCCGGCGCCGTTCGGCGCGCGCAGGAACGTCAGCAGCCGGCCGCGAATCGCACGCAAACTCAATACTCCGCCGTCTTCTGCGTCACCCCGGCACCACTGTCATTGCGCCTTGGCGCCGGCCGCGAGCCACGACGCCAGCACGAGGCGCTCCTCACCCGTCATCTCGGTGACGTTGCCGGGCGGCATGAAATTCGAGCGCACGGCAACGAGGTCGATCAGCGACGCGTGCAGACGGATCTGCTCGTCGCCGTCGAGCAGCACCCCTTTCGGGGCAGCCGCGATGCCGGCCCAGACCGGCTCGGCGGCGTGGCACATGCTGCAGCGCGACGTGATGATGTCGGCGACCTGCGAGAATTTCGGCGGCGGCGGCAGCGCGCCGACGGTCGCCGTGCGCGGCCCGGCGGCCGACAGCCAGGCGATCGCCGCCATGCCGGCTGCCGCCACGGCCCAGGTCCACCACGGATTGCCCTTGCCCTCGTGCCGCGAGTTGAAGAAGTGGCGGATCACCGGGCCGATGGCGAGTACGATGGCGACGATCACCCAGTTGAAGCGGGTGGCAAAAAACAGCGGCCAGTGATTGCTCAACATCAGAAACACGACCGGCAGGGTCAGATAATTGTTGTGCACCGAGCGCTGCTTGCCGAGCTGGCCCCAGCGTGGATCGGGCTCCTTGCCGGCGAGCATCGCGGCGACGGATTTCTTCTGGTACGGAATGATGATGATGAAGACGTTGGCCACCATGATGGTGCCGATCACGGCGCCGATCTGGTTGAAGGCGCCGCGGCCGCTGAAGACGTGGGTGAACGCGTAGGTGAGCGCGACCAGATAGACGTAGCCGACCAGCGCCAGCGCGACCTCGTGCTTGCCGAGCGGCGAGCGGCAGAGGCCTTCGTAGATCAGCCACGACAGCACGAGGCTGACGAAGGCGAAGCCGGCCGCCTGCGCGACGGTCAGATCGAGCACCGATTTGTCGATCAGGAAGAGGTCGGCGCCGAGATAATAGACCAGGACCAGGAGAGCGAACCCGGACAGCCAAGTGGTGTAGGCCTCCCATTTGAACCAGGTCAGGCTGTCCGGCATTTTCGCCGGCGCCACCATGTACTTCATCATGTGGTAGAAACCGCCGCCGTGAACCTGCCACTCGTCGCCTTTGACGCCCGGCGGCAGGCCGGGGCGGGGCTTGAGGCTGAGGTCGAGGTGGATGAAGTAGAACGAGCTGCCGATCCACGCTATGCCGGCAATGACATGCAGCCAGCGCAAGATGGCGCCCGCGGATTCAGCGAGTATAAGCTCCACGACGTGGGGCTCCCCCTCGTGTGTCCCCGGTGAAAGTTACAATGGCAGAACCCACATAACCTGTGCAAGTTGGTCGGCCCGGCGCGGTCTTGAGCACAATAATCTCAACCTGCCTCCTTTTGCGCGCGGCGTTTTTGTCGGATGATGGCGCCGGGCAGGGGCCTCACCGCAGCCGGTCATGGAACGTTCCTTGCAACGCGCCGAGGACGAATGCTCTGAAGAATATTGAAAAGCGGGGTATGTGCGCCAGTTGCCATGCTTGATCCGTCGCCCCAAGCCGGTTCCCTGAGTTCCGGGCCGCTGTTGAGTGCCGTTTGCATCAGCAAGCGGTACGGTGATTTTCTCGCCAACGACTGCATCGATCTTGACCTGTTTTCGGCCGAGATCCACGCGCTGCTTGGCGAGAACGGCGCCGGCAAGTCCACCCTGGTCAAGGTCATGTACGGGCTGATCCAGCCGAGCGGCGGCGAGTTGCGCTGGATGGGGCAAAAGATCGTGCTGGCCGGTCCTTCCGAGGCGCGCGCGCTCGGCATCGGCATGGTGTTCCAGCACTTCACCCTGTTCGAAAATCTCACGGTGGCGGAGAACGTGGCGCTCGGCCTGCCGCCGACCGAGTCGCTCGGCGCCATCTCGCAACGGCTCGCCGAGACCGCGCGGGCCTACGGCCTGACGCTCGAACCCAAGCGCGAGGTGTGGCGGCTGTCGGTCGGCGAGCGGCAGCGCATCGAGATCGTGCGCGCGCTCATGCAAAACCCGAAGCTCCTGATCCTCGACGAGCCGACCTCGGTGCTGACGCCGCAGGAGGCCGATCAGCTCTTCATCGTGCTGGAACGGCTCAAGGCCGAGGTCCG
>Ga0335085_10007493_pt1 | contig 16898 bp, 16 predicted proteins | sample Lox_Sample_45_FD_206712 | JGI IMG/M metagenome (GOLD analysis project Ga0335085, IMG submission 206712) | Soil microbial communities from Loxahatchee National Wildlife Refuge, Florida, United States - Lox_Sample_4.5 | ecosystem: Environmental > Terrestrial > Soil > Wetlands | place: USA...
GTCAGCAACCGACCGTATCGCGCCATCGGCCCTCCCTCTGGCGCTTTTCGTGCCCACGACCCTCCTCCATGGGAAAACAACTATCGCAAAATCAGCCCCTTGTACAGGGTTTTGAAATGACTTCTAGGAAGCTTGCGTGGGGTCGTTGACAACACTCATGAAGCTGGGAAGCACGCGCGCCCCGAGCCGGTCCTGAAGTCTGCTCACATTCTGGCCGGCGTAAGCTTCCATCTGGGGATTGTCAGACGCCGGAGTGCGCATGGCGAGCAACTTCGGAGCGAAAACCTGGCTAAAGGCTTCCGCGCCTGCGACGCCGTCAAAAAGCACCGGCCCGTTGTAGCGGTCTACCACGGGTGCTTGTCGAACCCGCGTCAGGCGGTCCGCCATGGTGCGAATCTTTGCCGCCAACTCGAATTCCTTGGGGAGCGCATCCAGTGAGCGCGCTGAGACTATTACCCAGTCAGGCAGCATGGTCCCATCAAGCGCTTGGGTCTGCGCCGTTGCCATTAAGGTCGCCGCCGAGGTTTCGTCCGTAACCGCACTTCCTTCACTGTTGAGATACCAAGAGCGGGTGTCGGTGATCCCCAGGCTGGCTGAAGAGGTATAGATGTCCGGCGATTGGCGGAACAGGGCGGAAAGATTTCGCACCAAACCCTCAGCCTGGGCAAGGTCCATCTTGATCGGCGAGAAAGCCTCCAGGGAAGTGGCCGGTGTCTCCTTGCTGAAGTCGGGAAGGTTCTTGCGGGCTTTCCGGTTCTCCAATGCTGCGCGCTTTCGGGAAAGCATCTCCAGTGCCGCTTTGTAAGCTGTATCGGTGGTCAGCCAAATTTGTCGACGCAATTCCTGGTAATCGTCATCAAGCGGGAGCAAGACGGTTTCGGTTAGGCCGTTGGCTTGGGGCGGGTAAGTCATGAAGTTGCTGTTGTCGCTCTGATAGTCTCCCACCCGCACTTGCACCAACAGGTAGCGGGCGCGCGCGAGGCCGCCGGATATCAGGGCGCCGAAGGTGGCCGAGGTGTCAAGTGAAGTCTGCTCCTGCACGCGATAAGAGATAAAATATGGTTTTTCAAGCTGCTCGAGCTGCAATTGCTGCATGGAGCGATTCAACTCGTCCCGCATCGCTTTCATCACCACATCGTCCGCAGCCGGGGCCGGCGTCGGCAGCACCGCCGCCAGCAGAAGAACTCCGATTCCCCGGAAAACCGTATTCTGCATCCTGTTTCTCCTCAGAAGCGTCCGAAATCCGAGGTCCACAGTCCGAAGTCAAAAGGCCGAGGTTCGCCACACTTTGGCCCCGGGACTCGGGCCCCCGGACTCTCCTATCGAATGGGGGCTGGAAGAATGGGCGCGCGCGCCGTGGATTTCTCCTTTTTCTGCACTTCAATTTGCGAGATGAGTAGATCGGGAGAAGACGCGGACACGGGCACAGATCCGGATTCCGCACCGCAGACCCCATTGAACGTGGCAACGTCGGCGTCACCGGCAACAATCTTACTGAAGGCCGTGAGCGGTGTGCCGATCAAATTGACTCCCCGCACCAATTCCTCGCGCCCGTCGGGATAAATGCGATAGACCATAATCGGCAGGACGTTGAAAGCGTTGGGAGTAAACCGGCCGGTCAACGTGAATCCACCCTGAATATCGTCGAAGAAGAGGCCGAACTTTTGATTTTGTTTCTTTACTTCCTCGATCAGCCGTTGCTTCAGTTCGGCACGCGAAACGGGATTTTCGACGATCACAATCAGATTCGACTGGCGGGCCACAGGAGCGTTTCCCTGCTGCCTGCGGCCATGGCCGTTGGAGTTCGGAAACCCTTCAATGGGTGAGCGCGACATCAAAAAGCTCTTGAAGACGCCGTGGTCGAGTACCAGCACCCGCTGCGCTTTCACCCCTTCGTTGTCGAAGTCGTAAAAGCCGGCCAATTCCGCAGAGCCCAACCTCTGCAATGTGGGATCGGAGACGACGGAGAAGTTCTCCGGCAGGAGTTTCTCCCCCACCATTTTCTTAAATGTCTGGCCTTCGTTTTCGCCCTTTTGCCGATGGCCTTCAATGCGGTGGCCGAACACTTCGTGGAAGAAGACCCCGCTCGCGCGGCCGGAAAGTATTGCCGGACCTGTATAGGGGTCGACAATCGGCGCAACCCGCAGGGCTTGCAAGTCTTTGATCATCTGATCGACGACCTTTAGCACCGCCTGGTCAGAAGGTAATCCCTCCGGTGCGGAGGAATAAAAGGATTCGTACCGGGGCACGTCCATCCCGTCGTCAGCCTTGATTTGAGCCGAGAGGTAAAGGTAATAAATGGGCCGGGAAACCTCGATCTCAGACCCGTCGCTGTTCACATACCAGCGTGTTTCAATATCTGCAAGGAAGTTCGCCGTGGCGGAGTAGATGTCGCCATAGCGGGCAAAGGGCTCCGTATACTTCCGCACCTTCTCTTCCCATGCTTTTTGGTCAATCTTCATCTCCCGGGGCTTATCATAGTGCTTGGCCACGGGCTCAGGGGAGAAGTCATCGGACTTGTCCTCCTGTGCCACCTTTACCTGAACCTCAGTTTTGATCCCGGCCAGTTGCTCAACCGCTTGTTTGTATTTTAGGTCCGTGTAATACCAAAGGACACCGCGCAACGCATCGGGGTCCGCCTCAATGGGAACATAGATGGGCGGGGCCCCCTCCGCAGGCTCTTCACGCGTCCCGTGGGTGTTGTCCAGATGAGCATTCCCCACACGCAGGTCAATATCCAACTGGCGGCTGCGGCGCTGTTGGCTGGTTTGGAGCTTTCCAAACGTGCCCGCGACGCCTATAACTTGATCGTCCGTGATTTCGTAGCTGAGGAAATAAGGCTGGACCCGTTCACTCTTGAATGCCCGCTGCGAGCGGGCCACTTCCGCCTTCATAGCCCCCAGGATGGTGGCGGTTTCGGCATCCTGTGCTTTAAGGACCGGGATAAGAAAGGCGAGCAGAACAGCCGTAACAATCCAGATTCGCAAGGGCAGACAATGCCTCCGGGGAATCTGCATCGTACGGCATGTAAATCCCCTCGTCAACTAAGTCTCGCTGTCTGGGCAGGGAGCCGCCGCAAGAGTCGCTGCCGGCGCGCCCTTCAATAACCTCGAAGCCGCGTGCTTTCCCGCTTCGGCAGGCCTTCTTTGGGGATTCGTTTCAGCACGACGTATTCAATGCCGTGTCCGGCGCAGAAGGCACGCTTCTCGGGTTTGTCACCGTCCTCATTGACCACGTAGATGTGAGGTTTAAGGATTGCGATCTCCGGTTCAGCGTCCATCCAGCCGTGCCCGGTTGAAATCATAGCTTGGTGCACGTACCGAACCGACTGCACCATGTAAAGGCGTTCGGCCTGTGATAGCATGGGGTGGCCTTCACCCTTCAACAGCTTGATGTTCGCATCATGCCCTACCACCACATACAGATCGCCCAGGGTGGAAGCTTCCTCGAAAAACCTGACGTGCCCGGAGTGGAACCAGTCGTAGCAGCCTGTTACGATCACTCGCTTCCTCACAGAGTCAATGGCGCACGGCACGAACGAAGGCGCGGGAAATCCGATCAGCTCCTCATTTCTTATGACTCGGTACTGAATGCCTCGCGCCTTCGCGTATGCGCGTTTGCCTGGATTTTCACTTTCCACAATCCAGGTGTGAGGCCGACCGCCCTCAAAATCAGGCAAGGTATCGGGCTCGACGATTCCCCTGACGAGGGTGACGTGGTCAACGAAGCGCAGGGATTGGAGCAAATAACTGCGTTCCTCCTCCGGAAACTTGGGTGGCCTTCCCTCCAGTGCCTGTAGGGTTTCATCTGACCATAATACGATGTGTACATTTCCCCACTTCGCGGCTTCCTGGAGAAAGCGGACGTGTTTGGAGCGGAGATTATCGAAACTTCCTGTAACTGCAACGGTATGCATTTTTCACAGATTGCCGAATTTCGATTGCTAATTGACGATTTCAATCGGAAATCATCAATCGACAATCGTCAATTTCCGTCCCCAGCGGGAGCGGTCCTGACCTGCACATGAAACGATCCCGGCACGGGCTCCTCCGACACCACGTACAGATACCCACCGCCACAGCCGGAATACATGGCTCCTGCGTACCTGGACTGGTAATGATTCAAAATACTCACCAAGTCGACGCTGATGGCCGGATGTCTCACCGTGCAAGGGAGAATTACCTCCCAGCAGCGCATGCATTCATTCATGGAAGCGCCAAACGCCCGCGCGTCCTTTGCCAGAATCGCCGCGTAGCAGTCATTCCCCGATTGGCCCAGGTGGCGGATCCATTCCTTGTCCAGATTTTTTTCATCGAGAGGGCTGTAATGATCGGGACGTGGCGCGATGGGCAGGACATGCACGACATTCTCCACCCAGCGTGCTATAGCGGGATCATTGTTCGTTTCAATGTGGGCCGGGAAATAGCCGCCCTCGCAGGTGAAATCGTAATCCAGCCGGCTGATGCCCGGAATAATCAGCCCCGCCATATCCTGTGATCCCGAGGGTGCAGCTTTGCCTTGATTCTCGGCTTTATAGAGGATGCGCACCAATTCTTGCGGGTCCAGGGGTGGCAACACATCGTTCCACAATTTGCGGGCGACCTCGCGGGTGCTCGTCGCCATGCCGCTGCGATCCATCCAACGGAAGGTGGGTTCAATCCCCACCACTACCATCGACCCCGGCGGAGCGGGGTTGTGCACGGAAATAAACGGCTGGTCAATCCACCCCCCCGCGAATGCCATACGATAAGGGATTTTGCCGATGATCGAACTGATGTCATGAGAGGAGAAGATGGGCATAGGAAAAGACCTTGGGAATCTGCTCAGAACGGGTGGCCTGCGGCTATTTCGGGCGCGCACCCCGGGGAAATCACATATGCTCTGGTGACACCAGCCGGCCGGGAAGCAGATTGCAGGCGACTTGGGAAGTCTACCTCACACTTGGCCCTGCGTGCCAATCAGGATTTTAGAGTAGTGTAGAGCAATGAGGATTCTAATTGACGCCCATTCAGGAAACCGGCCTGTGGCGCCGCCCCGGTATGAGCAAGGAGGCAGGAAATCTACCACTCACCCCCCGCGGTCGCTTGCCTTCCAAGGGGTGGATTTCTCGTGCGAATCAAGCGAGAATCCTCCTCACTACACTTAGGAAAGGTGACCATTTACATGTTGTCCTCGATGCGTGCCTGTCTTGCTGCACTGCTTATCACAGCTTCTGCGGGTTCGGCCCTCGCCGCCACCGATCAGACTCCGTTGCAAAAGGCCTGGGATATTCTCGACGCGGGGGTGAAAGAAAAGAGCTATACCAAGCGCCACGATGCAGTCCTTGCTCTGGGGCTGTTGGCGGGTGAATCTAGGGCAAAGGTCATGGCGGAAACAGCTTTGGATGACCGTGACACGCAAGTTCGCGAGGCGGCAGCAATTACCCTGGGGAGATTGCATTCCTCTTCATCAATTCCCAAACTGGAACAAGCCCTGAACGACAAAGAGATCTCCGTAGTTCTGGCCGCTGCACATTCTCTGTGGACACTCCACGACAAGCGGGGTTATGAGGTCTATTATGAAATCCTAATGGGTGAACGCAAGGGCGGAAAAGGCTTGATTGCGGGGCAGGAAGAAATACTTAAGGACCGTAAAAAGCTCGCGGAATTGGGATTTGAGCAAGGAATTGGGTTTAGCCCCTTTACCGGCATAGGGTGGGAGGTTTTCAAAATGCTCCGTAAGGATGATGTGTCGCCGGTGCGGGCAGCCGCCGCGACGGTTTTGGCCGACGACCCTGACCCGCGTAGCGCGCAAGCACTGGTATTGTCCTGCACCGACAAAAGCTGGATTGTGCGCGCGGCCGCACTGGCCGCACTGGCGCGGCGCGGCGACCGGGCCTTCCTCGAGGATGTTGAACCGCACACTGCCGATGAGAAAGACGAGGTGCGTTACACGGCGGCAGCCGCCACCATCCGGCTAAGCGGCGCACTCCGACCAGCCAAGCCCGGTGTGAAGAAACCAGAGGCCGATGATAATGATTGGGAATAATAAGGCCCCGAAAGAGGCTGTGTGAAAACTGGGCAAGCAAATGTTGAGGCCGGTTACAGCGGGTAGTTTTCCGCGGCGCCAAAGTAAGCCGATTCCTTATTCATCGCTTGAAGTAGTTTGCTTGTAAGCGCAGGATGTGGCAGATTTTCATACAGGGCCTATGGCAGAGAACAATTCAGCGGAGCAGTCATCGCAATCACGCCGCACATTGGCCCGGGTTGCCAAGCAGGCGGGGCTGTTCGTGCTTTTCGCGACCATCTTGATGATCCCGCGCATCCGGCGTCTGCGGCGCCGGGCGGGGGGATGGGCCTGCGTTCGATTGGTCGGGGCGGCGTGCGGGGGTTGGCTGGGGTGGCAATACAAGCACGCCGGCGCGGGAGTGGCATCGCTGGCGGGGGGATTACTTCTCTTTGCATTCAGTTTGCTTGTCCGCGCGAAGCCGGCGGTGAAATCGGTGGATGCCTTGACCCATGAGTTGGGCGCCCTGCTCGTGCTGAATGGCGGAACATTCCTACAGTCACGCGATTCCGCCGCGATCCCTAAGGCCCAGATTTTTGTTCACCCGGAACAGATAATTGTCTGCGGTCCGGACGAGCGCCACCTCCTAGAGATTCCCCTCGCAAGGGTGCAGAACCTGGCGGCGCATCCCATTAGCAACGGAGCAGGAGAAGGCGCGGAGCCCTGGGAAGTAGAAATCGACTGGGTGGCTGATGCGCCCTGCGTGGCAAAATTTCAATATAACGGTGTTTTCGCCGAGCATCTGGCGCGCGTTACTGAATCCACTTTGCGCAGCCAATGGAAAAAGGAACTCCCGGTTATTCACCAATGAATATGCATAAACAGGATGGTCTGGATTGAGGATAAGGGCTCCAGCAAGGATGTTGCACCAGGAGCAAGAATCTCCCACTTGCAAAGTCAGCGTATTCAGGGTATTGCGCTCCGACTTTTTATCCTGTTTATCCGTCCCATCCATGTGAGAATCAGTCATGCACCCTGTAGGTAAGATCCTCCAACTCGCTCGCTACCCGGTGAAATCAATGCGCGGTGAGAGCCTGCCCGCCACAACCATGACCTTTCAAGGTGTAGCGGAGGACCGGCGATACGCGTTCGTCCAAGCGGCTTCGCGGAGCGACTTTCCCTGGCTTACGGCTCGCCAGCTTCCGGAACTTTTGCGCTATAAGCCGGCGATTGAGACAGAAAGTTTAGGGGAAGTCATGGTGTCGGTCACCACTCCCAGCGGAGAGAAGTGGCCGGTGGAAAGTGACGACCTTCGCCGGGAACTTGAGAAGCGATCCGGCCGGCCCCTTTTCCTGCTGCATAACGGCCGCGGCTCGTACGATAATGCTCCCATTTCAATTATCAGCTTGCCGACGGTCACACGGATCGCCGAGGAAAGCGGGACGGAAGAAAACCATTGGCGGTTTCGTCCCAACCTGCTGATTGATTTGCGGGACGCTGAAGCCTTTGAGGAGTTTAAATGGGTCGGGCGGGTTCTACGTGTTGGAGAAGTAGCTCGGGTCGCTATTACCGAAACCGATCAGCGCTGTGTGGTGATTACGCTTGACCCGGAAAGCGCGTTGTCGAGTCCCGGCATTCTGCAGAGTGTCGTTCAGAAGCACGACCAGTGCGCGGGAGTCTACGGGACGGTCCTCACCCCCGGCGAGGTTCGGATGGGGGATTTGGTTTGGCTGGAGACCTAACCTGGGCTTCTCACTGTATTGTGACATTTTAGGCGAGATGAAGGCAGGGTGGCGCTGTAGAGGTTGCAGAAGAACTCGTAGGCGCTGTCAATGCTCAGGATGAATAGATTGAGGCGTTTTTCCGCAACCTCAAGAACTCCGCCCTCCCAACGCCGCGAGGACAGAACTGGGTTAGCGAATTGAATCGCCCGCCAACCCCCAGAAATCCTTTACGTAATATGACGAAACGACATTCCCAAAGAGATGGCAGATCGCCCGGCAATCAGGAATATCTCCGTATAGTTTTCGCCCGCGGGAAAAGACATTCTTGAAGGAGCCCTCCTTCAGCAAATTGCCGGCAATTCTCTTGAGGGGTTCACAGGGATAGAAGACGTCGCCGTTGGGATAGACGCGTGGAAACATGGTGGGAAAACACTTAAAATCCCCAAATTCAAGCACCGTCCGCAACAGTTTGGGAGTGCCGTTGATAGACTGCTTGCGTTCGCGACGGCGTTCGATGATCTTCTCAACCAATGCCTGATAGCGGGGGTTCCGCTTCAGCCGGAGGTTGGGCAACTTTTCGTGCAGCGCCGTCTGCGTGGCGAATACAAATCCCTGCTCCCCGCAGAAATCCAGGATGCGCTCGATATCCGGGATGTTCCACTCCTCGATCACCGTGCTGATGGTGATGTCGCCGGGGCGAGGCATTCGCGCCTTGGCAAGGTCGAGATTCTCCAGAACCCTGCTCAGCACGCCGGGCTTGGATTTGGGATTCCCAGGGTCCGCGGTCAAAGCATCCAGGCTGACGATGAGGCCGTCGAGGGATTCAAACAGCCGTTGACGTTTGTGCAGCAAGGTGCCGTTCGTCACCAGCAATACGGAGCGGAACTTGACGTCGCGCTTGGCCGCTTGCACCAAGTCTTCCACGTCGGGGCGCAGCAACGGTTCACCGCCCGTGAAAAGAATCGAATCCGTCTCGCGACGGATAGTGCGAAGCAGCGCAATCGTCGTGCCAGTGGGCAATTCCTGGCTGAAAACGTCCGGTTCCTTTTGCGTGCAATAGGTGCATTCCAAATTACATTTGTGCGTTATATAGAGGACCGCGGCGTAGGGAGCGACGACATCGGTATGGAGGATTTCGCGGCGGTAAAGGTTCTGGAAATAGTGTTTGAAATTCTTCAGAACAAACGGGTAGTGACGCAGGAGTCCCCGCAAAAGCCGGAGTCCGGTAGGTACAGTTTCAGGATTGCTCATCCCAGCATCAGCCTAAACAAAGGGCGGCAGGACCGCAAGCTTTTGCAGGTGGTCCCGGTCAAATCGGGGCTTAACCGCGAAGGATCGCGGCTGAATGGAACTGGGTGATTTGAATTTACTACCCTCGCTCCCTCGGGAGAGAGGACAGCAACCGACGTTTTCCTCAGGCGGGGCGGGACGGGCCCCCGCCCCGCGAAGGGATACCTGGCAGATGTGAGCGGACTCGGCCTCGGCCCGCGGGCGGGTGAGGGGGGCACCCCGCAACCAATCAAATAGTAATACCCCTTTGCTGGACAGCCTTGGGATTAGCGTCTTAGAGTTGCGGCGTAAGCCTCGAGGAAGACCCGCTTTTCGCTATCCCAGTTCAGTTGTTCCTCAATGCGTTTTCGCCCGCGCGCTCCCAGTTCCGCGCGCAAGCTGTCGGAGTCCAGCAAGGTCAAAACTTTCCGAGCAAAGTCTTCCGGATTGTCATTCCTCGCATAGAGACCGGCGTCACCCGCCGAGCGCCGGCCTTCCCTGAGGTCGTAAAGCACCACGGGCAGACCGAAAGCCATATATTCCATAATCTTGTTCATGGTTGACTTGTCGTTCATAGGCGTAGCTCGGTCGGGGGCCACGCCGAACGCCGCGGTGGAAAAGTAAGCCGCGACATCCTCGTCGGGTAATCTCCCGGTGAATTTCACCAGGGAGTCGAGCCCCTTCTGGCTTGCCAACTCTTTAAGCCGCGGGAGTTCGGGACCTGAGCCGATCAGGACAAACAGCGTGTCTTCGCACTTCCGGAAGTTTTTGATATAGGCAATCGACTCGAGCAAGAGGTCCAGTCCGTCCTGATGGCCCATGACACCGAGATATACAACAAGATGCTGCCGGCCTTCCTTGAGCTCCGGTTGCGGGGGGCGTATTCGAATTCTGGCCAGGTCAGGGCAACTTCGCACCACAAAAGTGCGCTCGCGCGGCAAGCCGCCACGCTTCAAGGCCACTTCACGGTAGGATTCGTTGGTGGCAATGGAAACGTCCGCGGTCCGGAAAGTCGACCGTTCAGCCCAGCACACCAGCTTGTAGCCGAAATCATGACGCTGGAATTTCGTCTCGTAAAGCTCGGGATTCAGGTCGTGATGGTCAAAGATGAATCGCACGCCAAAGAGCTTGTAGAACCGTCCGATCAGAAAAATCGTGTCGGGCGGATTGCATGCCTGAAGGACGCGGAATCGGGTTCGTGCGTACGCCCGGAGTGAGAGGAGGAATTGGGCGGTCAGCGCCCACGAATACTCGAAGAAATAGCCGACCGGGCCCGAAGCCTCCCATAGCCAGTGCCGGTAGATTTCGATGCCTTCCAGGGTTTCGCGGCTCTTTTGAAATCCGGAACCTTTCGGGCAGATGATGGAAACACGATACCCTGCGTCGCGCAATGTGCGTGCTTCCTGCCATACCCGGCGGTCGATTGGGACGGGCAAGTTTTCGACAATGATGCAGACGCCAGGCCGTTCATTTTGCATGCCGGCACCACAATTCAAAATTCACCAAAGCCCAAAGTTGTTTTTGGCGGTCGCGCACGCCGTCAATATGTTCACGCACAAATCTCTTCATATTGCGGGCGTTGAAATACCCAAGGGCTACGGCTTGGGGAGAAAGCAGCAAGTCTGCCACCAGGGGCCGCAAGGGCTTCATGAACCATTCACCCACCGGGACGCGGAATCCGACGTTGTGCCGGGACAGCGCCTCCTCCGGCACATGCGGCCGGAGCGCGTCCTTCAGCAACGCCTTGGTTTGAAAGCCGCGCGTCAGCAAGCGAGTGGGAAGCCGTGCCGCCAACTCCACCAGGCGGTGCTCGAGGAACGGTCCACGTCCAAAAATCGATGCGGCCATGGTCATCAGGTCACCACGCAGAAGGAGGTCATCCGGCACTGGCCAGCACCACCTTGACGCTTTGTGCCGCCAATCGCGAAATCAAGTGGAGCGCAACATCGGAGGGTTCCGGGATGGGCTCATCAAGGAAATGGCCGGGCAGCAGTTTTTCCACACCTCGGTAGAAGGTCGGGGGGCCGGGGATATGGCGAAATCCAAAAAAGTCATAAATCGACGGCGGGTCAATTTCGGACGGCCGCGGCAGTAGTTCGCGCAGCGTGCGCAACTCCGAAGCAAACGCCAATTCGCCCGCATCTGATCTATAAAAGAGAGGTTTTACTCCCAGGCGATCGCGGGCCAGCAACCGCCGCCGATTGCGGCTGTCCCAGATTGCGAACGCGAACATGCCACGCAAATAGTCAAGGAAACTGAGGCCATACTCCTCGTAAAGGTGCAGAATGGTTTCCGTGTCGCTGTTCGTCCGGAACTGATGGCCCCGGGCGAGGAGATCCGGGCGCAGATCGCGGTAGTTATAGATTTCACCGTTGAAGGTAATCCAGACGGACTCGCCTTCGTTGGCGAGCGGTTGGTGGCCGCCCGGCAAGTCAATGATGCTCAGGCGCGTGTTCCCCAGGCCCAGCGCGCCGTCTAGGTGAAAGCCCTCGTCATCAGGCATACGATGCGCCATCGCGTCCGTAGCGCGTTTCAGCGCCACCGGATCAGTAGGCTCGCCCTTACCGAAATTGAAAACCCCACAGATTCCACACATAAGAGAAGTGGTTAGTGGCTGGTGGTTAATGAATTGAAACTAGCCACTAGCCACTGCCTTTTCAAATCCGTTACCACAGACCGGGTAGAGTAGGTGGAACAGTGTCATGACCTGCGGCCGTGGGTACGATCGGCCATCACGCAAGAAGCCGTAGTCACCGGTTGTATAAGCATAGCTTCCATCACTTCGCTGCCTTTGGAGCAGGCGCCCGTAACAATGCTCGCTCAATTCGCGCGCTTGCATTGGCAGATTAGCGGCTGGTGAATCGCAATGGGTCACAATCGGCACTCGCCAATCGCCAATCGCCAATTTCTGCGCCTCCCGCAGCGCTGCGGCCAGAACGGCGGTGAAGTAATCCGTCTCCGGCTTTGCGTGAAAGCAATCAACAAGGCTCGCGCCAGCTTTGCTAACGCCCTGGGCAAGGAAACCTGTGAGCGCGGAGAGGATGTGGTGCGTCCGAGGATCTGAGCGCAAGGCGGCTGCCCACGCGAGCTTCAAATATTGAAATGCATTGTACTGGTAGCAGAGGTAATGAGCGCGGCCCTTCTCATACGGGCCGTCGACAATATAGGGCAACTCGCCGGTAGGAAGCTGTGCATTCACTAAAAAGTCCATCATCGCATCCACGTGCTCCACGAAGCGCGCGTCGCCCGTGGCTTTCCATAACCGCAAAAAGAGCCATACCGCCTCCACCGAGTTGTTCGGGATTTTTCCCCGCGGCTTATCAAAGTAGTTAATCGCCTCTCCGGGCGCGTGGGCTTGAAAGCCGATCCTCGCCAGCAGGTAATCGTACCAGCGAACCGCAGCCTGGAGGAATTCTTTTCGCGGTTCGCGCGCGTAAGTGGCAAGAAGTCCAATCGCCCCCCAATCTCCCTCGACTGTGGCGATCAGATCCTTTCGCTCGGGCAGCGGATACAGCCAGAAACCTTCGGGTTGCTGCAACCGGAGTGTCGCCTCAGCGCTGTCCAGGGCAATAGCGCGATATTCTTGTTCGCCTGTCGCTTCATGGAGCATCCAGTTGGACAAAATCCAGTACCCTTGCGATTGCATAAAAACGTAATCGTCGTTCCAAGCGACAAAATCCAGCGCGGTCTTGAAAAACCTCCATAGGCGAAGTTGGAAACGAACTCCGGCGTCGGGGCCATGAATTAATCCCTGCGAGTAATGGCGTTTCAGCAGGTGGGCATATAGGCGCTCGGCGGCGGCGATGAGTTCTTGGTCAGTAGACATTCGTTAGAAGGTCCAAAGTCCGGTGTCCGAAGTCCGAAAAACCGTTCTCACGCCAATGCGCAAAAATTGGAATCGGGCTCAACGGTTCGAAGGGTGAGTTTAATCGAAACGGCGGGCTCTAGTGGGCAAGAAATTTTCAGGATGGGGAACCCTCTCAGTGCGAGGCATAGGTGGATTTCAACGGGCCTCGCTGGAGTGATCCCCGGTTGTAGCCCTTCCCACAGCACGCCACCGTGCCCGGCTTCGAACCGGGCCGATCCCAGGCAGGATCGTACAATATGTCTAGCCTATATTCATCAGATCTTCACGAAAATGAAAAGTAGGGACAAGGCAATTCAGGCAAAACTTGATTTTTGTTTGTAATTATTTTGACCATTGCGGAGGTACATTGATGACTAGGAATCGCTCGTCAGGTTCTTATGTCATCCGCCCTTATTTCTATTTTTCGCCGCGCCCTTGGCGGCCCAGGTTGATCACGCGTCCCTAAATGGCACCGTCACTGATTCGTCCGGCGCGGTAGTCCCGGGCGCAAAAGTTGAAGCGGTTTCATCGGCCACGGGCTTTCGCCACACGACGATCACAAGTGCTGGTGGAACCTGCAACATTCCGGGACTGGCGATTGGGGCCTATACGGTCACTTTCTCAGAAGAGGGGTTCAAGTCGGCCGAGTTCAAGGCCGTAGAGCTTGCGGTGGGCCAGATACGGACCCTCGACGCCCGGCTGGAACTCGGCTCGGTGACCGAAAAGGTGGAGGTTACCGCCACGGTGGAAACGCTCAACCGCACCTCGGCGGAAGTCGGCGGGCTTGTAGAATCGAAACAGATCACTGAGCTTCCGGTCGACGGACGCAATTGGGCGAGTCTGATGCTCTTCGCGCCGGGAGCGATCAACTATGGGGATGGCGCCCAGCGCGCCATCCGCTTCAACGGGCATTCTCTGGACGACAGCAACTTCGCTTTTGACGGCGTCGATACTAGCGGTGTGCAGGAACAGACGCAAAAGGCCGATACGCGGCTGAATATCGCCATGGACTCGATCGCCGAGTTTCGGGTCAGCACCGCTGTCTATACCGCCGAGAGCGGGGCAGCGGGCGGCGCGCAGATCAACGTGGTATCGAAAACCGGCAGCAACGACCATCACGGCACGGGCTTCTACGCGCTGCGCAACGACGCCCTGGATGCGCGCTCGCCCTTTGACGTCGGGACGCTTCCGCCGTTCACCCTGAACCAGTTTGGTGGTGGTGTAGGTGGAGCTCTCAAAAAGGACAAAGCGTTTTATTATGCCAATTATGAGGGCCTGCGCCAGAGCCTCGGCCAGACTTTCATCAACTTTGTTCCCAACGCCGCGTATCGTGAGCAGGTACTAGCCACATCCCCAGTGCTCAAGCCCATCCTGGACGCTTATCCGATGGGACAAACCCCGGTGGACAGCATCACCGATCAAGTCACCGCGGTTGCCACCGACACGGTCCGCGAAGATGCCGGCATGTTCCGATTTGATTTCCGGTCCAGCGACCGCACCACCGCCTTTTTCCGCTACAACATCGATAACGCATATATCGATAGCCCGCAGGATGCCCTGGGCGACCATAACGTGATCCCCCATATTCCTACTGACTATGTTCTGCAAATGCTACACGCGTTCACACCGACCACCATCATTGAGGTGAAATTCGGAATCAATCGCGCGAATTATCACAACTGGACCTATGGAACCGCGCCAATCGCGGCCAGCCCCGGTCCTTTCGACAGCGTGAGCGATACCTCACTCGACACGGAGGTCGGCACCACCTTTGGCTATATCGACAACCTGACCTTGATCCCGCCTACCAGCAGTTCAGCCCCAAGGCGATTGACCGCTACCGCAAGGACCTTTCTTACAACCAGTGGGATTTCATGCTCCAGCAGGCGTTGCCGCAGAACTTTCTTTTGCAGGCCGGGTATGTGGGCGGCAAAGGGACTCCCCTCTTCGACAAGTACCAAGCAGCTTGTACTACCCGGGCACGACCGTGCGCCCGCTGCCCGGCTTCGGACAGCTTGGCGAGAAGGCGAACAGGGGCAACAACACCTTCAGTGCTTTGCAGGTTAGCCTGCAACGGCGGTTTGTGCGGGGATTTCTATTCCAGACGAACTAAATGTGGTCGCATGGAATTGTCGACGCGTCCATCGGCTCCGGTGAGAGCGTGAGTTTCCAAAACATGATCTGCCGCGCCTGCGACCGCAGCAACAGCAGCGTCGACGTGCGCCAAACGCTGTATGTGAACGGCATCTATGAACTGCCCTTTGGCCGCGGCAAACAGTTCCTGAACCACGGGGGCGTTGCTTCCCACATCTTCGGCGGATGGGAGCTTTCCGGCATTGCTGCCGCCCGCAGCGGCCTCCCCGTCAATATTACGATGACGCGCAAAGCCTCGCAGATGCTGGACGGGAACACGTCCTCGCAGCGCCCGAGACTGGTTCCGGGCGTCTCGATCTACGCCCCCACCAGGACCATTAATGCCTGGTTCAACCCCGCCGCATTCTCGACGCCCGCCATGTATACGTGGGGAAACCTGGGCCGATGCGCCGCCACCGGTCCCAGTAATTACGAATTCGACACTTCCTTGCAGAAGCGGTTCTTGGTAACGGAGCGCCTGGCGCTGAATTTCCGCGCCACTGCCTACAACTTGTTCAACAACCCGCAATACGCTAACCCCGCCAGTAACTTGAGCAAATCATCGTTTGGGACAATCACCGACATCTTGAACGACGGTGCGACGGGATCGGGAGCACCCCGCCGCATTGAGTTCTATTCCGTGCTGAGTTCTGACCCTCGCCGGCGCCCGCCCGCGGCGGGCGCACCGGTTTAACGATGGTCGACCGTGAGCGCCTGATCCTCTTTCCGAATCGAACGCGAAACTACTGAACCTCACGAAAACAAGGAGAATCCGGGTGAAAAGACGATTCATGGCCATTTGTGTCAGCGCCGGCCTCGTTCTGGCCACCGCGTCTGCGGTAAGAATCAAGGACACCGTCGCCCCCGGCGCGCGTTCAGATGCTGGCCCACAACGCCTATCCGGATCACGGCAAGTATGCCGATCGGCTTGACCGCGCGATCGCGGCCGGCGTGCCGGTCACGATCGAAATGGATCTCGCCTGGGTCGACTCGCGCTCCTTGATCATCCACGGAAAGAAGAACGTGGGCGGTGACGACCCGATGTTGGAAACCTATTTCTTCCCCAGAGTGCAACCGCTTAGGGATAAGGCCCGAAAGAGTTGAAATCGAGCAAACTGGCCCCTGATCACGTTATACCTGGACATCAAGAACGATCCGCCGGAACACCTGGAAGCCGTCTCGAAGGTGCTGGATATGTACAAGGCCTGGCTCACCACCGCCGTGAAGGCGGACGACCTCGCCAAACAATCCCCGCCCGATCTGGAGCCGATGATAGTGCTGGTAGAGGACAAGCAGAACGACATCAAGCAGCAATTCTTTTATGACCGCGTTCCCGTGGGCGGGAGGATCCCAGTTTTCGGCTCCGCCGCCAAATTTGACGAGAACCCCATGAAGCTTCCCCGAGAGAAGAGGGATGAGGCCGTCGCCTTGCTCGCCACTCGCGAGCCGCAGCAGTTGGTCACCCAAAAGGCTGACAACTACCACCGCCGGTTCGGCGTTAACTGGGCCTTCATTGAGAAGGGTGGCGCAACGCTCGCGCGCGAGTGGACCACCGCCAAGGAAGAGCGTCTGAAAAAGTTCGTCGACTATGGGCACCGCCTTGGTTACCTGGTAAGCTTTCACTGTCTGGACGGGTACAGCGACAGCGAGTACCAGGGCTGGGACAAGGACTACAACTTCGGTTCACAAGATGCAGCGCGCATCCGCTGGAACGCGGCTATTCGGGCCCATGCTGATCTCATTTCCACGGATCAATATGAGACACTTGCTGGCCTTATTAGGACGCGACGCTGAACATAGGAGAATCAATCTTATGCCTAAATTCAGTCGGCGGAAATTTGCCCAACTCGTGTCAAGCTCGTTCCTGCTTTCCCTGGCAGCTCTCGGCAGTGCACCGGCGCTTCCACCACCCGGGAGCGCGGACTTCCGAATAAGCGATA
>Ga0335085_10007494_pt1 | contig 16897 bp, 14 predicted proteins | sample Lox_Sample_45_FD_206712 | JGI IMG/M metagenome (GOLD analysis project Ga0335085, IMG submission 206712) | Soil microbial communities from Loxahatchee National Wildlife Refuge, Florida, United States - Lox_Sample_4.5 | ecosystem: Environmental > Terrestrial > Soil > Wetlands | place: USA...
GCGAACAGGTAGAGATCAGCGACGTCAAGGCACGACGTGTTAACGCGGCAGCAAGGTTGGCCACTATCCGTGATTCGCCCTAGATCGCCGTTGCCTCCACGGTTGAATATGATCGCAGGCCATTTTCCTGTGCCCGGCTTTTTCGGTTTGATTAACAATCCGCGCACCGGGAGTCCATCGCTGGCGTAGGTGATCTCGAGAAGGTCGAATTCTTTTTGCGTGCGGGCTTCTTCATAGACCCCGCGGGGAAAGTAGTTGCGACCAAAATCGTCCAAGGAATTAAAACCAGGTAAGGGCGGCCAGGGCTTCGAGTTCATAATCTGGCCATCGGTTAGCTGTCCGAGTGAGGTCGTCGGGTAACCGCAATACAAACCCGCGATTGCGGTCATTCCCATTATCTTCATTACTTCCCGTCGGTTTGCCATATTCTTATGTCCTGACCTTGATCTTCCAGAATCTGATTGTCGATCTCTGCTTTTCTTCCTGCCCATCACCAATCGTGTTGAGTCTCTGTCCTGACCTGTGCCAGGAATTCAGGCGACGCAGCACGACTCACAGGGGGAGTTCGTGAAACGAGCCAACGGAGGCGAAAGGCTGCGGCGAGCATCAGGGTGATCAGTAAGGCAAAAGGGATCAGGTTGAGCCAGTACCAGTCCTGTCCTGGTGGGTCGGCAAGGATGCGGGCGCCGTAACGCGCTACATACATAGCCCTGATTTGGTCCTCCGAGCGGCCGTCGGCCAACAGGCTCGCAGTCTCCTCTGACATTTGCTGTGCCTCGGGGGAGCGGTGAATCGCGATCGGTTCCCGCCAGCAGCACGGCGCGATCAACTGGTTGGTCAACCGGTGGTAGCTTTCCATCTGTGCCGGGGTAAGCGTCTGTGCTTCCGTGCCACGCGCCGCTCCCAGCATCACTATGCCGGCAATCATCAATACACTCAGCTTCATTCTGCACTCATTTCAATCTGTGGAGATATCGCACCAGTTCATCCAACTCCTCGTTGCTCAGTCTCTTGTCGAAGGCTGGCATAGTTCCTCGGCCTTCAATGATCGTCCTCCTCACTTGCTTGTCCGTAGCAGGCGCGCCGCTGGGCAGCGTCTTCCTGCCGAATGTCCCGTGCAGATTGGGCGGTTGCTTCAGCAAGTCGGGATGGGGCTGTTCGTGGCATTCCGCGCAATGCACCTCATAGGAGTACTCGCCCGCACTGACCTCCTCTGGGTCGATTTCGGCTTGCGGCTTGTTCGAACATGCTGTCATGGCAAGCACGAGGCAAATCACGAGGGGCAAAAGTCGCAACCAGACCAACCGTCTTGCTAGTCGCATCGGTCTCATCCTTTCGCAGGACGGTGGGCTGCTTGGCGCAGTGCCTTGAGAAGTTCGTCAGCCGTCCACTCAGTAGACCAGGACTTCACCAGCCTACCGTCTGGCGCAATCAGCGCGATGTTCATGGTGTGCGAAATCTGGTTGTCCTGTTCCTGGTAGTCGAGACCGAAAGCCTGCGCCAGTCGGCGCATATCCGCTTCTTTGGTGCTGGCAAAATCCCACTGGGAAAAACCGGAGGCGTCGCCCTCCAGATAAGCAAGTCCGTATTTGCGCAACACAGCCGGGGTATCGTATTTCGGGTCGAAGCTGATCGTCAGCAGGTGTGTCTTGCTGTAGTCGTTGGGAGTTGTTTTTAATTCATTGTGGATTCTGGCGAATTGGCTGCTTAGACGAGGGCAGAAAGTCGGCACCGGACAGCGCGTATAAATGAAAGTGACTAGCACCGCCTTGCCGGAGAAATCCTTGAGATGGATCGTTTGTCCATCCTGGTTGACAAGTGGGACATCGGGCACTTTCTCTCCGGGCATGAGCATATGCAGTTCGGCGGGCTGGACCTTCCCGCGCCCGGATTCATCGGTAATGCGGATATTTTCGAGCCAATAGTCGTTCCCGTCCTGGCTGACGACAACCTCGGCTGCGATTCTGTCCCCGGGTTGAAGCTCCTGCAACATCGCCGTGTTCTTCACTTTGTAGGGCATCGTCATGGCGGGCATGAACCCGGGAATATCGCCATGGTTCACGGTGACCTCGTTCGTGGCCAGATCTTTCCCTCTGACCTCGCCTTGCAACGGATAGGTCTTGCGATGGCTGCAAGCTAAGGCCGCTAATAACAAAATCAACGCTAGAGCTAGGGACAGGCCGAACTTCATTGCACCACCTCGTCCAGGTGAACTTCGACCTGCCGCGAGGATGGATCGGATTCATCCGCATGGCTGATCAGGTTGAGGGAGATTCTTTTGTCCCCGGAAATCATTTCGATCCCCCGGACGATGTACTTGCCGCTGTCGTTGGTTTTGGCGGTGACTTCCAGGTGCCCACCCCGTTGACCCGTCAGTTGCTCGACCAGGTCACACAAGCGTTGCGCGAGGTCGATTGAGTCTTCGTCCTGTGTCCACTTGCGGAAGCGTGCTACGCGCCGGATCTTCCCGTCTGCGAAACTCACCACACCGAGATAGTTGTCGTGCTCTGCCTTTTCGCTGATCAGCCAGGAGTCTTCTTCGCCATCAGAACTCTTGAGCTGCTGCAATTCGTAGAGTTTGGACAACTCCCGCATCACGCGCTCGCGCGGATCCCCACGCTTAAGAGTCATTCCCGAGAGCACGATCACGCCTTCGGCGGGTTGCGCCGATTCCGATGGTTTCAGGTCTCGTGTCTCCGCCTTATGAGTGGTGCCGGCGGGAGCGCTCGACGCGGTTACAAGCAAAAGCGATACCAGAAATGGTGCAACGATAGCTTGCTTAACAGTGATCTTTGCATTCAAGAAAGTCATAAGCTCCTCCACTGTTGTTTCAGAAGTGCAACCGTACTCCGCCGGAAATCTGACGGGGTGCAGCCAGCGTTTGCCCAAAACCGTCCGAGATGTATTGGCGGTTGAGCAGGTTCTCCGCTTCAAGCACCAGACTTACGTGCCGATGAACGGGATAACTGCCAAATAAATCCACCACGAAGTGGCTGTCCATGAATTCTTCGTTGGTGATGTCTTGAAACGCCTTGTCCACGTGGCGGGCGCGCAGGTCGAAACTCTCGCCGCGCCGTCCGGCGTAATGGAAGCCGAGGCTGGCGACGTGGCGGGGCGCGCCTTCCAGCGCATTGCCGGTCAGTTCGCCTTCGGTCACCTTGCCATCGGTATAGGCATAGTTCGCCAGCAAGGAGAACCGATTTGTCAGGCGGACGCTACCGATGAACTCCACACCTTCGCTGCGTATGGCGCCAATGTTGGAGTTGATGACCGTAAATTTTCCATCGACATCGCCAACTTCGGCGCTACCCACGAAGTCCGAGAGGCGGTTGTAGAAAAAATTCACTTGGCCGGAAATACGGCCGACGTTTATGTCAACGCCTACCTCGCCCCCTCGCAGCCGTTCCTCCTTCAAGTCGGGATTGGAGAGCCCACGGAATGTGGGGGTTTCGAAGCTGCGGTAACGCTCCGCCAATGTCGGTGCGCGAAAGCCCTGATAGTAGGAAGCCCGCAGCGCAACCGGCCGGCTGAACTGATAGCGCACCGAAACGCGCGGACTGGCAACATTGAAGGTGCGGTCGGGGAATTGATCCGGCGTGTCATCGGTCACAATGCGGCCATCAGTCTCGGAAAAATGATCGAAGCGCAGGCTGGCCAGTACTTCGATACGGTCAGTCGGGCGAAGGCTGATTTCGCCAAACGTGCCGACAGAGGTTTGTATTCCGCCGCCCAAAATCACCGAAGCCAGAGCATCCGGCTCGTTGAACACGTCCTGATTGTTCAAGCCATTCACCCGGCGGAAGTCTGCGCCTGCGGTGAAGTGTGAAAAAATTCCCTTTAGCGGTTTTGACCACTGGGAAGAGAATCCAAACAGATTTGAATTGGTATGGTGGCGGTTGGACACGAACGTCTCGTCATCGTCCACAACGCGAACGTTGTCCACGCGAAAATCTTCGTGGGCGTAAAAGCCGCGCACGTCCACCAAGCCATTGTTCTTTAGATCGAAGACCAGACCACCGCCCACATCGGGGACGTCCACGTTGGTTTTCTGAAGATGAATTCCGCCCTGGCGATTTTGATTGTCATTGCCGGCCCGGACGAAAGCCTTTACCGCGTCGGAAAACTTGAAGTCGAAGCGCCCTTGCAGCGCCGTCATGTCAGCGGAGAGACGCTCATCAATCGGCACCAACTGATCTTTGGGATATTGAAAATACCCGCGCGTCTGGTAGTAGTTGGCGGTGAGACTGTAGGCCAGCTTGCCATTCAAAACCTGGTCGCCGTATTGCGCCGTGCCTTTGAAGCGGTCGTTTTGTCCATAGGTCGCGTCAAGCGTAAACTCGCGCTTTTCGGGAACGTGCGTGATGATGTTGACCACGCCTCCTTCGGCAAAACTTCCGAACAGGCTGGATGAAGCGCCGCGAACCACCTCAATCTGTTCGACGGAATATTTCGGCACCCGGTTCCAGAACACGGTGCCGAAGAAACCGCCATTCAGGGGAAGCTGGTCCATCAAAACCAGAGATCGCGTGGCGGTATCACCCACGCCGATTCCCCGCATCGCGATCGAGGGATTCAGCGGAAAAATTACATCCGAGTTATCGCGTTGCAGGTTGACGCCGGCAACATAACGCAGCGATTCTTCAATCGAGCGGCCGGGCGTGTCCAACACTTCTTCGCGCGGCAACACAGTTGCGCTGACAGGCAGATCGGTCAAGGTGCGGGCGTAAGCTGCGGCGGCGCTAACCTGTACCTTCTGCTCGATCTTTGAGAGCGCAAGGTGAAAATCCAGCATGGTGGCGGAGCCGGTTTTCACTTCGACGTCCTGGGAGGCAGATTGAAAATCAGGGGCTGCCGCCTCTAGCGAGTACCCTCCCTCAGGCAAGTTGTGGAAACTGTAATGCCCTGAACCATCCGTCGTGGCCTTTTGCGTTGTTCCCATCGCCTTGTTTCGCAATACGACCGTGGCGCCAGCGACTGGCGCTCCACTGGGGTCGGCAACTGTTCCGGAAAGCGATCCATGTGCTTGTGCGAATAAAAAACTTCCGACAGAACTGGATAAAACACATATAGCCACAAAAAAGTAGAAAACGCGTATGCAGATGCGCATGACACACCTCCTCGATGAGACTGAGTACCTGGCCCGGGAATTAATTAAGAGAAGTACGGAGGACTACGGTCCAGCATGATGGAAGGCCAAATGAGTTTGCAGGAACCAGGAATGGAAAGTTCGATAACCTTGCTTGCCAATAGAGGCAACCTGTACAGGCCAACGATAGAAAAGCCTTGGGGATGGATAATGCGGCTGCATGGCTTGCGAAAAGGGCACGACTCATCCGGGCGACTTACAGTTGACGGTCCGGTCTTGGCTTCTGTCTTCGCGTGCATCGCGCAATGATGCGTGCCATCTCGGCGGCAGCATGCGGGCAAGGATTTTGAGGGCAGCGCCATAAGCGGCGCAAAAGATCCGAGTAAAACCACAATGGTGAGCAGCGCCGCCATAGTTGTAGCGGACTTCCGTAAGTCGGGAACTCTGATGGCACGACTGGATTTGGAAATCGCCATCCACGCGATGAGGTAGCTGAGCCCACCGAGCAGCATCACCACTTTGAATCCAAAAGACATCGCCAAAATCAGTGCGAGCACGGTCCCGATCACAGTGAAAAATCCGTTTACGCCCCAGGCCCAGGGAACGATTGCTGACGCTTCGACCGAAACGATTTGCAATCCCAGCGGAAATGGCATCCCCAGTACTACTCCCAAAGGCGCAAGGAGGACGATCGCGAGCAGCACTCGTGAACCTGCCGATAAGCCCAGACCACGGGAGAACACAACCGGCGTGATCAGGGCAGTAAGAATCAGAACCAAAAGCAACGCAGGGATGATTCGCGTGAGCGCGTGCCGTGGGTCTGCTGCAAAACGGCTTGAGACGGTAGCGCCGATGCCGGTGAATATGAGGAGGCTGGCGAGAACGACGGCGTAAGTATAAACCGGCTGGCCCAGAAATAAAGAGAACTGGCTCAGCAACGCCATCTCGATGGTGATGAATCCGAACCCCAATCCGGCAAAATAGAGAAGAAAGCGCCAGCGGTTTGGCGCGGACAATCCGGAGCGCGACCAGCGTGCCAGAGGAAAAAGAATCAGCAGTGCGGCAATCAGGACGCTCTGGGCCAGGAGCGCGAGCAGTGAGAGTTCCGCCAGCGGAAGGTCTCCCAGTAACAGTTGCCTCAGCCGCTTCTCCGTGAAGACTTCATGCAGCATCGCGCCGCTAATCGCAGACCAGCGAGTATGATGATTGAAAAACGGGCGGTCGTCCGTGGCGGGTTCCAGTTCGCGCGGGCCTGAGTTGTACACCTGAGCGAGATCATTGGTTGAAAGCAATGTTTGATAAATGGCCGTGCCTGGTGCAAAGGGCGAATACAAGACTTCCGGCGCGGGCACAGAAGCATCGCGTGGCGGCTGACCAACGCCGAGAAGATTATTGATCCGGCTAATGTCGTCCTGTGTAAAAGCGGACTTCTTCACCAGAAATCCCGCTTCAAACGATGGGCGGTCCGCGCCGAACATTCGCTTCTCCCAATCATCGGGAGGAATCCGGTAAGCGTAGAAACGCGCGGGAAAATCCTGAATGCCTCGCCGCGCCAGAGCTTCGCGGGCGGTCGCGAACAACCGCGGTATCTGCGGCTCCGGGCGCGTAAAATAGATGACTCCATCCGGCGATAGATGGTCGAGATAGTCTTCGAATGCTTCGCGGGTCAGAACATAGTTTTCCGAAAGCGCCAGCGCCCCGGATGCGACCGCGGCGTTGCTGATGGTATGGACGGAAATAATCGCATCATATCTTTCCCGCGAACTGCGTACGAAATTTCTCCCTTCGGCCGTAACGAGGTGGACTTCTGGCTGGTTGAACAAACCACCCCAGAAGTCATTCATGCGGCGCGCCACCGTATCCGTGATGATGGGATTGACCTCGACGGCAGTGATCGAGCTGGCACCGAAGTGCAAAGCGTCCAGTACCTGCGATCCTGCGCCGCTGCCAATGATTAATATTCTTGGCTGTTGCTTGCCGAGATACGCGATTCCCGATGAATAGTCCCAGTCATTTTTGTTTTTGTTCAGGTAGTCGCGAACGCTAGGGCGCAGGTCCTGAATTCCTGTAGCGGCAGTCCCGGCATCGAAGACGAAACGCCGCATTGCCGGCGTATTTTCTTCGGGATGTGCCTTTCGCTCATACACATCGATCCGCGAGAATGTGTTCCACTCCGTGTAGATTGGCTTGATAGGTGGCGTCACCTTGAGAGATGTAACTGTGATTGGTAAGAACCGATCGGCGTAGAATGCCAAAACCACAGTGGCGAGGCAGGCGACCAGGCTAAACGTCGCAAGCTGGCGCGCCTTCGACGCGCCAAACATTGCCGCCCCAAATATTCCCAGTGCCGCTGCGATCACAACCGAGCCGGAACCACCAAGCCGGGGCATGATCAGAGCCAAAGCTCCACACCCGATCCCCGCACCAACCAGGTCGTAGGCATAAAGACGATGGATACGCTGGGCGCCCCGAGTGAAGAGAAGCCCCAGTCCGAGTCCGGAGCAGAAGAACGGGAGTGCCAGAACAACGTAATAAAGAGGTATGTAAATCCATTGCCAGTGATCGGAGGCGAGGCTGAATGGATCGAACGGAATATGCTGCATCAGCCAGAAACAAACCAGGGTGAGTCCACCGAATGAGAGTGATAGCAGCGCCAGCGCCCTGTCGAGGGGCGCTCGTTCCCGGAGCCATGGCGAGAGGGCGAGGGTGACCCCCGATACTCCAAATCCTAGCAAAGCTGTGGAGATTACCAAGAACCCGAAGTGATACCAGAGCGCAACAGAGAGCACTCGTGTAAGCGACAACTCCAGCAGCAGGGTCGCCAGCGATAGTACAAAGATGCCAGCAGAGTGCCGCGTACTGATCTCGCCCGGATTAATTTGAGATTCCATCTTGCGCCTCGATGAGTCCTCCGTGGAAAAAAGGGGACTTCAGTGCTTTTGATCGGTCGCCGATGCCGTGCCGACTTTGACTTCGGTGGCGTGCAGTTGGTCACCCATCGGCATCGCGTGAATCACCACTCGGTCGCCGACTTTCAGGTCCTTTTGTGTGATTGTCTCGGTGCCTTTCACAAACTTCGTGGTCGGCATGACCATCACTGTCTTGTCACCCTCTTGTGTCTTCACGACGATCGAGCCGTCCTCGACCTTCGTGACCGTGCCCATAACGTGCTTTTCATTGCCGTGAGCGAACACGAGCGCGGCCAGAAACAGCAGAACGCAAAGTGTAGAAACGATGGATCGCATGGCTGCCTCCTTAGTGTTGGTGCGAGTGTTGATTGCCCGAAGTACCGTCTGACTTACCGCTTAGAAAATCTTCTTCTTCCTGCTCTTCAGCTTTCTCAGCGTCGCTTTTCGGATTGTATTTCTCCATGTCTCGGATCTCATCCGCGCTGAATTGCGGCAGATGGCGGATAAACAGCACCAATTTCCAGCTGTCATCGTCCTTACCTTCAGGTCCCCATGCGGGCATGCCGGAAAAGCGAATGCCGTTGTGAATAATCGAATACAGCTCTCCGTCACTCTTCGACTGAGTGTCGGGAAGCCTCATGTCTGGTGCCTGCGGATTTAGACCCTGGCCGAGGGCTGTGTGACCGCTGCCGTCGTTCGCGTGACAACTCGCACAGTGGTCAGCGAAGTGCTCGCGGGCCTCCTTGAGCAAGGAGTCATTCGCTGAGAATGGGTTCTTTTGCGTTTTCTGCTCACCCGCCATAGCAAAACTGCGCAAGCGAGTGGCGGCCCAGATCTCCCATCCACTCGGTTTGACTCGTGCGTTCAGTCCCGAGCGAACCAAAATAGCCATCAGTGCCCAAGGCACTAGGGCAACAACTAGCAGCGACGCGAGAAGCATTTTCTTAGCCATAGTTCATCACCTTGTATAAGCAACACAATGTTGCCCGGCTTTGGCCCTCGCCGCCCAAGACGGTGATCTCCTGTGTGCCAATCACCAGCCGTCCGGGGAGAGTCCAAGCTGCCGGCTCTCGCGGTTTTTCGCCATCTTCTTGCGTCAGGGTTTCAGAGAGAACAAATTACCGGAGTTGTACAGTCCACCGAAAGCGGCATTTCCGTGTAGTTTCCCTTTGTCATCAAAGAAAACTTCACGAGGGGCCCAGCCATCTTTGTTCCCGGTAAAGCGATGGAGCACGCTCTGCGACCAGGTGCTGCCCCCCGGCGTGAGTTCAAACACGACGCCGCAGCCGTAGCCATCGTCACAACGCGGGCTGCCGCCCTGGGTGGCCGCGCCGTAGATGTTGCCGGTCTGGTCGAACACCACATGAGATGACGGGAAGGCTCCGTCAGCGCCACCACTGAAGCGATAGAGAACCGTTTCGGACCAAGCATCGCCGGAAGGAGTCAGCTGATAAATCGTCCCGCAACCGTTTCCGCAGATCGGCCCTGTAAAATCGCCGCCTCCATATGTAGCGCCATAGACGTTTCCAGCTTCGTCTACGGTTACGCCAGAGTAAGGAATCTGTCCGTCAATACGGTCATTGTTGAACGAGTAAATGGTTTTGTGCGTCCAAATCCCATTGGCCGAGGTGATTTGATAGACCGTGCCGGCGCCATGTTCTCCGCCATACGCCGTGGTTCCGTACAGATTTCCCGTTTGGTCAATCGTCACTCCAGAGAAGGGGCCTGAGCCGTCATTGCCGATCTCCGTAAACGCGTAGATCACGTTGTGCACCCAACGACCGTGGGAAAGTGTCAGTTCAAAAACGGTGCCGTGCCCGAGACCGCTGGCGTCCGAAGTTGTGCCAAAAAGATTGCCAGCTTTGTCGAAAGTGAGGCTTGCCTGGGGATAAAAGCCAGCGCTGGGATCGAAGCGATGAATCGTTTGATATTTCCATCCACCGTTTGCGGGGTGGAGCCGAAAAGCCACGCCGCAACCATACTGACACGCCGGATTGCCACCCCACAGGGTTATGCCGTACAGGTTGCCCTTTTTGTCGATGACGAGTTCACGGTCGGGAGCCCAGCCATCCGGACAGGAAGCTTTTGAGCAAAAACTGTAGAGCACAGTATTGGTCCACACGCCGCCGGATTGCGTTAGTTTGACGATGGCACCAGCATTGAACGCTCCGCCGCTAAAGGTGGTGGCGTAAAGGTTTCCGGCCGTGTCGGCCACAACATTCGAGGGTGTTGCGCCGTCGAGACCACCCTGAAAGCTATAGTTGACCTTGAAGTTGCTGGCTCCAGCGCCAGTAGCGAGTAACAAGAGCGGCACTACCAGCAGAAACTTTCTTACAAATGCAGACAAAGCTTTATCGTGTTTCATCTCATGCCTCCATGTGGGTGTGTTCCTTACCGCTCCGACTCGAATTGCCCTCGAATCCAGATCGCATCCTTCCCTCGCGAGTTCCGTGAGGGTCTCGGTCACTTCTTCGTCGGTGTGTTCACCGCATCGGTTAGGGTTTCAGCACAAATAAGTTGCCCGCGTTGTAGGGGACGCCGTAGGCGTCGTAGCCATACAGCCGTCCCTTCTGGTCAAAAAACAGAGACCTGCCGGGTGCCCAGCCGTCATTCTTTCCGGTAAAGCGGTGCAGCACGGCTTCGGTCCAGGCTCCGTTGGCCGGAATGAGTTTAAAGACCACACCGCAACCGTAACCATCGTCGCAAGCCGGACGACCACCGCTGGTGGCGGTTCCGTAGAGATTGCCGCTGCTGTCCAGCACCAACTCGGCTCCAGGGTAGCTTCCATCTGCGCCGCCTGTGAACTTGTAGAGAATGTTCTCAGTCCACGTTCCGCCGGAAGGGGTCAACTGATAGACGATCCCGCACCCGCCCCCGCAATAGCGCCCGCTGAAGTCCCCTCCAACAAATGTGGCGCCGTAAAGATTTCCCGCTGCGTCCAGGGTTACGCCGGAGTATGGATTCTGTCCGTCGATTCGGTCGTTGCTGAACGAATGAAGAGTCTTCTCCGTCCATCCCTGGCCCGAGGGTGACAGTTGGTAAACGACGCCATCGTGATAGACACCGCCGTTGGCGGTTGTGCCGTAGAGATTTCCTGCCGGGTCGAAAATTACGCCGGAAAACGGGTTGGCGCCATCGTCGTTGTCGGTGAAGGAATGGAGGACCGTCTTGGTCCATTTGCCGTGCGCACCGGTCAGCTTAAACACCGTCCCAAAGTGACCGACATATCCGTCAGCGTCAGACGTCGTGCCGAAGAGGTTGCCAGCACTGTCGAGCGTGAGCGGTGCTTGCGGATAGTATCCGTCGGTATGGCTGAAGCGATGCAGAACTTTGAACTTCCAGACGCCTTTCGCGGGTGAAAGCCGGAAAGCCACTCCGCATCCGTATTGACAGGACTGATCGCCGCCCCAAAGAGTGATCCCGTAGAGATTCCCCTTTTTGTCGATCGTGAGAGTAGAGTCCGGAGCCCAGCCATCGGGGCAGTTGACGCGAGAGCAGAAATTGTAGAGTACTGTGTTGGTCCAGATACCGCCGGACTGTGTCAACTTGAAGATTGTACCGGCATTGTAGGTACCGCCGCCGGATGTCACTCCGTAGAGATTACCTGCGCTGTCGGCGACAACGTTCGATGGGCCAACTCCGTCATTACCTCCCTGAAATTGGTAGTACACCTTGAATGTCGTCGCTCCGGCTCCAGTCGCGAGTAACAAGAGCGGCAGTGCTAGCAGAAACTTTCCTACAAATGCAGACAAAGCTTTATCGTGTTTCATTCCATGCCTCCATGTGAGTGTGTTCCTTACCGCTCCGACTCGAATTGCCCTCGAATCCAGATCGCATCCTTCCCTCGCGAGTTCCGTGACGGTCTCGGTCACTTCTTCGTCGCATGTTCACCGCAAACTAAGCAAGGCCGTGCGCACAGTCTTGGAATCTCCAGCGCCGCCCCACGACACGAGCGCAGCGGATCCCGCGATCTGCATCCGTGGATATCCAAGGCTCTCTGCGCCTCCTTCGGCGAGCTCAACACGGCGCGTTTCCGCGTTTTGCCTCTGAACCTGTGCAGCCACCAGGCGAGAGCTTCCATTTTCGTGAATCATCCAGACCACCAGTACGCTGCCCGATCCAGAAAAGGCGAGCGTTGGCCGCCCCATGGGCCGGGACTCCCCGCGTCCCCCATCAACCTTTTTGATCACGGGAAAAGTAGCCCCATTGTCATTGGAAAACGCCACTTGGAGCGATGACTTCTCCTCGATGCCGGTATACCAGGCAACCGCGACTTCATCTCCCTTTTGCGCCAGTGCAGCGCCGTTCACAGGGCAGCCATTGAAGTGCCATCCATCGTTGTTCAGTGATGTCCCCGGTTGCCACTTACCGGACTCTTCTCGAACGGTGTATATATCGCGGATTTCCTCTTTTGTGTGGTTCCGGTACGCGGCTAGAAGGCCCGCCGACGTCTTCACCAGGCCGGTAGGGCAGCAGGTGCAGACGTCGTCATCAACGGTCTGCTCATCGCCGATTGTGCCTGAGGACGCAATCAGGGTCGACATCAATCGATAAGTGTGTTTGGTCTCGTAGTCGCGCGAGTCGAGCCAGACGATGTTTGCGTGATCGTGATTGTCTACGGCGAGCGAAGCGAAGCTGTGTTCTCCATCGTTGCGGGCAGAATGCACAATAGCGGGTGGCGTCCAGGTCTTGCCGTTGTCCGAAGATGCGGAAGTGTAAAGATAGTCCCCTTCCGACGGATGGCCGTTAATCGGCGGAAGCCTCTCCGTCCAGACACTGATCAGACTCCGATTTGGCAGCATCAGGACCCAAGGCGGAGCCTCAGCGTACGTATCGAAGTTCTTGCGTGCCACGACGGTTTGGGGCGTTGACCATTCCTTTGCGCCGCGAATAGAAAATCGCAATGCCATTCCCTCATTTACCCGCTCTAGCCAACTGAGAAGAACACTGCCGTCAGGAGTCACGGTTTCGTTCGGCGTGATGCTCCCGGACGGCGCGGGGTTTGGCAGTAACTGGACGGACAGTTCTTTGTTTCTCTTACACGAGATCGCGCAAATGAGCATCAGCAAAATACCGACTGCCCTCGCCACTGAATTCCTCGCCGCTGGCTTCACGATGTTTCTATCTCTCCAGGCCTGGTTCCGCGGATTCACGCAGACCGCAGTGCGTTCTTAAACTGTTCTACTGCGAAATCCCATGAAACTACTTTGTAAAAGGCGGCGATGTAGTCAGCACGGACGTTCTGGTATTTCAGATAATAGGCGTGTTCCCAGACGTCGATGCCGAGTACCGGAATTCGTCCCGCCATCCACGGACTATCCTGATTGGGTGTGGTCTCGATCGTGAGCTGTTTTTTGTCGTCCAGACTCAGCCACGCCCAGCCGCTGCCGAACACACTCAGCGCTGCTTTGGTGAATTGCTCCTGAAACGTGGCGAAACTGCCAAACCTGGAGTCGATCGCTTTCGCCAACTCCGCCTTTGGTTGCCCCGGCGCATTCTTCTGCATAGCCTGCCAAAAGAAGGAGTGGTTCGCGTGACCGCCGCCATTGTTGCGCACCGCCGTACGGATCGCTTCGGGAACACGGTCCAAATGTTCGACCAGTTCTATAACCGGTTGTTTTGCGAGGTCGGGATGGTCGGCCAAAGCTGTGTTCAGATTTTTCACGTAGGCCGCGTGGTGTTTGTCATGATGCAAATGCATGGTTTGAGCATCGATGTACGGCTCAAGCGCGTCATATTCATAAGCTAAGGACGGCACCGTGTAGGGTGCTGCCGGCGTGCTGCCCGTAGTCTGTGTTGCTTGTGCCGTCGCCATTTTTGGAATGGCGCCGCACATGCTTGCAATCACCGTCATTCCCATTGCTTTCATTGCTTCTCGCCGGTTTTCCATTCCGATATCCTCCTTGATCTTGCTCGGCTCGTTCCTCCAGAAAAGATGAGGAGGCCGGCAACAGCGACTGCGGTAAGGGGCAAAATTGGCCAGTCCGTGCGGCCAGTCCAAGAGGCACCGACAGTCATTCGCGAAATTGCAGATGGTGGTTACGATTAGCGTGAGAACATCGCATTTGACTGCCTCCCCATACCTTTCCCCCGAGGTTCTGAAGCGGGATCTGAAAATGCGGGGTTTGTCAGAAAGTGCCGATCGGTCAGCGAGTGCAAAAACGCAATAAGATCCCGCACCTCACGATCGCTGATCGAAAATCCCTCAATGAGATCGCTGCGCAACGGGTTCGCACCGTTGGCGGAAAGCGCAGCGTGCCCTTTTACTGCGTAATGTTGACGAATGACGGTCTCTAGTGTTGGCAGCGAACCGTCGTGCATATACGGTCCCGTGACGGCCACGTTTCTTAGAGTGGGAGTGCGGAAGGCCCCTTCATCTTCTTCGTCGGAAGTCACGTCGCGGAGGCCGTGGTCCCAGGGTTTGTACGCGCCGATTCCGTCTTCGTTGTAGAGGCCGGTATTGTGGAAGCCGCGCTCCGGAAACGCTTGACCCATCTGAGTGTGATTGTCGGTAAAGTTGATGCCATTGTGGCAGTGATAACACTCCAGACGCTCGCCGAAAAACAAAGACTCTCCGCGCTTCGCCCCTGCTGAAATTGCATTCTGATCGCCATGCTTGTAGCGGTCGTAGGGTGAATCGAAGGAAAGCAGCGTGCGTTCAAATGCGGCGATGGCTCTGGTGATGTTGTGCAGATCCACTCGACCGGCCTCTTCTGGGAAGGCCGCCGCGAAAAGTCCCGGATACTTTGGATCGGCCGCGAGCCGCGAATAAAGCTCAGTCTCATGGCCAACCATGCCCATTTCCAAGGGGTGATCAGCGAAAAGCGGAGCCATCATCTGTCTTTCAAGAGACTTGATCAGCGGGTTAGCCCACGTGAACGAGGGAAGATAAGCGACATTCGTGAGGGTCATCACGTTCCGGTTGCCCGGAAGCCCGTTTACACCAAGGTGGGTTGCTTTGCCGTCGGTGAAAGCCCTGGATTGCTGATGACAGCTACCGCAGGACATCGACCGATCGATGGAGAGACGCTTGTCATAGAAGAGGAATCGGCCAAGTCTGACCTTGGCATTGCTCATCGGATTGTCTGCCGGGACTGTGGGCGTGGGGGCCCAAGCGGGCTTGTTCCATTCAAAAGACAGGCCCGTCGATTGCGTTGTCGAGCTATCCTGTTGACCCCAGAGCGGAGTAATCGGCGCACAGCAAAGCGCTCCGATTACTCCCACAATGAGGCGGGCCCTCCCCTGGCCCAATCTTCGACTCCAACAAACCATCACTTCGGCTCCGCATAAAACACAGACTGTTCGCCTGCCGGAGAATCCCCATACGGAAGGCCAAGCGCTTTCATGATCGAGAGGCAATCAGCATCTCCCTCCAGTGACATACAACCAGGGGGACTATTCGCTGCATTCGTGCTTACATCGGACTCCGACAGGAGCTTGCCGAGGTCAAAGATAACGAGATCCTTTTCGAGGTCGAACTTCTGCAATGTCACGATGATGCGATTGGGATGCTTGCATTCATGCTCCGGCGCGGTCGTATCGCTTCCGGTGCCACAACCAGTGCTGCCGACGTGGACTGGAAATCCACTGGAACGCATCGCGGCTTTGGGATCTTTGATATTTGAAGTACCGGAAGATTGCGAAGGCACCGCCACTTCCTGCTTGAGCATGTCGTGAGGTGTCAACGGAACCACTACTTCGGCGCGAATGAACTTGTATCCGACCTGCCAATTCCATTCCATGGCAGTCATGTTCAAAGGCGATGGTGCGGTGATGGGGTCGATATGATCGAGTTCGAAGGGAACGCCCACTACGAACCGGATGCCGGCATATTGACCCGCAGGCACACTGCCGCTTATAAACTGGTGGATTGGGGCGTTGCCGTTGCGGCATGCACCGGTGCCGTCCTCCAAGTCCACCAAGGCAACGTTCTTGTATTGCCAGATTCCGTCCTGATCCAGGCTGACAGACACGGCTGCGCCGCTGGCATCAAGAAGCTCGACATTCGAAATGAAGAATCGAAGATCCTGGGGCGTAACCGTAGCCTTCTTAACTCCGACGCCCTCATAGTTCGAGCTACAAGCGAAAGCCTTGCCTGCAAGTCGACCGGCAAAACTGATCTGGATGTGTTGCGGTGTGAGCGGCTCTGTCTGTGCAAGAGCCAAGGATGCCAACAGCAAGATGCAGACTCCAAGATCAGGTCGTGCAAGTAGTCTCATTGTGGTTTTCTCCATTCTTGTCTTCGGCATCTCAGGATTTGTGAGATGTCGCCGTCTCGATCGCTATGTCTCAAATCGCAGTTCTCTTGACTTCTTAAGTGAGCGATACAGTCCAAGGAATCAGACACGCTTAGCCTTCTGTGCCTCACGCGCCCCCGCGCGAAACCCCTCGATGCTCGGTGCCAGCGCGGAACGCAGGTGCTCGGTGATTCCGGCGCCAGCCTTGGCTGGGGTGCCTGCATCAAAAGGTGGCTGAGGGTTGTATTCGTTGATTAGTTGCAGCATCTCGGCATAAACACGGCCACGCAACCGCGCCGCGACGACCAGACCGAAATCAATGCCGGCGCTTACGCCTGCGCCTGTGATTCGATTGCGGTCTTCGACCACGCGTTCCGGGACCGGGGTCGCTCCAACCAGCGGAAGCATGTCAACGAAAGCCCAGTGCGAAGTTGCGCGGTAACCTTTCAACAGGCCAGCGCAGCCTAGGGCAAGGGATCCAGTGCAGACGCTGGTGACATACTTGGCGCGGCTGCCGCGGTCGGCCAGAAAATCAAGTACGGCATCGTCATTCATGACTGCACTCGTGCCTTCCGCGCCGCCGGGTACGAACAAAAGATCGAGGTCTTTCGGACACTCTCCCAAAGTCGTGGTCGGAATGATCGCCAGGCTGCCGCGGTCGACGG
>Ga0335085_10007495_pt1 | contig 16896 bp, 11 predicted proteins | sample Lox_Sample_45_FD_206712 | JGI IMG/M metagenome (GOLD analysis project Ga0335085, IMG submission 206712) | Soil microbial communities from Loxahatchee National Wildlife Refuge, Florida, United States - Lox_Sample_4.5 | ecosystem: Environmental > Terrestrial > Soil > Wetlands | place: USA...
AGGTTGACGGTGCCCGGGCTGACCCGATAGGGCACGCCGTCGGTCTCGACGTAGGTCGTAGTCATCACCGGGTGCCGCTTGGCCGCCAGGGCCACGGCGTGACCGATGATATGGGTGAAGGAGATCTTCTCCAGGCGCCCGCCCGACTTGAGCGCGTGGTTCAGCTCTCGGCGCCGAGTCTCCAGCAACGCCACCGGCAGCTGGCGGAAGGTCGTGGCGGTGGGAACCGAGAGGCTCTCGCGCATGTTGGACGCGAGCCGGGCCGCCGGCCCTTTGATTTCGGTGGCGCTGCCGGGGATGGTGGGTTGCTCGGCCGGCTCGGGAACTGGAGCTCTCGGCGGAGAGGCGGCCGCCGCCTCGACTCCAGGGGCCGCTACGGCCGCTGCCTGGGCCTCGGCTCCGGGCTCCCCGTTGGCTCCTCCGTCCACGCCGACCACACCGCTCTCGAAGAGTCGCCGCCACTCGGGCGGTACCGCGTTGGGGTCGCGGAGAAACTCCTCGTAGAGCGCCTGGGCAAAGCCGGCGTTGGCGGTTTCGAAAACGTTGGGGTCCACGGGGCGGCTGTCGCTATTGGTTGGGATCGGTCGTGGCGGGCGTCTGCGTTGGCCGCCTGCATCGAAGATAACGTGTTGTCGCAAAACGCGGTAAGGGCAATGCGGTGGGTGGGGTGCCGTTTAACAGGATGTGGCCTTGTGCATCGTCTCCGACACCCGACGTCGTAAATGAAGTCGGACCCCTCCGTGACCCAGCCCTCAACGAGGAAGTCTTGTTATGCCTAATGCACGTTGGGCAATCCTTGCCATCGTGGCCGGTGCTTCGATCCTGGCAGACTGCGGGGGGAGCGGGAGCACGACCCCTTCGAAGAGCATCGCGAAGGCCAGCCCGAGCAACGACAACCAGACCGGCACCGTAGCTCAGCAGCTGGCGCTGCCGATCCGGGTGGTGGTAACGCAGGGCGGGATGCCGATGGTCGGGGAGACCGTGTCCTGGGTGCCGGTAGTGGCGGGTACCGTGACTCCGAGCGGCGTCACCGATGCCAGCGGCATTGCCACCGCGCTCTGGGGTCTGGGGACGGCGGCGGGTACCCAGACTCTCCGCGCCTCGGTCACTGGTGCGGGTTCCGTCTTGTTCAGCGCTACGGCGGATGCTGACGTCGCGGCCAACCTCGCCAAGACGGCCGCGGCGAGCGGGGACGCGCAGTCGGGTTTCACTACCGCCCAGCTACCGCTTCCCCTGCGCGTGATCGTGACCGATCAGTTCGGCAATCCGGTCAATGGGATCGATGTCGATTGGCAGGTGACGGCGGGGGACGCCAGCGCGATCCCGGCTAGCGAGACCAGCGGGGCCGGCGGGCTAGCCGCGGTCGGCATCGCTCATACGGTCGTCACGCTCGGCTCGACTGCGGGGTCCATCACGATCCAGGCGTCCACCACACCGGCCCTGACCGGGTCCCCCATCAATTTCGCGGCGACGTCGAACGTTCCGCCCCCGGCACCCAGCGCGATCGACATCAACATGGGCAGCTTCTTCTTTACCAGCCAGCAGAACGCGACTTCGAACCCGGCGGTCGATACGCTCAAGGCTGCTGGAACCGCGACGTGGCATGCGGTAGACGCAGGGCACGGGGTGCAGTCCACCGGATCTCCCGGCTTCAGCAGCCAGACCACGACGCTGCCGGTGGGGAATATTTATGCCGTGCAGTTCAACACCCCCGGGACCTACACCTACGACTGTATCATCCATGGTATCGTGATGAGCGGGAGGATCGTGGTGGTTCCGTAGGAGGTAGGAGGTGAGAGGTAAGAGGTAAGAGGACTGTGGAATCGGCCGCCTCGGCAACCAGATTGCGAGGCGGTCAGGACTCGCTGCAGAACTTCCGGTATTCTTCCGCTTCCGCCGTCACCCGTTCCGGCTCCCAACCCAGCTCCCGACCCATCAGCTCCGCCACCCGGGGCGCGGCAGCCAGCCCGTGGTGGCGGGTCTCGTAATAGAGGTGCACGCGCCGCACCATGACGTCCTCCACTCGACAGGCCAGCTCCCGGCGCGTCACGTAGACGACTTCCGCTTCGATCGCGGGATGCTCGTGGTGCAGCGCCTCGCGCAGCGCCCGATCTTCTCGGATCAGGTTGTAGATCGCCGCGGATTCGGTGCCGTAGTGGCTGAGCAGGTGCTCGACGGTGTCTCCGGAGAGTCCCAACTCGAGTCCCGTGTGACGAAAGGTTGCCCAGTCCTTGGTCTCCCCGCCGGGCAGGGGTTCCCGCTCGGTAGGCGCGGCCGCCGGGCGCGGTCGTCCATCCCGAGCCCGGAGCTCGCGTATCACCCGATCCACCATCTGCGCCGCCATGAGTCGGCAGGTGGTCAGTTTCCCTCCCACGATGCTGAGCAATCCTCCTGGTCCGGCCACGATGAGATGCTCCCGGGAAACTTCCGACGCGGGGAGGTCCTTCGGGGGCGCCACCAGGGTCCTGAGCCCCGCCCAGGAACCGAGGACATCGTCTTCGGAGAGGTGGGCATTGGGGAAGCAGGCGTTGGCGGAGCGCAGGAGATAGGTGACGTCTTCGGGGGAGGCCCGGACCTCGTCCGGCTCTTCCGGAGTATCGGTGTCGGTGGTGCCGATGTAGCTGAACGCGCCCCAGGGGAGCACGAACATCACTCGGCCGTCGATCGGGCTGGTCAGCGTGATAGCCGCTCGATGGCCGACGCGCTGTCGTGGCACCAGAACGTGCGCGCCCTTGGTGGTCCGGAGCAGCGGCGGGGCATTGGCGTCTTCGAGTCGGCGGATATGATCGCACCAGGGTCCGGTGGCGTTGACCACCACCTTGGCGAGCACCAGCCCGGTTTCACCACTGAGGCGATCCAGGACTCGGGCGCCGGTCACCTTGCCGCCGGCCTGCTCCAGGGCCGTGACGGCGACGTAGTTGGCCACCAGGGAACCGTGGGCCATGGCGGAACGAGCAGTGGCCACGACCAGCCGGGCGTCATCGCACTGGGCATCGTAGTACATTGCTCCGCCCACCAGGCCCCGCTCCCGGAGCATCGGTTCCATTCGTAGCAGGGCGCGCTTGCCGAGGATGCGGGGACGGCGCACATTGCGGAAGAGTGAAAGCAGTTGGTACAGCCATACTCCGGCGGCGACTTTCCAGAGCGGAAGCCGATCGCCCTGGTGGACGGGAAACATGAAGGGCAGGGGGCGGACCAGATGGGGGGCGATGCCAAGCAGGACGCGCCGCTCCCGGCTCGCCTCGAAGACCAGGTGGAGATCGCCCTGTTCCAGGTAACGCAGGCCGCCGTGGATCAAGCGACTGGAGCGCGAGCTGGTGCCGTAGCCCAGGTCGCTCTGCTCCACCAGCGCGGTGCGGAGTCCGCGCATGGCCGCGTCCCGCGCGATGCTGACGCCCGTGATCCCGCCGCCGATGACCAGTACGTCGATCGGCTCCACCGTGAGCCGAGCCATTGAGGCCCGATGCCAGAGCGAGCCGGCGCTCCCGCGCCCGTCCTGCACGTCTCCCGCCCCAGCACCTGGCTGGTCTGGCACGACTATCTCCTGCGTCCGGGAATGCGGGTGCTGGATCTGGCCTGCGGGGAGGGCCGCCACGCCATCGCGGCCGCGAAACGGGGCGCCGAGGTGACGGCGGTCGATGGGGATTCGGCGAAACTGGACATGGGGCGGGAGTTGGCCTCCAGGATGGGTCTGGTCGTTGACTGGAGATGCGTCGATCTGGAGGCCGCCTGGCCGGATCTGGGCCAGTACGACTTGGTCATGGTGTTCAACTATCTCGACCGCTCACACGCGCGCGACATCGTGGAGCGAGTCGCGCCCCGCGGCACGCTGATCATGGAGACCTTTCTCGAGTGGCAGCGCCGGCTCGGCTGGGGGCCGACCGATGACGCCCATCTCCTCCGGCCCGGCGAAATCGCCAAACTGGTGGAGCCGCTCCATGTGGTTCATGGCCGCGAAGTGTTCGAGCCGATGGACGCGGGCCGTCACCGCGCCGTGGCCAGCGTGGTGGCTGAGCGGCGGTAAGCTCGATTGACATTCGCTTGAGCGTTCAGGCTTCGGAAACATAGCATGCTCCCATCCCCATCGCGGCGCCGGGTCGCCCTCGTAGCCGGCGTTCGAACGCCCTTCGCCCGCAGTGGCACCGTGTTCCGTGACGTGCCGGCGGTAGCCCTGGCCCGCCGCGCCGCGCAGGAGCTGCTCCTCCGTAGCCAGATCCCGGGTGGCGAGGTGGACGAGGTCGCCTTCGGCCAGGTGGTGCCCTCGGTGCTGGCGCCCAACGTGGCGCGCGAAGTGAGTCTGCTCCCGCAGCTGCCGCCCACGGTCTCCGCCTTCTCGCTCAATCGCGCCTGCGCCTCCGCCGGCCAGGCGATCGCCTATGGGTACGATCAGATCGTGCTGGGCCACGCCGACGTGGTCCTGGCCGGCGGCGTCGAATCCCTGTCCGATATCCCGATCCTCCACTCGCACCGGTTCAGCCAGATCCTGATCGAGGCCAGCAAGGCTAAATCCCTGGGCCAGCGGCTGGCCGCATTCGCCAAGGTGCGCCCGAGAGACCTGATCCCCGTCTCTCCTGCCATCGCCGAGCCGTCGACCGGTGAATCGATGGGACAGTCGGCGGAGAAGATGGCCAAGGAGAACGGGATCACCCGGGAGGCGCAGGACCGCCTGACCTTGCTCAGCCACCAGCGCGCCGCCGCGGCCACCGCCGACGGGCGGATCCCGGCGGAGATCGCGCCGTGGCTGGGCGGCAAGACCCCGGACGCGATCGTCACCAGCGACAACCTCATTCGGGCCGACACCTCGCTCGATGCCCTCGCCAAGCTCAAGCCGGTGTTCGATCGCAAGTATGGATCGGTGACGGCGGGCAATTCATCCGCCCTGACCGACGGGGCTGCCGCTGTCCTCCTGATGGCCGAGGAGAAAGCACGGGCGCTGGGCTACCAACCGATCGCCTACGTGCGGAGCTACGCGGTGGCGGCGGTGGATCCGGGTTGGCAACTGCTCATGGGTCCCGCCTACGCGGTACCCAAGGCACTCGATCGGGCCGGGATCACCTGGAAGGAGCTGGGGCTGGTCGAGATTCACGAAGCCTTCGCGGCGCAGGTGCTCTCCAATGTGGAGGCCTGGGCCTCGAAGGCGTGGGCGGAGAAGCTGGGGCGCTCGGAGCCGGTGGGCGAAGTGGACTGGGATCGGACCAACGTGTTGGGCGGCTCGATCGCCATCGGGCACCCGTTCGGCGCGACCGGCGCCCGCCTGGCCACCACGCTGGCCAACGAGATGCAGCGCCGCGACGTGCAGTTCGGCCTGATCTCGATCTGCGCGCAGGGCGGGATGGGGTTTGCGATGGTGCTGGAGAGATAGGCCCGACTTTCATGGAACAGAGAAGAGCGGCACTCGGCACTGGGCACTCGGCATTAGGTAATCGACTCGAGGCGCATTACCCCGATTCGCGCCACCTGCCGAGTGCCGAGTGCCTGATGCCGAGTGCCCATTTCCCGGTGTCTGAATCCTGATGACGGCTCTCACCCTCACCGCCGAGAACGGCATCGCCGTCCTGACGCTCGATCTCCCCGGCGAGCCGGTGAACACGCTCGGCGCCGCCGTGAAGGAAGAGCTGGAGGCCGCGCTCAGCCGGCTCAAGGAGGACGGCACCGTCCGGGCGGTGGTGATCATTTCCGGCAAGCCCGACACCTTCATTGCCGGCGCGGACATCCACGAGTTCACTCGCCTCTCGACCATGGAGCAGTTCGAGTCCCTGAGTCGAGAGGGACAGGAGATGCTCCAGCGGGTCGAGGATTTCCCCAAACCGGTGGTCGCCGCGATCCACGGGGCCTGCGTGGGCGGCGGTCTCGAGCTGGCGCTGGCCTGTCACTACCGGATCTGCACCGATCACCCCAAGACCTCCCTGGGGCTGCCCGAGATCCAGCTCGGTCTGATCCCGGGTGCCGGGGGATGCCAGCGGCTGCCGCGGCTGATCGGCCTCCGCGCCGCCCTCGACATCATTCTCGCCGGCAAGAGCGAGCGCGGGTCCAAGGCCTACCGGTTGGGGATCACGGATGAGCTGGTACCGAAGAGCATTCTCCGGCGCACGGCGCTGCAGGCGGCCGATCGGCTGGCCCGCGAAGGTCTTCCCCACCGCAAGCCGCGCGGTGGCCTGATGGGCTGGCTCCTCGAGCGCAATCCGGCTGGCCGCCGAGTCGTCTACGCCATGGCGAAGAAGCAGGTGCTCGCACGAACCGGAGGGCACTATCCGGCGCCGCTGGCGGCGATTCAGGCGGTGTGGGCCGGGACCGAGTGGGGCGGCTCCACCGGATACGCGGTCGAACACAAGAAGTTTGGAGAGGTGGCGGCCACCGACGTCTCCCGCAAACTGATCCAGATCTTCTTCGCCACCACCGCGCTCAAGAAGGACGACGGGGTTCCGGCCGGCTCGGCCAGGGCACGACCGGTGGCGCGGCTCGGCGTGATCGGCTCCGGGTTCATGGGGGCCGGGATTGCCGGGACGGCGGTGAGCCAGGCCGAAGTGGACGTGCGCCTGCGAGACACCGAGTGGCCGCGCGTGGCAAGCGGCCTCTCCGCCGCGACCGCGATTCTTCGCGGCCGTTTGCAGCGGCGCCGGATCACCAGGTTCCAGTTCGAGCGCCAGGCCGCCCTGCTCTCGGGCTCGACCGATTACTCGGGGTTCGGTCGTACCGATCTGGTGATCGAAGCGGTCTTCGAAGATCTCGATGTGAAGCAGCAGGTGCTGCGCGACGTAGAGGCCGCGACCGGGCCCGATACCATCTTCGCGACCAACACCTCCACCATCCCTATCGAACAGATCGCCGCCCCGGCCAGACGTCCCGAGCGGGTCATCGGCATGCACTTCTTTTCGCCGGTAGATCGGATGCCGCTGCTGGAGGTGATCCCGACGGCGCAAACCAGTGCAGAGACCATCGTCACCGTAGTGCATTTCGGCCGCAAGCTGGGGAAGAACGTCATCGTGGTGAAGGACCGGCCCGGCTTCTGGGTCAACCGAATTCTCTCGCCCTATCTGAATGAGGCGGGGCGACTCCTCGGGGAGGGCACGCCGATCGACGTGCTGGATCGGATCATGGTGCGGTATGGGTTCCCGGTCGGCCCCATCACCCTGCTCGACGAAGTGGGCCTCGACGTCGCGGCCAAGGCCGGTGGAGTACTGCATCGGGCCTATGGCGCGCGCCTGGAGCCGGCCGCCACCATGACGAAGCTGCTCGAGGACAAGCGGCTGGGTCGGAAGAATGGGCGGGGCTTCTACCTCTATCACAAGGGCCAGAAGACCTCACCGGACGAGACGGTGTACGACCTCCTGGGCGTGCGTCCGGCCAAGACGATCGACCATGCCACCGTGGAGCGCCGCCTGATCTATGCCATGCTCAACGAAGCGGCGCTGGCGGAGGCCGATGGCGTGCTGCGGAGCCCGAGAGACGGCGACCTGGGCGCCATCTTCGGCTTTGGGTTCCCCCCATTCCTGGGTGGTCCCTTCCGGTTGATGGACGACCTGGGTGCCTCACGCGTGGTGGAGACCCTGAACGAGCTGGCCGGCCGCTTTGGCGAGCGATTCAAGCCCGCGCCGAGGTTGGTGGAGATGGCGGCGAGCGGGGGCAAGTTCTACCCGCGTACGTAATTCCACTGACTCGGTAATCCCTCCGAAACATTCCTCCTCGGCCTTGAGTAGTGTGGCGGTTCCTTTCTCGGGGTGGTCACACGGCCGCCCCTCCGGCCACGAAGGTTGCCATGCCGCTACCAGCCAGCCCGCCCGTCCCCTATGCTTGAAAGCCCGGGAATCGGAGTTCGATCGGTGTCGGAGGTGCTGGAGCGCCTGCAGGTGGGATTGGCCGGCCGGTATCGCCTCGAGGACGAAATCGGACGCGGCGGCATGTCCACCGTCTACCGTGCGGTAGACCTCAAGCACGACCGCACGGTCGCCATCAAGGTGATGCGCCCCGACCTGGCCTACCGCGGTTACAACGCCGCCCGGTTCCTCCAGGAAATCCAGATCGCCGCCCGCCTGGTCCATCCCCAGATCCTGCCGGTCCACGACTCCGGCGAATGCGACGGCCTGCTCTACTACGTGATGCCCTACCTGGGGCCCGAGAGCCTCCGGCGGCGGCTCAATCGCGTGGGCCAGCTGCCGATCGAGGAAGCGGTCCGGATCGCCCGCTCGGTGGCCGCGGCCCTCGACTATGCCCATCGGCACCAGGTCGTCCATCGGGACGTGAAGCCCGAGAACATCCTGCTGCACGAAGACGAAGCGATGGTGGCCGACTTCGGCGTCGCGCGGGCCATCCGGGCGGCCGGCTCCGACCGGGGCACCGATCCCGGGGTGGCCATCGGTACGCCCGAATACATGAGCCCCGAGCAGGCCAGCGCCGACCGGGACCTGGACGGCCGCAGCGATCTCTACTCGCTGGGTTGTGTGCTCTACGAGATGCTGGCCGGCCAGCCCCCCTTCGCCGGCAACGGCCCTCGCGCGGTCATGGCCAAGCACGTGGTGGAGCCCGCGCCGCAGGTTCGCACCCTCCGCCCCACCGTCCCGGTCGCCGTCGAGCAGGCGCTGGCCCGGGCGCTGGCCAAGGACCCGGCTCAGCGCTTCGCCACTGCCGCCGAGTTCGCGCGGGCGCTGGACAGCCGCAGCGCCGGCCTCACGCCCCGCGCTGCCCAGGAGGCGCGCGCGATCGCGGTGCTGCCCCTGGTCAACACCAGCCGCGACCCCGAGAACGAGTATTTGAGCGACGGGATCACCGACGAGCTGATCAACGCCCTGATGAAGGTGCAGGGCCTGCGGGTGGCCTCCCGCACCTCGGTGTTTGCGCTCAAGGGTCAGGCGCTCGACGTGCGGGAGATCGGGAAGCGATTGGAAGTCACGGTGGTGCTCGAAGGCACGGTCCGCCGGGTCGGTTCGCGTCTCCGGATCACGGTGCAACTCACCGATGCGTCCGACGGCCGCAGCCTCTGGTCCGAGGCCTATGACCGGGAGATCCAGGACATCTTCGCGATCCAGGAGGAGATCGCTCGCACCATCGTGAGCACCCTGCGTTCCCGGTTCCTGGGCGACATCGGCGATCCCACCGCCAAGCGCTACACCGCGAACGTCAACGCCTACAACCTCTACCTCAAGGGGCGCTACTCCTGGAACAAGCGCAACCCCGAGGGCGTGGCGGAAGGGATCAAGTACTTCTCCGATGCCATCACGGAGGAGCCCAACTACGCCCTGGCCTACTCCGGCCTCGCCGACTCCTACGCGGTGCAGCTCGACTATCGCAGCGCCCCGGTCGAAGAGGGGATGCGCCGCGCCAAGGCCGAAGCGCTCAAGGCGCTGGAGCTCGACGAAAGCCTGGCGGAGGCGCACACCTCCCTGGCCTGGGTGACCTTCATCTATGACTGGGACTGGGTCGGCGCCGCCCGGGAATTCCGGCGAGCCATCGAGCTGAATCCGCGTTACGCCACCGGCCGCCAGTGGTACTCCTGGCTCCTCATGGCGATGGGCCGGGTCGAGCACTCACTGGCCGAAGGTTGGGCCGCGGCCGAGCTGGATCCTGCTTCAGTCTCCATCCGGCGCAGCCTCGGCTGGCTCTACTACTACGCCCGCCAGTACGAGACGGCGTTGGATCACCTCGATCGGGCGCTGGTGATGAACCCGACCTCCGATGAGACCCAGATCATTCGGGGACTGACGCTGATGGAGATGGGCCGTCTGGCCGAGGCCGAGGTCGCGGTGCGGGAGGCGTTGACCACCGTCGGGGAGACGACCATCGGCCAGGCGACCCTGGGAGCCATTCATGCCCGGGCCGGCCGGATGGATGAAGCGAGGGCGGTGCTCGCACAGCTCCTGGCCACCGCGGAACTGCGCTACGTCTCGTCCACCAACTTCGCGATGCTCTATGCCGCCCTTGGCGACCTGGACCAGGCCTTCGCCTGGCTCGAGAAGGTCTACGAGGAGCGGCGCGGCTTCGTCACCTACCTCAAAGTGGATCCGCGGCTGGATCCGCTGCGGCAGGATCCCCGCTTCTCGGCTTTCGTGACCCGGATGCGCCTCGGCTAGAGGCCGGGGTCGTGGAGGGTGAGCCGGACTCCCTGGTGAGACTCTGCAGAAAGGCCAGTAACGTGTATTCCTCGCGGCGCAGGGCCGCGGCCGGATGCTCGCGCTTGCTGGTGTTCGGCGGTGGCGGTTCGGGCGGCACGATGCCCCGCAGGTAGGCCTCCTGGATGGCGGGGTGGATGTAGTACTTCCGGCAGACGGCGCGCGTATTCCCCAACCGCTGCGCGACACGATCGATCACCTGTACCAGGTTCCGCTTCGCTGCCTTCTCGGTCCCGGCGGGGCCCAGGTCCCGTAGTGCACCGGCTGCCAGCATGGTCCCAACCCAGGTCCGGAAATCCTTGGCGGTCACGTCCTGCCGGCCGCTGATCTCCTCCAGGTAGTCGTTGATGTCTCCGGAATCCACCGTCTGGCGCCGGCCCTCGTCGTCCAGATACTGGAACAGCTCCTCGCCCGGCAGCGTCTGGCAGTGCTGCACGATCCGCGCGATCCGGCGGTCGGTGATCGCGACGGAATGACTCACCCGGCTCTTTCCCCGGAAGCTGAAGCGGAGGTTCGATCCCGAGACCGCCACGTGGCGCCGCTTGAGCGTGGTCAGCCCGTAGGAACGGTTCTCCTTGGCATATTCAGTGTTGCCCACCCGGATCAGGGTCTTCTCCAGTAACCAGACCACCGTGGCCAACACCTTGTGGCGAGGAAGCCCGGGGCGGGCCAGGTCCTGTTCCACCCGACCCCGGATCTGGGGCAGCATTTCGCTGAATTCGAGCATCCGCCCGAACTTGGTCTCGTCCCGAACCTCGCGGTATTTGGGGTGGTAGCGGTATTGCTTGCGCCCTTTGGCGTCCCGGGCGGTCGCCTGGATGTGACCGTTGGGGGCGGGGCAGATCCAGACCTCTTTCCACGCCGGCGGAATGACCAGCGACCGGATCCGGGCCAGGATTTCGGGATCCTGGATCACCTGTTCGTCGGGCCCGAGATAGCGAAAGCCCGAGCCGACGCGCCGCCGCCGGATGCCGGGGAGTGCATCGCTCACGTACCTGAGCCCAGCGGCGTGGGCTGAGGCGACGTGCTCGTCAGGGGGAGTGGGCGGGGTCGGGCCGCCTTGCGAGGCGGCAGGGTCGCTCAGCACTCTTGTAACCTAATTCATCACCGCCTTCTCCCTCCACCGGAGCCTTCCTTTGACCCGCCGGCCCGCCTTATGGGTGCTGCTGTGTCTGGGCTCGATCGCCGGCGCCTGGTTCGCCTGGCGGACCTTCCCCTCGGCCTTTCCGCTGGTCAACCTCGACCTCCGGATGGATCGCGCCCACGCGCTGGCCGCCGCGGAATCGCTGGCGCAGGCGCATGGCTGGGGGCCCCTCACCCCCGGCCATACCCGCCTGGCGGCGACCTTCGATCTCGACGAGAACACCCAGACCTTCGTGGAGCTGGAGGGGGGCGGCAAAGAGGCCTTCACCCGGATGCTGCACGACGGGCTCTACGAGGCCTATACCTGGCGCGTCCGGCGCTTCCAGGCCGGCCAGGCCAACGAGACCCAGATCCGCCTCACCCCGGCGGGCCGGCCCTACGCCTTTAAGGAGACCCTCGAGGAAAAGGCCCCCGGTAACCTGCTCTCGCCCGATTCGGCCCGAGCGCTGGCGGAAGGAGAAGCCACCCGGAATTGGGGCGTGGATCTCCACGCCTACACGCTCGTCGAGCAGTCTCACGAGGTACGGCCGGGCGGGCGCACCGATCATACCCTGGTCTACGAGCGCGATCAGCCGCGCCTGGGAGAAGGACGCTACCGGCTCCGACTGGTCGTGGGTGGCGATCGATTGATCGAGCTCAACCACTTCGTCAAGGTGCCCGAGGCCTTCTCCCGGCGCTACGAGAAGATGCGCTCGGCCAATCGCGCCATCGCCTTTGCCGGTGCGGTAGTCATTGCGCTGCTCTACCTGATCGGCGGCTGCATCGGCGGGATGATCTACCTGCTGCGTCGCCACTGGCTGCTCTGGCGCCCGGCCGTGATCTGCGGAGTGGTGATCGCGTTCGCCCAGCTCCTGGCCGGGATCAACGCCTGGCCCCTGGTCTGGATGCAGTACGACACCGCGCTCAGCGACGGGTCCTTCATCTTGCAGCAGGTAGCGCAGCTGGTGGGAGGATTTCTCGCCGCGACCGGGCTGTTCGGACTCACGTTTCTTGCCGCGGAAGGCCTCTCGCGCCGCGCCTTCCCCCATCACCCGCAGCTCTGGCGACTCTGGAGCCGGGAAGCGGCCGCATCCCGTGAAGTCGTGGGCCGGACCCTGGCCGGCTACTGCCTTCTCGGCTGGGACCTGGCCTATCTGGTGGCGTTCTACCTTCTCACGACACGCGTGCTCGGCTGGTGGAACCCGTCCGAGTCCCTGGCCCAGCCCGACGTGCTGGCTCACTACTTCCCCTGGTATTCGTCGCTGGCGCTGCCGCTCCAGGCGGGGTTCTGGGAGGAATCGCTCTTTCGCGCGGTGCCGCTGGCCGGGGCCGCCCTTCTGGGCGATCACTTCGGCAATCGTCGCGCCTGGATCGTCGGTGGACTGATTCTCGAGGCGCTGGTCTTCGGCAGCGGGCACGCCACCTACGCGGCTCAGCCGGCCTACGCCAGGGTCGTGGAGCTGATCGTTCCCTCGCTGATCTACGGCCTGGTGTTTCTCCGCTGGGGCCTGCTCCCCGTGATCCTGGTGCACTTCACCTACGATGCCGCGCTCTTCTCCCTGCCGTTGTTCGTCTCCTCCGCCTCGGGCATCTGGGTGGACCGGGCACTGGTGGTGCTGCTGGCCCTGACCCCGCTCTGGGTGGTACTCCGGGCCCGGGTCTTGGTCGGCGGCTGGCCGGCCCTCGATGCCGGACTCAGAAATGGCGCCTGGTGGCCGCCGGAGCCGACCGCCGAAATCCCGGTCCCGATCGCCGCCGCTCCCCCGCGCGCGGCTATCTCTCCCCTTTCCGTCCGGCTGGCGGTGGCGGCCGGCGGCGCCGGTTTCCTCATCTGGGTCATGGCTCAACCGTTCAGTGCCCTGACGCCTCCGCTTCACGTGACTCGGACCGATGCGCTCGCGCACGCGCGGCAGGAGATGGACCGCCGCGGGATCCAGCTGCCCGATCGGTTCCGATTTTTCAGCAGCGTGGACGCAGAGGCGGGGCTGGATGACCGGTTCGTCTGGCAAACCGCCGGTGAGGCGACCTATCGTCGGCTCCTCGGCAGTTACCTCGATCCGGCGGAGTATGTGGTCCGGGCCGCCTCGTTCGAGGGGGACGTCGTCGATCGGGCCGAGGAGTGGCGGGTGGTGGTGAATGGCGAGGGCAGGGTGACTCGAGTCCAGCACCAGCTACCGGAATCGCGGAGCGGCGCTCGACTCGAAGAGCCCCAGGCACGGGCGCTGGGCGACTCGGCGCTGCGTGCCAATTTCGGGGGCGGTCTGGACCACTACAAGGAGGTGAGCCTCACTCCATCGGCCCATCCGGCCCGCCGTGATTGGCTGCTCACCGTGGCCGACACCACCACGCCCGGGCTCCCGCAGGGAGAGCGGCGCCTCGCGGTCGCGATCGCCGGCTCCGAAGTCGCCGACGCCTATCGGTTCATCCACGTGTCCGAAGACTGGGAGCGCCAGGCCCGCAACCGCGCCAGTATTACTCAGCTCTTCGACCTCGCCAGGCTGCTGCTCCTGGTGGGCTTCTGCATGACCGGCGCGATCCTGGGGCTGATCCGCTGGAGTCGGGGGCAGTTCCCCTCCCGCTTCGGATGGTCGCTGGCCGGCATCCTGGCTGCCACCGGATTGGCGGCGCTCCTGAATCAGTGGCCGGCGCTGAGCGCAGACTTCTCCACGGCGGAGCCCTATGGGCTGCAGGTGACCATCACCCTGATCGCGCGAGGCCTGGCCGCGGTGTTCTTCGGAATCGTGGTGGCCTTACTCGCCGGTCTGGCCTTCGGGCGCGGTCACGCGGTCCGGGAGGCTCCGTCGAGCACCGAGCTGCGCCGCGATCTCACGCTCGGCCTGGCCCTGGGCGCTGCTGCCGCTGGCCTATTGATCCTGGCGGACCGGGTGCAATACGCCGGCGCTCCGGACTGGCCGGGATACGGCGGTGCCGCTGCTCACTTCTCCTGGCTGTCGGCCGCCGTCTCCCGGATCGGCGGATTCGCGCTCCGCACCGCGCTGATTCTCTGTCTGGCCCTCATGGCCGACCGGATTTCCGGCGAGTGGACCAGACGGAAAGGTGCGGCGGCCGCGATCCTCGTCGCCATGGGCCCGCTGATTCTCCCGGAGGGAGACTTGAGCCAATGGTATCTCTGGCTCCTGCTCGGCCTGGTGATGGGCGGGTACCTGCTCTGGCTCTACGTCGGCTTTCTCCGCTTCGACCTCTCGCTGGCGCCGATCCTGGCGGCCGCGATTTCCGGCCTCGAATGGGTGCGAGTGGTGGTGCAGCAGAACTATCCCGGTGCCGCAGCAGGCGGAATTCTGGGGATCGTGTTTATGGGGTGGCTGGCGTGGTGGTGGCGCGGATGGCTTACCACCCCCTCGACGTGAGGCCTACGATGATCAGGCCATCGAGAATCGGAATCTTGGCAATCCTGGTGGGAACCTGCACCACCGGATCCCTCTGGGCTCAGGAGGTCATGCCCGGTGCCAGTCGATTCGATTGGCAAAGCGTGGTCGTGATGATCATACCGGACTCGCTCTCGGGCGTCAGCCTCGAGGTGAAGCCCCGTAGCAGGCATGACCAGACCGGCTTTGGTGCCCACTTTGACCCGGCAGAGACGAAGAAGTGGGAGGCCGCCAGCGACAGCGTAGTCCGCGCTGAGGATCCGCCTGCTAGTGATACATCCAAGGCCCTCCAAGGCCCGATCCTCCAGGATCGCAACCGGTTCAGGATGGCCGTGGGACGAGTCCGGCGAGCAGGCGCCTGGAGTCCACAGGTTCGCTGGTATCTCGAAGAGAATGAGCGCCCAGCGCCCCTGATCATAGAATTGAGCCTCAGCCAGGCGCACGACCTGCTGGTGGGCTTCGATCTGGCCGCCGGAGTCAGCGGCGTGGACCCTTCATACCATCCCTGTGGTCATACCGATGAGCTGGCCCCGGCCGAGGACTCGGTGAGGCGCCCAGAGGTAATAGACGCCAAGACGCCAGTGTATCCCAGGGACCTCGAGGCCGCGGGGGTAGAGGGAGAGGCCCTGGTCAAGTTCGTCGTCACCGCCAATGGAGACCCCGATCCGGCCAGTATCGTGGTCGTGTGGGCTACCACCCACGCAATCGGAGAATCGGCTCGGGACGCCATATCTCAGACATTTTTTCGTCCCGCGACGCAACGCGGGGTGCGGATCTCGTGCCTTGTCCAGCAGTCGATTAAGTACAAGATCAGGAGGGGACCCTAGGCCCACTGCTCCACCTGATCGGCTCGGAGGAATCTCTGCTTCCTCACAATCCCGAAGTCACGCTCGGCGGCTACATGGCCAAACACGAGCGCGCCGCTGCCTTCGGCGGCAGCGACGGCCAGGCCTACTCGGTCGCGATCTACCTGGACGATGAGCCCGACGCGCGGGGCCGCTACGGCGCGTCACTACTCTTTGTGCGTTGGTCACCGGGGGGAGATCACCCCGTGGGACACGTGGAGACCGAGGCGCTGGCCTGGGGCAAGACGCCGGCCGAAGCGGAGGAGCGGCTGAAAGCGCTCTCGCTCTTCGACGTCAAGACCGCTCTCGACGCGGCGATTGCGCGGGCACCGGAACCCTGGTGAACGGCCTCCGAGGGACTGTCCTGGAGCGGGACGGCGCGATCTACCGGGTCGCCACTGAACGCGGCGTCGTGCGGGCGGTTCTGCGGGGGAAGGCCAAGCGGGGCGGCCCCCGCGTCGTGGTCGGCGATCGGGTGGAGTTGGACGGTGACCCCGACACCAAACAGGGCTGCGGGATCGCCAGGGTCGAGGAACGGCGAAGCCTGCTGGCGCGACGAGTGGTGCAGGGGCGCGGTCGCGAGATCCGGCCCGTGGTCGCCAACGTGGATCGGGTCCTGGTGGTCACCGCCGCCGTCGATCCCGCGCCGGTCCCACCGTTGCTCGATCGTCTCCTGGTGGTTGCCGAAGCCAATCACCTCCACGCCGCTGTCATTATCAACAAGATCGATCTCGACCCGGCCGACGCCCTGGCGAACCGGTTTCGCCGCGCCGGCTACGAAGTCCTGCGCACCAGCGTCAAGACGGGGGAGGGCATCGATGCGCTGCGCGCCTGGATCCGGGGGCAAGAGGTGGTGCTGGCGGGACCATCAGGCGCCGGAAAATCCAGCCTGCTCAATGCGGTTGAGCCGGGACTCAGGCTACGGGTAGGAGAGATCAGCGCGCGGACCCGAAGGGGGAAGGGCACCACCGTCTCCGCGACCATGATTCCACTCCCGGGAGGCGGGTACCTGGTGGACACCCCGGGTTTCAGCGACGTGGGGGTCTGGGGAATCGAGCTGAACGAGCTTGGCGCCTGCTTTCCCGACTTCAAAGATCTCCTCGGTCACTGTCGCTTCAACGACTGCCGCCACACCGGAGAGCCGGGCTGTGCCGTTGAGGAAGGCGTGAGAACCGGGACAATCCTGGCGGAGCGGCTGGAGAGCTACCGTGAACTACGAAGGGAATTGGAGGCGCTGCCAAAGGAGTGGGAGTGAGGGATTGCCGATTGTCGATTGTTGAGTGCCGATTGGGGGAATGGGGGAACGGCCAACACCGATTGCCGATTGATGATTGCCGATTGTAGTACCGTCTCGCCCGCCTCTACCGCCCTGTCCGCCGTTTCATTGCCGAGTGCCGAGTGCCGAGTGCCGAGTGCCTAGTTCTGAGTTCTGAGTTCTGA
>Ga0335085_10007496_pt1 | contig 16896 bp, 12 predicted proteins | sample Lox_Sample_45_FD_206712 | JGI IMG/M metagenome (GOLD analysis project Ga0335085, IMG submission 206712) | Soil microbial communities from Loxahatchee National Wildlife Refuge, Florida, United States - Lox_Sample_4.5 | ecosystem: Environmental > Terrestrial > Soil > Wetlands | place: USA...
AGACGGTTCCTGTTGCCGGGTCCACCACAGAGCTACTGGCGGGAAGGTTCTTGTAGGCCGTCAGCATCAGCGTGGCCTTTACCTGGTCAGGCGTGAGGTTAGGCTGCGCCTGCAGGAGATCGGCCACCGCGCCGCTGACAACCGGTGTCGCCATGCTGGTGCCGCTTAGCACGTAGTACTTCGGTGACCTATTGTTGTGACCGGGTTGATAGTAAGACTGTGGAAGCCACGTCTGCGGATACGACGTGTAGAGCGTGGCGCCGCCACCAGCAAGAAGGGAGGCGACTTGGTTACCAGGAGCCACGATGTCAGGCTTCACCACGTGATCGATCATCGTGGGGCCTTTCGAGCTATAGCTGGCGATGAGATCGTCGCTGCGCGTCGGTGTGCCCTCGGTCTTCATGGCTCCCACCGTGATCACGTAAGGATCATTGCCCGGCGCCGTGATCGTCCCGTAGCCCTCGGTGCCCTGACTGTTGTCGCGGCCGTCGTTACCCGCTGCCACCACGACCACGATGCCTGCCTTCCAAGCCGCCTCGATGGCCTGGCAGAGCGGATCGACCGTGTAGCTCTCGAATACGGGGCGGCCCAACGAAAGATTAATGACGCGAATGTTGTATTGATTCTTTAAGGCGATCGCCGCGTCAATAGCCGCAATCACCGCGCTGTCTGACCCTTCTCCATTATGGTCGAGCACTTTCAGGTTGATAATGCTTGCCAAGGGTGCCATACCCCGGAGACTTCGAGTGCAGGTCCGACAGATCGAGTCCTGTCCGCTCGCGGCGAGAATCCCGGCCACGTGTGTTCCGTGACCGTAGTGATCGTTGGTGTCTTCTCCCGGCACGAAACTGTGTGCATAGACGATGCTGTTGCCGCTTGCCGGGGACTGCGGAACGCCCGGAACTGACTGGGACAGGACCCGATTACTGTTGTTGAGATCGTCCTCATTGGAGATACCGCTGTCAATGACAGCCACACCGACCCCTCTCCCATACCAGCCTGCGGTCCAGGCGGCTGACGCATTCACGGCAGCTGCCGTCAGGTCGAGCATGCCCTTGAGCTTATGATCCGGCGAGATGTGTGCCACCTCGGGATCGTTGGCCAGATCCTGCACGGCACCTGCGGGCACCGTGTACGCTGCGGCTTTGAGGAAGTCCAGTTTCGTTCTTAGGACCCCGCCGCGGTCGCGCACTTTCTGGTGATGTACCTCGTTCGGAGTGTGCTTGAACTGCACGATGACATCAACGGTCGAACTCGAGTCCACGCTTTGCAGATCGGGCGCGATCTTGGGCTTCTTGGCGGAGGCCATGGCGGCGATCCAAACAACTGTGACCGTAACTGCCAGTACTTGCTTGATGATACGCATTTACTTTCTGCTCCTTTCTAGTCTCACACTAGTTACTGATCGCCGCCGATGGCGACCGCCATGGCATCAGAATCGGTGCTCGTTCCCCAAACTACGCTCGTACCCCAAACGACGCTGAACGCACTTGGGTTGGAATTGGGCACTGAGGATGTGCCCCATACCACACTTTGCCCCGCTGCGTTGGTACCCCAGACGACGGAGGTGCCCCACACGACGGATGTGCCCCAGACAACCGAGGTGCCCCAAACCACCGAGGAGCCGTTCACAAGGTAAACGGTCCCGGTTGTGGAATCGTAGACTGCCGTGGGCGAGAGGGCACTGCCCGAGGTCGCTGGAGCGAGCGCCGTACTGCTTAGCGCGGCGTTCACATCGAGATATCCGGCTCCCACGGTGAAGATGTCATATAAGTCATAGTAAGTGATACCCGTAGAAGGGTCGGTGGCCGAGCTATACTGCGGGAAGCTCTTGTACGCCGTCAACATAAGACGGGCCTTTACCTGGTCCGGGGTCAGGGCCGGATTTTGCTGCAACAGCAGGGCCGCGGCACCGCTGACCATGGGAGTGGCCATACTCGTACCGCTTAACTGAAGATAAAGCGATGAGCTTTGGCTGCTCGTTGAGGTTGTGTAGTAACTCAAGGGCACATGGCTCGAAGGATAAAGATTGAATAGAGTGCCAGTCGTAGAGGCCAAGTCCGAAACAATCAGGTTGCCGGGAGCAACGATATCGGGCTTCACGACATGATCCAGCATCGTGGGTCCTTTGGAACTATACGTGGCCATCCGGTCATCACCGCGCTGTGGCGTCCCCTCGGTGTTCATGGCGCCTACCGTGATCACGTAGGGGTCGTTGCCGGGCGCGGTAACGGTAAGGTAACCATAGTTGTTGTTCGAGTTGTCGCGCCCATAGTTGCCCGCCGCTACCACCACCACGATGCCTGCCTTCCACGCCTGCTCAACAGCCTGGCAGAGAGGATCGAGAGTGTAGCTCTCGTAGATTCCCCGTCCGAGAGACAGGTTGATCACGCGAATGTTGTACTGGCTCTTGAGAGCGATCGCCTGGTTGATCGCGGCGATCACTTCGCTGTCCGTGGCCGCTCCGTTGACGTCCAGAGCCCGCAGATTAATGATGCTGGCGTTGGGCGCGATACCCCGAAACTTGACATCGCAGGTCGGGCAGGCCGAGCTTGCTCCATTGCCTGCAATGATGCCGGCCACATGCGTGCCGTGGCCATAGAGGTCGCTGGTTGTGCTCGCAGAAGAATCGAAGTTTTGGCTATAAACAACGCGGCTGCCGAACCCGCTCGATTGCTTCAAGTCGGCAACCTTGGTCACGCCGCTGTCGATGACGGCCACCCCGATACCGGTGCCGTCGTAACCCAATTGGTACGCGATATCAGCGCCGACCGCGGTCACGGCGTTGTTCATGGCCGCCTGCAGGGGACGGTCCAGGGAGATGTACTTGACGTTGGAATTCAACGTGGTCAGCCTGGCGGCTTGCTGGAGCGACATCTTGAAATGATGTCCTTTGAACCAGCCCAGATTCCTACCATGGATCGCGCCTACCGACGCGGCGGCCACAGCGTCGGAGGCGGCCGGCGTGTTGAAGTACTGCACAATGACGTCGGTTGACTGTTTCGCCGAAAGTTGTTGCAAGTCTTTCGACAGCTTGGCGGACTGGCCAAAGGCCAGACTGCCACTCAACAGGAAGACGACCACTGCAAGGCAAGTGCCCCAGACGGCAATTCGACGGATGCCGGATTTGGCCAGTCTTAATCTGCCTTTAGTTCTATTGCTCACGGTTCGACATTCTCCTTCGAAATAGAGTTCAGCTCCGCGACTCCAGGTGCATCTCGCTTTCCAATTGGGGATCGTCTCAGCAGGCCGCCTGAGAAACCCTGCCGTGCTGAGCAGGACGAAGCGCCTGCTGCTCCACGTTGAACCAAACAAAGCAGATCCTCCACTTCCCACGGCATGACGGACAACCCCAGTTTCTTCAGCCTACCCTTAGATCAGGTCAGGCTTGATGGTCCGCGCTTGGGACAATTTGTCGCGCGACGGAGTGAGGGGAAGACAATCTGTCGATGAGCTTATCGCTCTTGCTCTTATGAGGATTACACATTGCAGTGACGATGGGCCGCTGTAGCGCCGGTATCCTCACCGGCGACTTTCGGCGCTGAGGACAGCGCCGCCACAGCCATTTGGTGTCACAGTATTCTGTAATCAGGCCGGCGCCATAGGCTAGAATATGAGCCTAGGACACACACGAGGATTAGGGTACCTCCGGCGCACAGCGACAGGATGATGCGTGACTTTGAACTCGGAACTCAAGAAGCAGGTCGATCGTCAAGCTCGTTGATACGTTCAGCTGGTCGCTAACTCACCAGGGCTCGATCCGCGAGCCGCTCTTGCTCAAACCGCACGTTGCAGCACCTGGAATCCGCTGTGGACAACTCCGTCGAGGATCCGGCTCCAGACGACTCGTGCGTTTCCTGTATCGAAAGCGTGCCGGAAGCGTACCTCCTGGCCGACACTGACTGCGGCGTAATCGTGGGCAACACGGAACCCGTGTTCGCTGACGTCAATCAAGCGGCCGCGTTGCTCAGATCCGGGCCGCCCGTTCCAAAACAGCGCTACTTCACCCTGTGCCGGCCTTCGCTCCTCTTTTCTCTTTACCATCAGCTTGGCTTCGGCCCGTTTGCTCTGCGCGGGAGACTCGCATTTGGGAGCGGCCCCGTAGAGTCTTAGTTTCCGGCTCAACGTGCGACGGGAGATACCCAGCACCTGGGCCGCCTTCTGATGATGTCCTCCGGTCTGGTCCAGAACTCGCAGAATCGTCTCCCGCTCCATCTCTTCGAGATCACTTGTGCAGCGGGCCTCTGCGGCCCCAAAGCCGGAAGTCGAAAGACTGGCGGGCGAAGAGTCAATAGGAGAGTGCCCGGCGCCGAGGAGCAGATCAGAGGCTCGAATTTCACAGTGCTCCGCGAGAATCGCGACCTTCATCACGATATTGCGTAGCTCACGTACATTGCCAGGCCAGGAGTGGGCTTTCAGAGCGCTTGCGGCATCAGGCAAGAAACGCAGTTGCTCATCGTGCTGTCGCAAGAAGAATTCGGCAATCGGAATGATGTCCTCCGGCCGCTCTCGAAGAGGTGGCACCTTAAGATGAATCTGAGTGAGGCGGTGGTAAAGATCCTTTCGCAATCTCCCTGCCCGCATCCCCTCTTCGAGATCCTGGTTCGTCGCGGTTACGATGCGGGCGTTAACAGAGACCTTGCGCTTTCCGCCGAGCCGATAATAGGGAGCTCCATCCAGAACCCGAAGGAGTTTCACTTGAGTCTTCGGGTCCATTTCCCCAATTTCGTCCAGAAACAGAGTTCCCTTATCGGCCAGTTCAAAGAGACCGGCCTTGCTCGCGTCGGCTCCGCTAAAGGCTCCTTTCTCGTATCCGAATAGCTCGCTCTCGACGAGATGATCGGGAAGCGCGGCGCAATTGACGTCTACCCAGGGCATGGCACAGCGCAGCGAATAAGAATGGACGGCTCGGGCGACCACCTCTTTACCGCTTCCGCTCTCCCCTGTAATGAGGACGACGGCGTCAGTCAGCGCCACTCGCTTCACCACCTGCATTAACCGCTGCATCCGCGGGCTGCAGATAACCGCGGTCATGCCGAGCAGCACCTGGTGCTTATCAACTTGGGGAAAAGGCGTTGGAGGGAAGTAGGCAGCGTGCGGTTCCAGCATACTACGAGAGTTATCGGCGGGTGCGGAGCGTAAGTTTAAGCCCGAGAACATTCTCAAATCCAACGTCCTTCGTCCTACTGACCAATTTGTCCTGTCTTGGGACAGTTTGTCGCTTCCTCCTGCGTCAACATCAGGGGCAGGTCGCTAGGAATCGCCGAATTAACGGTACATAGCTCGTCCCAGCAAGGCGTCAGGGGTTTGGAAATCAGGATGCCCATAAGGGCGTGAATCGAGCTTCGCTGGAGCCGAACCCTATGACGCCTATACGAATGAAGGCCAAAATCTTTATCGGTCTGGTCCTATCCACGGGTCTGACGGTCATCGCCTATGGACTGTTGCACTGGGAGTCGCGCGAGCTGCCCAAGTATTTGTGCTACCTGGTCATGGCCCTGGTGGCCTCGCAGCTCAAGGTCTCGCTGCCGGGTATCACGGGCACCATGTCAGCCAATTTTCTCTTCGACCTCATCGGCGTCGCGGAACTGGGGCTCGGCGAGACCCTGGTGATGGGGTGTTTAGCCGCTGTACTCCAATGCTTATGGAAAGCCAAAAAAAGTCCCCAGCCGATCCAAATACTGTTTAATGTCGCGAATATTGCCAATGCTATCGGGATTGCCTATTTCGTTTATCATCTTCCACTGAATGGCAAGGCCGACCACCGCATTCTCCTGCTGGCAGCGGCGGCTACGGCGTTCTTTGTGGTCAACACCTTGCCGGTGGCAACCATCGTTTCTTTGACTGAAGGAAAGAAGCTCGTTGGGATGTGGCAAACCTGCTATTTCTGGTCGTTCCCTTACTACCTCGTAGGCGCTGCTTTAACCGCACTTCTCGGCGTCTTAGGACACTTGGTCCGGTGGGAAGCTCCCGCTCTCGTCCTGCCCATTATCTACTGGATTTTTCGTTCTTACCGTCTCTACCTGGGGCACCTGGAGGACGAAAAGCGGCATGCGGAAGACACAGCAGCGCTACACCTTCGCACGATCGGGGCATTAGCGCTGGCAATCGAAGCTAAAGACGACAGCACGCGCCGTCACTTGCACCGAGTGCAGATTTATGCGGTGGAGCTGGCGCAGGCGATGGGATTGCGGGGAAAAGAGCTTGATGCCGTGCGCGCCGCGGCCCTGCTGCACGACATTGGTAAACTGGCGGTACCTGAACACATCATCTCCAAACCCGGCAAATTGACTCCGGAAGAGTTTGAAAAAATGAAGGTTCACCCCACCGTCGGAGCGGAGATCCTGGAGCGGGTTCAATTTCCGTATCCCGTGGTACCCATCGTGTTGGCGCATCACGAGAAATGGGATGGGACGGGTTATCCTCGCGGGGTACGCGGTCGGGACATACCTATTGGCGCGCGTATTCTGGCCGCCGTCGACTGCCTCGACGCGCTGGCCTCCGATCGCCAGTATCGGCGGGCCCTGCCGCTGGACGGTGCTATGGAGATAGTGGCTTCTGAGGCCGGCAAAAGCTACGATCCCGAGGTCGTGCAGGTATTGCAGCAGCACTATCTCGAGTGGGAGCGAATGGCACAGACGGCGGGCAACAATGCGATACCGCTATCGACAGATGTGAGAATTGAGCAAGGCGCGATGCCCGCGGCCGGCTTTGAACACGCCGAAGGCGCATCTCAAACCGAATCGGCCCGAACGGATTTCCTCTCTTCCATTGCCGGCGCCAGGCAGGAAGCTCAAGCCCTCTTCGAGTTGAGCCAGAATCTTGGAAGTTCGCTCAGCCTGTCGGAGACCCTTTCGGTATTGGCGGTTCGCCTGAAACACATCGTTCCCTTCGACACCATCGCGATCTACCTCCTGCGGAACGAGACCCTCGTCCCCGAATACGTGACCGGCGAAGATTTTCGACTGTTCTCGTCCCTGAAGATTCCGCTGGGAGAGGGATTGGCAGGCTGGGTCGCAGCGAATCAGAAGCCGATTATCAACGGCAACCCGTCCGTTGAGCCCGGGTACCTGGCGAGCCCTTCGACGTTCAGCGTGCTCCGCTCGGCCGTGGCAGTGCCGCTCGAGGGCCTGAACGGAGTGGTCGGCGTACTGGCGGTGTACCAGACTCAAAAGGACGCGTTTACCCGCGATCATCTTCGAATCCTGCTGGCCGTCAGCCCTAAGGTTGCCCTGTCAGTTGAAAATGCCCTCAAATATGAGCTGGCTGAGACTTCCGCCACGGTTGACTACCTAACCGGACTGCCCAACGCACGCTCTCTCTTCCTGCACCTGGATGGTGAATTAAACCGCTGCAAACGTCATGATATTCCTCTTTCCGTTCTGGTCTGCGATTTGGATGGCTTCAAGCAGATCAATGATCGCTTGGGGCACCTGGAAGGAAATCGCGTGCTACGCCAGGTAGCTGATGGACTAAAGGGCGCTTGCCGGGAGTATGACTACGCAGCTCGCATGGGCGGGGATGAGTTTGTGGTAGTGATGCCAGGGCTTCGGAGAGAAGCCATCAAGGCCATGGAGGCTCGCTTCTGCGACCTCGTGGCCGAGATCGGACAGCAGATTGAAGCACAGGATTCTCTGGCGCTAAGCGTCGGTGAAGCTCATTATCCGGAGGACGGTATTGACGCCGAAGAGCTGCTCGCCCATGCCGATCGCCGGATGTACACGGTGAAGCGGCAACACCACGCAAATGTGCCCGGCTGCGTTCCCCTGTTGATCAGTCCCAAGCCAACGACCGCGATGATTCAGTAGAGAAGATTCACAGGCCTTACCGATGGCGAGGAGGATAACCAGCAGCTTCGCGACCCTCCGCTTGTGGATTAGGGCTTCTTCGTCAATCCTCGACACTCCTGCATCCGCCCGCTTGAGATGCCTGCCACGGATTCCGATGCCACGCCAGGCCGCAGGGCTGAGTCAGGGGTTCGTATCTTACGGGCCACCCTCGGCGGGCCTCGCGATCCAGGTGACACTAATGTCTCAGGGCGCGACTACCGATGATATTACATAGATGTCGACTCATTGCATTGTGCGGCATGTAGTCAAGATCCTGGCCACGCTCCTTGTTGGAGGCTTCCTGGGCGCGACTATGGTGCGGCTCTCTCCGGGATTCGGAGTAGACGAACAGGAGCTCGACACGCGGCTGAGCGCTGACAGTATCCGCGCCCTTCGGCACGCTCGCGAACCGGAAGAGCACATCCTGCCATTCTATGTACAGTACCTGTCCGGGCTCTTCAAGGGAAATCTCGGTGTCTCGCATTCGCTGGGACGTCCAGTCGCGGAGCTTTTGGCCGAACGCATTCCCGTAACTCTTCGTTCCGTCGGCACGGGAGTCTTGGGAGGTTGGCTGCTGGCACTCGTACTTGCCCTGCCGAGTGCAACGTATCGGCTCAGGGCTTACGATCTGTTCTCCACACTTGTCAGTGGTATTTTTCTTTGCCTTCCCTCTGCCGTTCTCGCCTTGCTGCTGCTCTTTACGGGCGGCGCGCCGGGGTGCGCGATCGCTCTGGTCTTGTTTCCGAAGCTGTTTCGCTACACGCGGAACTTGCTCCTCGAGACGTATAGGGCGCCGCACGTGCTTACCGCCCAGGCCAAGGGTCTCAGCAGAACACGGATTCTGGCGTGGCACGTATTGCCCTACGTAGCGCCCCAACTCCTGGCCCTCGGAGGAGTATCGGTAAGTATGGCCTTCGGAGCGGCTATTCCAGTTGAGGCGATTTGTGACTCACCGGGAATCGGTCAACTGGCATGGCTGGCAGCGCTGGGGCGCGACTTGCCAGTCCTCGTGAACCTTACGTTACTGGTCACTCTCGTGACCCTGGTGGCCGGCACCGCCTCGGAGTTGGCTGGGACAATGAGCACTATGCAACCCCGATGAGACTGGAACGAAAACTGGCCTTGGGATTATTGGCCCTCGTCTTTTCGGCCACGATCATGGCTGGGGTACTTTCCCCCCCCTCCTACTCTCAACAGTTCCGAGATTTACCCAACGCACCGCCTTCGCGCGCCTTTCCGCTGGGCACCGATGAGCTTGGCCGCAGTCGGCTGTCACGGCTGCTCGAGGGCACCCGGGTCTCACTTCTCCTCGCCCCGGCGGCGGCTGTACTCTCAACCTTGCTGGCCGGCCTGATAGGCGGCGTGGCCGGCTATCTGGGAGGCTGGTGGGAGCGCCTCGCGATGGGTGCCACCGACCTTGTCCTTTCCCTTCCCTGGCTGTTTCTGCTGCTGACCGTGAGAGCCATGTTGCCTTTGAACGTTTCTCCCCTGGGATCCGTTCTCATCACCTTCGCTTTGCTGGGCCTGCTGGGCTGGGCCGCCGCCGCTCGGGTGGTTTGCGCAGGCGCCCGCTCCCTGCGCAATAGTGATTTCATTCTGCGGGCTCGTGCTGGAGGTGGCCGGGCCGGGCGTGTGCTCCTGGTCCACGTTTTGCCGAACTTGAAGCCGGTCCTATATGCGCAGTTCTGGATTTCTATCCCAGTCTTCATTCTCGCGGAAGCAAACCTCGGAATACTGGGCCTGGGAGTTGCCGAACCACTCCCCTCCTGGGGCAGCCTCTTGCGCGATCTCGAACATTGCGATCTTCGGATGCTCACCGCCGCCCCGTGGCTGCTCGTACCTCTTGCTCTGCTGGCAGTCGTTGTGACTTCTTTTCAGATCCTACTTCCGACGGAGGATTTCCCTTCATGATGCGACGTTGTTTGGTTCTGACTGCGGCCGCTGTGATCCTGCTGGGCTCCAACTTGCTCGGCCAACGAGGTGGCGAGCTCCGCTTATGCCTCCGGGCGGAACCCAAGACGTTCAATCCTGTGCTGGTTGATGACGAACCCTCCGAGACGATCCGTTATCTCACCGCTGGAGTCTTGATTCGGCTGAACCGGCGTACCCAGCAACTGCAGCCCGAGCTGGCAACCTCGTGGAAGCTTATGGCGAACGGGCGGAGGATCAGCTTCACTCTGCGCCCAGGCCTCGCCTTCTCTGACGGCACGCCTTTCTCAGCCCGCGATGTTGCCTATACGATGCAGACCCTGATGAACCCGAGTCTTCATTCTCCGGCCGGCGATTCCTTTCGATCGAGTTCCGGCCCGGTTACCGTCGAGACAGCCGGAGACTACCATATCACCATCACCTTCCCTGCGGCGGTCGCGGGGGTCGAGAGACTCTTCGATCAGGTGGGTATTCTTTCCTTCCGTTCGCCTCAGAAAGAGATGGCTACGCTGGGGCCGTTCTATGTCGCGGAACACAAACCTGGCTCCTACGTTCTTCTCAAGCGGAATTCCCATTATTGGAAGCGAGACGAGAACGGCCGGAGTTTACCCTATCTGGATTCCGTTCGTCTGGATATCCAACAGAATCGAGATATCGAGGCGCTTCGCTTCGAACGGGGCCAGATCGACGTGATTAACAGGGTGGATCCTGGCACGTTCGAGCGCCTTGCCGCAGCGGTGCCTTCCTCGGTCCAGGACTCGGGGCCGTCCATGGACTCAGAACAGATGTGGTTTAACCAGGTCCCTAGCTCGCCGATTGCGGCCTACAAGAAGGCGTGGTTTCAATCGAGGGATTTCCGGGGGGCGATCTCAGCGGCCATCAATCGTGAGGATATCTGCCGTGTCGTTTATCACCAGCACGCGCGTCCAGCCTCCGGACCAGTCTCGTCGGCAAACCAGTTCTGGTTCAACAGATCGCTGCCGAGCAACGCTAGCGATCCTTCGGGTGCTCTCCACCGCCTCGAACAGATTGGTTTTCACCTGGATCACGGTGTCCTGCGTGACCGGGATGGTAATCGGGTGGAGTTCTCCCTGGTCACGAACGCCGGCAACGAAGCTCGCGAGCACATGGCGGCAATGATTCAACAGGACCTCGGCAGGCTCGGAATACGACTCAATGTGGTGACTCTCGATTTTCCCTCCTTGATTGAGCGCATTGCTCACACATTCGACTATGAGGCCTGCCTGCTTGGCTTGGTGAATGCGGACTTGGACCCTAGCTCACAGATGAACGTCTGGCTGAGCTCGGCGAGCAACCACCAGTGGAATCCCAACCAGAAGTCTCCAGCGACGGACTGGGAAGCTGAGATTGACCGATTGATGCTGTCCCAGTGCTCAGAGATGGACATCCGCAAGCGCAAAGCCTACTTTGACCGCGTCCAACAAATAGCGTGGGAGCAGCAGCCGTTCATCTATTTGGTAAACAGGAACTCACTGTCTGCTTTTTCTTCCACCTTGCGCAACGTAACGCCCGTCGTGCTGGAGCCGCAGATTCTGTGGAACGTCGAACGATTATGCTTCGTGACGGAAACTGCCAAAAATCGACGATGAACCAAACTCATCCACTTCTGTCTGTCAGTCTCTCGGTCGACTATGCGTCCAGGCCCGGAGTGCTCCGCAATGCGGTTGTCCAGATGGAGCGGGGAGAAATCCTGGGTTTGGTAGGCCAGAGCGGATCCGGCAAAAGCACGCTCGCATTGGCGATCCTCAAGCTCCTCAGTCTCAAGGGAGGCATTGCACGAGGGAAGATCGACTTCTGCGGCCGCAACTTGATGCAGTTCAGTGAAAGAGAGATGCGTCAAGTGCGGGGCCGGCAGATTGGGTTGGTGCTGCAAAGTCCACTCTCATCCTTGAATCCTGCCTTGAAAATTGGTACTCAGTTGTCCGAAGCTTGGAGAGCTCATTCTCGGCCAGGCCCGGACTATAGCATCCGCCTGCGCGAGTCGCTCCAAAGCGCCAGCCTTCCTGCCGACGACCAATTCTTGCGCCGCTATCCGGGGCAACTGAGCGTCGGCCAGGCACAGCGAGTGCTCATTAGCATGGCAATTCTTCACCGTCCCGCGCTTCTGATAGCCGACGAGCCTACCAGCGCCCTGGACGTGATTACCCAATCGGAAATCGTACACTTATTCTCTCTGTTGAATCGTGAACTTCACATGGGAATACTCTATATCTCTCACGACCTGCTTTCGGTCGCCTCCTTGTGTCATCGCATCGCAATTTTGCATGAAGGCGAACTCGTCGAATGCGACACGACCGAGCGCGTGTTTCAAAGCCCTGCACATCCCTACACCCGTCGGCTGATCGGTTCGCTTCCGAGAAATCCTTTTTAGCCGGACAGAACTTTAGTTTTCCGCATCTATAAACAAAGTCGCGTAAGGCTCAAATCGTGACTTGGTAGCGACGGGCCTTTCAGAGACCAACAGCCTGACTCGCCGTCTTTATGACGCTGTTTGGTTTGACGTGAGTCCCCACCACGGACACCAACCTTGCCGCCGACACGTCAGGGATACGCCGCAGCTGCACTCGTCAGCTCATTGAAACAGCCCAACCACCACACTTTATGACTATACCGGGAACCGAAGGCTCTCCTCTGACAATAGACATCGCCATCTGTCTCGCGGAATTTGCCACGGAAGGCATGAGCCAACTTCTGAGTAGGCGATCTTTGCGCCGTGTTCCTGTGGCAAAAAGAGCACGCACCGGGGCGCACCCTGATGCTGAAGTACCTGGTCGCATGCACGAACCAGAGCCTGGAGACGAGGTTGAGTAATGAGCGCGTCAATTCACGACCGATTAGTCGCGGCCCTTACCACACGATCTACCAGTCCTCCGGGACGGCAAAATCCTGCGATGTCTCTATTTTCGAGGGCGGCAGGCAATGCCCATAGCATCATGTTCTGGTCGTAATGGCTGCCGAACATCTCAAGGCCTGTGTCTCCGCGCAGCATGTTGGGCTGATTCCACTCCGAGCCGTTGTCGACGAGGGCCTGAACGCAGCGCCGGGCGAGCTCCAGACCAAGCTCCCGCCGTCCATCGTACAGGTAGGTCATGGACAAGATGTAGAGCTCCGGCACGAAAAACATGTTCGGGCCGTAGCCGACATGTTCAGCTAGAGTGCCGTCCGGCCGGGCAAAATTGGACGCGCCATATGGCGTCAACCGGACGCAGGTGCGCGCGATCGTGTCCAGTGCGGTCTTGGCGTGATCGGGCCTGAAGACCCCAGGGAGGCCGTGGAACTTGGCCATCCAGTCGCCATCGAGCTGGTAAGCAAACACATTATCCGACCTTCGGCCTGTCTTGGGTTCATAGTAGGCTAGATAGTAGCCTTCAGCCCACATCTGCCCCTCCATGGCGCGGCTTCCCTGAGTGAACCAATCGCGGCATTGCTGGGCGAAAGCCTTGTCCCCCACCTTGTCTGCCATGCGCTCCAGCATCTTCAGGTTGGCGAGATGCATGCCGCCGGCATGGGATGCCATTCCATACCACTCCACCCACTCAAACATGTCCAGCAGAATGCCTGGCGTCGGCGCAATCCGGTAGGGATCTACGTTGCCATCGGGCATGCTGATCACGTCCGCGTCGCCGTCTCCATGGCGGAGGGACATGGTGAATATCGTGTTGGCTTTAACAGACGGATAAAACTCTTGCAATACGGCATCGTCACCCGTCCGCAGCCAATATCGGTCGACCATGTCCACATAGCAGGGTCCGGTGGTGGCAGACTGATATCCCGGCGACGGAGAGGCCATCTCCAAGCCCGACGTGGCTTCGTAGCCGCCCTTTGCTTCCCCAATCACGCCCCCAAACACCCATGGTGCCGAGCCATTGGTGAACTGATACGCCTTATACCCTCTCATCGTGGACAGAGCCAGATCGGGGAAAAAACAGACGATCGGAGCGTTGGCATAGAAGGAGTCTGGCATCGGCTCGACGCCCGGCACCTCAACGATGCCGTCCACCATCGCGAAGAGGCCCTGCTTGGGATCGCACCAAGGTCCGATGGGCGGCCTTGCCTGAGCCCAAAGGCTGTTTACCGGAAAAAGATAGAGGATGTTGACCAGGGCCTCGCGAAGCCATACAGGCAGGTTTTGCTCCGCATAGATCACCTGCTGCCAGCCAAGCACCCGCTGCAAAAGCGATTCGTGATTCCGGGCCAGGAACTGCGCCACGTCAAGCGCGCCGCTGAAACGGGATGCGTACATATGGACGAAGGTGTGAGCACCTTCACCGATCCACATCGGAGCAAACCAACCCAACACAAAGCGAACAACCTTTTCCTGACCCGGTTCCAACTGGAACTCCACTGCGACCGAGCCGCTGAAGTCTCCTTCCTGTGGCACACGTAAGCTGCGCCCGATCTCTGACCACACGCGGCCGCGCCTGTCGGGACCTTCCTGCTGTTCTCCTTCCGAGACGTTGAAGTTCAGTGAAGGATTTCCTCCGACCAGCCCGGCGCCCGCGGAGACCTCGACGTCGCCGATCACGCCCATGGCATACCCGATATCCTTCACGGCCTCGGAGGTCACGACGAGCCCGGAAAAGTCTCCGCGCACCTGCTGGCGCAGGGCGCGAGTGGGCGTGGGGGCGGTCGCAATCCACTGCGGATGAGGCTTGGCCCTTTTCACTCGAGGACTGTGGGTAGAAATCTGTGCCTCCGCCTGGGTGGGGCCGGGAAACATGAAGGCGAGTTTGCCTTGCTGGGGTCTATTGCTGAGATTCCGCAGCTGAATTTCGAAGACGGCTCCCGGCATGTTGCTGGTGCCGGAGTCACCGGGCAGGAACGGAGACCAGGCCCTTAAGCCTGCGTTCAGCGGGCAGCCGGGAATGTCATATTCCAGGTCTGCGACCGGGTAATGTCCCCAATAGTGAGTCATCGATGCCATCTGGCAGTGCCGCGTCGGAAGCCATACATATTCTCCCGAGGAGGCGCGCGGGCTGGCTAGGACCCACACCTCGTCACCGAGGCTCATACCGAACAGAGGAATGTCCAGGGGGCCTCGCTGGGGATCGAGAGAATTGAAAACGGTGCAGACTCCAAGCGTGCCGTCGGTTTCCAGGCTCAGGTATCCGGTATCGATTCCGCCAAGGGCCATGCCCTGCCGGGCGGCGTGAACCTGGCTGTAGATCACTCCACAGGCGGGCCGGGTAAACCCGTGGGCCGCAAATTCCACGGCTTTCAGCGTTGGGAGACTCGCGGGAAAGAGCCGATGCGCGTCTTCGGGGGCGGTAGCTCCCGCGCGCGACTCCAGGGAGCGGAGTATCGCCAAACCGGCTGACAGGCGTTTCAGCAGGTCCCGTCGATTCAAGTGGACCTCATCCAAAGCTGGCGCGGCGCCGAAATCGGCGAAGTAAGCGATTCTTGCCGGCGCTTTACGGCCCGAGATAACGGGCACGCTGCAGGGGGCTCAGTCACCAAACCGCGCTGAGCCAGCACTGCGCTTCGTGTCAGCTTTGGCCTACAATCAGGTCGCCGGCCGGTCTACAGCTGCATGTTGAGCTACGCCTCGACGTGGGATCCAAAGATTGGCTCTGCCGAGAGTGCTCAATATTCAAACCGCGCTCATGCTGCGCGAATAATGTATCATGCCTCTAGTCTTAGTCTAGCCAGCTCTATTGCAAGAGCGATGGATCAAGGTAATCAAGATCGAGCGTTATTCCGAAGAGTTGAACTCCGCTGCAACGTATAAGTGGAACGAGGCCGTAGTCGAATTGATTGCCGGATCGGCTTTGCCAGGTATTCGGCGTGTAGGGCGTAAAGGGCGACAGCCCCACGACAGCGTCGCCGCAAGTGAGCTTTCCGTGCTCAACGTCCCACAGAGGCAGTCGCATCAGGCTGGAACATTTGAGCGCCGAAGCACTGCCACCGCCACAGTTTCCAGCTATATCCCTCCAACTGCGCTTAGTGGTGTAGATGACGGCGGGTTTGCCGTACGCCTGAATAGCGTAGACCGCGGCGCGGATTCGCTTGATTCTCTCCTTCAAAGGGATGACGGTCTGTCCCGTGTCCTGCCACACCACGGTCCCATCTACATTCAGGCCACCTACGTCATTCCAGGCAGGCGCCGAAGAGCTCGAAAGCCTTGGTGTGATCACTGCCTGGATCTGATTCGCTGGATCGGTGATGCTGGCGAGCGTGGTTGTGGTGGTCGTGTCGGCATCGCCGCTCTCCGATTCAGCGCTGACCGCGTACTGATGCGATGCCTGCCAACTTTGAAATTCACCGCAGCAAGGCTCAACGTCGACTGCCATAAACTTTAAGCTGTCCAGACCGTCGCCCACGGCCGCAAGGCCCCCTGAGCGGCCCCTGAATTGATGATGGCCTGTCCGGTGACTCCGCTAATATCGCTCAGCACGTTGGCCAGCTGGATGTTCATCTGCGTCAGGGTCTTCTGCATCCGCTGGATGTGTCGCCCGGCCGCCCGCACCAGATCGTTGCGCTGCCGCCAGTAGGTGCGCAGCGTGCGGATTTCCTGCGATGGTCGGAAGGAATTTCGCAACAGCCCGTACGTGTGCAGCTTCATCAGCCATTGGCTCTCCTGCACGTCGCTCTTGCGTCCTGGCAGGTTCTTGGTGTCCCGCGCATTCACCAGGTACACCTCGAACCCCGCCGCTTCCAGAATGTCGTACACGGCAATCCAATAAACACCCGTGGATTGCATAGCCACCGTGCTGATCCCACATTGATTCAGCCAGTCGGCTATCACCTTTAGTTCAGCGGTCGTGCATCCGAAGCGCCGCACCGGCTGGTTGTCCCGGTCCGCCGGGACCGCCACGTAGTGGGATTCGTTGCCAATATCGATGCCCGCAGCATTGGGATGCAATACTTCCAGACTGAGATCTGCGCTCTGCATCTTCCGCATCATCTCCCGACGTTGCTTACGGTTCATCTCATCCCAGTGAACGTGCTGGGCGCCCTCCGTTGGTTTCTTCGCCTTCTCGGGCAGCCTGGTTTTCATGCTAACCTCTATCTGGTGAATTCAACCTGGCCCGGCCCGGTCGGCGAAAACTGCTCAATCTCTCCATCGGGGTCGGGCCGTTCTCCTTGTTCAGGACAACACCCGCCGCCATCCACACAA
>Ga0335085_10007497_pt1 | contig 16896 bp, 12 predicted proteins | sample Lox_Sample_45_FD_206712 | JGI IMG/M metagenome (GOLD analysis project Ga0335085, IMG submission 206712) | Soil microbial communities from Loxahatchee National Wildlife Refuge, Florida, United States - Lox_Sample_4.5 | ecosystem: Environmental > Terrestrial > Soil > Wetlands | place: USA...
AGAGGGCGATAGCTGAAACCAAGGTTGTACATGCCGCATACGTGATTCGCCCAAACCTCGGGATAGCGCTCCTCCAGGTTCCGGCGAACGCTCTGCTCCACGTGCTCCGGATTCGTTCCATTCGTCAATTCCAAACGAAATTCCAGAATGTCGCGCAAACTCTGCTGCCTCACCGCCACCTGCCAGTTCGGCGAGATGCCCTCGACGTCATGAAGAATGCGCTCGAAGATTTCCGGGTGCATGTTGCCTGCGCCCATCACGACCATCTCGTCGCGGCGGCCGCGAATGCCCTCAATGCGGCCCAGCGTTACGCCGCACGCACAAGGCTCTTTCGCGAAGCGTGTGACGTCGCGCATGCGATACCGGATCAGCGGCTGGGTTCGACGGTTGAGCGTGGTCATCACCAGTTCGCCGTAGCCGTTCTCGTCGCAATCGACGATCTCGAAGAGGTAATCGTACTCGTCGAGGTGATAGCCATTGCGAAGCTTGCATTCCATGCCCACGCCGCCGCCGGCTTCCGTCGATCCATAGCCGAGAATCACGGGCGCCTTCCAGACGTCCTCAACATATCGCCGGTAGACGTCGGTCATGCGATCGCCGGCCGCCAGAATCAGCTTGATGGGAAACGTGCCTTCCTTTTCGGCGATCTCCGACAGGCTCACGAGCCACGTGGGATCGGCCGCGATCACGTTGTACTTGTAGAGCGGCATGCGGTTATAAATCTCGCGCGGATGGGGCTTGCCGGTGGCCGAGCAGAACACGCCCATCTGCTTGCAGCCGAGAAACGTGACCCAGCCGGCGATCCAGTAGCCGCCATCGAACGTGCAGACCACGCGATCGCCCGGACGCACGCCGTTTTTGTACATCGCCGCCGCCTCGTGATGCGCCACCTGGTCGAGCTCGTCGTAGCCGAAATAGATCCGCTTGGGCGCGCCCGACGTGCCGGTCGTTTCAAAAACAGCCTCGGGCGCGCGGCAGAGGAAATCCTCGGCGGGAAGGCTGATCAGATCGTCAGGCGTGGTGAAGATATCGCCTAGGTCTTCGGGTCGGCGAACGCGCTGCGCGTCGATTCCCGCGGCGGCGAGCTTACGCTGGAAGAATTTCTGATGCCGGGCTGCGTAGTGCACCATGGCCGCGAAATTGTCGTCCTGCATGCGCCGGATCAGGTTGTGCGGCATACCCTCGCCCCAGCGCACCAGGCGGGGAATCGAGTCGCCGATGACAACTTGTTCGAACGCACGCTGGGCGTGCCGCAGCATCAAGTCGAGTCCTTTCCGCGGCTGGAAGGGGCCAATCAGAGCCCCGTAGGGGCGATGTCATCTGGCCCACGGCGACTGCTTTTGGAGCCGTGGGACCACCGGCCCCTCACAAACCAGGTCTAAGCCCCGTAGGGGCGTGGTTCGGTCGCTTTTCCCTGACATCGCCCCGCTGGGGCTCGTTTGCAAACGACACGCATTTGCTAACCCGCGGCTCCAAGAGGAGTCGCCGTGGGCTACAAGACCGCGCCCGCTACCCGGGCTTAAACGGCTCCGAGGCCGGCGCCGCTACAAGGCCGACGCTCACAGAGCGCCGCTAGAGCTACATGACGAAGGCCGTGTCGCCGGAACGTCCCGGGAGAGCTGCCGCCGCCAGCAGATCCATATAGCCCGTCTTTTCCATCAAGGCGCGAGCCACCTGGGCGATGGCATGCGCGGCGCCGGGGCGGGCCAGCTCGCGTTGCCGCTGCACCATGCGAGCGCGACGAGCCGGGCTGGTAAGGAGATTCGAGGCAAGCTTGGGGATTTCGGGAAGAGCGTGCGCAAATACCGCCGCGCCGCGGTCCACAAGATATTTCACATGACGCTCTTCGGGACCCGGAATGGGCTCTGTCAGCAGCATCGGCACGCCCGCCGCCAGCGCCTCGGCCATCGTCAAGCCGCCCGGCTTGGTGATCAACAGATCGGCCGCGGTCATGAACTCCGGAACGCGGCCCGTCCAACCGAAGACGTGAAGGTCCAGAGCCACGCGTCCCTTCAGCTTCTGCAGGCGCCGGCGCATGCTACGGTTGTGGCCCGCAATGGCGATCACTTGCAGCGGCAGTTCGCAGCCTCCCAGATTCCGCACGATTTCGTCGAGCGGCGCCGGTCCCATGCCGCCGCCCATCACCAGCACCACCGGCTTGCCCGTCACGAGGCCGAGCGCGCGCAGCACGTCCTGACGCTCGGTCCGCCGCGCGAATCCAGCGTCGATAGGGATGCCCGAAACCAGGATGCGATGCGGCGACGCGCCCCAGTTCACCATTTGCTCGCGCGCTTCCCCGCTGCCCACGCAGTAGAAGTCGACTTCATCCTGCACCCAGGGCGGTTCGGCATGGAAGTCCGTCTGGACCGCCATCAGCGGCGCACTGAACCAGCCTTCGCGCTTGGCGAGGGCCGCGATCTCAACGGCTCCGATCTCATTCGCGATCACCAGCTCTGGCCGGAAAGCACGAAATCGTGCGAGGACCTTCGCGCAGCCCAGGCGGAAGACCCAGCGTGGAGCAGTGGCGCGATGTCCGTTCTTGTTGCGGCGCTCGAACAGGTTCTTCCAGGCGGAGGGGGCGTAGCGCAGCATCATCCAGTAGGAGCGCACATACACCCATTGGAACCAGGCGCGGGCGAAGTCGAGGGCATCCACAACCAGGATCTCGAGATCGTCACCGCCGTCCCGCAAGGCGTTTTCAATCACCGATGACGCACGCAGATGGCCAGCGCCTACGCTCAGGGTCAGAATGGCAATGCGCTTCTTCATTGAGTTCCCGTAAGGGCAGGCCTTGTGCCTGCCCGGGGCGGCCACAAGGGGAGCCGCTACTGGAATTTGCGGACCAACAGCACTGCGTTCAATCCACCAAAAGCGAACGAATTCGAAAGGGCGACGCGAATCGGCGCTTCGCGCGCCTGATTCGGGACATAGTCCAGATCGCACTCGGGATCAGGAGTGGTGTAGTTCGCCGTCGGTGGAATCACACCCCGATCCATCGCCAGGAGGGTCGCAGCCAATTCCAAGGCGGCGGTCGCCCCCATGGCGTGTCCATGCATGGACTTCGTCGAGCTGATGGCCAGATTGCGCGCATGCGCCCCGAAGACCTTTTTCACAACTTGAGTCTCAGTGGCATCGTTCAGCCGGGTACCAGTTCCGTGAGCATTAATATAATCAATATCCTCCGGGTTTGTAGCAGCCTCATCCAAGGCCATGCGGATGGCCCGCGCTGGGCCGTCGACGGTCGGCTGGGTAATGTGCCCCGCGTCCGAGCTTAGCCCATAACCGGCTATTTCACAGTAAATCTTTGCCCCTCTGTGCCTTGCACGCTCCAACTCCTCCAGGACCAGAACCGCCGCGCCTTCCCCGATCACCAGTCCTTCGCGATCGGCAGAAAATGGCCGACAAGCGTGACTGGGATCACCATTGCCTGTAGCCATGACGCGTACTGACTCCCAAAACCTCATGATTCCGAAGGTTATGGGCGATTCGCTGCCCCCCGCTAGCATCACGTCCGCCAGATTGAATTTGATGTGCCGGAAGGCCTCGCCAATGGCATGCCCTGCCGAGGAGCACGCCGTCGAGGTGGCCAGCGACGGTCCTTGCGCGCCGTATTCCATGCAGATCTGGGAGGTCGCTGCGTTGTGCATGCTTTTGGGGATAGTGAACGGATGCACGCGCGTGGCGCCCTTGGCAAACAGGCTGCAATACCCGAGCTCGTAGGTCTGCGCGCCGCCCATGCCCGCGCCCATCATGACCCCGAAGCGCGGACACTCCTCGTCCGCAACCTCCAATCCACTCGACTCCACGGCTTGCTTGGCGGCGATCAGCCCAAACTCCGTAAATCGATCGATCAGGTCAAGGCGCTTGGCGGGGAAATAGTCAGTCCCCTTGTAATCAGGTATCTCGGCGGCGATCTGCACACTGAGGGCGGACGGATCGAACTGCTGAATCCTGCGGATACCGGAACGACCCTCGATCAGGTTGTTGATAAACGATTCGGGTTCTCTGCCCGTCGCGGCCAGAACGCCTACGCCGGTAACTACAACTCGTCGCACCACTTGAGCCCCTGAAGGTGAAGATCAGTTGGCGGCAGGCTGGGTTTCACCTTTGGCCATCGCAACCAGGTCGGAAATGTCCTTGCCTTCCAGAACCCGTGTGAGGCTGTCGACCACCTGTTGGACACTTTTCATGTTCTGCGCGACCGCGTCGGGTATATCGATCTTGAACTCCTCCTCAAGCGCAAAGAGGATGTTCACCCCGTCGAGTGAATCGATGCCAAGCTGCTCGAATGTCGAATCGATCGTGACGACGCCGGGATCCAGATGCTGCTCCCGGGCTATGATTTCCATTACTTTCCGCGATACATCCATCGTTTTCTCCTCTTGGCTGTTTTGGTCGCGCTCGCCATCTCAGGCTTTGATGCCGACTACTCTTCGTTCCGCCAGATCACCCACCACCGACAGCAATTCCGAGAGTTTGAAAGGCTTCTCGAGCAATGCCTTGGCTCCCAAATCCATTGCCTGCCGCTTCTCCGCTCCGCTCATGAACGAGGACATCAGAATCAGGTCTTGAGTCCGCTTGCCGGTGCGGAGGTCGCGCAGCAGGTCCAGGCCGCTGCCATTCGGCATTCGCAGGTCAGCAATGACGATCTCGTAGCCGCCGTCGCGCGACAACTCGTCCCGTGCGGCCAACCCGTTTGCCACCGAAGCCACAAGATAGCCATTCGCCGTCAGAACTTCACTCAGAAGCTCCCGGCTGCCTTCGTCGTCTTCCACGACCAGAATCTTGATCGAGCCCACCTCACACCTTCCCGGGAAGGGGTCGAGCAAGGGTACGTCCAAAGACGCAAGGTAATTAACTAACAACAGTTTCCTGAATAACTTGTGACGATGCAGCGCTCACCCTGAGCTAATTGGCCTCGATCACCGGCGTTTCATTATTACACATGAAATCGCCCGTTCCAGAAGTCCTGTTCCGGCGGGTGTGAAAAACTTCCACAGTTCGCTCGGACGGGTCGCTCAGCTCTTCCCTCTCAAGTCGCTCAGTGTTCACCTTTCGGAGCCGTTCAGACGATACGCAATCAGGAGGACCGCCAATGTCTGCAGCGTCCAAGTGTCAATTCGCCGTCCGAGTCGCGCTGTTGGTTGGGGCAGCGGTCTTGACCAGCATTTGCTATGGCGGACAGCAGGAACCTTCATCGGAGCCCTCTCTGGGGGAGCTGGCGCGGAAACAGCGCGTCGTCCAAGCCACAAACGCTGCCAAGTCGCCCAAGATTTACACCAACGATAATTTGCCCGCGGCCGCCGGGAACCTCACCATCTTGCAAACCTCTGGGGTAAAGGGTGAGGCGGAAGCGGCAGCGGGCAAGCCGGCTGTGTCGGCGGCCAAGCGCGGGGAGGATTACTACCGAACTCGTCAGTCTGAGCTCCGGGAGCGCCTCGACCTTCATCAGCGCGAGCTCGACGTGCTTCAGCAAAAGCTCGGGCAGCATCAGGTGCAGTATTACTCCAATCCGAGCGAAGCGCTTCAGCAGCAGTACTCACGGGAGGATATCAACAGCCTGCAAGCGGCCATTGACGATAAACAACAGCAGGTGGACGCCGACCAGCAGGCGCTTGATGATCTTGGGGACGAGCTCCGCCGTCAGGGTGGCGACCCGGGCTGGCCTAAAGCTGAGGCCTCGGCGGCGCAGCCCGCCGCACAGCTTGATCTTTCCGGAGTCCAGAAGGGAAGCGAGGAGTATTGGCGGCTGCGTTTTAAAGCGGCGCGCGAGGCGCTGGCACGCGCTCAGGCAGAGCGGCAGCTTGCGGAAGACGAGCTGGGATTGCTTCAGTCGCAGCAAGCGCACGACTGGGGCACGCCTGCTGCTGCATCCGCGGACGCTCCGATTGCAACCAAGAGGGACGAGGTGGCCTCGAAGCGCGAAGCCGAGGCGCAGGCCCAGCATGAACTCGATGCGATCGAAAGCGAATTCGAGCAGAGCGGCGCCCCTCAAGAGTGGAGTAAGCCCGAGGGCGCGAACCCGGATGGTTCCGCCATACCTCAGAAGCCGGACGCTTAATCTCGCTCCTGCCCGTCAGGAACCCGCCTTCACTCCAAGGTGCAGCGCGGCAATCCCACCGAGAAAGTTCCGGTAATGAACATCGACGAATCCGTGCTCGCGCAGGGCGCGCGCCAGCGCCTCCTGATCGGGAAAATTCCTCACCGAGCTGGGCAGATACTGATAGGGGCCGCTCTCGCCCGAGACGAGTGTGCCAATGAGCGGCAGAATGTGATGGAAGTAGAAGCGGAATAACGCTCCGAGCACCGGCCAATACATCTGAGAGAATTCGAGGATCGCGACGACTCCTCCCGGCCGCAGCGTTCGATGAATCTCGCGGAGGCCGTCCTCGTAGCTGGCCAGGTTGCGAAAACCGAACGCCATCGAGGCAAGGTCGAGCGACTCGTCCCGGAATGGGAGCCGAAGCGTGTCCGCCTCAATAAAACGCGTCCGACTGGAGCCAGTGCGGGCTGCGTCCCCTGCGCTTGCAACCGCCGCTGTCCGGCGGGATCGCTTCTCTCCCGCAACCTTCAGCATGGGATGACAGAAATCAGATCCCACCACGACTCCACGCGAGTATCTCGCGAGCGCGAATGTCAGGTCCCCAGTGCCGCAGCACAGATCGGCCGCCACCGAATCCGGCCTTTCCAAAGTCTCGCGCAGCTCCCGGGCCGTGACCTTCCGCCACCACAAATCAAATCGCGCCGACAGCAGATGGTTGAGGAAGTCGTAGCGCGGAGCCACGCGCGCGAACATGCTCTGGACCGCGCGCGCAGTATCCTGCGGCTGGCCGACGGGTCCAATGGGGCTGCCCCGCTGTTCCATAGTTGCTCTGCACGTCTGACGACCGATTCCCCTCCCTGCTCCAATGAGGCGGGGGTGGGTGGTGTCCTCACCGAAACTCTAATTGACACCGCCCCGGCCTCCGGCCACCCCTGCTCAGGCGAGGAGGGGAATTTTCAGCGTTTGGACGTCGCGCCAGGCCGATTCTGCCTCTGCCAGGGGAATCCCCGTCACAATTCTCACCTTCCCGACGCGCTCGGGGATCACCCAATGAATCTCTCCCGCGACCGACTTCTTATCGTGCGGCAGCAATTTGACGATCGCGCCGGCGGAGACGTCGCGGACTGAGGGTAGCGGCCCTACGCGCCACACCAGATCGCGGATGCGCCCGGCCTCACCCGCCTCCAAGTATCCTAGTCGCTCTGCAAGAACGGTGATCGCCAGCAATCCCCAACCGACCGATTCGCCATGCGAATAGCGGCGGTAGCCGGTGGCGGCTTCGAGCGCGTGTCCGAACGTATGACCGAGATTCAGAACCTGCCGAAGATTGGCCTCGCGCTCGTCGCGATTGACCACGTTGACCTTCACCTCTGCCGCCGAACCGAGAATCGCGTCCAAAGCCCTCAAATTATCAGGTCGAAGCGAGTCCAAATGACGGTCCAGAAGGCTGAGCAGCGGCCCACCCGCAAGAACCGCGTGCTTCACGACTTCGTACAGTCCCGAGCGGAAATTCCGCGGGTCGAGCGTCGAAAGCACGACGGGATCGGCGAGCACCATGCGCGGAGGATAGAACGTGCCCACCAGATTCTTGCCGGCTGCCAGATTGACGGCGTTCTTGCCGCCAATGGAGCTGTCCACCTGGCCCAAAAGCGTAGTCGGGACCTGCACGCAATCGATGCCCCGCATGTAAGTGGATGCGACAAAGCCGCCGAGATCCCCGATCACGCCGCCACCGAAGAGCACCAGCAGCGATTTGCGATCCGCGCCTGCGCGTGCCAGCTTCGACGCGACCCGTTCCATTTCCGCAACCGATTTCGATCTCTCGCCGGCCGGGACGAAGATCGTACGGGCGTCGCGGAGGGCGCTTTCGCGGACAAAGCGCTCGCCCCAATGCCGCCAGATTCCCTTCTCCGTCAGGAAGAAAATGGAGGAATAGCCGCAAGACCCGAGAGAGCGTAACTCACGCCACGCCCCGCGACCGATGAGGATGGGATAATTCCCCGACTTCGCTGTCACCTGAAAGCGCTGCATGCTTGGATTGACTCATTGACTCAATGATTCATTGAATCAATTACCCGGCTAACGAAGATGCGGTGAACTGGCGAGGCCTTGAAGCATGGCGAGCACCACGCGGCCGACAATCTCGAGGCTCTGCGGGCTGCAATGCGCCACGGTATCCTGTGCGGTATGCCAGTAGATGTTCCAATCGCGATCGCCGGGCTGCGAACGCGAGTTCGGTCCATAGTTGAAATCGATGAGGTCGACCGAAGGCACGCCCGCGGCGAGCCACGGATCGTAGTCGTCACCTCCCACTGCTGCCTGCCGGTTCGACAGAAAATACCGGTCATAGCCGAGCCGGTGCGCGGCGCTGAATTCCAATTCGGTGAGCCACTGCGTCGACGTGGGATCCACGCGCACATCAAGCTTCGCGTCCCCGATCATATCGACCAGAATGAACGCCTTCACCCGGTTCAACTCACCCTCGGACACAAGCTTCTGCTCAAAATGGCGACTGCCGTAATCGTTGTCGTTGCCCTCCCACTGCTGGCGCTCGGCTTCTTCGCCATCAGTCCAGAGGAACCACAGGGTGTACGGCATCGGCCGCTTCGCCATGGCGCGCGCGAGTTCCATCAGCAGCGCCGCGCTCGATCCGCCGTCGTTGGCACCCACGAATTTGAATTGATCGAAGCGCTTCGTATCGTAGTGGCCGCACACAATGACAAGGTCCGGCGACGAACCCGGAACGCGAACGATCAGGTTCGCCATGTCAATATCGCCCACCGGCGTCGAGGCGGTGAATTTGTCCTCGTCGACCTTAATGCCGGCCGCGGCAAGCTGGCTCTCGATCCATGCGCGCGTTTGTGCGAGGGCGGGCGATCCCGCCGTGCGGGGCCCGAAGGCCACCATGTGCTTCAAGTCTTCGAAAGCGCGCGCGCCGTCGAACGGTGGAATATTCGGTGCCGGCTTGCTCTGCGCCTGCTCTCTGCCAGCTCGATCCGGCGATGCCGCGGCGAAAGTCCGTCCGCAGAAGACGACGAAAACGCAGGCTACGCTCAGCACCGCGCAAAACACCCGCCTGGTCCCGAACCCTGCCATATCGTTATTGCGCGTCGAGGCGCTAGGCTCCACGGGCGAGCGCCGTCTCCCGGCGACGCTTCTTTCGATACACCAGCCACGATAAGCCGATGCTCAGAATGTAGAGGCCTACCAGCGGAATCCAGACGATGAAGATCGACGCCATGTCGTTCGTCGGCACGATCGCGGCCGCTACCACCGCGGTAATCAGCACCGCATAGCGCAATTGCCGCCAGAGGAACTTTGGGGTGACAATCCCGAAAATCGAAAGCAGCAGGATCACCACCGGAAGCTCGAACACCAGACCGACCGCCACGATGATTGACATCGCCAGGTCCCAGTATTCGTTGATCGTCACCATGGGCGTGAACTGATTCCCGTATCCCACCAGGAATTTCAACGCCGCCGGAAATGCCAGTCCCCAGGCGAAGAAGCCGCCTGCCAGAAAGAGCAGCGTGGTGAGGCCGACAAACGGCCAGACGTACTTCTTCTCGTGCCGGTAGAGCCCCGGCGAAACGAACAGCCAGATCTGGTAAAGAATGAAAGGCGAGGCGAGAAACACTCCTCCGAGCAGCGCCAGCTTGATGTAGAGATTGAAAGGATCGACGGGGTTGGTGTAGACCAGCTTGTCGGAGACGCCCAGTTGATGGAGCGTGCTCGTCAGCGGCCTCGCCATAAAGGCGTAGATATTCTTGGCGAAGTAGAAGCAGATGCCGAAGCCCACCAGCAGCGAAAGTGCCGCTCGCAGCAGCCGCTGACGCAGTTCCTCGAGGTGCTCGAGGAACGACATCTGCTTGCCATTCAGCTGTTCTTCGCTGGGATCAGGAGCGGGGTTCGTCTGCGGCGGCTGCTCGATGGTCGTGGCCATTTTGATTGACCGTCAATTCCCCGGGTGAGGCGGCAAGTTCATGGTCAGGACTGCGAACCTCGGTGTCGAGCGCGTCGCGAGCCTCCCCGGTGCTCGGACGATACTCATGCGTGTACGGCGGTGCCGGATTCAATTCCGGGGCGCGGCGCTGGGCTTCAGTCTCGCGCTCCAGATTCCGAATCTCGTCCTCAAGTGAGAATTTCAGCTCGTTGGAAGCCCTGCGCAGCTCCCCCAGTCCCTTGCCCAGCACCCGCGCTATTTCGGGCAGCTTCTTCGGCCCGAACAGCAAGAAGGCGATGAACAAGAGAAACACGAACTCGAACCCGCCGGTAAACAATCGGGAAACCTCTCAATGCCGATAATAGGAGAGGGGCTCGGGGAAGTCAAGAAAAGGACGGCCACGAAAAGCCGGGGTTGGGAGTTCGGCGTTCGGTGTCCAAGGCTGCTGGTTCCGGGTTGCGGCCTTCGGATTTTCGAATTTCGGGCTTCGACCTTCGACCTTTGACATCGCACTGTTGGTCTGCTCTCTGTCGAGTGTCGACTCTCGTCTGGGTTTTTCCAGTCAAGCTGCTCATTCCAAGCCACATTCCAGCTTTGTGCGTAGGGACGTTTTCGGGCGCCTCGCTGGCGCGTCACGACATGCCGTGACAGCGAGCACGACAAAAAGCGACATTCCCGAGGGTGGAAAAGTCCGGCTGGAGCTTTCAGCGCTTTCCACTATCCTTTTCCTGAAAGAGCCTTTTTTCGAGGCCAAGCTGCCGAACACAAACAAGATAGGCAGAATGGGTTTGACAGCCGCCGTTTCGGGGGTAAGCTGCTGACGCGGTTACGATTAAGCACCTTGGGTTTGGTCGGCTTTGGCATTTGAAGCCAACCATGCACGGTGGGCTGCTCCAACTCGGCTCAATGTCAAGGACTTTGCGGTAGTGGGCACTGGTGTCATTTGCTGATTTGAAATCATCTCACGAACACCGTCATTCCCGCAAAAGCGGGAATCCATCAGGAAAACCCTTGCGATGGCGCGCCGCAAAATGGATTCCCGCTTTCGCGGGAATGACGATGACGCAAATGACACCACCACCCGGTAGCGGGTCAGTTTGACGTAGCGGCGGCCGTCTGGCGCCTTGGAACAAAGACATGGTCCGGCCAGTCCCCAAGGAAAGACCTGAGTAACAATGGGCCACTGTAGCGCTGGTGTCCTCACCGGCGATTCCGGCGCTGGGGACGGCGCCGCTCCAGCCACCCGTGTCAGTATGTTTTGTAATCCTCTTATGAGGTCGGCTTGGTATCGGACGCGTAGCAATGACAAGAGACGCCATACCGCCGCAGCCGAAGCTGGCAGGAGCGCGATAGGTGTAGCAAGACTCGTATAACAATTTGTCTTGACACTAAAGCAGGCTGTGATACAAAGGAGGCATCTCTGAGGGCTCCGGGCTGGGTAGTACGCGGGGCAGGTATACACTTCAATCGAGATGGACCGGTATAAGGCTGCTTAGAATCAGATCCCGCAAAAGGTAGGTTGCTGTCCGAGCCATAAAGAGAGAATGAAGCCCATGAGGAAGCTGGCTTCTGCGACTTCTGACAGGCTCTCCGGGTCGCTGTTCAGGCGTGTCGTAGTTCGCGCGGCGGCCTCGGGTAAGGTGGTCGACACATAGGCCCAACTCGTTATTGAGCCGGGACAAAGATATCCGCTGAACTTCGGCGGGTTCTACGGCTCTTTCCGGAACCGGAGGGAGCAGTCCCAGAGGGTAGGACTATGCGACGCACCGTCCGGCTCACAACTCCGATCGCCTGGGCATTGTTGTCGATGGCGCTCGCGCGGGGGCACCTTTACGGCGCTGGTCAGACTCAAACGGCCACGGCGCAATGGCAACCTATATCCAAGGACGAACTGGCCTTCAAGGACGACCCGACCAACCCCGGAGCCAGCGCCGTGATCCTGTACCGGGAGGTGATCACCGACGACAGAAGCTCCATTGAGACACAGCACTACCGGATCAAGATCCTTACGGAACCCGGCAGGACCTATGGCGACATCGTGATTCCGTATCAGGATAAGACTATCCAGATCGAAAACATCCGGGCGCGCACCGTAGAGCCCGACGGCACCGCGGTAGAGTTCACCGGGGAGGTGTTCGATAAGCTAGTGGCAAAGGCCAAGAAGATACGATTTCAGGCCAAGACCTTCACCCTGCCCGGTGTGCGGCCCGGCTGCATCATTGAGTACTCTTACCAGACGCGCCGGCACCAGAAGTTTCCTGATGTCTTGAAGGATCCGGAACACTACATCGTGGAAGGGAGCTCCACCCTGCCTACGGCAGAGTGGGTGATCTCCGACGAGCTTTTCATCCGGCGCGCCCGCTTCACCATGCGCGCGCTACCCCGGGCTGACCTCGAGTGGAATACGGTCGGTCTTCCGCAGGGCAGTCAACTCGTCCCACAGAGTGACGGGTCACGGGTATTGGAGCTCAGTGACATTCCGGCCTACACGGAGGAACCGCTAATGCCGCCCGAACGAGCGGTGAAGGGCCGCGTGGATCTCTATTACGTCGTCGGATCCCCTAACCCTTCCGCTTACTGGCAGAGCATGGGCAGGGTCGAAGCCGCCGCCTACGAGAAGTTCATCGGGAATTCCAAAGAGATCAGGCATCGGGTAGAAGAAACGGTCGCTTCAAGCGACTCCCCAGAAGTCAAGTTGCACAAACTCTATGCCCGCGCTCAGCAGATCCGCTTCGTCAGTTTCGAATCTTCAAAAACTCAACAGGAGGAGAAGCAGGAAAACCTCAAAGAGAACAAGAATGCGGAAGACGTCCTGAGGCACGGCTACGGCTACGGCAATGAGATCAATCTCCTGTTCGTGGCCATGGCGCGCGCCGCCGGGTTCGACTCAGCTCCCGTGCTGTTGACGGCGCGCGATGCGGGAGTTTTCCGCAAAAGCTTCCCGGACTGGAACCAGCTTAACGCCATGGTGGCTTGGGTCAAGATTGGCAACAATGACTTCTACTTCGATCCAGCCACCCGCTTTTGCCCTTATGACCTGTTGCCCTGGAATGAAACGGCGGCCGTTGGCCTGCGGCTGGACGGGGCAACCGGCGAGTTCGTCGAGACGCCAAAGCCGCAAAGCGGGGACTCTGTAGTCTGGCGGAAGGCGCGCCTACGCCTGACCGACAACGGGGCCCTGGAGGGTAAACTCGACGTACGCTTTACCGGACAGGAGAGTTTGCAACGCCGGCTGGAAAACCGCGAGCTCGATGAGGCTGGGCGGCGCCAGGCGTTGGAGGAAGAAGTAAAGGGTTGGTTACCCGAGGGTTCGACGGCCGTACTGGACCATGCGGGAAATTGGGAGGAGGCTGACGACTCCTTCGAAGCGGACTTCACGATCAAGATTGCCAACTACGGAGCCGCGACGCGGCGACGGCTGCTGCTGCCGCTCGCCGTGATGGAGTCGACCGAACTGCAAGCCTTCCAAAGCTCCCGGCGAGTCCACGCCATCGTCTTTCCATACTCCTATCAGGAGGTGGACGAGATCACGCTGGAAGTACCCCCGGGCCGGCAAGTGGAAGCCCTGCCCGCGCCCCGAAATCAGAACACGTCGTTTGGCAGTTATAAGACCACCTATGAAAGCTCGGACGGGATCGTCAAGTTCGAGCGCCAGGTGGTGATGAACGGGTTGGTCTTTGACGCCGAAGACTACCCGCAACTCAGGACGTTCTATGACAACGTGAGGGCAGCTGATGAAGAGCCGGTGGTTCTGCGAAAGGCACAATGAGTTGGAAGGACCGCAATGCCGTTATCCGGGGCCGCACGGGATTCCCCGCAGCCGGCGATTAGCGCTCCTGGCTCTGCTGCTGATGATCGTCGCGGCAGGCTCCCGGCCGCTAATCGCCTCTGCGCCAGACTGGTTGCGGGCGGCGGCTCAGACCCCTCCCGGACAATATCCTAAAGATACCAGCGCCGTTGTGCTCCTCGATTCTCAAGTTACGACGATTACGGAATCGGGCGAAGCTCAGACGCTCTACCGGCGCGCTTACCGAATCTTGCGTCCCGAAGGCCGCAAGTACGGAATCGTGTCGATCCCCTTCGACCAGGATATACGCCCGGGCCATCTCAAGGCATGGAGCATTCCTTCTACCGGCAACGACTACGAAGTCGGAGAGAAAGATTCGGTGGAAACCAGCCTTTTCTCCGAGTCGCTCTACGATGACACCCGCGAGAAGCTTCTCGATATTCCCGCCGCCGAGCCTGGCAGCGTGATCGGCTACGAGTTCGAGCAACGCCGGCGGCCTTCCATTCTGCAGGACGTCTGGCAGTTTCAACTCGACCTTCCGGTCCGGCGCTCGCGCTTCGAACTCCGGCTACCGGCGGGCTGGGAATACCGGGTTTTCTGGGTTAACCACGCGGCGGAGAAACCCGAGGAGATTAGCCAGAACGGATGGGGGTGGGAGCTGAGCGACTTGCCCGCGGTGGAGCCCGAACCGTCCATGCCCGCCTGGTCTGCCCTGGCTGGACGCCTCGGCGTGACGTATTACCCGCGCTCCAAGGTATCCAGCGCCGAGAGCCTCGGGTCGTGGCCGATGATCGCAAGGTGGTACGGGCGTCTGACGGTGGACCGCCGCCAGGCGACTCCGGAAATCCGGCAAAAGGTCGCGGATCTCACCGCGAATGCCTCCAAGCCTCTGGACCAGATTCGGGCTTTGGCAGCATTCGTACAAGCGGACATCCGTTACGTGGCTATCGAAGTCGGGATCGGCGGCTTCCAGCCGCACTCGGCCGCCGATGTCTTTGCCAATCACTACGGCGACTGCAAGGACAAGGCGACATTGCTGTCCACCATGCTGGCCGTTGCCGGCGTCAAGTCATACTACGTGCTGATCGATGACGAGCGCGGCGTGGTTGTTCCGGAAGTGCCCTCGGCGCTGAGTTTCGATCACGTTATTCTCGCCATTCAAGTTCCCGAGTCGCCCGAACTCTCCCAGCTTTGGTCTGTACAGGAGCAGCCCAAACTGGGAAAACTGCTGTTCTTCGACCCCACCGATCCGTACGTGCCTGTGGGGTATCTGCCCGCTGAACTGCAAGCCAACTACGGCCTGCTCGTAACCGACAGCGGCGGCGAACTCGTGAAGCTGCCGCTGCCCCCGCCAACGGCCAATCGGCTGCTGCGTACCGCTGACTTGTTGCTAACGGCGAAAGGAACCCTGACCGGCAGCGTGCAAGAGATGCGCTGGGGGGCGCCGGCGGCGGAATTACGCGCCCGGCTGCTGGAGGCATCGCAAGTCGATCGCCAGAAGATTTTCGAAACTCTGCTGGCACAGTTTCTCAGCGGGTCGGTGCTGCAAAGCGCGACGGCTGGGAATCTGGACAAGCTTGACGCCCCTCTCGCATTGCAATACACCTTCGCCGCCACGGACTACGCAAAATTATCGGGCGATCTGTTTCTGGTGAAGCCGCGTGTGCTGGGCAGTAAGCTGGAAGACGTACTCGACGCCAAGGAGCGAAAATACCCGGTGGAGTTTCCCACCACGACATCTCAGGGCGACGTCTTCGACATCACGTTGCCCGACGGCTACACGGTGGACGAGATCCCCGACCCGGTTGATATCAGCAGCGGAGCGACGTCGTATCGAAGCAAGACCGCGACGGACGGCCATGTATTGCATTACACCCGGCTTTACCAAATCACAGATATCCGAATATCGACTGAGAACTTGGCGCAGCTGAAACAGTTCTACCAGCAGGTCGCAGCCGATGAACGATCCATTGCAGTCTTCAAGAAGAAGTAACCATTCAATCGAGGCTCCGCCATCGTGACTCGATTGTGCGAGCCTCAATAATTGCGGATTCCAGCCTCAAGTGTGTCTTCGTCGGCCGACTCGAAAGCGCTGCCCGATGACGCCTGGTGCCATCGAGAGCGGCCTGCTGAAGGTAACGTTCAACTCCGTGAACCTGGGCAATACCACGTCGCGGCCGTGCCGCGTGACCATGTAGATACCCGAAGCGCACGCCGCCACGATCCTCGCCGTGCCCGCGGTGGAGACATCGGTGGCTGTCGAGACCAGCGCCTCGGCGACCAATTGAAAGCCGTCGTCCGCCGCCTTGGCGATACCTCCCGTGACCCCCAGATTGATCAGCATCCAGGCTTTGCCGGGAGGGCCCCCCCTCATTTCACCTTCCGAGTCCATCCTCAGATGCGAGCTCTGGTCTGTCTGCGCACCGGCGAGTTGGGCCGCCACGGGCACCGGAGCGCCGGAGGGCAGCGTGAGCTCCGTGAACGCCAGGTAAAGAGACCCGGGACGGCTAAGCCATCGTGGTGGTTTGCTCTTCACGACCTTTCCATCAAAGATGGCTCCGGCAGGCAAAATGACGTCGTGTCCTGATCGTACCGGCTCGATCAATCGGGCGTGGAATACGTCGCCCGGGTGGCTCTTTGAGGCGCTCAGAGGTGCGAGCAGAACGATTTGCGCCTGGGTACCGGCGGGAACAGTGGCGGGCGAGGCGGGAGCTCTTACGCCGAACGCGTCGGAAGACTGCAATGCCGGCGTTGTGTCCGGAGCGACTGCCTCAAGAATGAGCGTCTCGCTCGCCGCTCGTTTCTTGCTGTCCGCCTGCTGCGATGGAGAGGCGGTGGCCACCACGGACGTGCCGCTCTCATTCGGGTGAGGCAGCGCCACGGGCGCAGCAGCCTTTTTTGACTTTTCCGACGCGCGGACTTCAACCGGACGAGTGACTGAAATCAGGGAGACGTTGAGCGGGATGTCGCCCCCAGGGAGCAGGACCGAGCCCGAACGGAACACGGGGTAGCTGGTGTGGCGCGGGGAGAACAGCACAACCACGCCCGGCCAGTGGCCATTGTGTTCGCGTTTCCTTTTCTCGAGATGGTCGACGGTCAGACGAATCGTGCTGCCCGCCGGAA
>Ga0335085_10007500_pt1 | contig 16893 bp, 15 predicted proteins | sample Lox_Sample_45_FD_206712 | JGI IMG/M metagenome (GOLD analysis project Ga0335085, IMG submission 206712) | Soil microbial communities from Loxahatchee National Wildlife Refuge, Florida, United States - Lox_Sample_4.5 | ecosystem: Environmental > Terrestrial > Soil > Wetlands | place: USA...
CTCGGCGCCCTCGCGTTTGGCGAGTTCGGCGGTCGACAAGCCGATGCCGGACGAACCGCCGACCACGACAACCTTCTTGCCCGCAAGCTGCATCCTTGTTCTCCCGATGTGTCTTGTAATGCCGGTCAGCTCGGCTGATAGCGCGTGCCGATCGACGGCTTGCTTTGCCCGAGGCCGGGCAATTCCCACACGCCGGCACCGGCCGGATTGACGTCGGCGGCGATGTCGACGTCGATGAGGTAGGGCCGGTTGGCGTCGATGCCCTTGCGCACGGCTTCGGCGAGATCGCCGGCGCGGTCGATGCGCACGCCGGCAACGCCGGCCGCGCGCGCCATCGCCGCGAAGTCGGGATTGTAGCGCTCGCCGGTCTTGGGATCGTGGAAGTCGGTGGCGAGCTCGCGGCCCTTGAGATAGCCGCGCTGCAGGCCGCGGATCGAGGCATAGGCGTAGTTGTTCCACACCACCCAGACCACCGGCAGGTCATATTCGACCGCGGTGCCGAGCACGTTGGCGTGCATGAAGAAGGCGCCGTCGCCGCACACCGACACGCAAGGGCGGTCGGGCGCGGCGAATTTCGCGCCGAGCACGCCGGCGACGCCGAAGCCCATCGGCCCGAAGCCCATCGAACCGATCAGCGAATCCGGACGGCGTGGCCTGGTATAGCCGAGCAGCCAGTTGTGGTGCACGCCGATGTCGCTGACCAGGATCGCGTCGTCCGGCAGGCCCTTGTCGATCTCGGCGGCGGCGCGCTGCGGATTGATCGGCGTCGAGTCGTTGGAGAAGCCGGGCGCGACCAGCTTGTCCCATTCCTTGCGGTAGCCGTCGATCGCCTGCAGCCACTTCTTGCGCGCGTCGAGTTTCTTGTCGACGTCTTTCCGGCGCTCGAGCTCGGCGAGCACCTGGCGCAGGAAGGTGCGCACGTCCGCCATCAGGCCAAGCTCGACCGGATAGTTGCGCGCGATCTCCTCCGGGTCGATGTCGACGTGAATGAGCTTGGTCGGCGGAATGGTGAAGGAATAGCCGGGGATCCACGATGACGAGGTGCGGTCGTCGAAACGCACGCCGAGCGCCAACAGCACATCGGCCTGGCGCGTGGCGTGGTTCGCTTGATAGTGGCCGCCGCGGGCAACGAGCCCCAGCGCCAGCGGATGATGCATGCTGATGGCGCCAAGGCCGCTGGCGGAAGCCGCGACTGGAATCTGCAGCCGCTCGGCGAGCTTCAAAAGATCGTCGCTGGCGCCGCCATAGCGCACGCCCTGTCCGACGATGATGCAGGGCTTCTCGGCGGCCAGCAGCATGTCGACGGCCTTGACGACGCCTTCCGGATCGGCGCCGCAGCGGCACGAGATGTTGGCGTTCCAGGCTTCCGGCTTCGGCGCTTCTTCCGCCGCCGCTTCCATGAACACGTCGAACGGCACGTCGAGCACCACCGGACCGGGCCGCCCGGTCACCATGGTCTTCCACGCCTGGCGCACCGCGAGCGGCACCATTTCGCCGCGCGTCGGTTGGAACACCTTCTTGCAGAGCGTGCGTACGGTCGAGGGAAAGTCGGCCTGATAGTGGCGGTACATTTCCTGGAAGGCGCCGCGGTTGAACTGGCTGGTCGGCACGTTGCCGGTCACCGCCATGAAGGGCACCGAGTCGAGGAAGGCATTGGCGAGCGAGATCGGCAGGTTGGCCGAGCCCGGCCCACAGGAGGTGAACGTCGCCGTCGGCCGCCCCGACACCCGGTAATAGACGTCAGCCATGAAGCCGGCGACGCTTTCGTGATGCACCGAGACGGTCTTGATGTCGCTCTGCCGCTCGTACAGCGCATCGATGAACTGGATATTGCCGTGCCCGCAGAGGCCGAAGACGTACGGCGTCTTCTCCTGAATGAGATAGTCGACAATCACTTGGGCGCCGTTGAGCATGTTCGTGGTCGACATCGGTCCTCCTTTTAAAACGCCCAGCCTCGCAAGCCGCGCGACGCTAGGTCCCGCGCCGCGGCGCGTCAATTATTTTTGTGCCGGCGGCACGCGGCGACCGCGGCGGTATCGCTTGCATCGTGCGTCATGGGTTGCGCCCTAGAAATTGTCGCCGAGCCAGTCGGCGGCGAAGTCGATGCCGATCTGGCGGTTGTCGACATGCGCGTGCTCGGCGCCGCCCTCCTCGGCGGTGAAGATCTTGATCGTCTTGCTCTTGGAACCGACCGCGTCGTAGAGCTTCTGCGCGTTCTCGACCGGCACCACGCGGTCGCGCCCGCCATGCGTGACCAGGAACGGACAGGCGATGTTCTGCGCCACGTCCTTGAGCGAGAATTTCTTCGCGATCTCGATGCCTTCGTCCTCGTCCTTGGCGCCGGCAACCCAGCGCCACTGGAAGTTCGACTGCGCCACCGTGCCGGGCGCGTTGCGGTTGGCGTCCTTGATCTTCTGCTGCCAGGCGGCGAGATCCCAGTGCAGCGCCGAGAGCGCGACGCAGGCGACGTAGCGCTTCTCGAAGGCGGCGATGCGCGACGAATAATAGCCGCCGAAGCTATAGCCGAAGATGGCGACGCGCTTGCCGTCGACCTCGGGCCGCGTCAGCAGATAATCCAAGGCCACGCCGCCCGGCACCTCGTAGTCGTAGCGGCTCGGCACATCGCGTATGCGCCGCATCTCGCCCATGCCGGGGCCGTCGAGACAGAGCGTGTTCCAGCCGCGCCGCGCGAATTCGAGTCCGCAGAAGAAGACGCTCATCTCCTTGGCGTTGTCCATGCCGTTGACCACGACCACGGTCGGCTTGCGGCCCTCGCCCGGCGCCTTCATGAACAACGCCGGCAGTGTGATGCCCTCATAGGGCACCTCGATGAACTCGACATTGGGCTGGCGCAGCCTGATGCCCTGATGCCAGGCTTTATAAGCGTGCGCGCATTGCGCCTTCTTGTCCGGCCCCGGCACGATGAAGCGTTCGGCGTTGTAGTGATAGATGCCGGCGCGCAGGTAATAGTCCCCGGCGCTGATTTTGTGGTTCTTGGCGAGCGCGTCGTCGCCGCGCTTTTCCACCAGATCGCCGAGCGCGCGCCATTCCTCGAACCAGGCCTTGCCGCGGTCCGCCTCGCCCCAGCGCGGACGCAGCTTTTCGCAAGCGCGGTCGATCTCCTCGAGCGCGACCACGCCGTAAGGCGCCATGCCCTTCAAGATCAGCGTCGCGTTCGACCAGAGAAAATTGTCGCCGAAATGATCGATCCAGGGCCCGCGACTCATGAACGTCTTCCTTTGCAGAACTTGCCGCCGCGTTGCGGCACCTGAGGGGAGAGCAGCGTCAGCGCGCCGCGTGGTCGATGCGCTTCTTGTAGCCCGCCGGGAATTTGCCGGCCAGCGCGTCGCGCATCCAGTCGGCGACGTGCAGGTAGAAGTCCGGCAGCCGGCTGCCGAAGACGTGCGTCTCATCCTCGTAGACCCACAATTCCTTCGGACAGGTCAACATCTCGAACATGCGTTCGCCGTCGGCGAGCGGGCACAGTTCGTCGTACTCGCCCATCGCCAAAAGCGTCGGGCATTTGATCTTGCCGGCGAGCGGCTCGAGCGTCATCTGCGCCGCCATGGCGTCGAAGGCGTCCTCGTCATAGGTGTTCGACATATACATGTAGTTGGCGCGGTAGGCGGGCTTCGACTGCCTGAAGATCGTGTCCTTCTGCAGATAATTGCCCATGGCGCCGACCAGCGCCTTGACGCGGGGATCGTAGGCGGCGACGCGCGGGCCCCAATAGCTGCCCATGCTCCAGCCGTAGATGCCGACCTTGCCGGCGTCGAGTTCGGGAACGGTGGCGATGAAATCGATCGCCGCCTTGCCGGCGCGTTCGAAATTATCGAGCGTGACCCAGGTCTCGCGCGTATTGCTCTCGCCCTGCCCCGGTCCGTCGATCGACAGCGTCGCCAGGCCGCGGCGACGGAAATGATTGTGATAGGGGCTCGGCATATACTCTTTAATCGTGTCCATGCCGGGGATGACCAGCACGACCGGCGTCTTGCCTTTGGCGCCCGGCACGGTTTGCAAAATGCCGGGGATGGTCTTGCCGTTCGCGAACGGGATTTCGACACGCCGCACGCTCGCCTCGTCGAACAGGTCGGTGAAGCGCGTGTAGCAGTGGATCATGCGCTTGTAGAGCTCGAGCTTCTTGGCCGTGTTGGCGTGGATGACGCCGCAGGGCGGCCCGTAATAGAGCGCGGCGCGGTAATAGAATTCGGCCGCGCTTTCACGGTGGCCTGAGGCCTCCGCTTGTTCCGCGAGCTTTTGCTCCTGCTCGGCGGTGCGCACCCATTGCTTGACCACCGCCATCGGATTCTTGATGCGCTCGGTGGTGCGGCGCACGTCGGCCGGGCGGAAGCCCCATTCGACGAACATCACCGAGCGAAACCCGAAGACGTCGAGGACCTTGTAGAATTCCTCGTTCACCCATTTCTGTGCGCGCCGGCTGCGGTCGTCCAACACTCGTCTCCTCATTTCCAAAAAATCGCGCCGGCGCGAGGCCGGCGCGCCTTGTTGCGTCGAAGCGGTTATTGCCCCTTCAGCCCCTTCGCCTCGATGAAGGCGCCCCAGTTCTTGATGTCGCTGGCGACGCGCTTGGCGAGCTCCGGGCCGCCCGCGTAGTCGGGCGTGATGTCGAGCGCTTTGAGCCGCTCTTTCAGCTCCGGCGTTTCCAACGCGGCCTGAATTCCCTTCTGCAGCTTCGCGACCACGTCGGCCGGCATTTTCTTCGGCCCGAACACCGCGAACCAGAAGCGCAGATCGACGTCGGCGTGCTTGATACCGGATTCTTCCAGCGTCGGCACCTGCGGCAGCGCCGGCGACCGCTGCTTGCTGGTCACGGCGAGGCATTTGATGCGCTTGGTCTCGACCAAGGGCTTGGCCACCTGGCTCGACGGCAGCGTCATGTCGACATGACCGGCGATGAGATCGGCCATGGCCGGTCCGCCGCCGCGATACGGGATATCGAGCGCGTCGATCTTGGCGCCGTCGCGCACCACATCCCAGACGAGCTGCGACACCGAGGTGACGCCCGCGGACGCGAAGGTGAGCTTTTTCGGCGCCGAATGCGAATTGGCGATCAGCTCCTGCATCGAGTTCGCCGGCACCACATTGGCGACGCAGATGGCGAGCGGCGAGGTCGCGGCAAAAGCGATCGGCGTGAATTCCGTGTTCGGATCGAACGGCGGCTTGATGTCCTTGAAGCCCGGGCGGATGACCAGCGCGTTCTCCGCCATCATCAGCGTATAGCCGTCGGGCGCAGCCGAGGCGACGGTGCGCCAGCCGATGAAGCCGCTGGCGCCGGCGACGTTCTCGACGATGACCGTCTGCCCGAGGGCCTTGGCGAGCGGCCCCGAGAAGATGCGGGCGAAGGTGTCCGTCGCGCCGCCCGGCCCGAAGCCGACGATGAGCCGGATCGGCCGGTCGGGAAATTCGGCATGCACTTTGGAGAAAGTCGGCGCGGCGAATACCGCGGCGACAAACGCAATCGACAGCCATCGGCGCATCTTGGTTTCCTCCGTTGACCCGACGTTCTTGTGACGGCCGCACCTGCGCCGCCGCGTCGGCGTCGTTTGTCCAGAGGAAAGGCTAACCGGAAATGACCGCAGACGACAGCGGGGGTTTGCGCGCGTTGGAATGGGAGTCCGCTTTGTGGACAGCCTTCGCCCGGGCAGCGCGGTCCGTCGCCGCGCGCCCGGCCGGCGATTGACAAAGCCTTACTTCACCTGCACGCCGCTCGCCTCGATCGGCGCCGCCCATTTCGCGATCTCGCTCTTGACGAAGCCGGCGAGATATTCCGGCGTGGCGCGATCGTCGGCGACGACCTGGGCGCCGACGCTTTGCAGGCGCTCGCGCACGGCGGGCGCGTGCATGGCCTGCACGATCGCGCCGTTGAGCTTTTTCACGATCGCCGCCGGCGCGCCTTTGGGCAGAAACGCCGCGTTCCACGTATAGGCTTGCGCGTCGAGGCCCTGCTCCAGGGCGGTCGGCAGGTTGGGTTCGACCGGCGAACGCGTCTTGCTCAGGATCGCCAGCGCCTTCACGCTGCCGCCGTCGATATGCGACTTCACCGTGCTCATGATTTCGCATTCGAAATCGATGCGGCCGGCGATGACGTCCTGCATGGCCGGACCGCCGCCCTTGTAAGGAATATGCGTGATCTTCGTGCCCATCGCCGTGTTGAGCACGACGCAGCCGAGATGCGACGCCGCGCCGACGCCGCCCGAACCGAATTGCATCTTCGCTTGGTTCGCTTTCGCGTAGGCGACGAATTCCTTGAGGTTGTTCACCGGCAGGTCTTTCCGCACGATCAGGACGATCGGCACCTCGGCGATCAAGGCGACCGGCGTGAAGTCGGTCGCCGAATTGTAGAGCGGGTGCGCGTAGAGCGTTTGGTTCTGGGCGTGGGTGCCGACGGTGCCAATGCCGAACGTGTAACCGTCGGGCTTTGCGTCGGCCACGCGTTTCGAGCCGTTCATGCCGCCGGCGCCGCCGATGTTCTCGACGACGATGGTCTGGCCGAGCACGTCGCCCATGCGCTGGGCGATGAGGCGGCCGACCAGGTCGGTCGGGCCGCCGGGGGCAAACGGGATGATCATGGTGATCGGACGGCTCGGGAAATCCTGGGCCAAAGCCGAGCCGATGAGGCCGAGCAGCAGCGCCGCAGCGGCGATCAGTTTTTTCGTCATGCGCCTCACCTCCCATCGCAAGAGCCGCGGTTGATCCGCGACCCGCTTTTGATCGTCAAACCCGTTCGATGATCGTCAGCCCGCGGCGGCGATCAATCAAATAAATCAACCCGCGCTCGTCGACCGTGACGTCGTTGCTCTGAACGCGGTCGGCGCCTTCGGGAACGTCGGGCAGGAAATAGGCGACTTCACGCAGCGAATGCGGGTTGGCGATATCGATGATGCGCAGGCCGTGCGCGAACCAGGCGGCTGGAATTTCCGTCCCGGTGACGATTTCGCAGGGCTGGTGGCACGCCGTCGACAGCGGCTGCGCGCCGTCCTCCACGCCTTCGACCTGGAAGCTGCCGACCGGGACCGGCGCGCGCTCGTCGCTGATGTCGACCAGCCAGAGAAACGCCGGCACGCCGTCGGCCGGCCGGTAGACGTCTTCGTCGGCAACCACGAGGTAATCGCGGCCGCGGATCGCGAACGGCAACGGCAACGCCGTGTGCGTGGGACAATCGTAGGGCGGCGTCCAGTCGAGACCCGAGATGCGCTTCGGTTTGCCGATGTCGTCGATATCGAGAATGACGAATCCGGCCTGCCAATAGCTGGTGTAAAGCCGGTTGCCCTTGCGCAACGGGTGATGACAGCGATGCGCGGTGCGCTCCCAGTTCGGCTGCTCGCCGCCGGCGGTCCATTGCCCCGACATCCACCAGCGGCTCACCTCTTGCGGGCGCTGCGGGTTCTCGATGTCGAGGATGATGACGAGATGCGCGAGGTAGCCCTCCGCCGTCGACGACAGATAGGCGTAACGGCTGTCGAGATCGAAGCGATGCACGCCCTGCCCGGCGGTTTCCCAGCGCGTGAGCAGCCGCGGCTTGCGCGGCTCGGCGATGTTGTAGATGCAGATGCCGCCCTTGAAATCCGGCGCCGGTTTGTTGGGATCGTTGTAGTTGATCTCTTGATTGACGACCATCAGGTCGCCGGTGACGCGCACCTTGTGCGAGTGCGTGCCGGGCGGCATCGACAGTTCGGCGAGCACCTGCGGACGCTTGGGGTCGCGCACGTCGACGATCGTGGTCCCGTGCGGGGCGCGCATGTGACCGACATAGGCGATGCCCTCGCGCACGACGACCTGGCCGCCGCCGGCGCAATCGACGTAGCCGACCTGCTTCAAACCGGACGCCTTCGGCATGGTCCGCTCCGCTGTCTTGCCGGGAAAAGCTCCGACGTTCTTGGCCGCGTTCGCCCTTAAAGGCTACGACAGGCGCCCGCCTGCAGCCTTCGCACTCAGCCGGCTTGCCGGCCGAAGCTCCGAGGGAGCGAAGGCTGGCGGAGAGGGAGGGATTCGAACCCCCGATACCCTTGCGAGTATGCCGCATTTCGAGTGCGGTGCATTCAACCGCTCTGCCACCTCTCCGCAAAGCCCGAAATCGGCCCGAAAAGGCCGGATTTGGCTGGCAGCTATCTAGCCAAGCAACCCAGGACAAACAAGGCTGCGGCAGCGTATATTATGCCGGCGCCGGGATGCCGCCTTTGACCCTATGACCACGACCGACACCACGACAATGGACCGCCTTCGCAAAGGATCGCGCGGCATCCTGCCGACCATCGCCATGGTCGCCGCGGTCACCCTCGGCGTGTATTTCGTCATCGCGGAAACCGGCCTGCATCATGGTTCGGTGGTCTATCTGATCCCCGTCGTCATCGCGGCGACGCGTTGGGGCATCGTCGCGGCGATTTTCGCCGCGGTTTGCGGCGTGCTCGCCTCCGCCTTCTTCTTTTATCCGCCGCTCTACAGCTTCCGCATCACCGACCCGCACGAAGTCCTCAATCTGATCCTGTTCATCTTCGTCGCCGTGGTGGTGAGCCAGCTCGCCACGCGGCTCAAGCGTCAACTGGAGACCGCACGGCAGCGCGAAATCGATCTGCGCGACCTCTACGCCTTCTCGCGGCGGCTGGCGGTCGCCTTCGACGTCTCCGACATTCACGCCGCCATCGAAGACCATTTGGCCGCGGTGATGCAGCGCAAGGTCGTGCTCTTCGGCGGCGCCCGCGATGCCGCCGCGTCGAGCGGGCGGCACGCCGGCGTCGCGGTGCCCGAGCCGGTGCTGGCGGAAGCCGCCGACGTCGCCGCCGGGCGGCAGCAAGCCAAGGGCGGCGTCACCATCGCCGCCGCCAATGGCGAGGTCTGGCTGGTGCGCGCGGTCTCGCCCAAGAGCCCGGAGTTCGGCGTCATCGCCATCAATCTTGGCCGCGAGTCGCGCGAAGGCACCGACGAAATGCGCATCCGCGTCGACGCGGTGCTCGCCGACGCCACCGCGACGCTGGAGCGGCTCGGCGTCGCGCACGCGATCAACGAGGCGCATATGCGCTCGCAAACCGAGCAGCTGCGCGAGGCGCTGATCGGCTCGGTCAGCCACGAGTTGCGCACGCCGCTCGCCTCCATTCTCGGCGCCGCCACGGTGCTCAGCGCGGCGCCGGCGCTCGCCAACGAGAAAAAGCTCAAGGCGCTGGTGCACGATGTGCGCGACGAGGCCGAGCGGCTCAACAACGACATCCAGAACCTGCTCGACGCCAGTCGCATTTCGAGCGACGGCGTCAAACCGCATATCGAATGGGCCGACCCCGCCGACATCGTCAATTCGGCCGTCGAACGTTGCCGTCGCCGTCTCGGCGACCGGCGGCTCGTGCTCGACATCGCGCACGATCTGCCCTTCGTGCACGTCGATCCGGTGCTGGTGCAGCAGGCGCTGGTGCAAATCTTCGACAACGCGGTGAAATATTCGCAAGCCGGGTCACGGATCACGGTCAACGCCCGCGCCCGCGACGGCCGCATGGCCGTCAGCGTGGCGGACGAAGGCGCCGGCCTGACCACGGCCGAGCAAACGAAAATTTGGGATCGTTTCGCGCGCGGCGAACGGCATGCGGCGACGACCAGCGGCTCCGGCCTGGGGCTGTGGATCGCCGACGCCTTCGTCGCCGCCAACGGCGGCAAGATCAGCGCCGTCAGCGAGGGACCCGGTCGCGGCACCACGGTTTCGATCGAACTCCCGGTCACGCAAGCCGTTGTGCCGCAAATGGAAGGCGACGCCGATGAATGATATGTCCCCGATCGTGCTCGTTGTCGACGACGAGATCCAGATTCGCCGCTTCCTGCGCACCGGCTTCGAGCTCAACGGCTTCGTCGTGCACGAGGCCGGCACCGGTGCCGAGGCGATCCGCACCGCGACGCTGCGGCCGGTCGACCTCGTCATCGTCGATCTCGGCCTGCCCGATATGGACGGCTCCGAGGTGGTCGAACGCATCCGTTCCTGGTCGGGCGTGCCGATCATCGTGCTCTCGGTGCGCTCGAGCGAGGCGCAGAAGGTGCACCTGCTCGAGCTCGGCGCCGACGATTACGTGGTCAAGCCGTTCGGCATAGCCGAATTGCTCGCGCGCGTGCGCGTGGCGTTGCGCCGGCAGTTGCGCGCGGTTTCCGGCGAGCCGGCGATCAAGGCCGGCCCGCTCACCATCGACCTCGCCACCCGCACGGTGACGCTCAACGGCAGCCGCCTCACGCTGACGCCGAAGGAATACCGGCTGCTGCAGGTGCTGGCGCAGCACGCCGGCAACGTGGTGACCCACCAGCACCTGTTGAAGGAGGTGTGGGGTTCGATCCACATGCACGACACGCACTATCTGCGCATCTTCGTGCGCAAGCTGCGGCAGAAGATCGAGCCGCACCCGGATTCGCCCAAGATCCTGGTCACCGAGCTCGGCGTCGGCTACCGGCTGGCGCAGGGCGCCGAGGCGGAGGGTGGCAACGGCCACATGGCCGAGCCGGCCAAAAGCGAGGGCTGAGCGGCGTCCGCATCGGCCTTCCTTGACATTTTGCGGCGAGAGCCTTCATAAGCATGGCCAAGCGCGGACCTTTCGGTCCGCGTGCTTTTTCAAGGGCCGGTTAAGCCCTTAAAAACACACAACAAACCGACTGAAAGAAGCCGGTCCGGACCGTTCCGAGCACCGGGATCGAACACCAGAGGAAGAACGATGTTCGCAGTCATTAAAGCCGGCGGCAAACAGTACCGGGTGGCCGCCGAAGACGTGATCCGGATCGACCGGGTCACGGCCGAACCCGGCCAGGTGGTCGAGTTCGGCGAGGTGCTGCTGCTCGGCGGCGACGCGCCGCAGGTCGGCACGCCCACCATCGCCGGCGCCACCGTCGCCGGCGAGGTGCTGCAGCACACGCGCGGCGACAAGGTGATCGCCTTCAAGAAGCGCCGGCGCAAGAATTCGCGGCGCAAGCGCGGCTCCCGTCACGAGTTCTCGATGATCCGCATCACCGAAATCCTCACCGACGGCGCCAAGCCGGCGAAGGAACCGCCGCCGCGGCCGCAACGCGAGCCCAAGGCCAAGCCGCAAGACGACGGCGGCGACGAGCCCAAGGCGGCCAAGCCGAGGGCGAAAAAGCCGGCCACAAAGGGCAAGAAAAAGTGAGATGATTCCTTCACGGAATCGGTGTAGACAGGTCCCGAGTTAGAGAGAGCACTCATGGCGCACAAGAAAGCAGGCGGATCCTCGCGCAACGGCCGCGATTCAGCGGGCCGGCGGCTTGGCCTGAAAAAGGCCGGCGGCGAGATCGTGCTCGCCGGCAACATCCTCGCGCGCCAGCGCGGCACCACCTGGCATGCCGGCCGCAATGTCGGCTGCGGCAAGGATCACACGCTGTTCGCGCTCGTTAACGGAAAGGTTCAGTTCGATACCAAAGCCAAAGGCCGCACCTTCGTATCCGTTGTACCGATGACGGAGGCTGCGGCCGAGTAAGACGGTGGACAAATTCGAGGTCCGCCGGTCATTCAGTCGATCCGGCGGGGCTCATGGGGCTTCGAGAGGGGGAGACGGGTGACCGGCTCCCCCTCTTCAAGTTTTACAACCCAGGAGCCCGTGTCATGACACTGCTGGAGCGCATACCCCGAGAGACCTTCCACGAGGCGAGTATCCCCGTCCTCGAGACCAAGCGGCTCACCTTGCGCGCGCCGCGGCTTGAGGACGCTAAAACGGTGGCGATGCTCGCCAACGATCGTCGCATTGCCGAGAACACGGCGCGCATTCCGCATCCGTACAAGATCGCGGATGCCGAGAGTTTCATTGCCGGCGCCGGCAAGCAGGGCGAAGCGGTGTTCCTGGTCACGCTGCGCGACAAGACCGTGATCGGCGCCTGCGGCCTGATGTTCCAACACGAGCCGACGCCCGAGCTCGGCTATTGGCTCGGCGTCGAGCATTGGGGCAAGGGCTACGCCACCGAAGCACTGCACGCGGTCATCGACTACGCTTTCGCCGACCTCGCGCACGAGGCGCTGCAGGCGGGCGCGCGCGTCACCAATCCGGCCTCGCGCCGGGTGCTGGAGAAGTGCGGGTTCCAATGGACCGGCGTCGGCCTCTATCGCATCAACGCCATCAGGTCGTCGGCGCCGATCGACCGCTTCCGGCTCGAGCGCGGCATCTGGCAAGCGCTCAAAGGCTGGGGCCGGTCGAAGAAGGTGATATGACGTTGACGTCGCCGTTGCGCGTCCGCTGACTGTGCATGACGGCGGGTGGGACATTGCACCCACCCGTCACCCCTCCTAATGATGGGGCTGCGGGAGAACCGCGTGACGCCGACGCCCACAGACATCGCCCATTTGAAGGACGCCGCCGAGGCCGCTTGGCAGGCGCGCTGGCAACTGTCCTGGGACATGAACAACGACGGCAGCGTCAGCATCGGGGATTTCTGGCTGTTTCTGCGCTGGGTCTTCTTCGTGCCCGGCGATTTCGTGCTGTTGCTCATGATGCTGCACGCAACCACCATCGCCCTTTATCTCGGCATGGGCGTGAAACTTCTGTCAGGCGCGATTTCCGGCGCGATCTCGGCGGTGGTCTGGATCGTCACCTTCGGATTTTTCGGCAGCCGCGGCTAGTGCAGCCCGCTGGCGTCCGAGGCGAAGTTGCGCGACACTGAAAAAAAATCAGGGAGGACGCCATGGCTTACACCCTCGACCAGTTCATCGCCGACTGCAAAACGTCGCTCACCCGCAATGGCGGGCCCGGCGGACGCGAAGAGGTGCGCCAGAACCTCGAACGCCTGCTCGCCAACGCGGATTTCATCACGGCCTATTGCGGCGACGACCAGCCGCGCGGCGTGAAGGTCCTCTACGAGGATCCCAAGCTCGGCTTCCAGGTGCTCGCGCACATCAACGAGAAGGCGCACAAGTCGCCGCCGCACGACCACGGCGCCTCCTGGGCGATCTACGGCCAGGCCACGCAATACACCGACATGACCGAATGGGCGCGGACCGACGACGGTCATAACCCGAACTGCGCCGACATCAAGATCGCCAAGCAGTACCGGCTCAAGCCCGGCCAGGCCGGCATCTACCAAGACGGCGCCATCCACTCGATCGATTACCCCAACGCCGCGCGCTTCGTGCGCGTCACCGGCACCGATCTTGAGAAGATCGACCGTATCAAGATCGACACCGCGACCGGCGCGGTCGGCATTATCCAGGCCCGCCAGGCGTCGTAATCAGGATCAACCGAATTCAGTAGGCTCGCCGCGAATGCAGTCGGGCTCCCTCTCCCCTTGGGGGAGAGGGTTGGGGTGAGGGGGCAAGTGAATCACGATAGGCCATCACCCCTCACCCGGCGCACTTCGTGCGCCGACCTCTCCCCACGGGAGAAGTGAAAAAAGAGTCTGCCGCGTGCCCAGTGGACATCCAATGAACTCAAAACCTGCCCGCCCGCTCACTGCCGCCGCCGTCAAAGCCATGCTCGGCGACGGGCAGGAACTTGCCCTCATCGACCTGCGCGAGGAGCTGACCTTTTCGCAAGGCCATTTGTTGTGGGCGCGCAATGTGCCGGCAAGCCGCCTCGAACTGCGTTTCGCCGCGCTGGTGCCGCGCAAGACCACGCGCATTGTGCTGATCGACGATCACGATGGCCTGGTGCCGCGCGCCGCCGCGGTGCTCGCCCGTGCCGGTTACTCCGATGTTTGCTATCTCGACGGCGGCAACGCCGCCTGGGCCGCCGCCGGTTTTGAATTGTTCTCCGGCGTCAACGTGCCGAGCAAGGCGTTCGGCGAATTCATCGAGCACGCCAGCGGCACGCCCTCGATCGGCGCCGGCGAACTCGATGCGCTGATGCGCGGCAAGACCGACATGGTCGTGCTCGACTCGCGGCCGCTCGACGAATATTCGCGCATCTCCATCCCGAGCGGCGTCAATGTGCCCGGCGCCGAACTGGTCTTGCGCGTGCACGACATCGCGCCCTCGCCCGCCACGCTGATCGTGGTCAATTGGGCCGGGCGCACGCGCAGCATCATCGGCGCGCAGTCGTTGATCAATGCCGGCGTGCCCAACAAGGTGGTGGCGCTGCGCAACGGCACCATGGGCTGGCATCTCGCCGGCCTCACCTGTGCCAAGGGCCAGTCGGCGCGCTTCCCGACGGTCAGCGGCGATGGCCTCGCTTGGGCCAAGCAGGCCGCCGCCGCGGTCGCGCACAAATATGCCGTGCCCTCGATCAGCACCGAGACGCTGGCACGCTGGCGCGCCGACGAAAGCCGCACGACTTACCTCTTCGACGTGCGCGATCCCTCCGAATACGCGGCCGGGCATGTCCCCGGCGCGCTGTCGGCGCCCGGCGGACAACTGGTGCAGGCGACCGACCAATATGCCGGCACGCTCGGCGCGCGCATCGTGCTTTGCGACGACAACGAAGTGCGCGCGGTGATGACCGCGTCCTGGCTCAAGCAGATGGGCTGGAAGGAGGCGTTCGTATTGCCGCAGGCGGGCGGGGAAACCGGCGAGCCCGCTTCCGTCGTGCTCGGCACGCCGCCGGCCGCGGCGGCAATCGATTGCGCCGCCCTGCGCGCGCTCGGCGATACGACCATCGTCGATCTGTCGCGCAGTCCCGACTACCGCCAGGGCCACATTCCCGGCGCCTGGTTTGCCATCCGCGCGCGGCTGGCGCCGGCCTTCGCCACGATCAAGCCGCGCGGCACGCTGATCCTCACCTCGGAAGACGGTGTGCTCGCCGGGCTTGCGGTCGAGGAGGCGCGCGCGCTCACCGATCGGCCGGTGCGCTGGCTCAAGGGCGGCAATGCCGCCTGGGCCGCCGCCGGCTTGCCGCTGTCGAGCGACCTGAAAATGGCGGACGAGCCGCTCGACGCCTGGCTCAAGCCCTATGAGCGCGCCGGCGACCCCAAGGCGGCGATGAACGAATATCTGTCGTGGGAAATCGATCTGCTCGAGCGCATCAAGCGCGACGGCACGACGCATTTCAGCGCGCCGCGGTAGCCGCCGGTATCATTGCGTCCTTTGAATTCAGGTAAAGCGGGGCAAGCTTGGTCATCAGCTTCTCGCCGAAATAGCCCTGCGGGTTCGACGGCTCGGCGCCGTCGCGCGCCTCCCACTGCGCGATCGTGACCTTGGCGTTGAGGAATGCGTCCTCGACGTTGCCGCCCGGTTACAGGTTGCGATTGAAATAGGCGTCGCCGAAATAAGTCCACTCGCGCTCATTCGAACAACCGAACGAAGGGTGCTTGTCGTCGGCCGCGGTGAGCACGATCGTGTTCTCGTTGGCCAGCGGCTTGAGAAAGATTCCGGAATAGCAGGCGGATACGATGACGATACGATTTTTGATGCCTTCGCGGTCGAGAATCGCCGCCACGTCGCCGGGCGAAAGATCGTCGTAGTAAGCTCCCGCCAGATATAACGAGACGCCTTTATCGGAGCCGTGCGACGTCATGAAAAGCAGCAAGACATCCTCATCCCGGTCCATCACGCGGGCCACGGCGTGCACCGCCGCGGCGAAGTTTTGCAGCGATGCTACGGGGATCGTCGCCGCCGTGTCGACATTGTTGGCGAGGCGGACGACGTGCCCGTCAAGGGGAAATATCCTCGCGATCGACGTGAGGCCGCCATCCAATTCCCTGATGAAGACGTTCTGATCCGACGACCCGGCAAGGCCGATGGCATAGATGCCGGTCTTGCCTTTCGCGTGCGGAGCGAGATGCGCGAATGCCGCCTCGAGCAGCGCGGGCTGCGCCAGCTCGACCCGCGCGCGGTCGACCGTCGGTCGCGGCGGCGCGGCGGCATTGTTGCCGTTGAGAACGGCGCGGGCAACTTCCCAATAATTGGCGGTGCGGATATCGAAATTGTGCCCGCGGAACGTGGGTTCGTAGGGCAACGCAAAGGCAAGGAGAATGAGCGCCAGCCAAAGCCCGGTCGCGCGCAGGCGCGCAAAGCGTCGGTCGGGCTCGACGCTGCGCAGGATTTGCAAAATGGCACCGCCCCACCAGAGCAACTGGGCGAGAGAGATGACTTCTCCCAAATAATAGTGGTGCCAAATCGAGTAAAGCGAAGGGGTGAGGACGCGATACCCGACGGCGACAAGCGCACTCGCGAGGTTCAGCGGGATGGACAAGAGCTCGATGCCGGCGAGCATCGTGGTGCGGCCCTCCGGCCGCACGAACAGCGATGCCAGCGCCAGAGTAAGGGCGATGGACGTGATCGACGCATTCAACCCGTAGGGCACAAATCGGAGCGGCGGCTCGGCAATGGCGCATTCCAACACGAAGACACCCGCGAGCGCGGCCAAACTGCTCAGAATAAGCGCGGGCACGCCGACCAAGCGCGGCTGCGGCGTGGACTTCCACACCGCCGCGCGTAACACCATATGAAAGGTGCTAAGAATAGACCCGGTCCCAGCCATGCCATCCCCCTATCGGGCCGGCTCAACCTATTCGAGTGCCACTAATGTTCTGTTTTCGCCGAGCGCGAAATTTGGCGATTTCGTTTACTGGACAATAACGCTGCCGCACGCCGATGAAATTCCTCGCGTCTCGCCGAAGCGCGGAGCGCGAAAGCGGGGGCCCAGGCCAAAGAACCGGATTCCCGCTGGAGCCTGTCCCCGCGCAGGCGGGGACGGGAATGAACGGGAGAGAGCAGCGGTTTTTATTGCTTTAACGCCGTCGCGAACTTGTCGCCGAATTCGGACAGCTCCTCGGCATTGAGATCGCTCACCGCCCACAGGTTCAAGCCGTTCTCGCTCCAGCGCAGCACATTGAAGCCGCGCAGGCTTTCCGTTGTGCGAGCGCTGCTCGCCGCGCCCAGCGCCGGCGCGCAGAACAGATTGATGACGTGCACGCGCCGGCGATAGACGATGACCGCCACGGGCTTGGCGTCGAGCGTGTCGAGCCGCCCGCCGAGCAGCG
>Ga0335085_10007502_pt1 | contig 16887 bp, 12 predicted proteins | sample Lox_Sample_45_FD_206712 | JGI IMG/M metagenome (GOLD analysis project Ga0335085, IMG submission 206712) | Soil microbial communities from Loxahatchee National Wildlife Refuge, Florida, United States - Lox_Sample_4.5 | ecosystem: Environmental > Terrestrial > Soil > Wetlands | place: USA...
CCCCTGCCCGTTGGGCGAATTGACCACCGTCGCCAGGGTGCGGGCCACCACGTCCGGGCGCTCGCCGCCGAGCTTGGCCGACGCCTCGGCGAAGATGGACGCCGCCAGCGGCTGGCTCTTGTCGATCCTCAGCGCCTCGGTGGCCGCGGCCTTGGCCCCGGCCAGGTCCTTGGCCCGGAGCTTGGTCTGGGCCAGGGCGGCGTAGGCGTCCGCCCGGCGGTTGGAGGGGAGGCTGGCGGCCGAGGTGAAGTCCTTGATCGCCGCCGGGTACTCGCCGATCGCCTCGCGCAGGCGTCCGGCGTTCATCCACCCCTCGAAGGCCGCCGGGTCGTTGCCCATGCGCAGGCCGACCTGCTCGTACCACTGGGCGGCCTCGCCGAACCGGCCCGACTCGGCGGCGTGCCGGCCCAGGGTGGTGGCGATGTCCGGGATGAAGCTGCTCCGCGGGTACTCGGTGATGAACTTGGCGCCGATGTCCCGCTCCTTGACGAAGTCTCGCTTCTCCCGGGCAGCACTGAACGCTCCATAGAGCGCCTTCTCCCCGATGTCGCTGGTCTTGTTCTCCGAGGCCACCTTGAGCAGGCCCTCGACCACGTCGCCGGTCTCGGCCGAGCTCTGCAGGGCCAGCTCGCCCAGGGCCTCGCCCTTGCTCTCGCTCAGCGTCTTGCGGACCTCGGCCAGGAAGGTCGCCGGCAGCCGGGCGTTGGCCAGGAACTTCCGGCCCGTCTCCTCGATGCCCTTGAAGTCGTTGAGCTGGCGGAGGCCGTCCAGGGCCAGCTTGCCCGCCACCGGCGCGTCCTTGTTGTCCGGATACTCCTGGGCGAAGGCGGTGAAGAGCTGGCTCGACTTCTCGAACTCCCCGTCGTCGTAGTAGGCGCGGGCGATGTTGAACTTCAGGGTGATGACGTTGGGGTTGCGCGGGTACTTGGCGATGAAGGCGGCGCCGTCGATCTTCAGCGCCTGACGCGCGTCGGCCACCTCGAAGGCGGTGATCCGCTCCACCTCGCCCGGCTTGAGCGCGGAGAAGGAGCTGAGCAGGGCCCCGTAGGCCGCCGCCTCCGTCCCCTTGGGGTCCTTGGCGCGCTCCTCGTAGCGCTCCAGCTCCTCGAACTGGCGGGCTGCCTCGGGGAACTCGCGGGCGGCGAAGAGCGAGTCCGCCCGGTTGTGCATCATGTCCCGGACCACCTTCTCCGGCCGGAACAGGGAGAGGTACTCCTTGTAGGCGGCGGCCGCGTCCAGGAAGGCATCGCGGGTGTTGGTCCGCTGGGCCAGCGCCTGGAGCTGGGTGGCCAGGTCCCGGGTGATCTCCTCCAGCTCGGCCAGCTGCTTCTTGCGGGTGGTCTCGTCCCGGAACGGATCGACCTTCACGTCCACCGCCGCCCGGACCAGGTACTTGATGTCCGCCTGGGTGGTGGGGACCTTGCCCTTGGCCGCCTTGAGCGAGTCGTAGATCTTCTCCGCCCGCTCCATGTCCAGCTCCGGATCGGGCTGGATCTCCATCAGCTTGCGCAGGGTGGGGATGGCCCACTCGTACTGCTGCTTGATGAAGTAGCGGTTGCCCAGCTTGTCCAGGGCAAGGGCGTAGGTGGAGCGGCTGTCGGAGAGCTTCTCGAAGTAGGCCAGCGCCCCCTTCGCCGGCCGGGCCTCGGTGTAGCTGTAGACCAGGTCGAGGAGCGCCTCGCGCTTGACGTTGAGCGACTTGGCCGAGTCCACCCCGGGGAGGGGAGGGCTGCCCGCGGCCGCCTCGAAGAACCCCACCGCGTCGTTGAACCGCTGCTGGTTCACCCGGATCCAGCCCATCTTGTAGCGGGCCAGGTCATGCACCGGTGAGGGCGGGAACTGGAGGATGGCCTGGTAGTGCCGCTCCGCCTCGTCGAGGTTCGCCTTGTCGAACCAGTAGTCCCCGATGATCTGCTCCGACTCCAACCGCAGGGGGGACTTGGGGTACCGGTCGATGAGCGAGCGCAGGGTGGCCAGCATGTCGTCGAACTGTCCGAGCTCGCGCTGCTCGTGGGCGAGGTAGAAGGTGACCTTGTCGCCGTCGTGGAAGTCCGGGTACTCGCGCTGCAGCCGGTAGTAGAGCTGGACCGCCTTCTGCTTGAGGAGCCGCGTCTCCGGGCTGACCATCGCCCCCTTGGTGCCCTCCGCCCGCTGCTCGGACTGGAGGAAGTACACGTAGCGGCTCTTCTCCACGTACAGCTCCGCGAGCCGGAACTGGAGGTCGGGCAGGTAGGGCGCGGTCCGGCTGCGGGCGATGAGCCGCTCGGTCTCGATGATCGAGCGGTCGACCTTGAAGATGTCCCGCTTGAGCTTGTCGACGTACTCCGCCTTCTCGCGGACCTTGGTCATCACCGGATTGACGCTCTTGTCGAGCGGGGTGAGCAGCGACGGCCCACTGGGCGTCGAGGCGGCGAGGAGGAGGGCGAGGAGGGAGCCGGTCACAGCTGGCCTTCCTCCACGCACCGGCTGGGGAGGCTCACCCGGTAGCTGCGCAGCTCGTCGTTCCAGTACTCGCCGTCGAAGCGGAACGCCTCCTGGCCCGGGCCGATGGGCGTCTCCTTCTCCGGCTGCACCAGCTTCGCCCCCCGCTTGATGCGCTCATAGAGCTTGAGGCCGACCTCGTACTCCATGAGGCGCACCTGCTCGGCGGCGCGGAGCAGCTTGTCCGCCTCCTCGCGCACCGATTCCTTGATGCGCTGCCGGTAGACGCGCTCCCCCTCGGCGTAGGCCAGGTCGTAGAGCTTGCTCACCTGCGAGAAGAGCCGGTCCCCGAAGCCGCCCGCGTAGCGGGCCTTGAACTCGATCTCCAGGCTGAGCGACTCGAGAAACTTGGCCGCGCGCTTGGTGCTCCCATGACTGGAGGCGGCGCGGCGCAGGCGGTCATCCAGGGTGAGGTCCTCCCGCTCGCGGATGGCATCCAGCGACTCCGCGTAACGCCGGGTGAGTTCCTTGGCGGCCCGCTTCGCCGGCAGGTAGTGGCACAGGTCGCGGTAGACCAGCGCCCGGAGGATGTACTTGTCGGGGAGGAACTGGTCGCGAAAGCTGGGGGCGTCGAGCGTGGTGAGCAGGCCCATCGCCGCCCGCAGCTGGCCGAGGTTGTAGCGGGTCCAGGCCTCCTCGAGGTAGAGCGTGGCCCGCCCCGGATCGAGCGACGGCAGCTGCACCATCTCGTAGGCCTTGAGCGCCCCCTCGAAGTCCTTGCGCTCGTAGCGCAGCCGGGCCACCGCCAGGCGCGCCTCGTTTCTCGCCTCCAGGGTGAGCTTGTCGTCCTTGGAGAGGGTGAGGAAGTCCTCGATCATCTCGTCCGGGACTTCCTTGCCCTGGAGTTTGCGCAGCCGGGTGACGAGGAGCGCGAACTTGGCCCGGCTCGCCTCCACGCTCTCCTCGTCCAGCTTGGCGAAGTGGGTGTTCGCCCAGCGCTCGTTCCCCACCCGGAGGTCGACGATGCCCTGCTCGTAGTTGGCGTAATCGCTCACCGACTCGGGGAGGAAGCCCAGGTCGAGCGATCCGAAGACCTGCTCGTCGATGAGCACCTCGTCGTGGGGAACCAGGATCAGGGTGCGGAGGGCCTCCAGGGTGCGGGGCAGGACCTGCGGGTTGGCCCGCTCCCGGGCCACCTTGGACAGATAGACCGCTCCGGCGTGGCGCAGCCCGAGGTCGATGAAGCACCGGGCGAGGAAGTACTGGGCCCAGGGGTGATTCTCGTCGGTGGGGGGCGTCCCCTCGACGTAGGCGAAGAGCTTGCGCGCCGCCGACTCCTTCTTGTCTCCGAAGTAGTCCTGGAGCGCCTCGTCGAAGAGCTTCTGGTCCGCCTTCTCGGCCGCGACCTGCGCCGCGGCGGGAGTGGCGCCGGCCGCCGGCTGCGCCGCCGGAGCCCCGGGCGCGGCCGGTGCCGGCGCGGCCGGCGCAGGGGCGGTGCGGGCAGCAGGCGCGCCCTGGGGTGTGGCGGCCGGGGCCGGCGGGCCTTGGGGCGCAGGCGGCGCCGCCGGCTGCCCCTGGGCGAGGGCGAGCCCGGAGAGCAATGCGAGGACGAGTGCCAGCGTGGCTCTCACGTCGCTTCGCCTCATTCCGTCGAGCCGAAGTTGAACGACACGCCGAGGAGGAGAACCATGATGTTTTGCACGCCCCGGGAGGAGAAGAGGACGTTGTCCGTGACCTCGAGCCGCAGCGAGACGGTCTTGGAGATGTAGAAGCGCCAGCCGATGCCGAAGTCGAGGCCGGGTGCGAAGGTGGTGCTCGTCGTCCCGGCGGCGATGTCGTTGGAGATGCGCTGGTTGGCCACCGAGAGGCCGAGCAGTCCGTAGATCTCGAAGTGGGCGACGCTGCTGTTGAGCCAGGCGAACTTCCCGTAGATCGGCGTCCACATGAAGTCGCTGCCGGCGATCCAGTTGGTCTGGGCGAAGGCGGTGGGGTTGACGCCGAAGTCGCGCTGCAGCTGGGTGCGCAGCCCGGTGGCCACGTTGTAGTTGTAGTCGAAGCGGCCGATCTGCCAGGCGATGCTGTCCGAGAAATGGTAGGTGTACGAGATCTGCCCGCCGATTCCCTTGGTGAAGGCATCCAGCGGGAGGACGGTGAAGGCGATGTCCAGCTCGCTGTTCATCCGGTAGGTGCGGTCCTGCACCGCCAGCACCACGCCGGGGTTTTCCAGCTCTTCCTGTGCCCGGGCCGCGACGGAGACCAGGCAGACCAGGAGCAAGAGAAGTCGTCTCACGCAAGAATCCCTTCTGGGAGGCACCCGCCTCTGGTGTTCATCAGAATCCGACCGCGTTGAAGATGAACGGATAGGTGATGATCACCGAGTTTCCCTTGGCCGGCGGGAACTGCCAGTTGTTGAGCGCCCGGAGGATGCACGACTCCACCGAGACGTCCTTCAGGGTGGAGCTCTTGGACTTCGAGTTCACCACCTTGCCGGCGGTGGAGATGGTCCACTCCAGGACCACCTTTCCGGCCAGGCCCGGGGTGTGGAGAAGTGCGGCCTCGTAGCACCGCTGGACCTCGGAGAGGTGGGAGTTGATCACCCGCGCCACCGCCTCCTTGTCGATCTGACCCTGCGAGCCGATGCTGGTGGCCACCGCGCGGGTGACCCCGGCGCGCACCGGGCCCTTGCCCACGCTGCCCACGCCGAGCGCGCCGATGCCGCCCCCCCCGGCGCCGAGGAGGATCTCCCGTCCGCCGCCGGATCCCTTGCCCAGGCCGATGCCGGGCAGCCCGTTGGTGCTGGCCAGCGGCCCCTTCCCCACCAGCCCGCTGAGCTTGAAGGCGGTGTTGTTCCCCCCCGGACCGATCTTGTTGATCGCCGCGAGCATGGACTTCATCGCCGGTCCGGCGGCGGTGACCTTGGCCAGAGCCTTGGTGACGTCCTTGGGCGGCTCGACCTTGGGCGGCGGCGGTACCGGCTTCGGCGTGGGCTTGACGATCTTCTTCTCCGGCTCCTTCTTCTTCTCTTCCTTCTTCGCCTCCTCCTTCTTCGGCTCCTCCTTCTTCTTCTCCGGCTCCTTCTTCTTCTCCTCCTTCTTCGGCGGCGCCATCAGCCGGACGGCCACCGGATTGAGGTTCTTGGCCGAGAAATCGGCCAGGTCGTCCAGCTTGGGGCCGAAGAGGACCCAGTAGGTGGCAGGAGCGGCGAAGGCGAGGAGGAGGAAGATGAAGAACCAGGGCCGGTTCCGGAAGGGGTTGACGAAGTTGCGCTCCGGCGGCGGGGCGACGAAGGCCAGGGCGGCCATGTCCCCCTCGCGCAGCAGCACCGCCGAGCCGAGCTGCAGCGAGACGCTGCGGCGCCCGCCCGACTTCTCCACCTCTGCCGGCGGCATGGGGACGAAGGTTCCGTCCGACCGCCGCCGCTCCACCTCCGCCCGGGGCGGGATGAAGAGCCGGTAGCCGCCGCCGGAGGACTCGGCCAGGGGGAAGGCCTCCGGCAGGGTGAAGCCGTAGAGGGGGACCATGGCCGAGTCGAGCAGACCGCCGGTGACCGGCTTGTCCTTCTTCGTCGGCCCGAAGCTCTTCGCCACCTGACGTGCCTCACCCCAGAAGAGCTCGAAGTAGATGCGGGCCGGGCCTCTCCCGCCCTTGCTCGGGACGGAGAAGGTGCGCGGCGGACCGGCGCGGACCGGGCCGTGGTGCGCCGGCGCGCGGCGGGCTTCCGGCACCGGCGGCGGAGGCCGGGCTGGAGGCGGCGTGGGGTGCGGGTGAGGGTGCGCCGAGCGAGCCACCGCCGGGCCCTGGACCTTGGCCGCCGGCGGCCAGGAGGGTCGGTGGAGCGGCTCGTCGAAGGAGTCGAGCTCGGTGGCGCCCGAGTCGACGGCGCCCACCGGACGCGAGGGGTAGGGCGCGGTGGTGGCCAGCTCGGAATCGGAGACCGCCTTGAGGCGGCTCTTGGTGTTCGTCTTCCGGCGGCGGGCGGAGGGAACCGTGCCCGGCGCGGGAGTGGTCGGGCTGTTGGCGCTGGCCGTCTCCGGGCCGAGGAGCGCCTCGGCCGGCGGCGGAGGAGGGGTGGGCGCGCTCCGGCGCGGCACCGGCGACTGGACCGGAGCCACGCGCGGGACGGCCGCCGGAGGAGGTGCGCCCCCGAGCAGGGCCGAGACCTCCGGGGGGGGGACGGCCCGGGCCGCCGGCTTCTGTCCCAGCACACGGGCCTTGAGGACGAAGGGGCCGACCACCACCTCGTCCACGGCGCGGATCTCGCACGCGGTGACCTGATGGCCGTTGACGTACAGTCCGCCGGAGGAGCCCGAGTCCTGCACCGCCGCCTTCCCGTTCTGGAAGTAGAGGACGGCGTGCGAGGGATCGACGGTGGCGTCATCCAGGCGCAGGTCGGCGTCGGGCGAGCTTCCCAGCGTGTACGAGCCGGGGACGAAGACCTCGGTGCCCACCAGGAGCCCGTCGCGCAGGATGACCACCTGGAGCACTGCCGGCTGACCGCTCAACGTTGGGTTCCCATGTCGTGGTGGGGAGGGGCACTACAGCTCGGAGTCGTAGACCACGCCGACGATCTCCTCGCGGAAGCTCTCCCGCTTCTTGATCATCGAGCGCTGCTTGAGCTCCTTGCGATCATAGAGGTAGACGGCGCCGGCGGTGTTGCGCTGCCCCTGGATGAGCCGATCGTCGAAGTCGATGCGCGTCGGCCCTCGCTGGCCGGGCGTGGCCGAAGCGGTGGCCGCCGGGGAGCCGGGGATGGTCGTCGCGCCGGGGGCCACCGGATCGAACGCGGCGCGGGCGGCATCGGCGGGCTTGGGCGCCGCAGGCACGGGCTTCGACGCGGGCACCGGCTTCTTCGCCGCGGCGGAACCGGACTTGCTCGACTTCGAGCTGCCCTTGGACGCGGCGGGCTTGCTCGACTTCGAGCTGCTCTTGGACGCGGTGGACTTGGCGTTCTTCGCCGAGCCCGAGCCCTTCGACGTGCTCTTGCTGGACTTCGACGACGAGGACTTCTTCGCGTCGTTCGACGCGCCGAGGGCCACGCCGGGCACGGCCATGCAGGCGGCGATCGTGGACAGGAGTGCCACGGCGCGAAAAACGGGGCGGCGTCGCATGGGACGTCCCGCAGCAAATCGCACGGTCCGCGCCTCTGTCAACGCACGAGAAGCGGAAATTCCTCAGGCAAATCCATGTGTTCAGCCTGGTGGCGCATGTGCGACGCCGGGTCGCCGCCGGCCGAGATCAGGGGATCCAGTCGCCGTAGCCGGCGTCTTGTGCCTGGCCGGAAAAGTTCCCGTACAGCGTGCGCCCCGACCCGTAGCTGCCGTCGTTGACGAAGGACATGGAGAAGTTGCCCTTGGTGGGCTCACCCACGTTGCCCCCGGTCTCGAGCTGGAGGTCTCCGAGCGAGACGTTGGGCAGGGGGCGCGGCGGCTCGCCGGCGGCGAGGTGGAGGACGGCGGTGCGCTGGTGGCCGGCGTCGTATTCGCCCTGGAGCTGGAAGTCCTTCCCGGCCTGGAAGTCGAGGCCGTAGAGCGCGATGGAGATGCGCGCCACGAGGTCGATGTCGTTGCCGTTGTTGTTGTAGTAGCTGACCTGGAACCCGTCGTCGTTGCGGAGGATGTCCACCCGGCTGACGTCGAGGGAGAACACCTCGCTCATGCTTCCGCCGAGCGAGTTGTCCCCCATGCAGCCGGCCACCGCGGCCACCGCCGCCGCGGTGCCCAGCGCCGCCGCCAGCCGTTTCACGGCTTCTCCACCGCCAGCTTGAGGATGCCGCTCACCGGGTCGCGGTAGCCGATGGCCAGCCGGGTGGGGTTGGCCAGGAAGAGCGACTGGGTCTGCCAGGCGCCGTTGACGTCCACCGTCTCGTCGCCCCACGGCCCGGGGACCCCACCGAAGCGGGTGGAGTTGGAGACCTTGAGCTCGTTCTCCGCCGGGGGGCAGGAGTTGACCGGCTTGCCGGCGGTCAGGCTGCAGAAGTAGTGCGCCACCCAGGGCTCGTGGGTGTCCGGGTTGATGGCCACCGAGGCGAAGAAGCCGCCGCTGCCGGAGCCGAACACCGTCTGCCACACGTTCCAGGAGCTGTTCAGGGTGCAGTTCTTGCTCGGGGGGCAGGCCTTGTAGAGCGCCACAGGGCCGCCCCCGGTGCTGTTCACCGAGGTAACCGCCACCGCGTAGCCCTCGACCGAGTCGTAGGCCAGGGCCGGCCCTTGCTGGACGTTGGTGACAGTTGTGGTCTCGCCGGCGAGGAGGACCGTCGTCGGACAGCCCCAGCTGCCGCTGCGTCGTTCGGCGAAGTAGACGTCGTGGGGGACGTCCGTGGCCGGCGGGCTGTTGCTGCCGATGTCCGACGCGAGCGCCGGATTTCCACCCGCTCCCCGGATGAAGCGGTTCTGGCTCCCCCGTCCGAGACGGGCGCTGGTGCTGCTGCAGTTCACCGAGGGCGTCGCGTCCTTGCCCACCTGGAGCAGGTAATGGGTCCAGGCGGTGGGGCCGCCGAGGGCGAGCTCGAGGTCGGCAGAGGCGTAGTCACCCAGGCCGGCCGAGCTCCCGTTGTGCACGTCCTTGTAGGCCAGGATGGCGCCGTTGCTCCCGTCGAAGAGGAGCGCCGGGAACAGACCCACCACCACCCCCTGGTCGGCCGTTCCGGCGACGACCGGATCGGCCGCTGCCTCGCCGGAGGTCTTCACCGCGGTGTACTCGGTCCAGGTGGTGCCGGCGGTGCGGTAGGTCACCACTGCGTCGTTCTGGTACCAGAAGGCCTGGGTGATGTCGAAGCCTCCGTCCGGAGGGCCGACGAAGCCGAGGTAGGCCACCGCCGGCTCGCCGGTGCCGCCGCCCTGGTAGTCGAGGCTCACGCCGACGAAGTTCTGCACCGGGAAGTGGACGAGCTGCGACGCTCCCACGGTGCCGCTGTTCCACTCCACGTAGCGGATCTCGTAGTTGATCAGCTGCGGGTCCGGACGCGGCTTGCCGGTGGTCTGGTCGGCGCTCTGGATGACGTAGGCGAACCCGATGCCGCCGCTCGGGGTGACCGTCATCTGGAAGGTGGGGATCTTCTCGAAGCCCTGCACCTCGAAGGTGGTGGCGTCGATGGTGTACACGTTGAAGCGCGTCTGGCCCCCGTCGGGGAGGCAGGTCGGACAGCCGGAGTCGGCGATCACGCAGTCGGTGCATTCGCCGGTGCAGCCGGCGAGCACGGCGCAGACCAGGAACATCACCCATCCGAAACGCATGCGACCTCCAGCGGGGGGAAGCGTTGTATTCTACCCATGGAAGGCGCTCGCTCCCTGAGGCGAATCTGCCCCACGACGATGGAAGGAACACCTCCACCTAGGTCTGACGACACGCCCGAGGAGCAGCTCTCCCGCCGCTCTTTCATCCAGCGTGTGAGTTTCTTCGGCGGCAGCATGGTCTTCATCGGATCCTGCTCGCGCCAGCCGGATCCGGCGAAGAAGGGCGAGCCGGCCAGCGCGCCGCTCACCACCTCTCACGCCACGCTCACCGATCCGGAGTACGCGGCGATGGCCGCCGCCGCCGAGCGCATCCTCCCGCGCGACGAGGACGTGGGAGCCGCGGATCTGGGCGTCCCCGGGTACATCGACCGGGCGCTGTCCGATCGCCGGATGAGCCACGTGCGCGACGACTTCGTCCGCGGGCTGGAGGCCCTCATGCAGCGGGCGAAGGGGCAGTACCAGAAGCCCTTCCCCGAGCTGGCTCCCGAGCAGCAGGACGCGCTCCTCACCGTGTTCAAGAACAGTCCGAAGAGCTCCGGCGAGGGGCACTTCTACGAGCTGCTGGTGGTCCTCACCATGGAGGGCGCGTTCAGCGACCCCTCCTACAGCGGAAACCGCGACCGGAAGGGCTGGGCGCTGATCGGCTTCGAGACCAGCGAGCCGCCCGCCGGCTACGACGGCCTTCACACCGGCCACAAGTGCGGCGGCTGACGGCTCTCCCAAGGCATGGCACTCCCGGAAGTGGATGCGGTGGTGGTGGGCAGCGGGGCCGGCGGCGCGCCGATGGCGCTCCAGCTGGCGCGCGCCGGGCTGAGCGTGGTGCTCCTGGAAAAGGGCCCCGACTACAAGACCAGCGAGTACCTCCACGACGAGGTGGGGATGACTCGCCGCAACTTCTTCATGCCCCTTCCCTGGGAGGAGCCCCACCTCTACCGCACCGGACTGAAAGAGAAGTACTCGCACAGCAACGTGGCCTGGACGGCGAACTGCGTGGGCGGCGGCACGGTGCACATGAGCGGCTTCTTCTACCGCTTCAAGCCCATCGACTTCCGGGTGCGCTCGCTGTTCGGCCCCATCCCGGGGAGCACGGTGGCGGACTGGCCCATCTCCTACAACGACCTGGCCCCCTACTACGACCAGGCCGAGGCCGAGCTGGGGGTGAGCGGCGTCTCCGTTCCCCATCCCTTCGCCGAGCCGCGCAGCCGTCCCTATCCGCTGCCACCCCTGCGCGAGCACCCCATCTCCAGGGAGATCGACCGCGCCGCCCGGAGCCTGGGGCTGCACCCCATCCCCACCGCGCGCGGCATCCTCAGCCGCTCCTACCGGGGGCGGAATGCCTGCGCCTACTGCGCGCTGTGCGGCTCCTACGGCTGCGAGGTGGACGCCAAGTCGAGCACCCAGGCGGCGCTCGTCCCGGCCATGCTCGCCACCGGGAAGGTGGAGCTCCGCAGCTGCTGCATGGCCCGCGAGGTCACCGCCGGCACGGATGGCCGCGCCCGCGGGGTGGTCTACCTCGACGCCCGTGGCGTCCCCCAGGAGCAGCCGGCGAAGCTGGTGGTCGTCTCCTGCACCGCGGTGGAGAGCGCCCGGCTCCTGCTCAACTCCCGCTCCTCGCGCTTCCCCAAGGGGCTGGCCAACGGATCCGGCCTGGTGGGACACAACCTCATGTTCAGCGGCTTCGGCCGCTCGCGGGCCACCTTCCGCATCTCCACGCGCAAGGCGACCTGGCCCTGGCTGGATGATCCGGCGCCCTTCGTGCAGCGCAGCCTCCAGGATTTCTACGCCATGCCCGACGACCGACACGGCTTCCGGAAGGGCGGCTCGCTGGGCTTCATCTGGGAGCACCCCAACGCCATCGCCGCCGCCGCGGAGCTGGCCGGGACGGGGGAGAAGGGCGTCTTTGGCAAGGCGCTCAAGGACAAGATCCGCGCCTACCGCGACAGCAAGATCCTCCAGTTCGAGACCTACGCCGAGTACCTGCCCACGCCGGACACCCAGGTGACCGTCGACCCGAGCGTGAAGGACAAGTACGGCATCCCGGTGGCGGCGATCACCACCATCCGTCACCCGGTGGACTACAAGGTGGTGACTTTCCTCGTCGAGCGCGGCGAGGAGGTCCTCCGCGCCATGCAGCCGGACGACGTGACGCGCATCAACCAGTACGGCGAGACGACCATCCTCCAGACCGGCACCTGCCGGTTCGGGACCGATCCGGCCACCAGCGTGCTCGACCCCGACTGCCGGGCCCACGAGGTGCCCAACCTCTACGTGGTCGACGGCAGCTTCATGCCCTCCAGCGGCGGCGTGCCCGTCACCCTGACCATCAGCGCCAACGCCTACCGGGTGGCGGACCGTCTGGTGAAGCGGCTCAAGCGGGAGGGGACGGGCGCCCTCCGCCGGGCCGGCGGCTAGCGCCGGCTGGCCGGGGCTCCGGGCCCTGCGCGTGGGCGACGCGGGGCGAATCGGCTGCTACCCTGCGCGGCCAGGATGCGTCCGCCCGCCCCCGCCCTCCTCGGGATGGTCGCCCTTCTCGGGTGCGGGACGGCGTCGCCGGTCGATCCACCGACCCTGCAGCTGCCCTTCACCAGCAGTCCCACGGCGCCGGTTCCGATCAACGGCAGCGCCGGGGTGAAGGTGGGCTCCGAGGGCTACCTGGCCATCGGGCTCCTCAACGTCGGCAACCAGCCGCTGGTGGTGCAGAGCGTTGCCTACCAGGGAGACCCGGAGATCACCCTCGACCCCGGCCTGGGCGCTGCGCTCCCGGCGACGGTGGAGTTCAACGAGGTGCTCCCCGTCGAGCTGACCTGCACACCGGCGGCGGCCACGACCTATGCCGGGACGCTGACCATCGTCAGCAATGCGACCAGCACGCCGACCGCGGCGGTCTACCTGGCCTGTGCGGGCACTCCCTGAGCTCCGTCCTTCAGGGGCTGAGCGCGGTGACGTCGATCTTCATCGTGTAATAGGCCTGGGTGGTGGCCTGGAAGGTCACCAGATGGTCGCCGGCCTCGTTGAGCTGCGCCTCGCGCTCGAACACGCCGGTGGCCTCCGACTCGGCGGCCACGTCCTTGCCGTCCACGTCGGCACGCACCGAGGCCTTGCAGCCCGGCTCGTACCAGACGATGGAGAACAGGCCCCCGGCGGCGGTGAGGTTCTCGAAGAAGAAGCTCACCTTCACCTGGCTCGGGGCCACGGTCTGCACCACCACCTTCCCCTCGCCGGGGAGGTTGCCCTGGATGTAGCTCTCTGCTCCGAGCAGACAGCTCGCGTACTGGTTGCAGACCGGCCAGCTGTCGCTACACGTATCGAGCACGCGCGCGCCGATGAACTCGTCCTTCTGACCGCCGCAGCCGCCGAGCACCCACATCGACAGTGCCAGAACCACAGAGGTCACCGTCTGGCGAGCCCACCAGCGTGCTGGTAGCGTTTTACTCATGAACATGCGCGCGCTTTCCCTCTGTACGACGGTCGTGCTCGCCGCGGCTGGCTGCGGCGGCGGCACCGACGTCCCGAATGCTCCGACGCTGAAGACGGACATCTCGGGCACGCTCTACCCGGCCAACGGCACGAGCGTCTACAACACCACGGCTCCCACGGTGAAGAGCGCCGCCGGCACCACCGCCTTCGGCACGCTCCAGGTCCAGAACGTCGGCAGCCAGACGCTGAACGTCACCGGCGTCACCCTGGCGCCGAAGAGCGGCACGCCGGGCAACGTCTTCGCCCTCAACGCCGCGGTGGCTCCCTCGCTGCCCAAGGCCCTGGCCTACAACGACATCTGGCCCATCGAGGTGCAGTGCTCCTCCACCACCGTCAACACCACCTTCGGCGCGACGCTGACCGTCACTTCCAATGACGCGAGCAGCCCCTTCTCCATCTCGGTGGAGTGCACCTTCTACTGACCGGCGCGGGCGCAGGTCGGAGCGGGGAGCCCGGCTCACTGGTAGGTGAAGTGACACGGCGAGGGACAGGTGTGTGAGCCGCCGCCGTTGGGGGTGAAGCTGTAGGGGTAGGCCGCAGTGCCCATCGTGATGGTGTAGGGCACCAGCTGCCACGAGGTGCGGTTCACCGGGAAGACGTTCATCACGAAGTAGGTCCCGGGGAGCATGACGAAGCGCTGCTCGAAGCAGTGGCAGCCGTACGGCCGGACGGTGGTCACCACGTTGCCGCCCACCACCTGCCGGTCGTAGACCATCTCCAGGGGAATGGTGTTGCCCGGAGATTCGGTGGAGTTGTTCCACCAGTCGGCCAGGGTGTCGTTGGTGTAGAAGAGCCCCAGCTGCCCGCCCGAGTACTTGGGGCTCGACACCACCGGCGAGCAGGGCGGGCCGACCGTGCCGCCGTCCGAGTTGTCGCAGAACTCGAGGGTGAAGCCCAGGTCGTAGGCCGGGTCGCTCCCGCTTCCCACCGGGACGCTGTAGCTGAGCGACCACGCCTGGTCCATCATCGTGGGCGAGAGGGCGATGCGGTAGCTGTCCAGGTCGTCCCCGCGGCCGTCGTAGTCGCTGTCGCCCACGACCGGTGCGCCGGGCTTCGGGTCGCGAAAGATTCCCGGCCCGTAGCTGAGGTAGCTGCCGGCGACGGTGAGCGCCCCGCTGCTCAGGTCGGCCGCCCGCTGCGGATCGGGCACCGCCTCGAGCGGGTCGGGCTCGGCCAGGTGCTCGATGGTGAGCGTGTAGTCCTTGTCGTCCGCCCAGAACCCGAGGTTCTGGTTCAGGTTACCGAGCGGCTGGAGACGGAAGTAGTAGGTGATCGGTGAAGCACTGGGCGGGATCTGGAGGTTGGCCTCGAAGTTGCGCAGGTTGGGGAAGCTCTGCGGCGCGGTGGGAAGCGGCTCGGCCCGGAACGACTCCAGGCACTTGGGCGGGGCCTCGCCACACGCCCCGACGGCGATGGGCAGGCTGGTGGCCGATCCCTTCATCGGACAGACGCCTGCATCCTGATCCAGGCAGGCGGTGGTGGTGGCCACCTGCGTGTACACGGAGAGCTGGCGCACTGGCTGGGTGGGGAGCTCCGGGAAGCGCGCCGGCCCGGAGCCGGGGACGAGCTTGTAGTGGAGCAGGGTGGGGCCCGGGCTGGCGGTGACGGTCACCGCATACCAGTCCTCGTCCCCACGGTAGCTGGTGCGCCCCACCACCTGGGTCGATGCCCCGACGCCGAGCCCGCTGGCCTGGGGGAAGGCGGAGCTGAACGTGTTGTTGTAAGGCGAGGCCGTTCCCTCGGTCGGGTCCTGGAGCGGAACGATGATCACTTGAAGCAGGTACTTGAAGGCCAGGTCGCCGGGGACGTCGCCCACGGTCTGGATGTCCCGGTAGCCCTGGACGGCGATGGTGTACGTCCCGGGCTGCTTGAGAAGCTCGGCGCTGGCGATGGAGACGAGGCTCGAGCCGTACTGGGAGGCGGCCGAGGCGTAGTCCTGAGCCACCACCGCTCCGGTCGGGTCGTAGAGGAAGAACTCGAGCCGGTACTTGTGCGGCGGCGGGGCGGGAACGGCCGGGTCCTGGGAGACGCCGATGTACATCACGTAGTTCGCTCCCGGCGACGTGACGCTGAACAGGTCCTTGTCGTTGGGCGTGGCCAGGTAGCCGGAGCACGGCCCCCCGGCGCACTGACCGGTCTGCACGCCGCCCGAGCCGCTGAGCGTGATGGGAGTGGGATTTCCGTTGGGGGCGCCGTCGTTGGGCTCGTTGACGTCCGGATCCGGCAGCACCTCGACCATCACCCGGTACTTCTGCTTGTTGTCGAGCTTCGTCCCGGTGTCGTCCTTGAGGAGGATGATCAGCCGGGTGTTCGACTGCGCGTAGCGGAAGGTGAGGTCCACCGGCTGCGGCGGCGCCGTCCCGTGCAGATCCACGCCGGCTGCTTCGCTGGTGACGCCGTCCTGGAGGAGCACGTTGACACTGATGTTGACCGCGGTGTTGAAGGCGATTCCGCCGGCATCGACGCCGCCGTCGGCGGTGGGGGGAAAGTAGCCGGCCACCACGTGCACCACGCTCGGCCGCGTCGAGCTCAGCGTGCCCACGTCGACGCTGAACCAATCCTGGTCACCGAGGTCGGAGATGTATTCCTCCTTCCACTGGCCCAGGGTGAGGTAGCAGCTCGGGTTGTTGAGCGCGTCCTGCGCGGAGTTGCACTGGTCGGGGACGAGACCCAGGGTGTTCAGCGAGCCGATGGTGCCCTTGCAGCCTGCGGCGGTGGCGACGGCCGCCAGCGCCGCCACCAGCACCGTTTTGCGCCAAGCGCCTGGCATGGAGTCTCTGGCCGGTCTCCGATGGGGTCGCTGCTCAGGGGCCGGCATCGGTTCCGGCGTCGGCCGCCGGAATCGGGCAGCCGCGGACGAAGTCCCCGGGCTGGATGGTGATCACTCCATCCACGGGGAGCTTGATGCCACCCACCGGATAGCGCGCATCCTGCGTCCGATAGGTGGTGACCAGGGTGCGCCCGTTGGGGTCGTCCTGGGGGACCTGGGAGAATGACACGTAGATCTCGTTGTAGCCCGCACCGTACCCGATGCCCCCGTCGGCGAAGAGGAATCCGCCGTCCGCCCGGAACTGGATCCCCCCGTCGGGGAGGATCATTCCGCCGTCCGGCCGGAACTCGATGGTCGGGGCGAGCGAGACGTTGTCCACCCGGAACTTGTAGCACTGGCGTCCCTGGTCATCGGGTGGCCCGTCCGCTTGCAGCTGGTAGCGGTACCCGCTCACGGTCAGCGAGCCGGTATCGGCCAGGAGCGGGTTCATGTGGAGGCGAACCTCCTGGCGGTTGATCAGACCGTCGCTGTCCGGGTCCTCGTCCATGTCGCCCGAGGCCGGCTGGGTGTGGAGCTGCCACTCGATGTAGTCGGGGATGCCGTCGCCATCCGAGTCGGCCAGGCGCGGATTGGTCCCGATGATCTGCTCGTCGCAGTCGGTGAGCCCGTCGCAGTCCGAGTCGACGCCCCGCAGGGCCGGCGGGCAACCCGGGTCCAGGCCGCCGCCGTCGGGAAGGGCGATCTGGGTGGGGTTGAAGGTCGCCCCGAGCTTGGCGAAGTAGACCTCCACCCCGTCGCTGAAGCCGTCCCCGTCGGTGTCCGCCCGGTTGGGGTCCGTCCCGAGCGCGATCTCCTCGGCGTCGGTGAGCCCGTCGTGGTCGGAATCGGCCACGTCGGTGGGCCCGCCGTCCCAGGGGCCGACCAGGGCCGGGCTCCCCGGCGGGGTGTTCATCACCGTGACCACGAAGTCCTTGAAGACGTAGGCCC
>Ga0335085_10007504_pt1 | contig 16885 bp, 18 predicted proteins | sample Lox_Sample_45_FD_206712 | JGI IMG/M metagenome (GOLD analysis project Ga0335085, IMG submission 206712) | Soil microbial communities from Loxahatchee National Wildlife Refuge, Florida, United States - Lox_Sample_4.5 | ecosystem: Environmental > Terrestrial > Soil > Wetlands | place: USA...
CGGCCCAGGGCGGAATAAATGAGGCCCCCCACCGTCGACACGTCGGGATGCTCGAACGGGCGACCCAGCGCGGCAGAGAGATCGTCGAGCGTGACGCGTCCATCGACCCAGTACCGATCGCCGTCCGCCTTGATGGCCGGCGCGACCTCCACGTCGCGCTCGTCGCGGATCTCGCCCACGACTTCCTCGAGGATGTCCTCGAGCGTGATCAGTCCGGACGTGCCGCCGAATTCATCGACCACGATCGCGAGGTGCGCGGGGCCGCGCTGAAAATCGCGCAGCTGGTTATCGAGGGTCTTGGATTCGGGCACGTAGGATGCCGGGCGCACGAACGATTGCCATGTACCGCTCGGCAGGCCTAATCCCATCGAGAGGCTCACGAGATCCTTGGCGAACACGATCCCGATGAGATTGTCGGGCGTGCCATCGTACACGGGCAGCCGGGAGTGCGCGCTCTCCTTGAACTGCTCGACGACTTCGGCGATTGCCGCCGTATGATCGACGGCGATCATGTCGAGCCGCGGGGTCATCACTTCGGCCACGGTAGTGTCGGCGAGCGTGAAGACGCCGAGCAGAATGTCGCGCTGCGTCGTCCCGAGATCGGCATCGATCGGCGCGCGCCGCGTGATCATCGCGTGCAGGGCGCGGTCGACCCAGGCGAGCAGCCAGAACAGCGGTTGGAACGGGGCGAGGGTGCGCCGCGCGACCGGCAGCGCGGCCTGCGCCACCTCCGGAGCCAGGCGCGCGATGCTCCGGGGGAGCGCATCGCCGACCACGAACAACAAGCCGGCCGCCAGCGCGAGGTCGAGGAGCGCTTCGCCCCATGGCCGGTCCCACCAGTCGAGCAGGTCCGCCGCCGCGACCGCGCCGAGCACGAGCAGCGCCAGACGGCCGACGTACAGCGCCCGGTGGAGCGGAACGCGCGCCCCGATCGTCGCGGGGGGCGCATCGCCCAGGGTGTGCAGCGCTTCCCCGACCGCCGCTTCCTCACCCAGCGCAAGGAGGCCCGCCCAGACCGCGGCGGCGAACGTGAACAGCGCGCCGAGAAATGTGAGCGCGCCGGCACCCATCATGGCTGGCCCGCGCGCGCCAAGCGCTTCACATATCGCTCCTGGCGCCGCCACATGGCCGAACGCGTGCGGTGGTCGCCCTCAGGATGATCGTATCCCAGCACGTGCAGGGTGCCGTGAACGGCGAGTCGCACCAGCTCCTCCTCCACCCTTCCCGCTGCCCCCTTCCCGCTTCTCCCGTTCCTCCGCACCCAGTCCCGGGCGGCGGCTCTACAGAGGTACACGTCTCCCAAAATCGTCCCGTCGGGCTGCGGCAGCGCAAACGCGAGCACATCGGTCATGCCCCGCCGCCCGGTCGCTCGCCGATTCAGCTTTCGCATCGCGGCGGGAGCCAGCAGCGTGAGCTCGATGCGCGTCCGGCGGGCGCGCGCCTTCTCCCACGTGAGGACCAGGGCCGCGGCGCGAGCCAGCCGCCGCTCAACCCTTCGCGGCAGGCTGCCAGGTCGCCGAGATTCCGCCACTCGATTCCGGATAATCGATCCGGCTGTGGTGCATGGCCGAAATGCTCCGCACGAATTCGGCCTTCACGAGATTGATCTGGGCCAGCGTGATCGGTGCGTCGTCGAGCTGCCCCTGGTTGATCTTGGTGCGCACGATGTGCTCGATGGCGTCTTCGATCTTGCGCGGCGTCAGGTCTTCGAGCACGCGCAGTGATGCCTCGACCGAGTCCGCGAGCATCGTAATCGCCGTTTCGATCGAGCGCGGTTTCGGCCCCGGATAGGTGTAGTCGATGGGGCGCGCCGGTCCGATCCCGCTCTTCTTCGCGCGATCGAGGAAATAGGTGATCTCTGTCGTGCCGTGGTGCTCCGGAATGAACGCCGCGACGCTGGCCGGCAGGCGTGCCTCCTCCGCGAGCGCCAGGCCGTCCGTGACGTGGGCCTTGATGATTTCCGCCGACTTGTGCGGGTCCAGCCGGTCGTGCGGGTTGCCGCGCGTCTGGTTCTCCACGAAGTACATCGGGTTGATGACCTTGCCGATGTCGTGGTAGTAGCACCCGACCCGGCCCAGCAGCCCGTTCGCCCCGACGCGGTTGCAGGCGGCCTCGACGAGGTTGGCCATGGCGATGCTGTGCTGGAACGTCCCCGGAGCCTCGACCGACAACCGCCGCAACAGCGGCCGGCTGGGATCGAGCAGCTCGAGCAGCGAGAGGTCCGTCGTGATCCCTGTGAGCGATTCCACCAGCGGAAGCAGCAGCAGCGCGAGTCCCGCGGAGACGAGACCGTTCACGCTGCCCCACACCGCCCGAATCAGCATCTCGCTCACACTCCATTCGCTCGATAATCCGATGGCGACGGCGGCGCAGAGATATCCCGCTCCCACCATGAGACCGACCACGGCCAGGTGGCTGCGGCGTCGCAGCACCCGAATCGACAGCGCGGCGCTCACGCCGCCGACCACGCAAAAGAACAGTGCGGGAGAGTCGTGGAATACGGGCTGCGTGCCGATCACGATCGCCAGGATCATCGCGGCGATCATGGAGACGCGTCCGTTGAACAGCACGGTCAACATCATGGCCGTGAACGGCAACGGAATGAGCACGGGATAGATCGGCACCCAGTGCGCGATGGCGGCGCCGCCCGCGATTGCGGCGCCGAACAACGCCGCAACGATCGCGACCTGACGCTGCTCGCGATAGGTCTCCCGGCGATAGAACAGCAGCAGCACCCAGAAGATGCCGAGCACGAGGCCGTTCTGGAGGATCGCGCCCAGCGCGCCGAGGAACGAGCGGCTCGTCGCCGCGCCGCGGCGCAGCAATTCCTGCTGCAGCGCGGCGAGCCGTTCGTGCGTCTCGCTCGTGACGACCTCGTGAGCGGCGACGATCCGGTCGCCCGCGCGCACGACGTACTTCGTGCGGTCCACGCTGCGGCGCAGCTCGTCACGCCGCCGCTCGGTCTCGTGCTCGTTGGGCAGCAGCGTGGCGCGGAAGAATCGTCCCGCGAGACGGATATACGCGGCATCCGCGGCCGCCATGCCCCGGTCGGGATGCGTGCTGCGGGCCCGCGCGAGGTACTGCGTGTAGCTGAGCACCTGCCCGCGGGGAACGGAGCTTTCCGACGAATGGCGCCGGATCGTGATGTCGGGTGACGATTCGACCTGGAGGACTCCGGGATTCGTCACGCCCAGGGCGAGGGTGTGATCGAACAGGTCGGCGAGCGACTGTTCGACCTGATGGCGCTTCTTCGTGTTGGCCAGATAACTCGCCTCGTCGGGCGTGAGCGTCAGTCCGAAATCACGGGCCGCGCGCGCGATGCCCTGTGCCCCTTGTCCGGCGGCGCCGTCGAGCCGGCCGAAGAACATGTGCATGGTGGAGATGGCACTATCGAGCGCGCGCTGATTGAACTCGTAGATCGGCTTGACCGCCGCCGCCAATTCTTCCGCGTCCTGCGCGACCTCGTCGTCGCTCTTGTTCACGGAGAACGTGAACGGGGCGATCACATCGTGTTCGGCGACCTGGCCCGGGTCGATCTGCGGCGCGACGTCGATCGCGCTCGAGGGAAACACGAGATAGGTGAACAGCGCGAGCACGGGGACCCAGGCCCAGCGATCACCGTGATATCGGAGCTGCGCGCGCGTGGGCAGTTTCACGTCAGCCCTGTGCGTCTTCCGCGTACGCTCGGATGATGTCCCGCACCAGCCGGTGGCGTACCACGTCAGCGTCCTCCAGATAAATGAATCCGATCCCCTCGATCCCCGGCAGAATGCGTTCGACCTGCAGCAGCCCGGAGTCCTCGCGCACCGCGAGGTCGATCTGCGTCTTGTCGCCCGTGATCACGGCGCGCGAATTCACGCCGAGCCGGGTGAGAAACATCTTCATCTGCATGCCGGTGGCGTTCTGCGCTTCATCGAGGATCACGAAGGCGTCCGAGAGCGTGCGCCCGCGCATGTAGGCGAGCGGCGCGATCTCGATCGTGCGCGTCTCGATGGCCTTCTGCACGCGATCGCGCGGCATCATATCCTCGAGCGCGTCGTACAGCGGGCGGAGATAGGGGTCGACCTTTTCCTGCACGTCACCCGGGAGGAACCCCAGACTCTCCCCCGCCTCGACGGCCGGTCGAGCGAGCACGATCCGCCGCACCCGCCGGCGCGCCAGCGCGTCGACCGCGGCGGCGACCGCCAGGTACGTTTTGCCCGTGCCCGCGGGTCCGATCCCGATCACGATGTCATTCTGCGCCATGGTGCGCAGGTACTCGCGCTGCCCGGCCGTCTTCGGTTGAATGACGCGCCGGAGCCCCGGGAGAATGATCTTGTAATCGGCTTCCGTCGTGCGCGCCGCCACGGCCTCTGGATCCTCGTTCGCGATGCGGCTGACATCGTCCACGCCCAGCACTTCACCCATGCGCGCAAGATCCACCATGGCCTGTGCGACCGAGGTGGCGCGGTCCACGGCGGGCTGGCCGCCGGTGAGCGAGAGCGTATCGCCGCGCAGCGATACCCGCACGCCCGTCCGGCGCGCCAGCTCGACGAGATTGCCGTCGTTCACGCCCGCGAGGGAGAGCGGGTCCACGCCTTCGGTCGAAAGCCGGCGGACGATGTCGTCGCTCATGGCTTCAACTGGAGGTGGAGCGCCGCGAGATCGACCGGGTTCACGGGCGTCGGGGCGCCTTCGAACAACGCCCGGGCCGCGGCCGTCTTGGGAAAGGCGATCACGTCACGCAGCGATGACGCGCCCGCCAAGAGCATCACCACGCGATCGAGCCCGATCGCAAAGCCGCCATGCGGCGGCGCCCCGGCCGCGAGCCCGGTGAGCAGAAACCCAAACCGCGCGTCGACCTGGTCGGGGGTCATGCCCAGCTCGCGGAAAATCAGCCGCTGCACGCTCGGATCGATGATCCGAATCGACCCGGAGCCCAGCTCGTTGCCGTTGTAGACCGCGTCATAGTGCAGCGCGCGGCAGGAAAACGGATCGCGCTCGACCCGGGCGAGGTCGTCCGGATGCGGCGACGTGAACGGGTGATGCGCGAACACCGGGCGCCCCGTCTCGGGGTCGGGCTCGAACAGCGGGAAGTCCACGATCCAGCAGAATGCGTGTGCCACCCTGGGCCGCGGCGCGAGACGGCGGATCAGCTCCTGGCGTACGCGATCCAGCACGGGCGACGTCACCCGGTCGGGCCCGACCGCAAGCAGCACGGCATCGCCGTCATGCACGCCCAGCGCGCCCAGCGTCTCGGCGTTGAAGTGCTTGGCGACCGAGCCCGTGATCTGATCGCCCTGCCGTTTGGCCCACGCCAGGCCGGAGGAGCCCAGCTCTTTCGCCGTGGCCGCGAGCTGATCGACGTCCTTGCGAGACAGCGCCCCTCCGCCCTGCACGGCGATGGCGCGCACCCGCGCGCCGTTCGACAGCGCGGTTTCGAAAAATGGCACGCCCAGCGGCCGCACGCGCTGCGTCCAGTCGGCGATCGGCAGATCGTACCGCAGGTCGGGTTTGTCGGAGCCGTACCGCTCCATGGCGTCGCGATACGGAAGCCGCGGGAAGGGCGCGGTAATCTGCTGGCCCGCTTCGTCCCACAGCGCCACGAGAATCGTTTCGACGAAGCCGAGCACGTCTTCCTGCGTGACGAACGAGGCCTCGAGATCGATCTGGGTGAACTCCGGTTGGCGATCGTTGCGCAGGTCCTCGTCCCGGAAGCAGCGCGCGATCTGGAAGTACCGATCGAACCCCGCCACCATGAGAAGCTGCTTGTAGAGCTGCGGCGACTGCGGCAGCGCGTAGAACTCGCCTGGATGCACTCGCGACGGGACCAGATAGTCGCGCGCGCCCTCGGGCGTCGGCTTCGTGAGGCTCGGGGTCTCGATCTCGAGAAATCCCAGGTCGGTCAACGTGCGCCGCGCGCGCTGCGTCAGACGATGCCGCAGCACGAGATTCGCCTGCAGCTCGGGGCGGCGCAGATCGAGGTGCCGGTACTTGAGCCGCAGCTCTTCCGCCGGCAGCTCTTCCGCGCGACCGGCAACGCGCGCCACCGGAATCGGCGGCGTGACGGCGGCGCTCACCACCTCGAGCCCGGTCGCGTGCACCTCCACGTCGCCGGTCGCCATTTCCGGATTCTTGGCGTCGCTGGGCCGGAGGACAACGGATCCCTCGACCAGCACCACGGTCTCGCTGCCGAGACTCTGGGCGACCTCGAGAATCTCGCGGCGCGCCCAGCCGGGCCCGATCGCGACCTGCACGAGCCCCGCACGATCGCGCAGGTCGACAAAGACGATGCCGCCCAGGTCGCGGCGGCGATGCACCCAGCCTCCCAGGCGCACGCGCAGCCCGGCGTGCTCCGCGCGGAGCGCGCCGCAGGCATGCGAGCGCAGGGTTGTAGCGGGAAGCGTTGCTATGTGGCCTCCGCGTCGCACAGAACGCGGTAGAACTCGGCGGGAGTCGTAGCCGCGAGCAACCGGGTGCGCACCGGTTCACGCCGCACGATCCGCGAAATTCGCCCGATGGCCTTGACGTGCTCACCCGCCAGCGATTCAGGACCCGCCAGCATGAAGAACATACGCACCGGCTCTCCGTCGATTGTTTCGTACGGAACCGCGCTCGGCGCGGTCCCGGCAACCGCCTGCAAGGTATTCAGTGAAGGCGCCTTCCCGTGCGGCACCGCGACACCGTACCCGATGCCGGTCGGAAACTGGCGCTCGCGTTCCAGGATGGCATGCAGAACTTCAGCCTTGTTTGCTTCCCCGCCCATCCCGTCCGCTCCCCCTCCACTCTGGCCACCATTCTGCATCATCAAATCCACCAACTCTCGCAAGACCCCTTCCTTATCAGACGCGAGGAGGGGGATACGGATCCGGTCGGGGGTCAAGAGCTGGGATATCCGCATTCTCGGCCAAGTGCCGTTACCAATTGAAGATAGTTAATTGGTGACCCGGCGACCAAATGCGCAGGTGGCTTCCGCCGCGACACGCCTCAGAAATGAAGTCTAGGCAACGGGCAGCGCCACACGAAACTCCGTGCGCCCCGGCTCGGACTCGACTTCGATCAGCCCCTCGTTTCGGTCCACCAGGCGTCGCACAATGTCGAGTCCGAGCCCGGTCCCCTGCCCAACGGGTTTGGTCGTGAAAAATGGATCGAAGATCCGGGACTTCATCTCGGCGGGAATTCCCGGGCCATCATCGATCACCTTCACCACTACCCGACTCCCGTTCGCGAGGGCGCTCACCTTGACGGTTCCCCCCTGCCCGACGGCGTCGAGCGCGTTGTCCATGAGATTGGCCCAGACCTGGTTGAGCTCGCCCCCGAACGCGCGTACCCGGGGGAGATCGCGCGGCACGTCCACGGTGACGGACGCGGACTTGCCGCGCGCCTTGGCGGCCATGAGCGCGAGGGTGTCGGACAGTCCCTTCCCAATGTCCACCGGCTCCGGCACGCTCGCCTGATCCATGTAGGTGAACCCTTTGACGGCGCTGACCAGGCTATGCACTCGAGATGCCGCGCGCTCGATGTCACGCGCCAGACCGCGCACCGCGCATCCGGCCGCCACCGAGCGCAGCGCTGCCCCGAGCTTCTCCTGGTCCAGTGCGCCCGCCAGCTCGTCGAGCACTTCCGTCGTGACGTCGGTCTCCGCGAGCGGGGCCGCGAATGCGGGGTCGGCGTCGTGATCCTCGAGCCATTCGACCAGGGCCTCCTCGCGGTCCGACCGCTCGAGCGGCGTACGCACCTGCACCCGGCGCGTGTCGAGACAGGTGGCGCGGATCCGTTCGACCAGCGTCATCTCGGCGGCGGTGAGCCCCGCAGCGCCCAGGGCCCGTGACGCATGGTCGGACTCGGCCAGCATGTCGGTGAGGAGCTGCGCACCCCGCGCCGCCGCCGAGGCCGGATTGTTCAGCTCGTGCGCCAGACCGGCGGCGAGCTTCCCGAGCGATGCCATCTTTTCGAATTGGAGATCGCTCGACTTGAACGTGCGCGCGCGGTCGACCATGACGTGCACGAGGGTCGCGGTCACGTGCGGGCAGGCCATGGGCAGCTCGGCCACGTCGCGCGGATCGATGCGCAGCGCATCCGTGGCTGCTTCGACGATGGAGTTGCCGGGCGAGACCGTCATGCGTGAATAGGGCAGCCGCCCGGTGACGTCTCCTTCGCGCCACTCAATGACCTTGCGCCACGTCCCGCCCTGATCGGTGAGATGGGAGACATGGCCCGCCAAGACGATATACAGGCCCAGGACGGGGTCTCCTTTCTGCACCAGGTACTGCCCGGTTTCGAACCGCTCGATCGTGCCGTGCGCCACGAGCCATTCGAGCTCGGCCCGCGGCGCCGTGCCGATGGTGCGATGCGCGGCCAGACGCGCGAGCAGATCCTCGTTCATCGCCTTACACCGTTTGCAGATATTGGTGGATCACGCTGACCGTCGCCGATCCTTCGCCCACGGCCGCGGCCACGCGCTTGCCCGACCCATAGCGCGCATCGCCGGCACAGAAGATTCCCGGCACGCTGGTCTCGAACAGGAATGGCTCCCGCGCGGCGCTCCAGCCGGGCGGGACGCGCCCGTCCTTCATCACGTCGCGTCCGGTGAGCACGAAGCCCTGCGGGTCTTGCAGCACGACGTCCGCGCACAGCTGGGTGCGCGGCGCGGCGCCGATGAAGATGAACATCGCGGCGCTGGGCAGCTCGCGCTCCGCCCCGCTCACGGCATCGAGCACCGTCACCGCCTCGAGCCGCCCGTTGCCGCGCACGCGGGCGACGCTCGTGTTCACGAGGACTTCGATATTCCGCGTCTCCGCGATCCGGTCGACCAGGTAGCGTGACGCGCCCGCCGACAGCTCAGGCCCGCGGACCAGCATCGTCACCTTGCGGGCGTAGCGGGAGAAGAACATCGCGCCCTGCCCCGCGGAATTTGCGCCCCCCACGATGAGCACATCCTGGCCGCGATACGTCGCGGCCTCCGTGAGCGCGGCGCCGTAGTACACGCCGGCGCCCATCAGACCTTCCACGCCGGGAACGTCGAGCCGGCGCACCTCCATCCCCGGGGCAATGAGAATCGTGTATCCGACGAGCTCCGAGCCGTCCGACAGCATCACCTTGCGGTAGGGGTCTTCGCGCTTGATGGCCGTGGCCTCGAGTGCCGTGATGATCTCGGCTCCGAACTTCCGAGCCTGACTCACGGCGCGCCGCGCCAGGTCTCCCCCGCTGATCCCGCTGGGAAAGCCGAGATAGTTCTCGATCGAGGAGCTCGTCCCGGCCTGCCCGCCGGGAGCGCTCCGCTCGATGAGGATGGTTCGCAGTCCTTCCGATGCCGCGTACACGGCGGCGGCCAGGCCCGCGGGACCGCTCCCCACGATGATGAGATCGTAGAACGGCTTCTGGGCGCGGGTCTGCATGCCCAGTTTTTCCGCCAGCTCGCGCGTCGAGGGTTGCACGAGTGTCGAGCCGTCGGGAAACAACACCACCGGACTTCGCGTCGCGCCGCCGCTCGAACCGGACAGCAGCTGGCGCACCGCCACGTCATTCTCCAAATCGAGCAATTGATATGGCACCTGGTTCAACGCGAGGAAGTCCTTCACGGCGAACGTCCCCGGCTCGAGTGCGTGGCCGGCCACCCTGATGCCCTCGAACGCCGGCCGCGCGCGGGCAAACCAGTCCGAGAGCAGGTCCTCGAGGATCGGATACAGCCGGACGCTCGGCGGCTCCCAGGGCTTCAAGAGATAATGATCGAGTCCGACCTCGTTGATCGCCCGAATTGCCGTATCGGTGTCGGCGTACGCCGTGAGGAGTACGCGCCGGGCGTCGGGATAGAGGATCATCGCCTGGACGAGAAACTGCGTGCCGCTCATCTGCGGCATGCGCTCGTCCACGAGGAACAGCGCGACTTGCGCGCCGCGCTGCTTCAGCTCGCGCACGGTTTGCAACGCCTGCGCCCCGGACGACGCTTTGATGATGCGGTAGTCGGAGCGGAAGTGGTGGCGCAGGTCCCGCTCGATCGCGTTCAGTACTTCCGGATCGTCGTCAACCGTGAGGAGTACCGGTTTGCTCATGTGAGGCGTGCGCTCCAGAGCACCGGATGTGCGACGGGCACCGTGTGGGTTTCCTGCGGCGTGCCGGGGTGCATGCTTTCATATCGGCTCGCTTCACCAGAGATCAGCACGGCATCGCCTCGGACTTCGACCGCGCTGGCGAGTGACGCGTTGTACTTCCCCGCGGGCAGGAGTGCATTGAGATCGAACCAACGGCCGGCCCCTCCCTGCCACACCACAGCCCGATTGTCGCTTCCGCTCGAGCCGTTCGGCGTCGTGTCCCTGGCGCGAACGAAGCCCACCTGGAAGCCGTGGGTTCCGTCGAGCGCGCCGCCCGCCTCGAATCCATCCGGGGTGAGGTCGCGAAATGACGCGGCCGTGCCCTCCCAGAGCGCGGCGCGCGGGCACATCCCGCTCCAGGCCTGCCCAATCTGTTGCGCGCCGTCGATCGCTTGCACTGCGCTCATGGAACAGCCCGGTGGGTTCAGGTCGACTGGTTGCGCCGCCGCGGACGCCCAGAACGTCGCGCGACCCGAAACACTGCCACCCAGCCGAGTGCCGTCGGTGACGTACAACGCCACATCGCCGTCGGCTTGCACGAGCTCCGGTTTCGCGCCGTTACGCCACACGAGACCCACCTTTCGTCCGCGTGGTGGCGATCCGATTCCCACCACCGCGCTTCCTCCAGTCGCTGTGGCCCACGTATTCCCGTGGGCCGCGTCGTGCAGTGCTTGTCCCGAGAGGGCCCCATTCCGCAGCGTCCACGCGACGGCGCCCATCGCTCCGGTGGCGCGCGTTCGCCAATGCCCTGGAATGGTTGCTCCACGTGCATGACCCGCGGCGAGCTCGTCATGGCCTGGCAAGGTGAGCAGCTGCGGCGTTCCGTCTTGCCACCAGCAGCCGACCGTGCCGCCGCGCAGCTTCTCGGCGCGCCCAACCGCATGACCGCCACAAAAACCGAGTGCCGCGCCGCGCGAGAAGCCCTTGGGGAGCGGCAGCAGTGTCAGCTGCCAGCTGGCCGGATCGATTCCCGTGACGGTCACTGCGCCGGAGTCATGCCTCGCACTTCACACGTTCCTTCGCTCGCGTCGAGCGGCGCGACGCATTCAAGGATCACTTCTTTTGGCGGGTCTCGGCGCGACTGCTCTCGGTACAGCTGCTGCCATTGCGCGCCGCTCAACGCGCAGATGGAGTAAAGCGCCATGAATTCGCCCACCACCATCGTGAACGAATGGTGCACCTGGGTTTCGGGAATTTCGAAATGGCCCGTGGAGTCGGTCACGGTCTTTGTAAGGGTGCCACCGCACACCGGGCCTTTGTCCCCGGTCGACACCGCTATCGACGCGCCGGCCACCGGCGTGCCGTCCGCGTGCCGGTAGCTGCCGAGCACCCGGGGCGACGCGCGGGTCGTGCGCGGGACGGGCAGGCAGGCGGAAAGCGCCAGAAGCATCGCCATAGGCAGCGGTGACGTTCTCACAGGCCCAATTCTATCACTCGCGCCTGCTCGGGGCACGAGTGAAGCGGCTCAGGGTTCGTGTTCCATACGGGAAACCCGTTGCGCCGCCGACTCCGCGTTGAGCCGCGCCCGGTCGCATTCCCGTCGCGCCGCGGCGGCCTCCGCGTCCGCATCCCGCAGGCGACCCTCGGCGAGCCGCAGGTTCGATTCCGCTTCACGTAGCGCCGCTCGCGCGAGCGCCAAATTGGCGCGCGCGTTTTCCAGCGCGGCGTTCGTCGCGCCTTTGTCCGACGGGCGCCGCACCGGCATGGGGAGCGCATCCGGCAGCGCCGCAAGAAAATCGAGTCCTCCGCCTTCGGGAACCTCAACGAGCCTGCCGCGTCGCAGGGCCTCGAGGCTTTCGCTCCGGCCGATGAGCGCGAGCACCGCGTTGCCCAGCATGCCTGTCTGGAGCTCCTGGCCCGCCCGCTTGGCGGCGTTTGCCGCATGATCGGCGAATTCGCGCACCGCCTCCCGCAAGCTTGCCTGCGCCTTCCGGATATCGCCGCCCGAGGTCTGTGCCTCCAGTGTCGCGGCGATTGCGGTGTCTAATCGACGAACGTTCCGGGCTACGCTCGCGGCGACGTTGAGGGCCCATGCGGGGCGCGACGGCTTGCGGAGCGCCTTCACTTCCGCGGCCGCCTCGGGCTTTCCGGTCGAGCGCAGCTCCTTCACCAGGGCATCGCGATTCCTGATGAAGTCCTCGAGCGAGCCCCCGTACAAGCGGGCGATCGCGCTATCCAGCTGGTTCTGATCCGATGTGGCCACGCTGTCGCTTCTCTCTATGTCCTTTCCTATCACGAGCGGGCGCAAGTCGTCCTGAGCGGAACGCGCGGCATGCGCGCGACGAGCGCGCCCTAATCCTTGGGCGCCGGATTGGCGTGCGACAAGTGCCGCACGGCGATCACGAGCGTCCCCGCGGTGAAATGGGCTTCGCCCTTCTCGCCTTCCGCCGCGCATTTCCGGCACACCACTCGCACGTCGTACGGCCAGCCGTACACGTTCAGGGTCCGGTCATCCGGGTAGTACTGCTCCTCGTGAATCCAGGCGAAGACGTCCGTCGGATACGGCCCGTGCCACGCCAGACTGTGATACAGCAGATTGCGCCGCGTCGCGCTCACGGGCTGTTGTTCTACCGTGAGATACCAGCCGAGGGAAATCCCGGCCGCCGTCCGTTCCTGCATGACCCGGAGCACGAGCGCGCTGCCGAGCGGGACAACGTGTGACGCCGTGGTGTCGGTGACCGGAAACGACACAACCTCACGAAAGCCGAGCGTGTCGGCGTTCACCAGCTGTTGCGCCCTCACCGGACTCCCGAGACAGAAAGCGACAAGGCTTGCAGCCGGTGACAGCGTTCTCATCGACCGAATCTAGTGCGCAACGACCACAATGCTCGCTGTACCGGTCACGCCGCTCGTGCTCGCGGCGACGATGGCCTTGCCCGGGCTGTTGGCTGTGACGAGCCCCGCCTCGCTCACGGACGCAATCGTATCGTTGGACGATGACCAGGTGAACAGTCGATCGGGGACCGTTGTCCCGCTGGACGCGAAGGCCTCGGCGTGGAGCTGCACCCGGACGCCCACGGCGATCGTGTCGGCGCTCGGCCACACCACGATGCTCTGCACGGCCTGCCCTGCGGCAGCCAACGCCAGCGTGCTGTCCGCCCGCGCCTGCCGCGCCGCGAGCTCCCGCTTCGCCGTGGCACACCGGCTCACCTTGTCCATTCCCACGCCGCCGGAAATGAAGCTGATCACCGCCCATCCGATCCCCGTCGCGATCGCCTGCTGGCTGTTCGTGTACTGGTCGGGATGGCTCGCCACGACGAGCGCACCGAGGAGGTTGAGCCCGCCCCACGCAAGGTCGGCGATTGGGCCACCGCGACTTTCTGTACAGCTGAATGCCTTGAGCTCCGCGTGATCGGGCGGCGGCCCATGCGTGAAGAACAGGCCGCAGCCTGCGAGTGCCGTGATGACGAGCAGCGTGGCGGTTGCGAGCAGATACCACTGGGGGGACCGAATCGGTCTGCGACGCGCCGTGCCAATCATGATTCCTCCGGATGTCGATGGAGTCGCTCGCCGCATGGCGAGGGTCATCACGGAGGAATGTCGAGCGACGCGGTCAAGAACGGATTAAGTGACTCAGGGCGTAATCACCCGCTCGGCTCCCTCGGGCCAGGAGCCACGCAGGAATGTACTGACCGCCGTGAAGAACGCGTCCGGCGCTTCGAGATCGTGTCAGGGTACCCTTCGTCGCTCCGTCCTAGGGCCGCGCGTGCCGGGGCTCATACACGCCGATCAGGCCGCCACCAGGCAATCGGACCTGTGTGAGAAGGCCCCACCCGGCATCGCGGACCGGCTCACATCCGATCCCGCGACGCCGCATCGCGGCCACGAATGACTCGACGTCGTCACACATCAAGTACAGCTCATGCGCGTCATTCTTCTGCGACGGATGCACCGCTACCTCGGCGGGCGGCAGGGCGAAGATCAACCAGCCTTCGCCCACGTCGACATGAGGCAGCTCGAGCACGTCACGAAAGAACGTCCGATCCGCCTCGGGATTGGTGCTGTAGACGATGCAGTGCGCGCCACTAATCATGGGAGACAGCGGGTCACGTGCCGGCAATGATCGCAGCCGATTTGAACCCCCAGACCGTCAGATATACGCCCAGCGAGAACTCCCATACCGCGATGGGCAGCGTGAGCACCGCCGCCGTGGCGCTTACCGCACCAACCAATCCAACGAGAACGGCACACCATAACGTCACGAGCAGCGCCGCGCCGGTGAATCCCAGCACCGGAAGCCAGCGCGGCACGAGGCGCGACTGGTACAGCAGCGAGCCCAGCAACACGCCGTTCACGGCGGGGATGAAGCTCTGGGCAAAGAAGAAGGTCCAGTAGTACTGGGCGGCCAGCCCCTGGGCGACCACCAGCGCACCGCTTCCCCCGCCCGCGCGCCGCAGGCTCACGATCGACATGAGGCTCACGATGCCGACGTAGATCGTGGCCGCCTCGAGGACGCGCGAGGCGACAAAGCCCACCGCGCGCGCCTCGCCCTGTCGCCTCACGATTGGGTACAGCGCCACCGCGGTGCCGATCCCAGCGAGGGCCACAATCATCTCCAACACGACACCGAGTATCACCGGACCGTCCGGGCCTGGGCCCGAGACGAAGTTCGGACCACGCACCGACCTGTACAGGCCGAGCGTAGGGACCGACACAAAGGTGAGCAGATAAAACAGGCCAGCGGCCAACGAGTACTTCCGCGACGAGTTCATATCGATCACCGCAGTCGTCGCAACGCCGCCGCGTCCCATTCGAGAATCACCGCAGGATCGACCGTGTAGTCCGAGTACCGGAGCCAGCGCGGAGTCGCCCGGATGTAGGTGAGGCCCGGCCACTTCTGGCGCTCCCGGCCGTCGGGAAACACGGCGACATACAGCTCCGCGAGCCGTGCCCGCTCGGCTCCTTGGGGCTCATCAGCGGTCCCCTCGTATTGCACGGTACGCTCGTCCGCCCCCTCGAGGCTCCCGATGACGAAGGCGATGTCCGCGCGGCGCCGCAGGTTTTGTCCTTTGCGCGATGTGTCCAGGGTGTCGAACACGATCTCGAACTCATCCGACACCGCGATACCCACGATCGCGCTCTGCGGCGCACCGTCTGGATGCAGGGAGCTTTCCACGGCGTAGCGACGGCTCCGCATGAACGTCAACAGGCCGGCGCGTGTGATGGTCACGACAGGTTGCCTCGACTCAGTCCGTCCCGGTTCCTACTCGAAGAACAGTGCGCGCGCGTCGAGCGGCCAGTCCATGGCTCGGTTGGTCCGCTTGTCCACACACGCGACCACCATCACGCACCGCGAAAGCGGCGTGCCCGCGTCATCGCTCATGGTGCATTCAATCCTCGCGTCGGGGCCTTGAATCTCGCGCACGAACGAGGAAATGGTGATTGCCTGGTCGCCGACGACAGGCTTCAGGAAATCCACTTCCATTCTGCGGACCCACGTCATGAACGGGAGGGTGCCGAGTGTCTTCAGATCCCAACCGGCGTGCTCGCGCAGCCCGATCATGCGGTGATCGACGTAATATGCCGAGTAGAGCGCGGTGCGCAGGTGGTTATAGGGGTCCAGGTCGGAAAAGTTGATGCGGTGCGTGGTCTTGTAGACGACCGGTCGCTCTGGCATCACAGGTCTTCTCCCGTCTCGGCAATGGAAATCGTGAAGATCAATGAGGCATTCTCCCGCCGAACGAGGGCGACGGTTGCTACTCTGACTGCGCCTGACAATCGATGCGATACTGTACTCCGGACAGGTCGGCATTTCCGGCTGCTAACTGGGGCGCGTGCCAGGCAAAATGCAGGCTGCCGCCGTTGCTGGACGCGAGCCAGAACTCTCCAGTGCGCTGCGCACCGACCGTTCCCAGCAGGTCCTTGCCAGCGAACACATCGATAGCGGCCGTAGTGGGGTTGGACACGATCGCTCGGCGGGCGACCGGGCAGTCGGGGCTCAAAGAGCTTGGCAAGGCGCCCAACGTCGGTGCACTGCTACACGCCACAGGCCCAAGCAGAGCCGCCAACCGAATGATGACCGGTGTGATGCTCCGGTTCATATCTCTCCTCAGGACCGAGGACGAACCCGCCTGCTGCGAGATACGCACCGCGTTCGGAAGTCGCTGAAGGGAACGCCCCTCCGGGCCTGCTCACGCCCCATCTGGACGTGTTACGATTTCGGGCCAGTCTCGGGAATAGCTACCTTCTCGCCTCATACCGCATCGCCACCGCGCCCGAGCCGAACTCCATCCGGCTCACCAGCTTCAGGTCGACAAGCTTGGCTAGCCCCGAGAACAACGTCGGCCCATGGCCCACAATTCTGGGGTGCACCACGAGCTCGTACTCATCAATCAACCCCTGCTCGGCCAGCGCCTGCGGGAGCTGCATGCCTCCTACGAGCAGTCCCTTGCCCGACTCCTGCTTGAGACGCTGAACGGCCTTCCCCGGATCCCCGCGCACGAGCTGGGCGTTCCAGTCGACCCGCTCCAGCGTGCTCGACACAACGTATTTCTTTGCGGCGTCGATCGTGCGGGCGAACGATTCCATCCAATCAGGTCTCGCGCCGCTCCGCGCGGTCGGGCGCCATGCCGCCTCCATCATTTCGTACGTCACCCGACCGAAGAGGAGGGCATCGGTCTGCTCGATGTTCTCGATCGCGTGACGATGCAAATCCTCGTCCGCGAGCATCACACGATGATCGCAGCACCCATCCAACGTGACGTTGATGGAATACCGGAGGGGTCGCATCACGTGAGCAGCGTATCGCTCCACCCGAAAATGGAGTAGGACCTGACGAGGCCTTCGAGGACGAATGGGTCCTGGCGCACAAATTC
>Ga0335085_10007505_pt1 | contig 16885 bp, 11 predicted proteins | sample Lox_Sample_45_FD_206712 | JGI IMG/M metagenome (GOLD analysis project Ga0335085, IMG submission 206712) | Soil microbial communities from Loxahatchee National Wildlife Refuge, Florida, United States - Lox_Sample_4.5 | ecosystem: Environmental > Terrestrial > Soil > Wetlands | place: USA...
ATCCCGCCGCCGCCGAAGTCCAACAACAGCGTACCGTTGTCGACCACGCCGTTGCCGCTGCCCAGGAGGAACGCAGGGCCGCCATTGCCCCACTGGAGCGTCGCACCGTGGTCGATGGTCACTGTGCCGCCGACGAAGCTGGCAGCTGTCTCTACCACTGTCCCGGTTGCGACCTCCACACTGCCGCTGCCGGAGAAGGTGTTAGCGGCCGTCACCGGGCCGGAGTAGTCGAAGCGGACAAGACCATTGTCGACGATCGATCCGGCCACCGTTCCGGTGGTGCCGCCATTGCCCAGCTGCAAGGTACCTGAATTGACCGTCGTCGCGCCGGTGAAGGTGTTCGTCCCGGTGAGCGTCACCGTGCCGCCTGCGATGGTCAGGCTGCCGCCCGTTCCCCCGAACAGTCCTCCATCGGCGAGTACGCCGGAGAAGATTCCGGATCCACTCGTGATGGTGAGCGTCTGTCCTCCCAGGCTCGCCAGCCCGGAACCTGTGAGTGTGGTGATCGAGGTTCCCGCCGATGTGCCCGAGATATCGAACGTGCCGCCGTCGGCAACGGCAGACGAGCTGGCGATCGAACCTGTGCCGGTCAAGCTCAATTCTCCAGCGGCGTCGATGATTGTGCTGCCCGTATAGCTGCTGGCACCGCTATCGTTGAGCGAGCCGGATTGGATCGTGACTTTCCCGGAGCCGGATATCGGGACACTGCCTGCGATCCCGCCGCCGCCGAAGTCCAACAACAGCGTACCGTTGTCGACCACGCCGTTGCCGCTGCCCAGGAGGAACGCAGGGCCGCCATTGCCCCACTGGAGAGTCGCACCGTGGTCGATGGTCACTGTGCCGCCGACGAAGCTGGCAGCTGTCTCTACCACCGTCCCGGTTGCGACCTCCACACTGCCGCTGCCGGAGAAGGTGTTAGCGGCCGTCACCCGGCCGGAGTAGTCGAAGCGGACAAGACCATCGTCGACGATCGATCCGGCCACCGTTCCGGTGGTGCCGCCGGCACCGAGTTGCAAGACCGCGCCTGAATTGATTGTCGTCGCGCCGGTGAAGGTGTTCGTCCCGGAGAGCGTCGCCGTGCCGCCGGCGATGGTCAGACTGCCGGCCGTTCCCCCGAACAGTCCTCCATCGGCGAGTACGCCGGAGAAGATTCCGGATCCACTCGTGATGGTGAGCGTCTGTCCTCCCAGGCTCGCCAGCCCGGAACCTGTGAGTGTGGTGATCGAGGTTCCCCCCGATGTGCCCGAGATATCGAACGTGCCGTTGTCGACAACAACCGACGAACTGGCGATCGAACCCGTGCCGCTCAAGTTCAATATTCCGGCCGCGTCGATGATTGTGCTGCCCGTATAGGTGCTGGCACCGCTTTCGTTGAACGAGCCGGATTGGATCGTGACTTTCCCGGAGCCGGATATCGGGACACTGCCTCCGATCCCGCTGCCGCCGAAGTCCATCAACAGCGTGCCGTTGTCGACGACGCCATTTCCCGGGCCGACAAGGAATGCAGCGTTGCCGTCGCCCCACTGAAGCGTTGCTCCGATGTCGATCGTCAGCGTACCGCCGATGACGCTGGCACCTGACATGATGATTGCACCGCCGCCGACACTGTCTTCGATCGTGAGCGGACCGGCCCCGGAGAAGGTGCCGGAGAACACGATCGAATGACCGAACGCGTCGATAGTGTTGGTCGAAAAATTTTCGACTGTGTAGTCGTTGTGGTCCGTCACGCCGATGCTATTGATGCGGAGCGTCCCTCCCTGAAAGTCGGGCAGTACGCTCTTTCCCACGTTTGATTGCAGATAAAAGGGCTTATTGGTGTCGATCGGCGTGGGTACCAGCGGGATAATCCGACCAAGATCCATCGATCCGAAGTACGCCGGCTGCTGCGCAGTGTCCGCGCCAATATCCGCGACACCCGCCAGCCAGTCAGCAGCGTTGGTCCATTTTCCGCCAAGTCCGATATACCAGCTAGTGGTCGTCATGATGATGCTCCGATCTGGCAAGCGCCGGCGAGCGGCGGTGATGTCGATGCCCGACACGAGGCGGAATTGCGGATGGTGCCGCTACCGAAAGCCTAACCGCGGCAACCGTGAGGCGGGGGCCAGGGAATCCGAGGATGCTCAGCGGTATGGCGACCGCACGCCGGACGATAACTGACGGCGACGCCGTTCCCGGATAGCGTAACGAAGGCCCCGAAAGGTGTAAGGAAGCGGCCAAGCCTTGCCCCCTTGCTCCACGACGAAAGCAGACTAGCAGGAATTCCTGGGGCAACAACACAAAGTTGCGCACGGAGATCAATGTCCTTGGCACAAGCCCGTCTCGGTCAAGGCGCTTACGTTCACCCTGCCCAAGCGCGCCTGGCGCACGACCGCGTGGCGCGAAGGCTCGGCCGAGACGCTCACCTCGCGCTTTGCTCGGGTGTTGTTCGCGAAAAATATTTCACCGAGAAATCCGATAAAAAACCCAGCAAGACGCAATCGCGAAATGCAGGAAAGGCGTTGCTCCGTTACTTTGGCCTGACTGTTCGGGTGTCAGCGCCGGCGGAAGTTGCGGTGACAGGATGCACAATCACCCATCTGTCACGGTTACTTTGCGGCGGCCTGAATTCGCTCGACACCATACCCAATTCCTGAGTGCGGGGAGCACTTTGGCATATCGGTGTCGTGTCACAAAGTTTGCAAAGTTTGAAAGTTTGGGGTCAGACTCGAAACTCGACGTTGCTGTTGCGATCGGATCGTGGATCCACCATGTCGTCGGAAAATCACTCTATGATGAGCTGCCGCCTGCAATCACCGGACGACAGCAGGTGCGCCGGCTCAATGCCGCGGCATACCCGACATCGCACCGTCCAGCACGTTCATCTTCATGCCGTCGGCCATGATGACGTCGCCGCCTCGCATGCCCGGTTTGCATGGCCCCATCCACGTCATGGTCATCGTCATTTCGGGCTTGCTGCTGCCGTCGGCGAACATGGTCATCGCATAACGGGCATTGAAATCGCCGGTGATATGCGTGTGCATCGTGCGCACCATGCCGGGCCCGAACTTGCAGGTCGACGTGCTGGACCATGAGCCGTCCGGATTGCGGACGATCGCGCTCGCCGAGCAATTGCGTTGCCGCACCTGGGAGCTGAACGCCGACATCTTCGCCTGCGATTCCTCGCTGACGCAGGACTGGGTCGTGAACGGCCGCCCGCGCATCATGGCGGAGCTCTGCCACAGGCCGTCCTTCTGATGCGGCAGCGGCGTTCCGGCGAAGGAAAGGCCGGCAATGATCGTAGCCGCGCCGACGAGGGCGCCACACAGCGAAAGTTTCATGACGTCAGACACTCCTGATGGGATGAACGCACGTGCGGATGATGCGCCCGCGCGCACAGCCTGGCGCATTGCCCGGCCTCTCCGCAGCGAATTGCTCGCCGCCCAGGCGCCCGTTGTCAACCGGGCCGGTCGCGGCGATACGATGCGCGGCCTCTACTCGCCGAAATCGTAGCGGACGCGGAAGCCCCACATCCGCGGCTCGCCGATGCTGCGGCTTTCGAAGCCGTAGCTGTAGAGGCCGGGAATGTAGGTCTCGTATTTGTAGTCGAGCGCGTTGGTCATGAAGAACGCGGCGCTGACCGGATATCCGTAGATTTCGTCCCAGTTGACGTACAGGTTGAGAAGGCTGGAACTCTTGATGTCGTAGTAGGGCGTGGTGGCCGGATCGGCGGTGCGTTCCTTGTCGGTGTAAACCAGCGTTGCGCCGGCGGATATCCTGCCCAGCTCTTCGGGTACCGGCAGCGTATAGGTGCCGGAAACGGAGGTCTTCCACATCGGCGACAGCGGCAGCGGTCCGCCGACGGCTGTCGTCGCCACCGCATTGTTGAATTCGTCGCCCGTCAGCAGTTGGACCTCGGCATTGCTCGGCAAGTCCTCGGAGATCAACTTGGTGTCGAGGTAGGTGGCGGCGAGATCCAACCGGAAGTCCCCGCCGAACGGGAAGAGCGAGGTCTCGGCTTCGAAACCCTGAATGCGCGAGCGCCCGGCGTTGACGATGCTGCTGGTCGGCGAAGGCGCGAAATTGAGCGGGGCGGCGCCCGCCGATGCCTGGGCAGCGTTTTCGAAGCCCAGCAGAAGCTGCTGGTGCTGGAAATCGTTGTAGTACGCGGCCACGTCAAGACTGCCGGGCACCCACCCGTCGAAGGTCGTCTTTGCCCCCACTTCGTAGGCATCCACACGCTCCGGCGCAAAAATGTTGAAACCGGCTGGGCCGAAGGGATCGACGCCGCCTTGGCGGTAGCCCCGGCTGTACTTGGCATAGAACAGGGTGTCCTCGATCGGGGTGTAATCCAGATCGATCACCCAGGTCGGCGCATGAGAGTGCTGCCTGGCGGAAAACAGGCAGCCCTTTGCCAGGGTTGTGCTCGCGTTGGCGCAGCTCTCGAACGGGAAGAACGTGTTGGGCGGCGGTGTATAGACAGTCTGCGCGGCCGCGCCTCTCGTCAGGTCGGAGGTGAAACGGATGCCGCCGGTCAGCTTGAGATCATCGAGCAGGGCGTAGGTTCCCTGCCAATAGCCCGCCATGTTGTGATAGCTGATCTCGCCCGTCGAATATTGGGAGCCGCCGTTGAAGGAGCCACCGGTGAAATTGCCCAGCAGATTGACGCATTGCGGGGGAATGACATTGAGATTGGTGCATTCGGCGAAATTGGCCGCATCGCCGCGCAAAAGCGCCAGCGGCCCGCTGACCTCCAGATAACCCCCGCCCTGCCACGTGAACCGGCTGTTCCAGAAGTTTCCCTGGAACTGGAGCTCCTCGGTCGCGGTGTACTGGTCGTTCGACAGACTGCCGGGAAGCGGGTTGGAATCGGTGAAGATGATCGGCGTCGACCCGCCCAGAAAGTGGAAATTGTCGCCCATGATGGACCCGCGCAGAATCGATTCGAACTGCGAATAGGAGGCGATGTTCTTGATCGTCAGATTGTCGGACGCATTCCAGGTCGTCTCATTGATGACGCGCCACTGCTGGACCATCGATTCGGGATTGGGAAAGTTGTTGTCGACGTCCCAGTAATATCCTCGCTGAATCGTTCGTGCTTCGGCGCAGGCGTTCAGAAGCGTGCCGGCAAGCGGGCTCGACGGATTGCAGGCAAAAATCTGGCTGAGTACGCCGTGATTCTCCGACCGGCTGAAGCTGGCGATCGTATAGTTTTCCAGATCCGGCGTCACATCGATATCGAGGCTGGCGCGCAATGCGTAATAGTCCACGTTGCCGAACGTGCTTGGGCCGATACCGGAAATATTCGGCTCATAGCCGTCGCGGGTCTGCTCGTCGGCTCCCAGGCGCAGGCGCACATTGTCGTCGACGGGCACGTTCAGCGCGCCCTGCACTTCCTGCATGCCGTAATTGCCCGCAGATGCCTGGACGTAGCCGCCGAAATTGTCGGTCGGCTTGTTCGGTACGAGCAGGATGTCGCCGCCGGTCGTGTTGCGGCCGAACAGCGTGCCTTGCGGCCCCTTCAGCACCTGCACATTCTGCAGATCGAAGTAGTCCCCCGGGCCCGCACCGTCGCCTGCCGTCGTCGCCACGCCGCCGCCGCGGGGCTCGACCACGTCCGCAAAGAACACGCCCACCGAGGCCGCGGTGCGAATCTCCTGCGTGAAGCCGCGAATCGAGAACGACGAATTGTCCGGCCCGAATTGCGTATTGGCCGACAACGACGGCGTGTAGTTCGCCAGTTGCGACGCATTGAACACGTTGTGGTTGCTCAGCTGCTGCTGATTGAACACCGTGATCGAGATGGGCACATCCTGCAGACGCTCGGAAACGCGTCTGGCTGTCACGACGACCTCCTCGATCTGCTGCACGCCGTCGTTGGCGGCAGCGACCCGCGTTTCCTGCGCGGATGTGCCGGCAGGAGAGCCCGCAGTGGTGCTTGTTTGCGCGCGCGCCTGCCCGAAGACCGCGGCGGCCAGGATCATAACGCCGAGTGCGCTCGAGACACGCAGGCCCGCATTCAGCTCACGAAACATGATCTCCCCCCTCTGCCATGCAGAATTAGTTATGTATAATAACATACTCGAACGCGCCGCGCGGCTTTTTTTGGGCCGCTTCAGCGCGCTGCAATCCGCTCCCAAAGCAGCCGGGTTTCGGCACCGGGATCATTGTCGACGTGCGGCCTGTTCTCCAGAATCATGGTCGCGCGGTTCTTCAAGGCATAAGCCGGCCAAAGACCGAGCTTGACGTTGGACGGATCGCCTGTCCGGGCAAAGCCGGCCCACGACGCCCCGGTCTTCGCCGCGAGGTCCAGCGCATCGGGATTTCCCCGTGTCATGCCGAGCGCTTCGGTGTTTTCGAAATAGAATCCGCCGTCCATGCCGTGACAGGCCTGCAGTTTGGGAAGCGCGGGGCTCTCCCAGCCGAACACGTACATGAAGGTCGGCGCTCCGCCGCCCTTGATGTGCGCCTCGGCGGCTGCGATCGATCCGATCGTCGCAAAGCTGTCCGTCATCGCGCGCACCAGAATGTCGCCCGGGGAATACTCCGGGTAGATCGCGCGGTAACCATCCAGCAGCTCTTTCGCCGCGCCGCCGGCGATCGCCGCAAAATGCAACGGCAGCTGCGCATCCGTGACCGTGTCGCGATCGAGGCCGCCTGCGGCAAGCATGAAATTCGCTTCGTGCCTGGTACAGCCGATCATGAACGGGATGCGTGCCGACCCGTTGGCGATCGCGGCATTCGGATGCTCGGGAAGAACGGCCCCACCAATAAGCGGTGCGAAAGGATTTTCGGAAACCGACGGCGCGGCAACGGCAAGCAGGCGCTCTACCGGCAGATGCTGAAGCTGCTGGATGTCCTTGGGGCCGAGGTCCAGGTCTTTGAGAAGCCTCGCCGTTGCCGCCGACGCGGCGGCGCGATCGGGAAGTCCGATGCCGGCTTTTGCGTCCCCCTTTTTCGTTCCGACAATGCCGCTCTGGCATATGGCGCGATGAAACAGCCCCTTCGCGGCCGGCATGCCCATCAAGGCATGAACTTTGGCGCCGCCGCCGGACTCGCCATGGATCAACACATTGCCGGGGTCGCCGCCGAACGCGGCGATGTTGTCGCGCACCCATTCCAGTGCCGCGACAAGATCGAGCTGGCCGGCAGTTCCCGATTCGGCAAAGCCGTCGTCCAGATCGCCCAGATGGCAATAGCCCAGAACGCCCAGCCGATGATTGAGGGACACGCTGACAACGTCGTGCCGGCGGGCCAGATTGGTGCCGTCGGTGCGCGGGCCCGAGCCGGTTCCAATGTTGAAGCCACCGCCGTGAAGCCAGACCATGACCGGCCGCTTCCTGCTGCCGGTCAGACCCGGCGTGAAGATATTCAGGACGAGGCAGTCCTCGCTCGCCGTCTGCGTGAATGCGCCCACGCCGAACAGAAGGCCGAAATCGCGCCCCATGGATGTCGCAAGCGCCCCGCCGCCGCTGACTTGCGGACACATCGGTCCCCAGTCGAGACAATCGCGTACGCCTGACCAGGGCGATGGCTTTTGCGGCGGCTTGAACCGGTTGGCGCCGCCGGTGGAGGCGCCATAGGGGATTCCCTTGAAGACGAAGACGCCGTTGTCCACCACGCCGCGGACCATTCCATAGGCCGTCTCGGCAACCGCTTCCGCACCAGATTGAACCATGCTGTCCTCCAGACCCGCTCACGACCTGCAAACCGGCGATTTAGTGTTATACATCATAACTAAGACCGGCGCACAAGGTTCGAGGCGGCGGGCCTGTCGCGCCCGGCGCACAGCGCAGACACGGCTTCCTTATCGGGAGATATTTGGCTAGACACGCCGGGAACACAGAGGGGAATTCGTTCCGTGCCGCCATCATCGGCAACACATGCGGCACCCGTCCGCAGGAAGGCCACCGATGACCCGCAAAGGCTGCCCATCAAGGACGCCGACGATGCGGTGTGGTCGATCCTGAAGGACGCCGGGCTGTGGGACGAGATCGGGTTTCTCATGCGTCTCGCCCAGCTGGCCCTGCTCGATTATGCCGCTCCGAAAGTCAAACGCTTCGGACTGTCGATCGGCACGGTGACGATCCTGCGCGTCATCCGGGCCCGGCCGGGCCTGACGCAACAGCGCATCGCGGACACGCTGCGCATCAACAAAGCGAATCTGACTCCCGTGATCCAGGAGCTCGTGGCGGACGGTTTCGTGTCGCGCAAGAATTCCGGCTCCAACAAGCGCGCATACGCACTCTTCCTGACCGCAAAAGGCAGGCGGGCTTTCGAGGGAGCCGACGCGGCGATATTCGGCGAATGGTGCGCTGCTCCCGACAATCTTACGGACGAAGAGCGGCAGAAACTTGTTCGGCTCCTGCGGAAAATCGTGCGGGGACCAGGCACGTCATAGCGGGACGCGCGCGCCACGCCTGCCGTCTCGACGCATGAACCGTGATCTGACGCACTTTTGATCATTCGCAATGCGCGCGACGGCAGATTCCATAGGCTGAAGCCCGCTTGTCGAAGTTCAGGAGTCCATCATGGCGATAGCCCGAACCCTTCTTCTCGCAGCTGCAGCGTGTTGCCTGCTGGCGGTGCCGTCTCTCGCGCAGAGCAAAGCCGACCCTCCGGCACATGGCGGCGGAACGAGCGGCGGTGGACACGGCATGACGGGCGGAGGCATGCACGGCCCGATCGGCGGGACACCTCACGGCGCGCCGGGCGGCTTCGTCCAGTCCCATGGAAGGTCGTATTATGTCGGCGGCCCGCGCGGACCTGTCGAATGGGGGCAGTTTCATCACAATGCGACCCCAGCGAGAGCTTTTCCGCACCGCTATGGCGGCACGAATTTCCCGCGGCCCAATGCGTGGCACGGCAACTTCCACGACTTCGAAATCCATCGCTGGCAGGGCGGCCATTGGTACCACTCCTGGCACGCCGGCCGATTCGGCTGGTGGTGGGCGGTCGGGCTGGATTGGTACTTTTACGACGAGCCCGTCTATCCGTACCCTGATCTTTATACGCCGCTCGGCGAGCCGTTCGGCTGGTGGTATTGGTGCGATCCCTATCAGGAATACTATCCGTTCGTGACCTATTGTCCGGTCGAATGGGAAAGCGTCCTGCCCAGGGATTGAATGCGCACCGCGAATTGACGAACGCAAGACTGCTACGTCCGGTTGGCGCGAACGGCACATGGCAATGCATTCCATGTCCGACTAGTCTTTTGTTCTGGCGCGCTTCGGAAAACGGAGTCATGCGATGAAGGACGTGCTCGTCGCCCTCGGGTTTGTTGTGGTGACCGCCTCGACGGCTTTTGGACAACCCGCGCCGTCCGGCCCCGTTTGCCTGCGAACGGAATTGATCGACCACAGCAGAGTGAAGGATGACCGGACGATCCTTTTCACAATGAGGGACAAGAAGGTATGGGCGGCGAAACTCCTCGGCCACTGCACGGATCTGAAATCGAACGGATTTGCCTACGAGCCTGAGCAGCCGCCCCAGATCTGCTCCAATCTCCAAACCATACACGTGCTGCGGACAGGCGCCGCCTGTATGATCGGCCCTATCGTGCCTTACGTGCCGCCCTCGTAACGGATTTGTAATCGGACACGCCTCACCGAATTCCCTTGCTGCCCACCGTGTGGCGACCGTAGGTTGCAAGAGCAGCCATCCGTGATCGACCGGCATGGAATCCGGACATTCATTGAAGGATGTCGTCGCGCGCAATGCCACGTTGGCGATTGCCTATGTGCTGCTTGGCCGCGCCTGCCTGATGCTCGCCGTGCCGCCCGGCTATGCCACGCCCATCTTCCCGCCGGCCGGTATCGCCATCGGCGGCATGTTCGTCTTCGGCGCCTCGACGTTGCCGGCGGCGTTCGTGGGAGCCTGCATCCTCAACATCTGGAACGGCTCGGGCCAAAGCGCGGCGCTGATGGTGGCAAGCGCCGGTATCATTGCCGCGGCATCGTGCATCCAGGCTGCAGTCGGGGGCCGCGTACTGCGTTCGGCGATCGGATATCCCGCTCCGCTCGATGATCTAACCCACATTGTGCGCTTCGTCGTTCTTTCCCCTGTCATTTGCCTGGCAAGCGCGAGCCTGTCGCTGTTCGGTCTTTGGCTCATCGGCGGCATCAGGGCGAGTGAGCTTCCAACGAGTTGGGTCGCTTGGTGGGTCGGAGACAGCCTGGGCGTGCTCATCGCGTTGCCGCTGTTCCTGACGCTGGCAGGCGAACCGCACGAGCTTTGGCGCAAGCGCAGGCGCTCGCTCGCCATTCCGCTGCTCGCGTTCTTCGGCCTGTTCGTGGTGATGTTCGTGCGCGTCAATGCCTGGGAGGAAGACCAGTCGTTGACGGAGTTCCGCATCCTGTCGCAGAAGCTTGCCGACAATTTTCATGCTAGCCTCGACGAGATCGCCATCGTTCTCGACCAGCTCAAGGCCGGCGTATCGAGCCGCAAGACGCCGATCAGCCAACAGAACTTCGCCAGGCTTGCGGGCGTGATCCTCGACCGCTTTCCGACGGTCCAGGCCGTCGAGTGGGCACCCCGTGTCGCGGATTCCCGCAGGACCGCACTTGGTGCCGTCATTCGCGAACGCGATTCCGCAGGGCATATGCGCGCGGCCGGAACCAGGGCGGAATATTATCCGGTCCTTTATGTCTACCCGCTCACCGGCAACGAGGCTGCATCTGGCTACGACCTCGCCTCGGATGGCGCGCGGCGGGCAGCCGTTGCGCAGGCGCGCGCAACTTCACAAGTGTCGATAACCGCGCCCATCCACCTCGTTCAGGCGCAGGCCGATCACTCCGGTGTTTTGATCATGAATTATGTCGCCGACGGTCCAGGCGGCCCCGGCATGCTGGTGATCGTGCTGCGAATGAGCCGCTTCGTGCAAGGAACAATGGGGCCGCTCGCATCGGAGATTACCGCACGGATAAGCGATACCGGCGCCGCCCCGCCGCTGTTCGACTCGCGTCCGGCCGTTGCGGGTACCGTGCTCAGCCGTTCCTTTGCGTTTGGCGGCCGGCACTACATGCTCACCACCGCGCCTACGCCCCTTTATCTGGCGCATCATCGCGGCTGGCAGGGCTGGGCCTTCGTGGCAGGCGGCATTTTATGCACGGCGCTCCTGGGCGCGTTCCTGATGCTGGGCACGGGCCAGTCCTGGCGGTTCGAGAAGCTCCTCGATGCGCGCACGCAGGATTTGAAGCAGTCGCACGAAGCGCTGAGGCACGAAGTCGTGGAGCGTCGTCATGCCGAAGAAGCGCTCGGCCAGGCACAGCGCATGCGGGCCATCGGACAGCTCACCGGCGGAATCGCGCACGACTTCAACAATCTCCTGATGGTGGTGACAGGCAGCGTCGAGCGGCTGCGCGGCAAGTTCGCCGACAAGAAGGCTGAATCCTATCTCGACATGATTCGTGTCGCCGCCTATCGCGGTCAAAACCTGACCCGCCAGCTGCTCTCTTTCGCGCAGCGCCGCCCGCTCAACCCGCGGGTGATCAATCTCGGCGCGGCCACGCGCAATGCCGCCGAACTGATCCGGCTGTCGCTCCGCGGCGACATCGCGGTGCAGGTAGACGTTCCCGCCGATGTTTGCGCGGTGAAGATCGATCCGATGGAATACGAACTGGCGCTACTCAACATGTCGATCAATGCGCGCGATGCCATGCCGAACGGCGGCACGCTCGCGATTTCCGTCGAATCTGTCGATATCGACAAAGCCATGGACGGCGTGGAAGGCCGCTGCTTCGCCGTCCATGTCGCCGACGACGGCGCCGGCATTCCCGCCGACGTCCTGCCGCGCGTGTTCGAACCCTATTTCACGACCAAGCAGCCAGGAACCGGTACCGGATTGGGCTTGAGCCAGGTTTACGGATTTGCAAAGCAATCCTCGGGGACCGTGTGCATCGACAGCGTGACGGGAAAAGGCACGAAGGTGACCCTGCTCTTCCCGGCGAGCGCCGAAGCTCCGGCAGCCCCGGCGCCCGTACCGGCGCACGCGCGCAGGCCACGTCCGCACCGGACGCGGGCGCTGATCGTGGAGGACGAAACGGACGTGGCGGAAGTCATTTCCGAACAGCTCAAGGAACTGGGCTACGAAGTAGAAGCGGTCAGCGACGTGCCGTCGGCCTTCAGGCGCATCCTGCAACAACCGGCGCTCGACATCATCGTGTCGGACATCCTGATGCCCGGCGGCATAAGCGGAATCGATCTGGCGCGCCGCCTGCGCAACGAGGGGGCCGACCTTCCGGTGCTGCTCGTGACCGGCTATAGCGGCGGCGATGTCGACCCTGCTGGCGAAGGTTTCGCGGTGCTGCGCAAACCGTTCGAAGCCGAAATGCTTGCCGAGGCCATCGAGGCACTCTTGTCCCGCACGGTCGACAAAACCGCACGCGCACCGGTCTAGGGGCGCGGGACGTTCAGACCGAATCAAAAGGTGTCATTCCCGCAAAAAGCGGGAACCCAGCATGCGCGCGTCCAATAGCCAAAGCGCGGCACGTGAGACGGATTTTCGATTCGGGAAAATCTTTTTTTTTGAATTCAACCGGCCGGCAATCTGTGTAAGCTGGGCGCTGATCGTCCGGTCAGCACCTCGGGCGTGCCGCACGCGCGGGCGATCACCGTGGAGGACAGGTATGACCGTTTCTGCAATATCCCGCTTCGACGCAACCGATGTCGCCCCCGCGATCGGCAGCGCCGTCCGCACCGACAAACAGACGCTCTTGAGCGGCGCCAAGGTCAAGGAAATCCGCGAGATCATGGAACGGCGCGGGGTCGTCGTCTTCCCCGAGATCAACCTGACCGATCAGGAGCAGATCGCCTTCACCCACACGCTCGGCACGTTCGCCCATGAAGAGGGCGAAGGCAACCAGGGCAAGGACGACGTCTATCCGATCACGATGGACGAAAAGATCAATCCCAATGCGAGCTATCTGAAAGGCGCCTTCTACTGGCACATCGACGGCACCATGTCCGACAAGCCGATCCTGGCTTCCATCATGTCGAGCCGGCGGCTTGCGGCCACAGGCGGCGAAACCGAATTCTGCAATACCTACGCTGCCTGGGATGCGTTGCCGGAAGCCGAGAAGACGCAGCTCGAGGGACTCCAGGTCGTGCACGCCATGTGGCGTTCGCAGCTCTATTGGGAACCAGAGCCCGGTTACGAGTTGCTGAAGCGGTGGATGTCGCGCGGAAAGAACACGCTGCCGCTGGTCTGGAAGCACCGTTCCGGCCGCAAATCGCTGGTGCTGGGCGCGACCGCCCTGCAGGTGGCCGGCATGGATATCGCCGACAGCGAAGCTCTGCTCGTACGCTTGCGCGATTGGGCGACGCAGCCGCGCTTCGTCTATCGCCATACGTGGAAGCTGGGCGACATGGTGATCTGGGACAATACCGGCACGATGCATCGTGCCCTGCCCTACGATCATAAGAGCGGCCGGCTGATGCACCGGACAAAGCTCGAAGGCGAAGAAGCGTTCGCCTGAGAACAAGCGCCGTCGTCGTATTTCTGGACCGCGCGCCTTCAGGCGCGCATGCAGGGCTGAAGCCCCGCGGTCCACTCCAGTTGTCGTATTTCCGGACCGTGCGCCTTCAGGCGCGCATGCAGGGCTGAAGCCCCGCGGTCCACTCCAGTTGTCGTATTTCCGGACCGTGCGCCTTCAGGCGCGCATGCGGGGCTGAAGCCCCGCGGTCCATTCCAGTTGTCGTATTTCCGGACCGCGCGCCTTCAGGCGCGCATGCGGGGCTGAAGCCCCGCGCTCCATTCCAGTTGTCGTATTTCCGGACCGCGCGCCTTCAGGCGCGCATGCAGGCCTGAAGCCCCGCGGTCCACTCCAGTTGTCGTATTTCCGGACCGTGCGCCTTCAGGCGCGCATGCGGGGCTGAAGCCCCGCGGTCCATTATTCAGCTTTCCCGACCGAGCTTCCTGGCCAGCAGGTCCGCGAATTGCCGCCGCGATACCTTGTTCGAATGCAGCAGCGGCACTTCCTCGCGCGCGATCGCCACGTAGGCGCGCGGCACCTTGTAGCCGGACAATCTCTCGCGCAGCAGCTTCTCGATGACGGTGAAATCGAGCTCGGCGCCGTCGCGGGGAACGACAGCGGCGACGAGCAGCTGGCCCCGTTCCTTGTCGGGCAACCCCAGAACATACGCCGAATGCACACCTTCCAGCTGCTGCATCTCCATCTCGACCTCGGCCGGCGACACGTTGGCACTCGCCGTCTTGATCATGTCGCCGTTACGGCCGATGAAATGAATACGGCGGCCCTCGACGAGGCCCATGTCGCCTGTGTGATAGAAACCGTCCGGCGTGAAGAACGCGTCGCGTTCGATCTTGTGGAGACCCGGAGTGAGCGCATAACCGCGCACCTGAATTTCTCCGGTACCGCCGTCGCCGACCGGCCGGTCCTCTTCGTCGGCAACCCGCACCTCGTATCGCTCGGCAATGTGGTCGAGCGGCGCACAGAGCGGATAGCCCGGCAGCCGCCCCAGGAATAAGGACCAAGCGTCTCGCTCATGCCCAGGCCCCAATAGGGACGGTTCTGCTTGATGAGCTCGATGTCGTCGGCAGCGAGCACGCTGCCCATTGCGATGCGACTGCTGCTGAGCGTCCTTTCGGTGCAGACCGATATTGCACCCACTTCCCAGTTGGGCAGCAGATACATCATCAATCCGCCCACCCAGAACATCGGCAGTTGAACCGTGATCTCCTGCCCACGCTTGGGCATCGTCATCGACCGCATGTAGTGAGTGCGAAACAGGACGGGGCCATGATTGTGTTTCACGCCTTTGGGCAGCGCCATCGAGCCCGAAGTGTAGATTTCGACCATCTGGTCGGCGGGGTGAACTTCCGCTTCGATTTCAAGCAGCAGCGCTTCGTCGACCGTGCCGGCCGCATCCATCACAAAATGCATGTCGCGAAAGCTCGGCGGCAGCGACGGTCCGGAACAAACGATCCATCGCAGATAAGGCGCCTTTGAAATCCGCAAATCCGGGTCGGCGGTCTGCCGCAATTCGGGCAGCGCGTCGCACAGCCGCTCGACGTAATCGTTGCCCAGAAAGCTCCGTTGGACGAACAGTCCCATGACATCCGACTGACGCAGCACGCGCACGAGCTCGTTGGATTTGATGAGCGTGCTGATGGGCACGGCGATGGCGCCGATGCGGGCGACGGCGGCCAACAGCAGAGCAAACGTCGGGCTGTTGCCGTAGATGAATCCGATGCGGCTTCCCTTGCCGACGCCGCGTGCGATCAGACCTCTGGCGATCTCGGCCGATTGGCGGTCCAGCTCGGCGAAGGTGAGGGATTGGCTCTGGACATCGCCGTCCTTCATGATGATGGCGACATCATCGCCATAAACGGTCGCGGCGGCGCGAATCAGTTGGGGCATGGTCTCCGCCGACCGGGGGTCCGCCAAAGCACTCTTGTCTACGCTCACCAGGCAGTCCTCCCTTTTAGAAAATCGGGCCTTTCCGAAAACCCGGTATGCAGCGGTCGAGCCGATGCTAGACTGGACCAGACGCTTAGCACGACATGAAACAGGGGCCATGACAAAGTTCGACCATCTCATCGGCACGGAACTCGCGCGCGGGGTGTGGACATGGACCTCGGACGCGACGTTGCTCTACGCGGTCGGTATCGGTGCCGGACTGGAAGACCCGTTGGCCGAGCTGCAGTTCACCACCGAGAACACCCAGGATTTGCCGCAGCAGGTGATCCCGAGCTACCTCACGCAGGCCTCGCCCGGAAATCAGGTCTGGACACGGCCGCTGGGCTTCAAGGAGCGCGAGTGGGGCGGCATGAGCTGGGGCTGGCCCGAAGGCATGATGCATGGCGAGGAGAGCGTGACGCTCACCCGGTCAATGCCGCCCGAAGGGACGGCCGACGTCAGCCTCGTGCTTGCCGGCGTCTACGACAAGGGCTCGGGCGCCCTGGTCATCATCGACAAGAAGGTCACACGCACGGATACCAGCGAATCGCTGGGTGTCGTTCGGTCGGGGTTTTTCATTCGCGGACAAGGCGGGTTTGGCGGCCCGCGCGGCCCTGCCGGGGAACACGCCTGGGTCACCCAGAATCGGGACCCGGACGTTACCGTCATCCACGCGACCTCACCCGGCCAATCGCTGATCTTCCGCCTGACGGGCGATCGCAATCCGCACTGCACCGATCCGGCGCGGGCCCGAGCGGATGGCTTCGAGCGGCCGATCTTTCAGGGCATGGGGACTTACGGCTTCGCCTGCCGCGCCCTGCTCAGGGGGCTCTGCGACGACGACGTACGCCGTTTCGGCTCGATGTCCGCGCGCCTGTCGCAGCCGGTTTTCCCGGGCGACAAACTGACGACCTGCATCTGGCGAACCGAACGCGGCGCGCAATTCCAGACGTTCGCCGCCGGGAGCCGCACGGTTCTCGATCGCGGCACGTTCACCTTCGCGGGTTAGCACCGGGAGCGCTGGCATCTTGCCGGCTTTGGCGGTACGGCACGTTCGCGTGCCGGCCGGAAGCCGGCGCTCCCGGTGTTCATTCCATCTCCGGCACACGGCTCATCGCGCCCGCCAGAAGGTCGACCTTGCGCATCATGAGGATGACGCCGACGATGGGAATGCCGCAATAGAACAGGAATACAAAAGTGTCGGTGTAGGCGATGATGCTCGCCTGCCGCGCGATGATGCTCGCCAGATGGAGCGCCGAAGGCGGCAGGCTGGGATTGAGAAACAGCGACGGCGCATTGGTGTAAAGCCCGCGATTGAAGGGCGACACGTGCGCCGTCAATTGAGCGTAGGCGGTCTGATTGCTGGCGGACAACACCGCCGTCGATACCGACACGCCGACCGCCTGACCGAAATTGCGCAACAGCGTGGAGATGCTTGCGGCGTCGGTGCGGTGGCGGCTTTCGAGTGTAGCAAACATATAGAGATTCAT
>Ga0335085_10007506_pt1 | contig 16884 bp, 11 predicted proteins | sample Lox_Sample_45_FD_206712 | JGI IMG/M metagenome (GOLD analysis project Ga0335085, IMG submission 206712) | Soil microbial communities from Loxahatchee National Wildlife Refuge, Florida, United States - Lox_Sample_4.5 | ecosystem: Environmental > Terrestrial > Soil > Wetlands | place: USA...
GGCGCTGGCCAGCCAGGTGCCGTCCGGGGCGATCGCCACCGCACCCACCGTACGGCGATGGCCAGTGAGGGTGGCGCGCAGTTTGCCGGTGACCGGGTCCCAGATCCGCACCGACCGGCCGACGGTGCTGGCCAGCCAGGTGCTGTCCGGGGCGATCGCCACCGCGCCCACCCGGACGAAGCGGCGGCTAGTGAGGGTAGTACGCAATTCGCCGGGGAGTGTAGTGCGCAGCTCGCCGGTGACCGAGTCCCAGATCCGTACCGACTCGTCATAGCTGAGGGCGACCAGCCAGCTGCCGTCCGGGGCGATCGCCACCGTACGTACTTCGAGCGCGAGGCCAGTAAGGGTGCGGCGCAGCGCAGGATCGGGCAGGTCGGGCAGCGGCCACTTGTTGATCAGCCTTGGCGGCTTGCGGGCGGCGGTAAGAACCTCGGCCTGGGCGCTCCAGCTGGGGTCGTGGCTGACTCTGCTGTACAGGATGTCGATCAGCGAATGCGAGGGGTCGGTCGGCGCCAGCAGGTGAGCGGCCTGCTCAAGCACCCGGCCCAGCTGCTTGGCGCGCGGGGTGCCGATCAGGGCCAGGTCCGCATACGGCCCGGCCGCGCCGGATGCCTCCAGCCGCGTCCCGATCCACCGCAGATCCGCAGCGACTTTCGCGGCCTGGGCGGGCCGCCCGGCGGCGATCAGATGTTCGATCAGATGCTCTCGCAGGTACCGGGCCGTCTCAGGCAGTTCCCACCACGCTGTGACGGTGCCGCCGGGCTCAGCCGCTGCGGCGGTGGGCAGGTCTTCCGCTGCGGTGTCCAGCAGCACCTGGTGCAGCTGGGTTAGCCGGGGGCTGCCGAGTTCTTCGCGTAGGAAGTCCCGGATGACGTCGTGCATGGTGATGGCGCCGTCGCCGCCGCCGGGCACTAGCGTGAGCAGGGCGAGGTCGGCCAGCCGGGCGCACAGGGCCCCGGCGGCCATCCGGTCCAGTCCGCCGGTGGCCTGCCACAGCGCCGTGAGCAACGCGACCGGGATTGTCTCGTCCTCGGCGAAGACTGACAGTTCCGCGAACCGGTCGTGCTCGGCTGCGGTCAGCAGGCTGGTGCTGGCCTGGATCGTGGCCCGGACCGCCTTGTTCCGCTGGTCCGGGTCGCTGACATCCAGCTGCTGGACCGCCACCCCGGTCAGCTGGTCGGCATGCAGCGCCCCGCCGTGGCGCAGCAGGCCGAGCAGGTCCTCCGCGGCTGCGGCGATGTCACGCAGCGGCGCCTGGTCAGCCAGGATCTTGTTGACCAGCCGCAGCAGCAGCGGCCACCGCCCGGTTTCTTTCAGCAGCCCCGCGGTGATCGCGGCCGGGAGCGGCGGCAGCCCCGCCGACAGCAGCGCGCGCGCCTGGGTCCCGGACATCTGGTCCACCTTGACCGGCACGCTGGCACCCTTGGCCAGCGAGGGGATCCGGGTCGTCACCAGCCGGGCGCACCGCCCAGCCACGGGGAACGCGGCCAGCTGCTCTTCTGACCACACGTCATCGAGCACCACCAGCCGCCGCGGCCCGGCCGCCAGCACCGCGGCCAGCTGCTCGGCGGCCTGCCGCGCGTCGGTGGACGTTGCCGCGTGGCCCGGCTCCACCTGCCCGATCAGCCCGTTGACCAGCCCGGCCAGCGCCTGCTTGCCCACATCCCGGCCGAGCGTCACCCAGTACACCTGGCCCCGGAACCGGCGCAGCACCCGCCGGTCCGCGCGCGCCATCTTCGCCACCGTCGTCTTGCCGAACCCGCCCGCCCCGTGCACCGCGGTGGTGATGCCCACCGTCCCCCCGCGGCGGCGCCGAAGCGCGGCCACGATCTGGTCCACCTCGCCCGGCCGGTCCACCACCCACGGCTCGAGCCGCTGCACCGCGGGTACCAGCCGCGAAAGCCCGCGCTCGTACCACCGCGGCGCCGCCCACGCCAGCAGCCACGCGACCGCGACGACCGCCGTCGCCGCTACGGTCCACTCCCACGGGTGCCGTTGCAGACCCGGAAACCCCTTCGGGGCCTTGCTGCCCGTCAGCACGTTCCCCGCGACAGTCAGCACCGCCGACGCCACCGCCGTCACGACGCCGGCCAGCAACAGCAGCGCCGGCCGCAGCCACCGCACCATCCCACCCCCAGACGGCATCCATTCAATAGCGTGCTGGGCCCGGTATGGTACTCGCCGCCGAAACCGAAAAGGTAACGCGAGCAATCCGTGTTCCGGCCGGGTATCAGCGCGTCTAACTGGAACAAACTGCGATTTGTTCTAGTAACGCTCGGCGAGTCCTTTCATGGCGGTAGCAGCTAGCTAGGGCAGCTCGTAGTGAGATCCGAGCACGAACCCGCCCCGCCGTACCTGCTGGAAGACGGTGTTGTCGTGTGTCCTCAGGAATGCGCGCAGGTCGGCCAATGATGGCCGCAGGGCGGGGTCGAGTAGTCCGGCGAGCTGGGCTGCGGACAGCGACTCGGGTGACAGCGCGAGCTCCCGCAGGATCGCCGCTGTCGGCGTCTTGTGCTCGGGCTGCGGCACCATGCAGGCGCGCAGCTGCAGGCGGGCTTGGTAGACGCCCGTGGCGGCCGTCTGGTAGCGCCGCCCCATCAGGTGCGTGCCGATCTGGCCCGCGGTTTTCCTGATGCGCTCTCGGTGTTCGGGCTGCTGCTTGCAGTACCAGTAAATCCCGCCGCCGACGAGCACGCCGGCGACTACCCAGGCGGCGGGTCCTCCTATCCGGCCGGTCGCCCATTTCATCGTCCCGGCTGCGGCCCGGGCCGGGATGGCGGGGATCGTCAGAACGGCCTGGATCTGCATCTCGCCGACGTTGATCGCAGCCACAGCCATCACGCCGTCGACGCCCTGTTGGCGGGTCCGCACGCCCAGCACGCCGAAGTGCTTGTAGTTGCCGGTCAGCAGCAGGCACGGGGACAGCAGGGCAGCCAGCGCGGCGGCCGGGAAATCGTCCGCATCGCGGGTGCGGACCTCCAGTGCCCGCGGATCCGACTGGCGCAGCGCCTGCGGAAGCCGCACCACCGCGGTGTACGGCAGCCAGTCCTGGTTCAGGAAGCGCCGCAGGTCCGCCTCTGGCACGCCGAGCTGGCGGGCGAACCTCGGCAGCCGGGCTGCGGTCTCGACCAGGGTGTCGTACTCCATGAACAGGCGCACCGTCCCCGCCTGGGCGGTACGCACCGACCGGGGCGGCCGGCCGTTCTTCAACTGGTAGTGCAGCCCGGTCCGGACCATGTCGGTGTCCAGGACCGTGGGCAGCGGCCCGCGGCGGAGGTCGAGGGAGGCCAGGTCCGCTGCCTCGGCGAACATCGCGTCCAGGGCATCCTGGCTCAGGACGTTCCCGGCGCTCACCGGCGGCCTCCATCGATGTGGCGCATGTACCGAGGGTAGTGGGGAGTTACGACAGTAACCCAGCGGTTAACGGGCGGAGGCCTCCCGGCGGACGCCTGGCGGCTGCAATCGGGACGCGACCGCTCTCTATCCCCATATAGGGGGCGGAAGCCCGCCGGGCCGCGGCCGCCGCTTAGCAGAAGCGAGATCCGCGCCGACGTCGGCCGCCCCCGGATCAAGGGGACTAGCTCCCGCCGGGGATGGCCTATCGCAGACGGAGCGGCAGTTCAGTTTCTGCCGGGATGCTTTTCTGTTAGCTTTCTGATCGCGCTGATGGCGGACCTGCCTAGCTGCGGATCATCGATGTAGGCATGCAGCAGCTCAGCCGTGCCGGCATTGCCGGTAGCGCCGAGCAGGCTGACGATACGGGCCAGGGGAGCGTCATAGGGCGTTGCCGCGAACAGGGAGGTGAGTGACGCCTGGTGCTGCAGGGCCCATTCCAGGATCGGCCTGATCTCGTCCTGGAAAACGGCCAGGACTGGCCCGATCAGCTGGGCCTGCTCTCCGACGCGGGTCAGGGGGGCATCCAGGAGGCGGATGAGAGGGTCAGAGGCGGCCGCCAGCAGCGCGCTGTTCAGCCGCTGCCAGTACGGCGCGGCCTTGACCTTGACCTCGGGCATGGTCAGGCCAGGCCGCGTCATCCAGAAGGCGATAGCGCCGTAGCATCCCCACGCGGCCCGGTCGGTGTCCTGGCTGTCGGCTAGTTCCGGCGGTTCTGTCATGAATTGCGCGCAGCCCTGGATAGCCAGGAAGTAGCAGTTGGTTACTTCGTGGATGACCGGGTTACTGGTGTCGAGCTGGGTGGCCCATCGCTGGAAGGCCGGCAACGCCGCCCGGTCGCCAGACCGGACGAGGTCATAGAGCAGCAGATCGTCCCATGCGCCGTATGAGGGGGAGCCGAGCGAGGCCAGGGTGTACAGGGCAGTCCGCTGGCCGGGAGGCAGGGACTCGACCGCCTCAACGTAGGGCGCGGCGATGATGTCCTCGAACTTGCTGGCCACGATGCCGTAGGCCAGGCTTCGTGATTCGCTGGCGGCCGGGTTGCCCAGGATCTGGGTTATCTGTTCCCTGATGGCTGCTGCGTCGACGGCCGCGTCGATCAGGCGGTAGGCGTGCAGTGTCTCCCCGAGCGAGGTGTTGAGCATGAAGTCGCTGGTATCGAGGCTTTCCAGGATGGAGATGATCTCCTCGCGGAGCGGGTGACCCTCGACGGCGGCGGCGAGTGACTCGATCATCTGCAGCCCGTCGACCCGGACGTGGTAGGCGCCGCTGTCCCAGCACAGCCGGAGCACTGGCACGGCCATGGTGGCGGCATCCAGGCCGCCCGCTGCCTGCAGGTGGCCGGTGAGCAGCAGCAGCCGGCCCCAGCTGGCTGCGGTGGCGCCCTCCAAGACGCGTGCCATCTGCCGGGTGGCCGCGTACGACGGGCGGCCGAGCTGCCGCAGGCGGCTGTCGAATCCCGCCCACCTGGCGGAGCGCAAGACGATAGCCGCGGCGATCTGCGACCTGGTGTCGCTGGAATATCCCGGGTGAATGGCGGCGGAGACGGCCCTGGCCGACGGGCGCTGTCCTTCCCGCGCCTCCTGCAGGCGAGCCGACCGCTGGCAGGCCGCATCCGTGGCGTCCAGCAGTGCGATCACCTCGGCAAGGTACTGGCCTTCGCAAGTCAAAGCGCCGACGGCGGCGAGCAGGTTCTGGTCGGCGTCCGACAGGCGCCGGCCGCCGGTCATGGTCAGCTCTATCTCGCCCCGGAAGCTGAAGACGGTTTCCCGTATACCGCTTGTCACTGCTTCCAGGAGCTCGCGGCCGTAGGCCCGTGCCGCCTGTCCGGCGGCCCGGCCCGAGCCGCCGGACAGCGCCAGGAAGTACAGCACCCAGTCCGCCAGCCCGGCCAGCAGGTCCCCGGCAAGCCCGGGGTCGGTTTCCAGCTCCACGGCCAGCGCGGGCAGGTCTTCATGCCGCGGCAGTTTCAGCTGCCGGGCAAGAGCGGCAGGCCCGGGGTGCGCTTGGCGCAGCCCTTCCAGGGCCAGGAACCGTCCGAGCAGTTCATGAGTGAACGAGAGCCTGCCCTGGTCAGTCCGGATGATGCTGCACCCCAGCACCTGGTCGGTCACCCCTGCCGATTCAGCCCGGCGGGCCAGGAAATCACCGCTGATCCGCAGCACGTCATCGAGAGGAAGCCAGGTGGCGAGCCGCTCGTCCATCGCCATGGCCAGCTGCCGCAGCGTGTCCCGGACCAGCGCTGATGAACGTGCCTGACTCAGCCGTTTCCGCACGAATCCGGCGAACAGCGCACCGCGGGTGAGCGGGGTGCCCAGTTCGCGGCCGCACTCAGCGGCGATCGACAGCTCGAATGCCGTGGTGAACGGCTCGCACAGCGGTACGAGGTCTTCCGCCCCGTAGGAGCGCAGGACTGCGCGGCGATCCTCAACGCTCAGCGGTCCGGCGGCAACCACGGGGCCCGCTAGCCGCCCGGGCAGGTCAACGGCGGTATGGGCGGCGATGAGCGTCCGGATCCCGGTGCGCAGCGACAGCGCCATGAGGTCCCCGGTGAGCCGGTCCTTGAGCGGATCCGGGCACTCGTTATAGCCGTCGATGACCAGAAGGACAGCCTGCCCCGTGATGGCTGCCGCGTCCAGCAAGTGCTGGCCGCTGCCGAGGACGATCCGGCCGGTGCTCCAGTCGATCAAGGTGCTGAGCTTTCCCTCGTACATGCCGCCCTCGACCAGGACCGGCAGCACTGCGGTATCCAAGCCTAGGAGCGTGTGCCGGACCAGGTGGGTCTTGCCGCATCCTGGCGGCCCGGCCAGCTGGACGTGCGGGGCTTCGCCGAGAACCGCGGCCAGCCCGGCCGGGCACAGGGGCACGCCGTCGCGGACCAGCGGCAGCGGCACCAGCTCGTGCAGGCCATGTCGGTGGAACTCATCGAAACCCCGGCGGTACCCGGAAGTAAGCTCGCGGGCCGCTGCCCGTACATGTTCCCGGGCGGTCGGCCCGCCGGCGCCGGCCAGGCCGGGCAGCGTGCGGCTAGCGTCCGGCCCGGTCAGGACTGCCCGCACCTGGCTGAGCATGCGTTCAAGACGCTGGCCCTGCAGGTGGGTCATATCGTGGTTGAGCTGCGCAGCCAGCGGCTCCAGCGGCCCGCCGCGCGACCCGCGGCCGATGACCTCGCGCAGCAGGTGACTGGCCAGCGTCTCCGCCAGGTCCGTGGCCGCCACACCCAAGACCTGCGCTGACGACTGCCCGGTACCGGTCAGGCTGGGATCGTCCAGGACGGCCAGCTGGCCGACCACCCCGGCATGGACCGCCTCCACCAACGTCTGGTGATTCCTTAACGGGGCCTCCGGTACGGCGGTGCCGAATACCTGATTGATCACCGCTTCCAGATGCTCAGCCCGTTCCCCGCTGTCCGGGTACAGGTCCCCGGCGGTATCGCGGATGGCCGCTGCAGCGGCCATCCGCAACGCACGCTCCTGCTCATCGCCCAGCACCCAGGCAGCAAGCCTTTTCCGCCCGGCATCGGCGAGCAGGCCGACCAGCCATGACCCAAGATCATCAGCGATAAAAGGCACAGGCGCCATTTTCCCACCTCGGGGCCGTCCGGGCATCGCCGCGCTGAGTGCGCCATTCCCGGGCTGGGATCGCTTCCAGCCCGGCAAGCCCGGTCCGTGCCCGGCGCTGCCCGTGCTGGTCGCGGTAAGGGCCGGGAGGTGAGGGGTTTCGTCGCCACGGCGTTTCAGAGCCACCGGACAGGGCGGGTCCGGAGATTGCCTGTAGTGACGATGTGGGCGCTAGGGTCGCTGGTGATCAGGTCGAGCTGCTGCTTCAGGTAGTCACGGCGGCCTGCTGCCATGTCGGGGCAGTTATCGAGCGCGCTGGCCCACCCGGAGACCTGCCGGTAGACCTGGCCGCTGTTGAAGATGGCAAGGCTGGGCGGGACCGATGTGACCCGGTAGCCGTCCTGTCCCTTGCGGACGGTGGAGTAAAGGACGCTGCGCTTGGCGGGGGTGAGCCGGTCGAAGGACATCAGCCGCTCGCCATCGCGGGCCAGCTCTGCGCGTTTCTGCTGACGTCGCAGGCTGGACTCGAAGTTGCTGCGGCGGCCGTGGACGAGCACGTAGCGGGGCGAGAGCCGGAGGCGGGCCATCATCGGCGGGATCTCGTAGAAGTCCAGGAACGCGGTCTGGTTGTGGCCCCGGCTGAACCAGGCGCTCCACTCCGCGAGCTGGCCATGGGCGTGGGTCAGGCTGCTGTGGATCTCGGCGCGGTCGCCGTAGAACCAGGCCTTGTGCGGTGTCTCGATCTCGACCAGGACCGGGTACAGCGACGAGCTGTCGCTGGTGATCCACATGAAGTCCGGTTCCCGGTCGCTGAGGCCGGGCAGTTTGGGCTTGGCGATCACCGCGACCGGGAACGGGGCGTTCCCGCCGTCGCCGTCCACGCTGTCCGCCCCCGGGATCAGCGAGGGGTGCCGTTCCAGGAACGCCTGCAGCAGGCTCTCGTCACGCGAGTCCTCGCTGTCCAGCAGCGCCTGCCACCGGTCCGTCAGGAAGTGCTCGTACGTTTCCTGGTCCGGCCTGCCAGGCGAGGTCCGCTCGATCTCAGCCCTGTACCCGGGCAGGTGACCAGGGAACGGATCATGGAAGCTGCCGGGCGGCGCAGGATGTGCGGGCCGGGTCACGATCGAAGGCTACTCTTCGGTCCGGCCCAGCACGAGCGCCGCCGCTGCGGGTGCGTGGTCACTGCCCTGGGTTATTGATACGCCCCTCGGCTTCCGGCGGCGTGCAGGCCGCCCGGCCGCCTACAATACGCGGCCTCGCCGGGCCTGCTCCCAGAATCCTCGGGCCAGGACGCTATGCTCGCCCTGAATCTTCGCCCCCGATTAGGAGAAATAAACGCTAGCTGAATGTAATGTTGAAGACGTATGGCGATGCGATGATTCCCGCCGCTGCCATGTACGCAAGCTCGACATTCTGAATGAATGAAAGCGTGTCGTCGGGATCGGGAATCTCAGCGCCGTCAGTCACGAACAGTATGTCGGCCCAAGTCTGAGCCGCTCTGGACCACATGACGAGCTTGCTGGGCGGCCAGAAAACCCAGACGCTGTCGAGCGCATCGTAGCCGACTTCCCCTGGCATCAGGTGACTGACAATCAGGGATTGCGCAACATCAAAAGCAAAATGATCGCACGGATGCGTGATCAGGAAGACGTTGCGAGAGTACTGAGGAGGAGTTTTCCTGACCAGCGACTGTTCTGCCTTCAAGAGCGTCGGGTGCGCATCGACGAGCACCTCCGCCGCCGTCCAAAGCCGCACTGGGAATGGAATTGCGTGCTCCCGGCCGGAACCTTCATCCCGCATCAGCGGACTCACTGTCTGGCGGCACGCGCCCGGCAGTGACTTGATCTCGAAGGCCGCCGGGCTCGCGAAGGGGAACCACGGCTCGTCGTGCGCATCGAACACTAGGTCGGGTCCGCCGTCATCATCGAACTTCGATGGTGTTCGGCCGAACAGCCCGGTCAGGAATATCGCCGCCAGATGCTCTCCAGAGTGAATCTTCAGACTGGCCCGGGCAGCGGGCTCGCTTGCCAGCGCCTCAGCGGCAGCCTGCAGGACCGATCCCACTACCAGCAGTGCGGGCGTCCCGCGGCGGGGGTCTTCGGTCATTACGTTCCTTCTAGGTCGGGAGCATCCGCCTGGCCCGGGGCGATCAGCGCGGCCACGCGGTAGGCGGGACTGGCCGCCAGGGCGCGGGTCCGCCCGATGTACCCGTCGGTGGTCCGCGGGTCGGCGTGCCCGAGCAGCCGCTGGATCTCCACGAGCGGCTCCCCGGCCGCCGCCGCGATCGTGGCGCAGCTGGCCCGGAACACATGCGGATGCAGGTTGGCGACCACCTCGTCCGGCAGCCCGGCCTCCCTAGCCACCCGGCGCAGCAGGTCCCAGACGTACCAGCGGTCCAGCTTCCCGCCGCTGGCCGACTCGCGCCGCGGCCTGCGTGCCTGGACGATGTAGCCCTCGGCCCGCCCGGCCAGGTGTCCGGCTATCCGGTGCCGGGTCGTCGGGGCGACTGGCAGAGCCTGCGCGCGGCCGCCCTTGCGGGTGACGCGCAGGATGTAGTGGCCATCGTCCATGGCCAGGTCCTCGACCCTGGCACCGAGCAGCTCGCCGACCCGCATGCCGGTCTCGGCGAGCAGCCGCACGATGACCGAGGGCCGCGTGTCGGCCAGGCCGTCGACGTAGCCGAGCAGCTGACGGGCCTGCTGCGCGGTCAGGGTGATGCTGGTGGGCTCCCTCGAGCGCTGCGGCCGCCGGACGTTCGCCGCCGGGTTCCGCTCCACCACGTCCTCATCCAGCCAGTAGGCGTAGAAGCTGGACACTGCGGCGAGCCTGCGGTGGATCGTCGCGGCCGCGCGCCCGGCGGCGGCCATCTCGTCCCGCCAGCCGTCGACGTCGTTGCGGCGGGCATCGTTGACCGGAATGCCGCGGGCATCGCAGTAAGCGAACCACCCGCCGGTATCGCGGCGGTAGGCGTCACGCGTGTGCGGAGATGCGAACGACTGCAACCAGAACCACACCGCGGCGTCGCGCGCAGCCGGGTCATGCCAGAAATCGGCATCGACGTCACGGGCCGACGCCGGCGGGGCGGCCGGGACAACCTGGCCGTCGATGACGGGGACGATGTCAGTCATTGATCACCGCGCGCCCGCCACGGCGTTTCATCCTCTGCCATGGCGTCATTGTCGCCCCGGCAGCCGCCTCTCCTGCGGCGCCACGCCGGTACCCCATAACCGGGATTATGGGGCAGCGGAAGGCCGGGTCCTGGCCGACTCAGTTCGCAGCAGGCTGGGCGCGATCTGGCGGGTAAAGATGCGCTTGGACTCGTGTGCCGGGAGCAGGTGGTCGCGACTCCGGCCAAGTGTCAAGAGATATCGATGGCTCGCTGGGCCGCTCTCGGGGATGAGAATGGTAGTGCGCACGTGGCCCGCTGACGTCGGTACGCATCGCTCTGCGAGACCGGTCAAGAGATTGACGCTGGAGTCCCGCCCTTCGGGTGTCCCCCCGTTGCGTCGAGAACGCGGGGCGACTCGGCGGGGATACGACGGCTGCACCATAAGAGCGGACGAAGATCACGGCGGCCCGGACCCGGGTGATCACAACGCGAAGCAGGCGGCGCTGCCACGTGATGCGCCTGGTGTCCTAGCTGGGTGCCACGCAACAGTCACCAGGCCCAGACGAGCGTGTAATGCCGGTCAGGGGAGGAAGGCCGCCGATTGCGGAGTCATGACGCTTCTAGGCGTCGGCGATCACGCTGGTGTCGTCGCCGGCCATCCCTGAGCATCGGGATCAGGTGCCCGCGGTGCGAACTCCTCGATCACCCCCGCCATCCGCACCTGCGCATACCGGGGGCGGCCAGGACGGTGCCACCTCCTGATATCCCAGGTAAGCTGTCGCCCCGACCCGGACCTGGTTCTCCTCGAACGCCTCCCGCACCAGCGTCGCCACCAGGTCCCCGCAGTCTTCCGGCTCCGGCTTCCCGTCCAATAAGGTTGGAAACGCCGCCATCGTCCTGGACCAGCGCCCGGCCCGTCAACGGCCACAGCAGATAGCCGTACACCTGAGTGATCTCCAGGCCAGCCGGAACCGGCGCCTCGTGCCGCCAGTACTGAACCTCGCCAGCGGCAGCCACCCGTTCACCGTAATCAGCCGACAGCACCTCGCCGTAAGGCACGCCGCAGTGGTCCCGCCATTCGGCGAACCAACGGCTAACTACTTGATGGAACTCCTGTCCAGTTTCGTCATCAACTGACATCTTCCAGATCTCGCGTATCGAGGGGCACGCTAAGTGCGGCCATATCCAGCAGGACAGGGAAGGATGCGATGGAGCCCGGTTTCGCCGCGTCGGAGATCGACACCAGCACGCCGCATCCGGCGCGGATGTACGACGCACTCCTCGGCGGCAAGGACAACTACGCCGCAGACCGGGAAGCGGTCCGCAAGTTGCTGAAGGCCGCTCCGGAGGCCCGGGACAGCGCTATCGCGAACAGGGCATTCATACAGCGGGCGGTGCGGTTCCTGGTCGGCGAGGCAGGGATACGGCAGATCATCGACATCGGCACCGGCATCCCCGCCGCCGGGAACGTGCACCAGGTCGCCGGGCAGATCGCGCCGCAGGCCCGCGTCGTCTACGCGGACAACGACCCGATCGTGCACGTGCACGCCAACGCGCTCCTGACCGGCAGCGGGACCACCGGCATCGTGCTGGCCGACCTCCGGCAGCCTGATGCCATCGTGGGCCATCCCAAGACCCGCGCACTGATCGACTTCAGCCGGCCCGTCGGCCTGCTGCTCGTCGCTGTCTTGCACTTCATCACCGATCCGGAGAACCCGGCGCAGATTCTCGGGACGCTCCGGGATGCACTCCCGGACGGCAGTTACCTGGTCCTATCGCATGCGACCGCCGACCTGCGCCCGGAAGCCGCGCAGAGCGCGGCCGACGTCTATGATGGGGCCACCTCCACCGTGACCCTGCGCAGCAAGACGCAGATCGCCGCGTTCTTCGACGGCTGGGACCTGGTCGAGCCGGGCCTGGTTCAGGTACCCCTGTGGCGCCCGGAGGGCAAGCCTCCCCGTCCGAAGGAGTTGGAAAGAGCGTGGATTTACGGCGGTGTCGGCCGCCGGGTCACGTAACGCTCAAAGGAGCCCGGCCTCCGGCGCAGGCACGTGGCAACTCGCCACCAGGCCTGCCGCTCCGGGCACTGGCGCGGCTGAAACCATCCCCACCGCCGAGCAGCGTCCAATGGACCTAACGGTGCGGCGTCGTGCCGAGCGGGCGGAAAGCCGTGTACTGACGTCGCCCAGGCGATCCTGGCTACCTCTGGATCGGCCGGGCTTATCAGCGTCCAGGCGGCTGCGCCAGGTCCCATCGTGCCTGCGTATCGTCGGATTGGAGGGTGTGCAGGCGGTAGGTGAGCTGCTGGCTGTAGTTAGGTCTGTCGGGGGCGGTACGGATGTAGGGGGCAAGGCCGGTGATCTCGCGGATCGCGATCAAGGTGTCCAGTCCGGGCCAGGTGCGGATATCCCACCCGTAAGCTGTGGCGAAGGCCTCGATGCCGTCGCTGCCCGCCCGGCCGAACCTGCGGTCTATGTAGTGGATCTGAGCCAGGTCCCACTCGCGCGGCCCGGCGGCAACGTGATCCCAGTCCCCCAGGACGGCCTGGCCGGAGGCGGCGCGCATGAGGTTGCCGATGTGCGCGTCCCCGTGGATCAGCCCGGCGGTCTGGGGGAAGTCCAGAGCTGACCACTGCCGGCGCAGCGAAGTGATGCGGTTCTCCAGCCAGGATCGGCTGGCCGGAGACATGGCGTCCGGGGCTTGGCTGATCGCGGCGGTGACGCTAGCGAAGGGGTCATCGAGGTTGGCCAGCGCATACGGCGGATCGCCTTGCGCGTGCAGCTCGCGCAGGATGCCTCCCATCTCGGAGCTGGTCGGCGCGGGCGTGTCGGCGGTGGGTACGTACCGCCAGGCAGACACGACGTGTCCAGCTATTACGAACGGCTGGTCATCGACAGGGGCTGGGACAGTGCACGGGAAACCGCGGCCAGCGAGCCAGCGAGTGACGGCAATGGAGGCGGTAACGGGAGCCAGCACCCGCAGGCTAGTGGCGATCCTGATGACCAGGCCCGCGGAGGGCAGTACGTAGCTGGCATTACTGTGCAGGCGCAGCAGCCTGGCGTCCTGAACGGGAACCCCCAGGCGCCCTGCTGCCGTGTCCAGGACCGCACGGGTCTCGGCGTGAACACTGTCGCGGTCCATCGGGTGTAGTGCCCCTCGGCTACCTGAATTACGACGCGCTCAGGATAAGCCAGACAGGGAGTGCAGCCCGGCCGTGACGGCCTCGCGGCCGAATTCCTCAATCTGGTCACCAAGGTCACGGGCCTGCGGGGAGCCCCGGAATACCGGGGCGGCGAGTTCATCCCGGACACGGGCCAGCCGGGAGGTCAGCGTAGAAACCCGCTGCGCGGGCGGGAGGGCCAGAACCGGCCCCAGCGCTGTCGCCGCGGCGTCCAGCGCACCGGACCGAAGCCGGACTGCGGCCAGGTCGGTGCCCGCCAGTGCCTTGCCAGTGAATCCGGGCTGCTCTCCGGAGCCCGGACCCTCGTCATACAGGCTGATGGCACGCTCCAGGTCCCCGGCGGCCTCGCGACCGTCCCCGATCTCGGCGAGCGCGCCGCCGGCCATGGAGTAGGTGGTAGCCCGCGAGAGGGCGAACACATCGCCGCCGATCTCCACGAGATCGTCGCTGTAGTTGCGCTCGCGGGCGGCGTGCGCGAGCCCGACCGCCTGGCGGGCCGTGTCCACGTCGCCTAGCCGGGCCGTCGCGCGGGCATGCTCGAGATGAAGGTTGGCTCCGACCGGTCCCTGCGAGGCGTACTGCAGCCCGTCTGCCGCCAGGTCACGGCCTTCGCGGTACCAGCCGCGCCAGTACATGACGTAGGCATGTTCGGCGCGCAGCATGCCCCGCAGTGCGTTGTGGTCGATCACGTTGGCGTAGGCCCAGCCCGCCCGGATCAGTTCCTCGGCGGCATCGGGGTAGCCGAGCCGGTTGGCGCTGACGCCCATCAGCCCGTTCAGGCAGCCGGCGAGGAAGTACAGGTCGGCCTGCTCGCGCGGTCGCTGCCGCCGGTCAAGTAGCCGGTATATCCGGCCGCGTACCTGGCGCATGTCCAGGAACGCGGGGAGCGGCGCGTCGGTATCGCTGAGGCTGGACAGCCGGATCAGGTCGGCACGTAGCTGCTCGGAGGTGGCCTCGCCGATGCCATATTGCTCGTGCTCGGCAGCATGGTCGCTTGCCTCGTGCGCAGCCATCAGAACCTCTCGCTCAACCGCGAATAGCCCCATAATGGGCTCTTCTCTTTCACGGTAAGCGGATGTGCTGGGTGCTGGCAGGGCGGGGGGTGGCCAGCCGGCAACGGAGGCGGGAACCGGCTCCAACACCGCGGGCCATGACGTGGCCGGGACCGTTCCCGCTGCGTTCACGGCGTCTGCCGTTTCCTCGGGCGGGCGGGGACCGAATCGGCTGGGGTGGATGCCGAGGACGCGGCAGTAGTTGAGCTTGTGGCGTTCCGATACGCCGCCGTCATGTTCCCAGCGGTGGAGGTTGTGGTACATGCCGTCGACGGCGGGCATAGACGAGTCGCCCGCTGCGCGGCCGGCGTCGACGAGCCGCCGGGCCATCTCGCGCTTGTCCCAGCCGCGGTCTTCACGCTGCTGGCGTAGCCATGCGCCGAGTTCGCTGTCCATCACCTTTATCTTTCCCGGATCCTGGTGCACTGTGGCGGGTTACCGGGGGACATTCCCGGACACTGGCTGTCCGGGAATGTCCGTGGCTGTCACCGCCCGGGGTCGGGTGGCGGCTTCCCGGGTGGTCAGGTGAGGAGGTCGTCGGCCAGGCCGGCCTTGGCGCCGGTGATGAAGGCGCGGATCTCGTTGGGCTCCAGGATCAGGGCGGGCCCGGCGGGGTCGGTGGACTGGCGCAGGGCGACGCGGCCGCCGGGGAGTTTTTTGGCTTCCAGGCAGTCGCCGCCGTTGGAGCCGCTCCAGGGCTTGGCCCAGCCGTCAGAGCCGAGGCTGCCCGCGGGCATGCCGTTGCGGATGTGCATGTCAGATCTCCTTGCGGATGGTGCGGAGGGTCTTCTCGGTGTCCTGTTTCGGGGTGGCCTGGGCGCTGATGCGGTCCAGGGCCTGGGCGTAGACGGCGGTCTCCTCGGGCTTGTCGACGTAGTAGGCGCTGGTCATCGATTCGCCGTAGACGATGTCGGGCTGCTCGGGGGCCTCGAACCGGAAGATGCGGAACGGCCCGTACATCGCCGGGTGGAGCCCGGCCGCGAACGGCAGCACCTGGACCGTGATGGCGGGCTGAGCGGCGGCCTGGATCAAGGCGTCGATCTGGGCGCGCATCACCTGCGGCCCGGTGGTGGCGGCCGGGCGGCGCAGGGTGTTCTCGTCCAGGACCAGCCACAGCCGCGGCGGGTCGGGCCGGGCCAGGATGTGCTGGCGGGCCAGCCGCAGCTCCACCCGCCGCCGCACTTCGTCCTCGGCGGCGTCGGGGAACCCGGTGCGGACGCTGGCCAGCGCGTAGTCGGGGGTTTGCAGCAGGCCGGGGATCCAGTGGGGGTCGTAACCGCGGATGAGGCTGGCGGCTTCTTCCAGGCCGACGAACGTGCGGAACCAGCCGGGGAGGACGTCGTTGTAGCTGTGCCACCAGCCGGGCTTGGACGCGTCGCGGGCCAGGGCCAGGAACGCGTCGATCTCGCGGACGTCGGTGACGCCGTAGGCCATCAGCAGGGACTTGACGGTCAGCGCCTTGAGGCCGCCCTCGGCGCGTTCCATCCGGCGGACCGTGTAGGAGGAGGAGTAGATGGCCTCGGCGGCCTGGTCGAAGCTCAGCCCGGCTTTCTCGCGTAGCGCCTGGAGCTGCCTGCCCAGGATCATCCGCAGCACGGTCGGCCCGCCCCCGGGCGGTGTGTGGTTCATGCCTGCCTCCCGCTGTGGTTCTAAGGCACAGAGTGCCACGTCCACCCTGGTGCCGCAATGACGCGATTTTAGATTGTCAAGAACTGAACTCGTTCGGGATCTGGCTGTCACTGGCTTTTTGCAATGTGCATGGAGCAAGGTTAGGGCCTGGCCGAAGGACGGCCCGCAACCGCGTGTGACCCACCGCCGGCGCGTCCTGGAGGCGCTGCGCCGGAGCGGCGTGCCGCGACCCTGGCGGCCAGATACCGGACTGAGATCGTGAGGAGGCCCCCAGTGATCATCGGCGGATGGCGCGGACCCGGGTGGCGGGTTATCGACGCCCATCCTCGCAACGTCAGGCAGGTGCGCGGCTGGATCTCTGCCGCGATCACCGGGCATGGCTGTCCCGTTGATCCGGGTGACGCGGCCCTGGTCGTGAGCGAGCTATTCACCAATGCCGTGAAGCACGGCCCCGGCGGGGGCCGGGTGCTGGTGGGCTACTGCCTGTGGTCCCGGGGCGCGCGGATCGTGGTCTGCGACGGCGGCGGTCCCGGCATGCCTGAGCTGCGGCAGGTCACAGGCCAGGCCGAAGACGGCCGAGGCCTGTACATGGTCAACTCGGTCACGGCGCGGTGGGGCAGCTTCCGCCTCGCCGGGAACCTGGTCACCTGGTGTGATCTCGGCCAGCCGCTGCGCGCCCCGGCCAGCGACGCCTGGGCCTGGCTCCGCACCGTACTCTCCGCCAGCGCCCCCCTGTCAGTGCCCGCCCAGCGGCATGCCGCGCCACGACCCGGACCGGCGGATACCGGTCTGCTGATCCCGGTCAGGGCCGCCGGGTCCAGCGTGGCTACGCCGTCCGTCGTTACCGGGGACTCACCTCTCCGCGGACAGGCCTTGTCATCTCTGCTTTCCTGCTCCCCTGTGACGCCGGTTTCACCGATGCCCTCGGCAGGCCCGGACCGGAGGTAGTGAAGGTGCGTA
>Ga0335085_10007507_pt1 | contig 16883 bp, 13 predicted proteins | sample Lox_Sample_45_FD_206712 | JGI IMG/M metagenome (GOLD analysis project Ga0335085, IMG submission 206712) | Soil microbial communities from Loxahatchee National Wildlife Refuge, Florida, United States - Lox_Sample_4.5 | ecosystem: Environmental > Terrestrial > Soil > Wetlands | place: USA...
ACTTTCGTTCCTCAGGGGGAAGTCGGAACGGTAATGAGCGCCGCGGCTCTCCTGCCGTGCCAGGGCGCAGCGGGCAATCAGACGAGCAACGGTGAGGATATTACAGGCTTCATGGGCTTGGCGGGAAGGATGCGGGGGCTCCGGCAGGAGGAGTTCGGACAGGCGTTTGACCGCGTCGGAAAGGTGCTTGCCGTTGCGAATGATGGCGACCTTGTCCCACAGAATCGAGCGCGCTTCCTCGACCGCCTTTTGAAAATCAGATGGCGGCGTTGTTGTGGGCAAAGGCGCGGTCAGTTGAGAGTCTTGCTCGCGCGGATTCGGCGTGGGGGAAGGAAAGAGCGCCGGCGTGTGCTTGATCAGCATGGCCGCAGCAGATCGAGCGCCGAAGACCAATCCTTCCAGGAGGGAATTACTGGCCAGACGGTTGGCACCATGGACACCGGTGGAAGCGACTTCTCCGGCAGCGAAAAGCCCCGGCAGCGAAGTGGCGCCATGGAGGTCCGTTGCCACGCCGCCCATGGCGTAATGGGCTGCCGGACGAATAGGAACAAGGTCCGTGGTGATGTCGATGTTGTACTTCAAGCAAGTGGAGAAAATCCGCGGGAAACGTTTCTTGACATATTCGGGGTCGAGGCCCGTCAGGTCCAGGTAGACAAAATCCGCCCGAGTCTTTTGCATTTCCAGGGTGATGGCGCGAGCCACGACGTCACGCGGCGCCAGTTCGGCGGCCTCGTGGTAGCGAGGCATGAAACGCTCCAGCAGAAGATTACGCAGGTGAGCCCCCTCACCACGCAAAGCTTCCGAAAGCAGAAATCGGGGCGCGCCTTTCACGAACAACGCCGTGGGATGGAACTGTACGAACTCCATGTCACTCAGGAGAGCGCCGGCACGGTAAGCCATGGCCACGCCGTCGCCGCAGGCCACAGAAGGGTTGGTGGTTTCTTTGTAGACGTGACCCAACCCGCCAGTGGCCATCAATACGGCCTTGGCCGAAATGCACTTAGGCAGGGAGCTTCGGGACTCAAGGTAGGTCACCCCGCACACCTTGCCGTCCTCCAGCACTAGATCGGTAGCAAAGGCGTGAGCTTGCAACTGAATGGAAGGCAGCGTCCGGGCTTTGGCCATTAGTCCCCGCAGGATTTCGCTGCCAGTGGAATCCCCATGCGCATGCAAGACGCGTGAGCGGCTGTGGGCACCTTCCCGCGTAAACGCCAGCTTTGTGCCATTGCGGTCAAAGCGCGTCCCCCAGTCGATGAGTTGATGGATTTGCTCCGGCCCTTCCTCCACCAACACGCGGACGGCTTCCTCCCGGCACAGTCCGTCGCCGGCAAGCAGCGTGTCGTGCAAGTGCAGCGTGACCTCGTCGTCTTCACTTAAGGCTGCGGCAATACCTCCCTGGGCGTACTCAGTGCTGGATTCATACAGATCATCTTTGGTAAGAACAAGAACACCACGCCCGGCCTGCGCCAGCTCAATAGCAGCTCGCATCCCGGCAATACCCCCTCCAAGGACGATAAAATCCACCTCGCTGTCTTTGCGCGTCACCATAAATAATTCCATCATAGCTATCACGGGTCGGCTCCGCAACCTCTAGCACATATGAACGCAGATTTCCCAGATCGCATGAATTCTCCCAGATGAACGTGGGGATGGGGGTCCAGGTTTCGGGAATAAGAGCAGCGCCTTCGACACAAGGGGTGAGAAATTCGGGCAAGCTACCCATTTCTGCTGTTGCTGGGCTTTCGGCTGCGTGGTATTTGTAATTACGGGTTTCGGTGGGGCTTTAAGCTGTGGAGGCATATGCGGCGACTGAAAGTGACATCGAGTGCAGGTGGATATGAGGTAATGGTTGGTCGCGGAGCGTGGCGCGCGCTGCGCCGCTTGCAGGGGTACACATCCGCCTTCGTGCTCACTGAACCCATCCTGTGGGAGACTTGGGGAAAGAAGTTTGCCCGCGACGCGGACTGGGCCACCGTGAGTCCCATCATGGTTCCCTCCGGGGAGAGTTCCAAGAGCCTTACGATGGCTGGGCGCGTAGCTTCCGAACTCCTCGAGCGCGGCGCCGACCGGCGATCTTTGTTGGTGGCGTTGGGCGGCGGTGTAGTAGGAGATTTGGGGGGATTCGTCGCTTCAACTTACATGCGCGGAATTGACTATGCACAGGCGCCGACTACCGTCTTGGCGCAAGTGGACAGTGCCCTGGGGGGAAAGACGGCTGTCAACATTCGCGCCATGAAAAACCTTATCGGGACATTCTACCCGCCACGCCTGGTGGTCTCGGACCCCTCGGTGCTGGCTTCGCTTCCGCTGCGGGCATTTCAATCAGGATTGTATGAAGCCGTCAAACACGCGGTCCTTTCGGGTCCGGCACTGTTTGATTGGCTCGAAGGTAAAGTCGCTGGGCTAAAGCCCGGGCATACGACGGCCCTGGAACCCTTAGTGGCACGCGCCGCGCAGGTAAAGGTTGACGTAGTGAACCGCGACGAGCGGGAAGCGGCGCTCCGGCGCATCCTGAATCTGGGCCACACTTACGGCCACGCGTTGGAGGAGGCGACTGGGTATCGGCGCTTTCTACACGGTGAGGCGGTGGCGTGGGGAATGCTCACGGTCACTCGCCTGGCAGAACTCGCACGCGCACTGGATCCCATCGTTGGCAAACGCATCGCCCATCTGATACGGGCGGTGGGTCCCCTGCCGCAGATTCGCGATCTCAACGAAGAAAAGGTGTTGGGACTTTTACCTCGCGATAAGAAAGCCGTGGGAGGGAAAATCCATTGGGTTTTACCGGTAGGCATTGGCAACGTTCGGGTGACGTCCGAGGTCTCCGGTGCGACCGTCGTCAGGGCATTTCGCGATGTTCAGCACGGAGTGTGGGATGATTAGTGTCGCGGGCACGCCTGGGGAGGGAAGCCCTCTGGGTTCGGGGCGCGATGAAGCCACCACCAGCGCCGCGGTGCGAAGCATGTTTTCTGCGGTTGCGCATCGCTACGATTTTCTGAACCATTTCCTTTCGCTGGGACGCGACATCGCGTGGCGCCGTGCCGCCGCGCGCGCGCTGAGGGATGTCCTGGCACGCCCTGATTCGCGGGTTGCAGACCTGTGCTGCGGAACGGGTGACATGAGTTTTTGCCTCGCCCGTCATTCACAGGGGTTGGTGATGGGAGCAGACTTTTGCCATCCCATGCTGAGGATGGCGCAGGGCAAAGGAGGTGCGCAGGCTCGGCCCGTCCAATTCCTGGAAGCCGACGCGCTCCACCTGCCTTTCGGCGATGCATCCCTGGATGTGGTCACGTCCGCTTTCGGATTTCGTAATCTGGCCAATTACGACCAAGGGATTGAAGAAATGCGGAGGGTCTTGAAGAGCGGCGGGCGACTTGCCATCCTGGAATTCTCGCGAGTTCACTGGCCGATTTTCGGCCCGCTTTTTCGATTCTATTTTCGCCGCGTCCTTCCGCGCATCGGCTTGTGGATCTCTGGAGTTGAAGGTCCTTACCGTTATCTGCCCGATTCGGTTGCGCAGTTCCCTGCGCAAGAGGTTTTGGCGGAAAAGCTGCGAGCGGCGGGCTTCCACAGAGTGCGATATGAAAATTTTACAGGAGGGGTTGCCGCCCTGCACGTGGGCGAGAAGATGTAATACCAGGCAAGTCGTCAGTTCTCACTTGTCAGTAACCTCTCCTCCTCGGAGGGGTACGGCTGCACTCAATGTCAGCTAGCGGCTGTAAGCTGTCGGCCTCATTTTCTTCTTGCGGTTATTCGGTCTGGCTCCAATCATCCGGAGCCCCGCTCTCCTTGAAGATCTTCTCCAGGTCATCAAGAGCCTGCTGCGCGGCTTGCGTCGTGGCCTTATTCACATCAACTTCTGATTGCTTGTCCTGCACCTTGGAGGTGAGGTCCGCTTTGGCGCTCCGATCAAGCTCCCGCACCTGCTGGATCTGCAACAGATTCAACTCATCTTCCGATAGTTCCTGCAACTGCTTTGCTTTCGCCAAATCCCGGCGGGCGGCTTTGAACTTTGCCTGCCAGTAATCATGCGTTTTGACTTTGTCTTCCAGAGACTCGGGCGGGTTACTGCCCGTTTCCTGAGTGGACGGAGGGGTGGCCGGTTTGGAAGTGGTTTGCTCGGGAGTTGAAGGATGCCCTCCTGAGGCAGGCTGGGCCGGCCCTGAGTTTACGGGTTCCCCTGGAGTCGGCGCCGGCAGGTTATCGTTGGTAAAAACCTTGACGGCCTTCTTGGTGTCCTTGTTCTGTTGCGCGCGCATTTGCCGGGCCCAATCGCCGAGAGATTCCTGCTGTTGCGGCTGGGCGACGAGCGGCAAGGCTGCGCTCAATAGAAGAATCGTAAACACCAGCGTGGTTCTACCCATATGTCCCTCGCTTAGCGCAGCCAACTGGGGTCGCCACCCTCATGGCGGAGTTGGTCATGGAGATCCTCGATGGCCTTCTCGTCGTCGGCAATCTGTTGTTTCTTGGCATCAATGTCCGCTGTCAGTTTGTTGATATCACTGCGCGAGTATTCTTGCTGGAGGGCCTTGTTAGGATCAGGGTAATACTGCATCTGATTCTGCCCGAGCTTCTGCTGCAGCACGGCAAGTTCGCGCTTGTGGGTATCGAGTTGGTCTTGCAGTTTACTCATGTGCGCCCGGAAATACTCCGCATCGTGACCTTGCGTGGGCCCTCCCGATCCTTCTGGAGGGGTATGGGCGGAGCTCTTGCCTTGCGAAATACCCCCGAAGCCAGACCCGCCATCATTGGGACCGGGTATGTTATCGTTGGTGATGACCATCACCGGCTTGGGCACTTTGGTTTTCTGCGCTTTGAGCTGGCGGGCGATGTCACCCAGTGAGCTGTCGTTGGCATCAGATTTCTGTTGGGCATAGCCACTCGCTGCGACCAGGCAGACGAAGAGCAATCCCAGGACGAAAACTTCCACACGTATTCTCATAAGACCCTTCCTCGAGGGGCGGCGCGGTCGATCCCTCAGGAGAATCTACGCCTTTTTTCGATCAAAATCAACTCCCCTGTCACCAACAAGCCATCGCTTGGGCTCCTGCCCAGGACCCGGCCGGGGCCGCGTGGCGGTGCAAGGCTTTCTCCTAATAGATCTAGAGTCGTAAATTGAGGCGAAGGTTGCTCTTCCCAGTTATAATGGACCACTGGTTTGTGGCATTCATTTTCCCCTGTGCCTCTGGTCACGCCCCGGGGACTATGGGCGACGGCACCATTTATGCAACGCCGTGAACTCGGCAAGCGCAAGAACTGTGCTTTGACCCGAGATGAGCCCACTGCAACCTGAACCCTATCGTTGAGGCGAAGATGGCGATCCATAGCATTTATACCCTATCCCAAGATGATCCCGAGGCCCGCAACTGGCTGGGCTTTTTCCGTCGGCGGGGATACACCCGCCTGACCAACGTAATGATCGAACGCGTCGTTTGGCTGGAAGGATCCTTTAACCTTGAGCGATTGATGCCCCTGCTCATCAACCCGCTTTACCAAGTTCCCGCGGAAAAGTCGCAGCTCGATCCTCACCAGGGACCCATTGTGGAAATTGCCTATCGCCCTGCCGTTACGGATCCGGAGACGCCGTCCATCCTGGCCGGCGCGCACGCCCTGGGGGAGGACGGACTGCAATTTGCCCGCTTGAGCCGGCGATATCAACTCTGCGGGCTGGATCATGTGGAGGCCAAAAGTCTCGCCGCGCGCTTCCTCTACAACAAAATCGTAGAGCGAGTTCGCGAGCCGCAAGAGGCCGTGGCTACACTACAGCCGACGGGAAAGCCTGACTCTGTTGGTACGGTTTCACTGCGAGGCCTCAGCGCTGATGCGCTCGCGGCGCTATCGCGGGAACGCTCCTGGTACGCCCCACTCTCGCAGATGAAGGTGATTCAGGCACACGAACTGGAGCGCGGCCGGCCGTATACGGATGCAGAGGTGGAGATTCTGGTGCAAAGCTGGAGTGATCATTGCTACCACACCACATGGAAGAGCCTGGGCCTGTTGAAGAAGCTCATGGCCGCCACACGCAAAATCAATCATCCCCTTGTCGTTTCCTCTTTCACGGATAATGCCGGCGGGATGGACTTTGTGGATGGTTGGGTGGTAACGATCAAAGGTGAAACGCACAATTTCCCCAGCTCCATCGCCCCCTTTGGGGGGATCGCCACCAAGCATGGCGGAGTGATTCGCGACACGCTGGGTTTTGGCAAAGGCGCGTATCCGATTGGGGGCACGACCGTGATGGGCACCATGGATCCGCGCTTGCCCGAAAACGAAGTGCCGGCGGGCGCGCTCCATCCGGAATTGATAGTCTCGGAGTCTATCCGCGCTACGGCGTATTATATGAACCCGATGGGCATTCCCATGATGCACCCCATCTATCGGTGCCATCCCGGGTATGCCAAGTGCTTTGCCCTGGGCCACTCACTGGGCCTACTGCCGAAGAAGTATGCACACAAAGACCAACCCAAACCGGGTGACATCGCGGTGTTGTTTGGCGGCGCCACAGGCCGCGACGGCGTCCACGGCGCCACCGCCAGTTCCGCCGCCATGACCGGCGAGACTTTGGAGAAAGAATCGGCGGCCGTCCAAATCGGCCACCCCATTACCGAGCGGCGCTTTACTACGGCGATCCCCATCCTGCGCGACCGCGACTGTATCCGGTCGATTACGGATCTCGGGGCGGGCGGCATTTCTTGCGCTGTAGGCGAAATGGGAGCCGACACGGGCGTAGAAATCAATCTGGACACTGTTCCGCTGAAAGACCAGAGCCTGACCGCATGGGAGATTCTCCTCTCCGAATCGCAGGAGCGGATGCTAATGGCCGTGCCGCCGGAGAAGCTGGAAGAAGTGCAGGCGATTTTGCGCCGTTTCGAAGTAGCCTCTTGCGTCCTCGGACGATTTACCAACACGGGGCGCTTGCAGGCGAGGTGGCGCGGCGAAATGGTGGTCGACCTAAACATGGTTTTTCTCTGGCGCGCCTGCCCGATTGATTCCACGCCCACCGCCCCTCCCGAGCGACATCTTGTCCCGTTGAAAATTTCCCAACCCCAAACCCGCGTGGACTGGGACAGCGCCGTCAGGCGCGTCTTGTCCCACTACCATTGCGCCGACCAAAGTCCTGCCGGCACGCGCTATGATTCTACCGTCCAGGGCCGAACCGCCGTGGGGCCCTACGCCGGCAAGAACCATCGCATGCCCACCAACATCTACGTCTCTGCGCCCCTACGCGACAAGCCCAACGGGATTATCACCACTCTGGCCTTCAATCCCTTCTATGGCGAGATCGATCCCGCCGCCATGGCGCGCCTTATGGTGCTGGAAGCTATTACCAACGCGGTTGTGGCTGGCGCCAATTACCACGAAATGGTCCTGTGCGATAACTTCTATACGCCCCGGGTGCGCCCGGAAACTGCCTTCGAGTTGGTGGAGATGGTGGATACCATCGCCGGCCTTTCGGTTGAACTCGGTGTACCGTTCATCTCCGGCAAGGATTCAAGCTCGGGAACTTTTGAGGCCGGGGGGAGAAGAATCGAAGTGCCTCCCACCCTTGCCGTGGCTACCATGGGCCGGGTCAGTGATGTAAGGGCGATAGTCACCAAGGATTTCAAGCGGGCTGGGAATCGCCTGGTGTTGGTGGGCCGCTGCGATGCGGATGTTCTAGGGGGCACGGTGTATGCCGACTCCTTGGGGCAGCGTGGGGATCGCTTGTTTGACGCCTATGACACCATATCCATGCAGGTTCAGTGGGATTACCTGCTGGAGCTTCACGCCCGGCGCAAGTATGTTTCCGCGTCGGCCATCGCGGAGGGTGGGGTCCTGCTGCGCTTGTTTGAAGCCGCCTTCGGGTCAGGTCTAGGCGCGAGGGTGGATTTCGACGGCTTCAAGGCCGCGCGGCGCGACGGCCTTCTCTTCGGTGAATTCATCGGATCATGTTTGCTCGAGGTGCCGCCGGATTTCGATATTCCCGCCCAAGTCGCTGGGATTCCCCATCAGTTCCTCGGCCACGTGACTGCCGAACCTCGTTTAACGCTCGTGGAGCATGGGGCAGTAATTTGGGATGAAGATGTTTCGCAATTAGCTGAGAGTTGGAGTGAAACTTTTCGTGAGGTGGTGAAATGAGCCCGGCGCGAACCGCCATCCTGTATGCCCCCGGAACGAATTGTCACGAGGAGACCGCTGCCGCCATTGAGCTCGCGGGAGGGAAAGCGGAATTAGTTCTGTTGAAAGACCTGATCGGCGGCGATTGCCGGCTGGACGAATATCAAGCTGGGGTGGTTCCAGGCGGGTTCTCCTACGGCGACCATCTGGGCGCGGGAAGGATTTTCGCCACCATGCTCGTGGCCCGCCTACGTGACCAGCTGGTAGGTTTCCTGGACGCGAAAAAGCCCCTGCTGGGAGTCTGTAATGGTTATCAGGTCCTGACCGAAGCAGGAATTCTTCCGGGCCGGACCCCCGGGCAACGTGCCATGGCGCTGCTCGAAAACCAGTCCGCGCGTTTTGAAGATCGCAAGGTCCGCCTGATTGTTTCCACACAAGAGTGTGTCTGGACTGAGGGCTTGGCAGGGCAGGTGCTGGAGATGCCCTCCGCCCACGGAGAGGGGCGGCCCTTGTTCTGCGCTTCCAGCTCGTCATCGGAAACGCGTGCCGTTTTCTATTATGGTGATGAACACGGCCGGCCCACCATGGATTATCCGAACAACCCGAATGGTTCGCCCGGCGCCGTCGCCGGCATAACCGATGAAAGCGGCCTCGTTCTCGGCCTGATGCCTCATCCCGAGCGCGCTTCGCTTCCCACCCAATATTCCCAAGACGGATTGAGGATTTTCCAAAACCTGGTCAAATGGCTGAAGCAATAAATTCTTGGGCGCCGAGTGCACTGACAGGTTGTGCGTGCGCAGGGCGCCCTGGAGTTTCTACATTTTCAAAGTGACGGCCACATTTTCCCAGTGGTCCAAGACCATGCGGCTGCGCCGCGCCGCTATCGAGAAAAGAGCTTCCCTCCTCGTCGGTTGAGGAGAGGGTAAAGAGTGGAGCTGATTGCGACTTAATGTTTCCGGTTCCAAGAAATAACAATCCCGGGGCTCAGAGCACCACCCCTCCTGAATAAGGTCGGCGCTACAAAGGCAAGCCATCCCAACCTATCGTGAGAAATCGTGGTTAGTTTTTCGCTCCGCGCAGGACCGACGCCGATATGGCGAATCCCAGAATCAACAAAATGCCCGCAAGGGCAATTCCTGTCGGTATGTGCACCCAAGGGGCGAGCAGCATTCTTCCGCCGACAAAAATCAGTATCACTGCCAACGCTTTGTGCAAGTAAAGGAATTTGACCATGGCCCGTGCCAGCAGAAAATACAGCGATCGCAATCCCAAAATTGCTAGGACGTTCGAGGTGAAGATGATGAAGGCATCTTGCGTAACGGCAAAGATGGCGGGGATGGAGTCCAGGGCAAACGTCACGTCCACAACCTCAATCATGATCAGTACCAAGAGGAGAGGGGTGGCGCACAAACGGCCATCGCATCGGGTAAAGAAACGCCCTCCCTCATATTGTTCCGAAACCGGAAACAACTTGCGGGCCAAGCGGATCACCCTGCTGCTGGCGGGATCGTACTTCCTTCCCTGCGCTCGCAGTAAACGACCTCCCATGATAACCAGGAAAACAGCAAACAAATAGAGCACCGCATGAAAATGACGGACGAGTTGGATTCCCGCAAGGATGAAGGCTCCGCGCGTGATGATAGCTCCCAGCACGCCCCAGAAAAGCACCCGATGCTGGTGCTCGGCAGCTACCCCCATGCTCGCAAAGATCACCGCAAAAAGAAAAATGTTGTCAGCGGAGAGAGATTTTTCCAGCAAGTAGCTGGTGAAGAACTGAAGCCCCGCTTCGCCGCCATATCGCCAATAGATTGCCAGGTTGAACGCCAACGACAGCGCCACCCAAAAGGCGCTCCAACCCGCAGCTTCGCGGAATCGGATAGGGCGGGGGCGGCGATTGAAAACCCCCAGATCGATTACCAGGAGGGCCAGCACAAAAACGATGAAGATGATCCACGGCCAAAGGGTGTTCATGCTCGATCAATTTGACAGGTTAAAACAAGTCCAAAATCAAGAATCTTTCATCCCTAGACCCCACAAGGAGGAGGATTGTAAGTTCAAATCTATGCGGGAGAGATGCTACTTTGCGTGCAGTGATTTCTCAAGGTCGTCGAGCGTGGCAAGAACAACACGACCGACAATGGTTAAACTCAGGGGGCTGCAATGATCCACCGTATCATTAGCCGTGTGCCAGTAACCGTCGTTGGGGTCAAAATCGATCAGGTCCACTGCGGCCACGCCGGCGTTCACAAAAGGAATGTGGTCGTCCACGACGGCGGTCGGGGTATCCAAGAAATATTTCGCGTACCCGAGGCGATGGGCGGCATTGAACACCATGTCCGTTAGCCAAGGGGTGGAATCTGCCTCGCGATGGATAACCAGGTGGGAATCACCGATCATATCCACCAGGATCAGCGCGTGGATTCGGCCCAACTCCCCCCCGGAGGATAATTTCTGGGCCAGATGCCGGCTGCCGTACACGCTGTCCGTGTCTGTCCACTGCCGCACGGCTTCTTCCCCATCAAAAAAAACCAGCCAGTAAGTGAATGCATGCTTACGGCCTTGCAAAACGCGCGCCAATTCCAGGAGCAACGCAGCACTTGATGCCCCGTCATTGGCGCCGACAAAGCGAAAGTGTTCTTCAAGCTTCGTATCGTAGTGTCCTCCGATCATCACTATCTTGGATTGGGTGCCGGGGAACTTAGCGATCAGGTTGGTCATGGGAATTTTGCCCACCGGAGTCGGGGCGGTAAAGCTATCCTCTTCAACCTGTGCGCCCGTTTCCTTGAGCTGCGCAATGATCCAACGTCGCGCCTCCGCCAGGGCCGGGGAACCGGCTGGGCGCGGCCCGAAGGCCACCAAGCGCTTCAAATCAGCAAAGGCTCGCCCGCCGTTAAAGGTCTCCGCCGGGCCCGCCGCACTCAGCCAAGGCCGAACAGCTAGAAGCACTAGAAAGCTGCATGCTCCAAGCCAAATCCAGTCTCTTTGACGCTTAGGCACCGGCATTTTGCTTTTTCCGGTTTTTCCTCAGGTAAACGAGCCAGGAAAGCCCGATGCTCAGGAAGTAAAGGCCCACTAACGGAATCCAAACGACGAAGATGCTCGCCATATCATTACTCGGGACAATCCCCAGTGCAAGAACTGCCGTCAACAGCACCGCATAGCGAAAGTTTTTTAAGAGGAACTTGGGCGTGACTATCCCAAAGATAGAAAGAAGGAGAATGACCACGGGCAACTCGAAAACCAGGCCCACCGAAACCACCAGTGTAATCGCCAGGTCCCAGTATTCGTTAATGGTCACCATGGGAGTGAATTGTTTGGCAAATTCCAACAGGAAACGAAATACCTTGGGCAAGGCCAGCTTATAAGCGAAAAACCCGCCGGACATAAACAGACCGCTGGTCAACAGGACAAAAGGCCAAATATATTTCTTTTCGTTGCGGTAAAGTCCGGGTGAGACAAACATCCAGAGCTGATAAAGAATAAAAGGTGAAGCGAGAAAAATCCCCCCCATGATGGAAAGTTTGATGTAAAGGTTGAAGGGATCAACGGGATTGGTATAAACGAGCTGCGGTGGCAAGCCCAGCGCGCGCAGCGTATCGGTTAGAGGCTTCGCCATGTACGCATAAATGGCCTGGTGTTTCCAGAAGCACAAACCCGTCGTCACAAGGATAGAGTAGATGCTGCGGAGCAGCCTGACCCTGAGCTCCTCGAGATGCTCGAGGAACGACATCTGCTTGCCGCTCAGTTCCAATTCCTCAGGATCGGGGTCCGGTGTCTTCGGGGGTGGGTTCTGGATCGTGGTGCCCATAGGTGGAGGTCGTATCGTGATTCTCGGGGCCGCTCTCGGGTACGCGGTCCAAATTCTTGATTTCCTCTTCCAGTGAATTCTTTAGTTCATTTGACGCGCGGCGCAATTCTCCTAAGCCCTTCCCCAAGGTCCGAGCGATTTCAGGTACCTTTCTGGGGCCGAATAGGAGGTAGGCAACAAACAGTATGAAACCGATTTCGAGAAACCCGCCGCCAAACAATGTCCGCCTCCATTGCGATAATAGGTAAACACTTGGGTGTTGTCAAGGTGAACCGCACACCATCAGTCAGTCCTGGGGGTAAAGAGCGTCATTTTGTATGGAAACCCGCGGGTTTTTGTTGAAGCGCCCTCCGCCTTGAGACCATTTCCTCTGGTCGTGAAAGTCCAATACCGAAAGCGATCAAACTTTGCGCCCACTCTTTGCATCTCATTCTCGGATGGCTATGCTATACTTGCTCAGCAGGGTGAGGAGCTGCAAATTCATGAAACAAGCACGCCGACTGGTGTGGTTCATTTTGTCGACGGTACTTCTGTGCGCGCTCCTGGGAGGGGTGTACGGGCATCAAGTTGAGGCCACTACAGGAAACGACGACTCGGACGTCAAGGCCAGCTATAACGCCTTCACCCTTGTATACAATGTTGTGGAGGCCAACTACGCCGACCCCCTCGACCCTGACACGACCATATTTGGTCCCCCGAACGGTAACACCGGCGCCATTCCTGGCGCGCTGCGAACCTTGGACCCACACTCAAATTTCTTCGACCCTCGCGCGTTCGCCCTGCTCCGCGAAGACCAGGAGGGCAAGTATTATGGCGTGGGCATGTCGATCCGCGCGCGTCCCGGTAAGATGGGCAAGTTGGAGACCGTCGTGGAGGCTCCAATTCCTGGGTCGCCCGCCTTTCGCGCCGGCCTGCGCCCGGGCGACATCGTGGCGAAAGTTGATGGCAAACCCACCGACGGATTGAACACCGCCCAGGTGGCGGAAATGCTGAAGGGCCCCAAGGGGACGCAAGTCCACGTGACCATCCTTCGCGAAGGATATGACCAGGCGTTGGAGGTCACCATCACCCGTGATGAGATTTCCCAGCGCAGCGTGGACGATGCATTCCTGATTCGGCCCAACATCGCTTACATTCATATCAACAAGTTCAATGAGAACACTAACGATGAGCTCATCGATGCGCTGCGGAAGGTCGGTGAAAAGAACTTGCAGGGATTGCTTTTGGACCTCCGCGGTAATCCCGGCGGATTACTCCAGGAAGCCGTGGAAGTTTCCGATCATTTCCTGGAGAAGAGCCAGCTTATTGTTTACCACTCCGGCAGGCATTCCCAGGAAAAGCGTTACTACGCCACCCACGGTGATGATGGAAATGAGTATCCCATTGTTGTTCTTATTAACCGCATGACAGCGAGCGCAGCGGAAATCGTCACTGGCGCCCTGCAGGATCACGATCGTGCCCTGGTGATCGGTGAACCCAGCTTCGGCAAAGGTTTGGTCCAAACCGTATATCAAATGAGCGAGCACACCGGCCTGGCCCTGACCACGGCGCACTATTACACGCCCAGTGGACGTCTGATCCAGCGCCAATATGAGAACGTTTCTCTTTACGACTACTATTATCATCCAGAACTCACCAAGCCCAGCCACGCCGAGGTCCGGCTGACCGACGGCGGGCGGGAAGTTTATGGTGGCGGAGGCATCTCCCCCGACATCGTATTTGCCGACCCCAAGATGACCCCCCCGCAGGAGGTGCTGATGCAGCACAGCGCCTTCTTCAACTTCAGCAAATACTATCTGGGAATCCACAAATCCATCCCCAAGGATTTTGAAGTGACGGACGCCGTTCTGGATGAATTCAAACAGTTCCTGGCAAAAGAGAAGATTCCCTTCTCCGACCTCGACATGACCGCCAATCTTGACTTCGTCAAGAACCGCATCCGCATTCAGTTAGTGGGCTCGATCTTTGGCGAAAATGAAGCCGACAGGATCAGCATCGCCAATGATCCTCTCGTGCAGAAATCGCTGGACAGCATGCCGCAGGCCAAAGAATTGATGGCCAAGGCCAAGCGGTATATCGCCAGCAAGACTCAAAGGTAGAATCTCTCCGAGGCCCGGGGCGAAGGCCTTCCCGGGCTTTGGCCCTCCGATGGCAAAAGGGCTACTTGCTCCGAGCCTTCCTTACAAAATACAGGATTAGTGCGATCAGGGTGGGGAAGGGAAAGAAAACAATCTGCGCCCAAACGGGGGGGCGCCACATGGCTTTCTTACGCCCCAATTGAGCACTTTCCTTAGCATGAAAGACCATCATCGCCACGTATTTGGCAAAGTCCACTCCGCACTTCTCGCATTTACCGCCTTGTAATTGAATGTGTTTGCAGGCAGGGCAGGTGTACTTCAGCGGCGTATGGCAGCGCACGCAATAGGTAACGGTTTCCGCGTTCTCCGTCTTACATTTGGGGCATTGCATAGAAAGGCTGGAACCTGCCGGGCAGCCGACGACGTGGCGGACACGAGAATGCACTCCCGCTGTCACCAATTCATGATTATACAAGGAATGAAAACAGAAACGGAACTTTTGGTGGACGCGAAGGGATTCGAACCCTCGACCTCAGCGTTGCGAACGCCGCGCTCTCCCAACTGAGCTACGCGCCCACGCAGTCAGTAACCCTTGGAAATATAACACGGCGGGCAAAGCTCCGCCAAGTTTCATGGCAAGAGGCCTTGGGCATAACTTAAGGCTGCTTCCAGCTGATTTTCCACCAGCCCGCCGCCCTGAGCAAAATCCCGGGTTCCACCGCCCTTGCCCCCGAACCTTGCCAAGGTATGCTTCATCACGTCGGACAGGTTCGCTTTTCCGCCCGGCGTCTGCGAAAAAAAAAGGGCGGAGGGCGTTCCCTTAACGCCGATCAGGGCGATGGCGGCCGTCCGCTTCCCCACGGCGTGTGCAACCAGCTTGGCCTTCTTCCCTTCCGTAGCTTCAAACAGGCATCGGACCACACGCACTCCAGTTCTTTCCGGGGCCTGCTGCCACAAATAGGCAGCCTGAAATTCTGCCAACTCCTCCGTCAGGTTTTGAAGGGATTTTCCCGCGTCGCGCAATTCTTGAGCTTGCTTGGTGATCAACTCGGGAACGCTCTGAAATCCCGTAGAGAACAATCGTGCCGCTTCGCTCAAAATGGCAAAATCCTTGCGGGCCCGGCGCAGCGCCCGGCCCCCGCACACGAATTCAATGCGCGTCAGGCCTTTGGGGCGCTCCACCTTGCGAATGCTGATAACCCCCACCGCGCCGGTCCGGCTAACATGGGTCCCTCCGCAGGCGGAAAGATCAAAATCCTCAATTTCCACCAGCCGAATGTCGCCCTCGCGAAAGGTGGGCTTTCGCAAGTCGAGTTGCTGGACTTCCGCAGCGGACCGAAACAAGACTTCGACTGCCCGGTTTTCAAAGATCACGCGATTCGCCAGATCTTCCGCCTCTTCGACTTGCTTTGTGCCGACCCGGTCGGAATCCAGATCGATGGTCGCGCTCTCCATGCCCAAATGAAACGATACTGTTTTGTAAACACCCGCGCGTTCAAATGCCGCCGAGAGGACGTGCTGTCCGGTGTGCTGTTGCATGTGATCGAAGCGGCGCACCCAGTCGATGCTTCCCTGCACGATTTCGCCCGCCGGACTGCTCGCAAGGATGTGGGCGATATCGCCTCCCTCATCGATGACGTCGAGCACCGGGACGCCCGCGAGCACGCCGCGGTCGGAAGGTTGCCCACCCGACTCCGGGTAGAATGCCGTGCGATCAATAAAGACGCGTACCCCACGCGGATCCGGATCTTTCTGAATCACGCGCGCGTTGAATTCCCTCAAGTAGCAATCTGTGTAATAGAGGCGTTCGGTGTGTGCCATGATAGTTTCTCGAGGACCTCCAGGTACTTGTACCCAGTGGCGGTGAGGAAAAGCACGATGGATTCATGCCCAGCCAAAAATCCATCCCACAGCAATCTCTTCAGCCCCGCCAGCGTGGCTCCGCCTTCCGGCGAGGTGATCAATCCTTCCGTTTCGGCGATTTCTTGGACGGCCTTCAGCATGTCGGCGTCGGAAACCGCCAGCGCGGACCCTCGACTCTTACGCACGGCTCTGAGAATCAAGTAATCTCCGATTCCCGACGGGACACGCAACCCGGATGCAAGGGTTTGCGGATCCCGCCACTCTTCCGCGCGTTCGGTTTCCTCGGCATAGGCCCGCACCATGGGCGCGCAGCCGTGAGCTTGGACGGCGAACATGCGTGGGCGGCGCTCTGCAATCCATCCTAATTCCTGCATTTCGTCAAAGGCCTTCCACATACCGATCAGGCCGGTGCCGCCGCCCGTGGGATAAATCATGGCGTCAGGCAAGTGGCCGCCCATCTGCTCGTAGACTTCATAAGCCATAGTCTTCTTACCCTCGACGCGATACGGTTCGCGCAGGGTCGAGGCGTCAAACCAGTCTTGCCCTTGCAAGCTCTCGCGCATCACCCGTCCACAGTCCTTGATGCTGCCGGGCACCAGCGAAACTTGGGCGCCGTGCAGTGCGCATTCCAGGCGGTTCGCCAGGGGCGTGCCTTCCGGCATGTAAATTGCGGCCTCTATCCCTGCCTTCGCGGCATAGGCCGCCATAGCGCCACCGGCATTCCCCGCGGAAGGAACCGCCAGCCTGCGAATTCCCAGTTCGTGGGCCTTGCTCACCGCCACGGCCATGCCGCGCGCCTTGAAGGATCCGGTGGGATTCTGCGACTCGTCTTTCAAATAGAGATTGGGCAGGCCGAGCCTATCGCCCAGACGCCGCGCGTGCAGGAGCGGCGTAAAACCCTCGCCGAGGGACACAATCGACGAATCACTACCGACCGGCAGAACCTCCCGGTAACGCCACAAATCCGGCGGGCGAGACTTCAGCGTCGGGGGCTCAAGCTTGGTTGACGCCCGCCGCAAGTCATAACGAGCGAACAG